>Ga0209064_1000107_pt1 | contig 185385 bp, 167 predicted proteins | sample Inofromicrocosms_FD_187498 | JGI IMG/M metagenome (GOLD analysis project Ga0209064, IMG submission 187498) | Mouse cecum microbial communities from Vienna, Austria - Inoculum for glucosamine and mucus D2O microcosms (SPAdes) (version 2) | ecosystem: Host-associated > Mammals > Digestive system...
AATCCAATTACACAACAGCCCGAATTCCGATACTGTCGGAATTGCGGGCAAAAGATTGTCGGCTTTCGAAATGCGGAAGGCTTACTTAAGTTACAGTGTCCGCGATGTAAAGCGTGTTCGGTCAGTACTATAAGATAACAAGCATAATCGAGATGCTGCATCACGGAGAACAGCTCGAAACTGGAACAATTATCTTTGGAAGCTAACGTATAAAAAGCCTAACAGAACCGTCCGAAAGGGCGGTTTTTTAGTGCAAAAATTCTTTAAAAAAGTTTCGTGTTTTGACGGTGTTTCGCTGGGCTCTTTCCGATTTATACGGTATTGTATGGGTGTAAAACAAAGCAAGGGCAGCAAGCCCGAAGGAGCAAAAAATGAAAACCTACACAGTAATGATTATCGGAGAAAGCGGAAAATACGAAACGGTCGCAAAGAACGTAAGCGGCAAACTCGCAGGCGCAATTGCAAAGCACTACAGAGCAAACGGTGTATGGGTACAGACCAAGGAGGAAGACTAAGATGGAAACCAAGCAGAAAGACATCTTCAGAAGACTGAAAGCATACAGCCACGGCTACTACGCATACGCTACCGAGGACGAGAAGAAAGCCTACGACGCAAAGATAGAGGCACTCAAGGCAAGGATACTCACCGATGTGGAACATGCACCTGAAATCATAGCTGAGGAAATGGCTGCCCACTATGCTGAAACGTACAGAGAGCAAATGAAAGGCAACTATGTAAGGGTATTAAAATGCACCCCCGAATGGAAAGCAATCGACAACATACTCGGCGCACTCATAAGCGTAAAGGTGCTGAAGGGCATAGAGAGCAAATAATCAAGACAACAAACAACCGCTCGAAAGGGCGGTTTTATTATTTCAAACAAGGAGGGCAAATGGGATTATTCGGACGAAGTAGGGACGCACCAAGGCGTGAACGGCGCAACGCACCCAGCAAAGAAATGCAAGACTTTATAAGGGGCGTGGATGTGGATATGCTCGGCAACAGTAATAGCGGTGTGAGGGTTGACGAACTCAGAGCTATGCAAACCTCGGCGGTATATGCATGTGTAAAAATCCTTGCGGAAACGGTGGCAAGTCTGCCGCTGCATCTGTATAAAAAAGGCAAGGACGGAAAGAACGAATCGGCGGAACAGCATCCGCTGTTTTCTTGTCTTTACGAATTACCAAACGAGGAAATGACAAGTTTCGAGTTTCGTGAAACGATGATGACCTCGTTGCTTTTGTGGGGAAATGCATATGCAAGGAAAATCAAGAAGAACGGACACGTAACCGAGTTGTGGTACTTGAAACCACAGAATATGACGGTCGAGCGTGATACGCAAACGGGCAAGATTAAATACACGTATTCGGACGATATAACGAACCAAACCTATGTGTACCGCCCCGAGCAAGTATTTCATATTAAAGGTCTGTCATTAGACGGGGTAACGGGGTTGAGCCCTATTTCCCAAGCAAGGGAAGCGGTTGGTCTGTCTCTTGCTACAGAGGAATACGGGGCAAAATTCTTCGGCAACGGTGCAAGACCTGGCGGTGTGTTGGAACACCCCGGCATTCTTAAAGACCCCGAAAAGTTAAGGGAAAGCTGGAACAAAGTCTATCAAGGGACGCGGAATAGCCATAAGGTAGCAGTCCTTGAAGAAGGAATGAAATACCACACAATAGGCATAGCGCCCGAAGACGCACAGTTTCTTGAAACGAGGAAATATCAAGTCAACGAAATTTGTCGTATCTTTCGAGTTCCGCCGCACCTTGTGGGGGATTTGGAACGAGCAACGTTCAGTAACATTGAGCATCAGTCAATTGAATTTGTACAGCATACCATAAGACCCTGGCTGGTCAGATGGGAGCAGGAAATAAGCCGTTCACTCTTGGATGAGAAGGAACGGCTTTTGTATTTCGCCAAATTCAATGTGGACGGCTTAATGCGAGGCGATTACAAATCGAGAATGGAGGGCTATGCAGTAGGACGGCAAAATGGCTGGCTGTCTATAAACGACATTCGCCGTTTAGAGGATATGTCGCTCGTGCCTGCGGAGAATGGCGGAGATGAGTACCTTGTCAACGGCAACATGATAACGGCAAACCAGCCGACAGAAAACAAAGAAGGAGGTAGTAATGAAGGAAAGCAAAAGGGAACTGCGAATGCTCCCGATGAAGGAGCTTCGGATAGCGGAAAGTGAAAGCGGCGGCACGGTAATTGAAGGGCATGCGGCGGTGTTCGACAGTTGGAGTGAAACACTCGGCGGAATCTTCCCGTTTAAGGAGATCGTCCGTAAAGGCACATTTAACGAGAGTATCGGTAAAGACGATATCCGTGCGCTGTTTAACCACGACCCGAATTACGTACTCGGCAGAAACCGTGCGGGAACGCTTGAACTTGTGGAGGATGAAATCGGCTTGCGTGTGCGAATAACCCCGCCCGATACGAGCTGGGCAAAAGACATTCAGACGAGTATACGCAGGGGCGATATCACACAGATGTCAATAGGCTTCATAGTCGAGGAAGACGAGTGGTCAACGCAGGACGGTATGGACGTGCGAGAGATTCGCAAGGTCAAACTTTTCGACGTAAGTCCCGTAACGTTCCCTGCATACACGGCAACCGACGTCGGTGTCAGAGCTATGCAGGAATACGACGGATACAAAGCTGAACAGAGAAGTCAGGCGGAAGCGGCGGAGCAGGCGGCGGAAAGCGCAGCGAAGAAAGCCAAAGAGCAAGAAAAGCTCAAAAACTTAAAAACCAAATTCAAAAATATTTAAGGAGAAAATAATATGACGATGAAGAAAGTGCTTGAAATGAAAGCAAAAAGAGAAGACGCCAGGCTCAAAGCAATGGCGGTTTTGAACAAGGCAGAGGCGGAAGACAGATTCCTCACCGAAGACGAACAGAAAGAAATCGACGGTTATGAATCGGAGATCCGCTCGTGGGATGAAAGCATTACGAGAGCGGAGAGAATGCTGGCAATCGAACCCGAGGAAAGAACGGTAACTGAAAAGCCCGAGGTTAAGCCCGCACCTCAGAAACCCGAAGAAAAGAGATTCGGCACTCTCGGTGAACAGCTCCTTGCGGCTTACCGTGCGGCAATGCCCGGCGGACATACCGACGAGCGTCTTTCGACGAGAGCGGCAAGCGGTTTGAACGAAAGCACCCCCTCGGACGGCGGATTCCTCGTTCAGCAGGACTTCGTTAAGGAACTCTTAAAGCGCACCTACGAAACGGGCATCCTTGCCAGCAAGGTAAAGAAAATTCCCATCAGCACAAACGCCAACGGACTGAAAATCAACGCCGTGGACGAAGACAGCCGTGCAAACGGTTCGAGATGGGGAGGTGTTCAGACTTACTGGGAGGCGGAGGCTGACGAGCATACGGGCAGTAAACCCAAGTTCAGACAGATGGAACTTTCGCTCAAGAAACTCACGGGTCTGTGCTATGCAACCGACGAACTTTTACAGGATGCGGCGGCTCTCGAAGCGGTTATCCGTCAGGCATTTGCCGAAGAGTTCGGATTTAAGATGGACGACGCAATCCTGTCGGGTAGCGGCGAGGGTGAACCTCTCGGTATCTTGAACAGCGGTGCGCTGGTTAAGGTCGAGAAAGAAAAAGACCAGAAGGATATCATCACCGTTGAGAACCTCATCAAGATGTGGAACAGACTCTGGTCAAAGTCGAGAGCAAACGCCGTTTGGTATATCAACCAGGAAATCGAGCCGTATCTCTATACGCTTAAGCTCGGCGATAAGCCCGTTTACATTCCCGCTGGCGGTATTTCGGAAAAGCCTTACGGCACGATTTTCGGAAGGCCCGTCGTTCCCCTCGAACAGTGCAATGCCGCGGGCGAAGTTGGCGACATTATCTTGGCGGACGTCGGTCAGTATCTGCTCATCGATAAGGGCGGTATTAAGGCAGCAAGTTCCATACACGTAAGATTCCTTTACGACGAGAACGTGTTCCGTTTCATTTATCGTGTGGACGGCAAACCTATCTGGAACAAGCCTCTCGCACCTTATAAGGGCAAGGCGACCGTTTCGCCTTTCATTACCCTCGACAAACGCGGTTAAACCAAAAGGAGGCGATCGAGCGTGTTGACGTTGCAGGAAACAAAAGATTTTCTCCGCTTGGACGGTGACGACGAAGATGCGCTCGTCTCCTCGTTAATCATAACGGCGAAAGAGCTTATAGAAGAAACTCTGCGGTATAAACTCACGGAATTCGAGGAAATTCCCGAAACCGTGCATCAAGCAATGCTCATAGTAGTTGGAACGCTTTACGAAGAACGGCAAGTGGCAAAGGATAACAAGTCGGGCGTGGATATAAAGGAAACGCTCGACCTTGTCCGCCGCATGTTGTTCGCATATCGAAAGGGGGCGTTTTGATGAATATTGGTAAACTCAACCGCCGGGTGGAAATTCTGCAATTCTTCAAAGACCGTGATGAATACGGTGGCGAAATCGGCGAGTGGAAGACTGTTGCAAAGGTATGGGCGGCGATATCGCCCGTAAGCGGCACCGAGCAGATGTTCGCCCAGCAAGTAACGGCGGAAGCGGTAGTTAAAATTACAATCCGCTATTTGCCGTGGCTTGACGTAATGCACCGAATAATGTACGGGGGAAAGCTGTACGAAATAGTCGGCACTATGGATGCGGATACGGCGCATACCCAAACAATACTAAACTGCAAGGAGATGGTATCGAATGAGCTTCAGCGCAAAGCAGCGGAAAGTGAAAACGACGATAGAGGGCGCAAGTGCGATTGTAAAAGACCTTAAAGCAATGGACGATGCGGCGGCTCAAGTAATGATGCAAGGCGCAAAGGCAGGCGGAAAAATAGCGCTCGAAGACGCCAAGCGAAACTGCCCCGTGGATTCGGGCGCGTTAAAGCAGAGTCTGCATCTGACCGAAGGCAAAGCAACAAAGGTCAAAGCTACCGTACAAGTGGACTATGATAAGTCCTTAAAGTACGGCACTCACGTCGAGCTTGGGGCAAGGGGCAGACCTGCGAACCCGTTTCTGCGGAACGCCGTGGACGATAACCAAAACCAAATCAATGCGGCAATAGTGGCAGAGATATCAAAGGCGGTGGGGCGCAAAATATGAAGGATATATGCCAGGCTCTGTATGAGTATCTATCAGCGGATGCGGAAATTAAAAACCGTGTTAGAGGGCGCATATATCCCATCGTATTGCCCCAAAACGCACCTTTACCAGCCATTGTATATTCGCCCGTGCTTGCCAACTATGATTCGGCATTGCAAGGCGATACGGGCTTTGTAAGGCAGACGGTGCAGTTCGTTTCGCACGATACAACCTACAAGAAAACGAGAGAACTATCAAGGCTAATAAAGAAAGCCTTACAAGATTATCAGGGTGACATGAACGGCTTGTTAATCCAAGCCGTTTTTGTTAAGTCTGATTACGAATATAACGGAAACACAGCGCTCAAATTCGATACCGAAGAATATATGTCCAGCATCGAGTTTGAGTTTTATTTCAATGAAAAATAACAGGAGGAACTGAAATGGCGGTAGCAGGTAAAGGCGGAAAGGTCGTCATCGGCGACGGCGCAGCGAAGAAGGTGGTCGGCATCAAAAGCTGGTCGCTGGAATTGTCGTTGGATACTTTGGAAACCACAGCACTTGGCGACGATTGGAAGAACTATATTACGGGGTTAAAGGAATGGTCTGCATCCTCCGAGGGTGACTATGAAGTACCCGTAGACGAAGAAGGTCAGGCGGCTTTGCAGTCGGCGTTTTTGAACGGAACGACGGTGGTCGTCAAGCTATATGTAGACGGAAAAAACTATTATATGGGCGAGGCTTACATAAACAGCCTTTCCATTGAAGACCCCGTGGACGACGTTGTGTCAATCAGTATCGAGTTTACGGGAACGGGTGCGCTCTCCTTTGAAAAGGGCGAATAAAGATAAGGGAGAAAAACAATGAAGAAAGGCGTAGCAATTACTCTGGACAGACCCAGAACCTTGCGTTACGGAATGAACGCACTTGCAAAAATCGAAGACCTTACGGGCAAGTCGCTGTTGGCGTTTGACTTAAACAACGTCGGCGTCAAAGACTTGCTTGTCATTATCTATTGCGGTCTGTGCCACGAAGACAAAAACCTCACCATTGAACAGGTGGGTGACTTAATAGACGAATACTCAACCATATCCGAGATTGCAGAAAAGCTTGGCGAAGCTCTGACCGTTGCATTCGGTGCAGACGCACTTGATAAGGGCGACAACTCGGGGGAAAAGTAACCGCCGCTATTGACTTGTCGGCTTTATGCGATAAAGCGGTGGTTGTTTTTGGGGTCGACCCGTTGACGGTCGGGGAATATACCCCGTATGAACTAAAACTTATAGCTAAACAAACACAGCACCGTGAGCAAACGGAATTCGAAAATATCCTCTGCCTTGCATGGCACACGGAAGCATTCGCCCGGCAGAAAAAACTGCCGAGCTTGAAGAAACTGTTGAAAGATGCACGCAAAAAGCCGACGAGCAAACCAAGCAAAGGCGACGCCATTCTGAAAGCGATGGCGGCGGAGAAAGGTGTAATTATAAAGTAAGGGAGGTGAAGGTGTGGCGGTAATAAGAAACCTTGTCGTAAAAATCGCAGCGGACATATCTTCGCTCTCGAAAGGGCTACAAGACGCACAAAAGAAAATTCAAAAGGTGTCTACGGCGTTCACAAAAGCGGGAACAAAACTTACGGCAAGCATAACCGCCCCGATATTAGCGCTCGGCACGGCTGCGGTGAACGTATCGCAGCAGTTCGAACAGAGTATGGCGAATGCGGCGTCGGTCGCAGGCGCAACGGGCGAAGATTTTGCAAGAATGACCGCCCTTGCCAGAGAGATGGGTTCAAAGACCGTGTTCTCCGCAAGCCAGGCGGCGGATGCGCTTTACTATATGGCGTCGGCGGGCTACAAAGTAGACCAAATGGCGGATTCCATACAAGCAACTCTGAACCTTGCCTCGGCAACGCAGAGCGACCTTGCATTCACCACAGACACGGTTATCTCAACGTTAAACCAGTTCGGGTTGGAAGCTAACCAAGCGGAACGTGTAACAAACGTGTTTGCGGCGGCAATCGGCAATTCGATGGCGAATATGGATAAGCTCTCAAACTCAATGGGTTATGTCGGACCTGTCGCTAACAGCTTGGGCTACTCAATAGAAGAAACTACGGGTGCGCTTGCTGTGCTGTACAACGCAGGCTATGACGGATCTACTGCGGGTACTGCGCTAAGGCAATCGCTTGTGTCGTTAATGAACCCGTCCACGGCTGCGCTCGGCGTGTTTGAGGAATTGGGACTGACATATGACGAGGTTAATCCCGCAACAAACGACCTTGCAACTATAATAGACAGACTCGGTGCCGCAGGAATGGACACCTCTCAGGCAATGAAGGTATTCGGTGCGAGAGCGGGCCCCGGAATGCTTGCCTTGCTGTCTGCGGGGGGCGATGCGGTCAGGGATATGACGGCGTCAATCACGGGAACAAATAAGGCAACCGAAATGGCAGAAGTCCAGCTCAATACCTTGCAAGGGCAAGTGAAGATACTTAAATCAGAGCTTGAAGAAATCGCCATATCGTTTGGTGACGTGCTGATTCCTATCATAAGACAGTTCATCCAAAAGTACATTTCACCGCTGACGGCGAAGTTGATGGGGCTGTCAATGGGAACGAAAAAGAACATAGTAACCATAGCACTCTTGGCGGCGGCAATTGGGCCGCTTTTATTAGTCGTGGGAAAACTTATTGGCAGTATTGGAACAATTATGAAAATCGGGTCGTTGCTGTTTTCAAAGGTCGGCTTAATTATTGCCGCTGTCGCAGCGGTGGTCGGTGTCGTTCTCTACCTGTGGAAAACGAACGAAGACTTCCGAAACGCAGTATTGCGGATATGGGAGAAAATAAAATCAAAGATACTCGCTGTTGCCGAAACAATCAAAGCTTGGTGGGCGCAGAACGGTGAGAAGATTATAAACGCAGTAAAGAAAGCCATTGAGATTGTATGGAACGTGGTGAAAGCCAAGTTCAACCTGATGCTGAAGATAGCAAAAAAGGTATGGCCGTATATCAAGATGATAGTCATAGATACGGTAAATGCAATCAAGACCTTTTGGGAAAAGAACGGCGAAAAGATTTGGAATACGGTAAAGACCATATTCACGAACATATGGATGTGCGTAAAAAGTGCATTCGCCATAATTAAGGAATCGCTTAATAAGTTCTTCTCCTATGTGAAACCGATATGGGAAAAACTAAAAACGCTGTTCGCCTCGTTGTGGGATACGATATGTGAATTATACGAAACGCTGAAACCTATTTTCGAGTTAATCGGCGGATTAGTTATGACCTTATGGGGGATTGTGTCCAGCGTACTCGGCGCAATCATCGATGCGCTCGGGCCGTTCTTAATGGCAGTAATCGACGTGGCAAACGCAATACTCGATATTATCAAAATCGTATGTGCGCTGCTTCGCGGGGATTGGTCGGCGGCTTGGGAATATATGCAGAGTTTCGCAAGCAATATATGGTCGGGAATCAAAAACATATTCCTCGGTATTTGGGAATTTATCAAGGGCTTCGGCGAGAACATCTGCTCGTTCTTCGGCAGCGTCGGAGATACGATAGGTAACATTTTCAAAAGCGTATGGGAAGGAATCAGCGGTTTCTTTACAAAGATATGGGACGGAATAAAAAACGTCTGCGGCGGAATTTGGGACAGCATAACGGGCGTGTTCGGCAAGATAAAGGAATTCTTTACGGGGCAAAGCGGCGAGGCAACGTCTTGGGGGTCTAACTTAATCTCGAACATCACGGGCGGAATTAAAAAGGCTGGCAAGTGGGTAGTAGACGGAGTCAAAAGCGTCGGCAAATCGATTGCCAACTTTCTCGGTTTCGGTTCGCCGACAAAGAAAGGTCCAGGTCATACAGCAGACGAGTGGATACCGAACCTCTTGAATATGATGGCGAACGACATGTATGAAAACATCCCGATGATGGAAAGGGCTGCTCTCGAAGTAGCGAGTACGCTCGTGTTAACCGCATCGCCAAACAGAGCAATGGTAGGCGTGGGGTCAAGTCCTAACGGCGACCTGTTAAATGGACTACTGCAAGGAATGGCAGCAATGAACGGATTGGGCGGAGGTGAAGATAAGGAAATCGTTATGCAAGTTGACGGTCAAACTCTTGCACGGGTTATGATGCCGAAGCTCACAAAAGAATACAAGCGCAACGGCGTAAAACTGACGGAGGAGTAGGATGGAGTTTTTTAAGATAAACGGCAAATCGATTAAAGCACCAACGGAAATCTCGATATCCTATGAAGAACTCGACAAGGCAGAGCGGACTGTTGACGGAACGATGGTAGTAGATATTGTTGGAACGAAACGCAGAGTGGATGTAAGCTGGGAATATCTATCGACAGATGATATGGCTGTGCTTGCAAATGCCGTTAAAGGCGGCATATTCACGGGTGTATCGTTCCATGACAATGCTACGGGCAACCTTATAAGCATTACGGCGAGGGCGGAAGGCTTGGCGTATCTACCGCAATATAACTGGTCGAAGGGCAAGCTGATATGGAAAAGCGTAGCGGTAGCATTTAGGGAGAGATAGCGATGAAATATTCGGATAATCCCCGTAAGGTTTACGGCAAAGTCGAGATTGTATATGCGGATGAGGAACTGAGCCGTGATGTAAAGGTTTCGGTCAGTGCCAACTCTGAAATCAGCCATCCTGCCGAAGTTTATAAGCCACCGTATAAACCAACGGTTAAAGCTTGTACAATGGACGGCAACTCTACCATGGACGGCACATTCCAGATGATGTCGGACGACCTCGTCGTTGGGTGGTGGAGTGGAAAACTCGCAGATAGTACGGGGGCATTTGCAAATAAGCCATACATAGAGCTGTCATTTGGTATGCGCCCGATAATCTATTGGCGAGTCATCGGCGATGAGAAACTCAACCAATATCCCGTTGACTTTACGTTGCAGTATAAGAGAAACGGTACGGTAGCTAAGTGTGTACTCTTGAAGGATGCTGAGCAAAAAATAAGATTGCAACCTTGCGTGGGTATCGGTAAGGTTGCAACCATCAATGTAATCTTGAATTCTTAAAATCTCACCTCTGCGGGGGTGGGATTTTTTTGGTATGTTTGAAAAAGGGGAGTTTTGGTCAACTGCCTATCAAAACACCCCCTAAAAAGGGGAGTTTCGGTCAACACACGCACGGTTTCGGAACAAAAAGTATGCGCAACGTAGTCAATAGTTATGGGGGACAGCTGAGATTTTTTGAGCAGGAGAATATGTTTACTATGGTAGCTATGCTACCAATACCGCAAACTCAGCAAGGAACGGCTACAATAAAGGTTTAAAAACAGCGACGATATATTTTCGTTGCTGTTTTTTTTGTAAAATGTGACGAAATTTATCCCGATTGTGTCTTAATTATTTAAACTATAAATAAAATAGTGTAATTTTGAGCAAAGGCAACATAATGCCTAAAAATTTTTGGAGGAATAAATGATGGCAAAAAAACTACTATCGGTTGTATGCGCAGTGTTGGCGGCTGTTATGTGTTTTACATTTGTAGCCTGCAATACCACGCCTGAAACCGAAAATGACGTTGAGTACACCGTAACGTTTGACGCAAACGGCGGACAGCTTGACGGCAACTCGACTGTAAAAGTCCAAAGCGGCAACAAAATAAGCGGTGCACCTACCGCAACCAAAGAAAATTGTGATTTTGACGGTTGGTTTACCGCAGCGGAAGCCGGTGATGAAATAATTCTTGCCGATTACGTTGTAACAAAGGACGTTAAGCTCTATGCTCAATATACAGAGAAGACGGTTACGCCTCCCCCTGCAACGGAATATACGGTAACGTTTGACGCAAACGGCGGAACGCTAAAGGGCAATGCAACTTTAACGGTAAAAAGCGGTGAAAAAATAGTCGGCGCTCCTACTGCCGAAAATGGCGTTAATTTGTTTGAGGGCTGGTTTACTGCTAAGGAAGGCGGAAAAAAAGTTGACCTTCAAAATTATACCGTAACCGGTAACGTAACGCTCTATGCGCACTATGAAGTTTTTGACGACACAAATCCCAACGAGGGACCTTTTGAAAATATGCCCATAAAGACGCTTAAGAATTTTGACGGCACAAATGCCGGTTATAGAATCGAAGCAGAAGCGGCTAAATTCGACGGCACACTCAATTCGGAAGACGTCACTTCTCCCGTTGAGTCAAACATACCTTCTGCAAGCGGAAACCAATCGTTGGGATATCTCGGCGTTGTGGGAAACACTGTTACGTTTACTTTCAAGTCCGCTTCGGCAGGAAAAGCTACCATTTCGCTTCGCGGCGCAAGTAACAATTCAAAAATGGATTCAACCGAGGGTTTCATGATGTGGGTTGAAGATCAGGAAGTATCGACAGCCGATTTCACAGTGGCATTCAACGGTAAACCCGTTAATTTCGCACCTGTAACTCTCCGCGGAGCGGGTAAAAAAGAACCTTGGACCTGGAATAAATATTTTGACCCCATTTTGTTTGGCGATTTAAATATTTATACAGGTGTAAACGTACTTAAAATAACTGTTGCGGCAAATACTGTTCCTAACTTAGATTGCCTTGATATAGTTACAAACCTCAGCCTCAGCACGGCTAACGGTGAGGCTGCAAGCGGTGAAGCTTCTCTTCCCAAGCCCCCCGCACCTGCAGTTGTCTATAATAAAGACGTATCTGTAAAGCTTATAGTAGGCGGTTACGAGGGTGGTCCCGCAATCGAAAAGGCTATAATAGGATTTACCGAAGATATTCCTGCAACAGCTATTGCTGAATCAAATCCTTTGTCGATTTCTATGGGCGGTAAACTTGGCGGTAACAACGATAAAGTATATCTTTGCGATGTAAACGGAGAAAAAGTTAACGGAACAGCTTCGCGTTATGTGGCAATTGAATACGAAGTAAAATATGCAGGCTGGTCGTTTGTCAACAACCTTTCTCCTTTTAAGTATGCCGGTATGAATCAGTGGAAAGATTTCACTACCGCAACTTTGGGGTTGAATGAATTGACTCTCGGCGGCACAACATACACCAAGTATGAAGGCAAACTCACTGTTGAAAGAGAAATTCCTTGCCTTGAAGGTTGGAATATGGAAGGAAAATATACGAACGGTGACAAAACTCTTACTTACGGTTATTTCGCTCCCGAAGCAAACTCCGCTAAGACGGGCAAAAAGCCTCTTATAGTTTGGCTTCACGGCGCAGGAGAGGGCGGTACAGACCCTTCGATTGCTGTTCTCGGCAATCAGGTTACCAACCTTTCCAAACCCTTAATTCAGGACTATTTTGTAACCGATACGGTTTCCGGCGCTTATGTGCTTGCTCCTCAATCCCCTACAATGTGGATGGATAACGGAAACGGACAGCAGGGTGGAAGCGACGTAGGTGAATCGATTTATACCGAAACTTTGTTCAAGCTAATTGAAAACTTTGTCAAAGATCACAGCGATATCGACGCTAACCGTGTATATTTGGGAGGATGCTCAAACGGCGGCTGGATGACTGTTGAAATGCTTTCCAAGCACGGCGAGTTCTTTGCGGCAGCTTATCCTATAGCCGTACCTTTCGACAGATCGGCAGGTATGACAGCCGATGAGTTTACAAGGCTTTCCAAAGTTCCTATGTGGATTACTCACGCTAAGGCTGATAACACCGTTAAAATTGCCAACGATAACGCACTCGCTGAGTTAAACTCGAACTCGTTGTATATAGAATTACTTAAAGCCGGCGCAACCAATGTTCACTATTCATTGTTTGACACTGTAACCGTTGACGGAGTTACTTATGACGGTCACTGGTCGTGGATATTTACTCTTCGTGACGAGTGCAACAAGGTTCAGGCTACAACGGGTAGCGGCGATAATAACGCGTTTGTTCTTGCTGATCTAAAAGTAGGTAACGACCAAACAGAAACCGTCACTGTCGGCGGTAAGGCCGTTTCACTTTGGGGATGGCTTGCAGCTCAAAAGAAAGCTTAATCTAAAATCCTAAAAATAGTGTCGTACGTTCTAACGTGCGGCATTATTTTTTGTTATATAAAACATTAAAAATATTTATGGTTAAAGACTTTATTTAATAAAATAAAAATGATATTATTTATATGTAACGTAAATTAGGAGAAAATAATTATGAAAAATAGAAGAATTTTGACAATGCAAGACTTATCTTGCGTAGGACAGTGTTCCTTGACGGTCGCTTTGCCAATTCTATCTGCGTTAGGTATAGAAACTTGTGTTCTTCCGACGGCAGTACTTTCGAATCACACCATGTTTAAAAGTTGGAGTTATCTTGATTTAACACCCGAAATACCTAACATTTTTAAACATTGGAAGGATAACGGAATAAAGTTTAATGCGTTTTTGTTAGGATATTTAGGTAAGCCCCAGCTTATGGACGTGGCAGAAATGTGCTTTGACGAGTTTTCTGCCGACGGTGCCCCTATAATAATAGACCCCGTTTTTGCCGACAACGGAAAACTTTATGCAAATTTCGATTTAAACTATGTTGCCGCTATGCGCAAGCTCATTAGAAGAGCTGATATCATTTTGCCCAACGTTACCGAGGCTTGTTTTTTGACCGATACGCAATATAAAAGTGATTATGACGGTAATTTTATTGAAATACTAGCAGAAAAGCTTTCACATTTGACAAATGCTAAAATTATTATAACAGGCGTAGAGTTTGGCGGAAACATTGCGGAATTTATTTACGATAAAAATAAAAGCGAAATTTTATGGCATGAATTGCTGCCCGTAAAAAAACACGGTACTGGGGATATTTTTTCTTCTGTGTTTACTGCAAATTATTTATTGAATCAAGGTCTGCATAAATCTTGCGATATCGCTGCTAAGTTTGTAAGGGACAGTATAAGCGCAACGGACGCCGAACATTTTTATGGGGTAAACTTCGAGCAAATATTAAAAAAACAATAAACGATAAAAACGGAAACAACAATATGTTGTTTCCGTTTTTATGGTTGAGGTGACGGGACTTGAACCCACGACCTTCTGGTCCCTAACCAGACGCGCTACCAAACTGCGCTACACCTCAATATGTATTAAATTGTTTAAGCATTATTTATTATACTTAAAATACAGAAAAAAGCAAACTGTTTTATGCTATTTTTAAAAAAAATTTAAAACAAAATATATTATAATTATTTTGCCAAAAAAACAAGCGTATGATATAATGTGGTTATGATTTTCGGAATAGTAATATCCGTGTTTTTATCGGGTATATCTCTTTCAATGGACGCATTTGCCGTGTCGATATGCAACGGAATGGTTTACAGTAATTTAGACAGAAAAAAGACTCTGTTTATGCCGTTTATTTACGGACTATTCCAGGCGTTAATGCCGATAATCGGTTTTTACATTGGTCTTTTATTTATTGAACAGATAGAAGCGTACGACCATTGGGTTGCCTTTACGCTGCTTGTCGCGATAGGCGGTAAAATGGTTTACGACGGAATTAATGAACTGCGCTCTCCAGAAGAGGAGATACAACCGAAACAATTTTCCGTTACAGAAGTTCTGTTGCAGGGCGTGGCGACAAGTATCGACGCGCTTGCAGTCGGGTTCAGTTTAAACACAATGCTTAGCGGTGTTTCCGACGTGCAGTTATGGGCGTGGCTAAGCGTACTTTTAATAGGTTTAACTACTTTTGCAATTACGTTTGTCGGTGTAATTATAGGCAAAAAAGTGGGTAAGCTTTTCCAAAAAAAAGCGAGCGTCGCAGAAATTGTCGGCGGCGCAGTGCTGGTGTTGATTGCTATTAAAATTGTCATTGAGTCTTACGTCGGTTGACGAAGAGTAGCCAATATTTCTCTTATAATTTTTTCATTGCCGCATTCAACTTTGTTATATTTGAGTGCGGTCTTTATTTTGTCGTTTTGCATTAAATTGTAAACGCCTTTTACAAGTGATTGTTCTGTTAAATCCGCTTCTCTCAATATGTCGCAAATTCCCAAACTTTGAAAATATTCGGCGTTTTTGACCTGGTCTCCGCGGCTTCGTTTGTTTTCTAGCGGAATAAAAAGAGTTGGTATTTTTAAGGCGGCAAGCTCGTTTGCCGTGTTGGAACCGCACCGCGATATAGCGCCGTCTGCACAGGCATACACAAGCCCCATATCGTTTTCAAATTCAACTTGTTTATAGCCGTAGATATTGGTGTTTACGGTGTTTCCCTTGCCGCATAGATGTAAAATGTTAAAATCTTTACAAATAGTGTGTGCCGATTTTCTTACGGCTTCGTTTATTTTTACCGAGCCGCTACCGCCGCCCAAAACTATTATAGTGGGACGCATATCCAGCCTGAATTTTGCCCTTGCCTCGGCTTTATCGCGGCTGAATAGTGTGGCGCGCATAGGCGTGCCCGTATAGATACCGTTTTCAAAACTTCTTGCAGTTTGCGGAAAAGATGTTAAGACCTTTTTACAGCGCTTTGCAATTATTTTATTTGCAAGTCCAACGCTGACATCGGACTCGTGCGTAATCACGGGAATACCGCGCTTTTTTGCGGCAATAGCAGGGGGAACGCATACATATCCGCCTTTACAAAATACAAGGTCGGGTTTTATTTTATCAATAATTTCTCCTGCCTGTTTTATACTTTTTAAAAGTTTAAACGGCAAAGTAAGGTTGCAAAAAATTTTGCCACGAACAAGTTTCGGAGCCTGATATTCATAAAACATAACCTTATTGTCCCGACAAATACCTTTTTCGATGCCGCCTGTACCCAGATAAACGGGCTCGGCAATTTTGTTTAAGCTTTCTATAATAGATATATTGGGAATAACGTGTCCGGCACTGCCGCCGCCGCAAAATAAAATCTTTTTCATAGCAATAATATATTTGTTATAGCCAGAAATTATGTTGTATAGCCGAAATGCCAAATAATATTATTAAATAAATTTGACATATTTTAAAGAATTTTGTATAATATAACTATGGAACTGAGATACATTTTGATAATAATAGGCGTATCTTTATTTCTCATTCTGTTTTTGACGTATGTTTTTGTTACCGCTCGCAGAAGAAAACGCGAAGCTTTACTTATGGAAAGCTTAGAGCAAATGTATGATGACGCCAATCTTGCGCAGATGAATTATGATTTTGCCGCTTATGATGAAGAATTGGAAAAAATAATAGCCGGACAACAGCTACCCGACGGGCAGATTAGTTTTGATGATATTATGGACAAAAACGATTCATTTGTTTTAGGAAAAATTCTGCAAAACGTTGACAGTGACGGCGTAGAGGAAATTACGGGAAACTATAAACCTGATTAATTAAAGTGAGCATATGCGGTGCTCACTTTTTTTGAACAAATAATTGCACAATTTTAATTAAAGCCTTCATATAATAAATTAAAGCAAGGGGGAAAACCTTTGCAAACGTATGAATAAAAGGACAAAATACAAATGTGTAATTCTTGTAATCATTGCCACAACTGTAATAATTGCAATAACGGCTGTGTAGGGCTTTTGAATTTATTCTCCAATTTCTGCGGTTGCAACAACGGACGCAATAATGGCGGCTGTGGTTGCAATTCGTGTTGGAATAACAACAGAGGCTGTGGTTGCGGCAGCAACTCTTGGTGGAATAACAACAGAGGCTGCGGTTGCGGCTGCAACTCTTGGTGGAACAACGGCAGAGGCTACGGCTGGCGTAATAACAATAACTGCGGCTGCTATGACGCGTATTATGCGGCGCAGTATTGTTTGAATAGAAATTGCTGCGGTAGAGACGATTGGGCTAATTGTCGCACTTCGCACTGCGGTTGCAATTCCAACAATTAATGCTTATTTTAAGGGGTATCCCGAAAGGGGTACCCCTTAATTTTTTTGTATATGCGGCATAATCTTGCAAAAAATAGTAATATGGAAAAGCTTCTTGAAAAATTCCGATATTATTCCGACAGGCGTTTTTCTACCATTGCAGGCACGTTGGTTTATTTTTTATTGATGAGCATTGCACCGTTTACACTGTGGCTGACGCTGGTTTTCGGCAATGTCGACGTCGAACAGATATTGGCGCACGACACCTTCGAGGCGGTAAGTCCTGTGATAAGGTATTTAAAAACTTCCGCAGAGAGCGCGGCAAGCGGCGCGGGAATAATATTTTTAATAACCTCGCTGTATTCTTCAACAAACTTTTTTTATCATTTGCGCCGCAGCGGAGAAATAATTTATGATTGTCCGAGAGTTAAGGGAGGCTTAAAGCTTAGGCTGTTTTCTGTTTTGACTATTTTAGCGACAATAATTATTGTGGCGCTTATTGCCGGTGTTTCGGTTATCGGCGGTGCGTTTTTAGAAAATTTTATGCCCGAGCTAATTTCGCGTACAATTGCGGCGGTGTTTCTAACTATGCTTGCCTTTTTCGCGGCAGTAATGCTGAATATCATTGCCTGTCCGTATAGAATGAATTTCGACGACGCCGTTACGGGTAGCTTACTGACGACCGCGTTGTGGCTTGTTTTTGCCGTCGGTTTCGGAATATATACGCAGTTTGCAAACCCCGAACGTCTGTACGGCAAAATTGCGGCTGTAATAATCTTTCTTTTATGGTCGTATGCGATGATGAGTTGCTTTGTCATAGGCATGATAAACAACGGCTCGTATGTCCGCAAAAAGCAGTTAAAAAAGCTTTAAAAAATCCCTTTCCGATTTTCGGAAAGGGACAAATATTTTAGTAAACTATCGAGCAAGCCGCCGCGAGCGCACCGGGACCAATGTGGCACGAAACGCTGAGGGAAAGGGGATTGATAACGGAAACCGAAATTCCCGGGAATGCTGCCAAAAGCTCTTGCTTGAATTTTTCCGCTTCTTCGAGGTTTTGCGTGTGAGCGATTTGCAAAGTCATTTTGCCCGCCGCAACCAAATCTTTAAAGCGTGTTTCAAAATCCTTTTTAAGTGCGTTAATCATAGTCACTTTCGCGTCGGCAAGCTTTCTGACCTTTGCATATTGGTCGAGCTTTTCTCCCTGAATTTGCAGTACGGGTTTAATTTTCAAAAGCGTGCCTATTGCCGCAACGGCAGGGGTAAGTCTGCCGCCTTTTTTAAGGAACTTTAAGGTGTCAACCATAATGTATATGCTTGACATCATCTTTGTCTGCATAAGATAGTCGTAAATTTCTTTGCCCGACTTGCCTTCTTTTGCCATTTTAATACCGTCCAAAGTGCTTTGGCGTTGAGTTATGGAAATCCTTTGGTTGTTTACGACATAAACTTTCCCGTTAAATCTCTCTTCGGACTCTGCATAGTGAGTAAGAGTGTTGCAGGTTTCGGAAAGCCCGCTCGACATAGGAATATATACAATTTCATCGTGTGTTTCAAGCGCTTTGTCCCAAATTTCTCCTACGTCAAAGGGGTTGGGTTGCGACGTTGAAACATTGGCGTTTCCCTTTAATTTTTCATAAAATTGCTCTTGAGTAATAGATATATCTTCTAAAAACATTTCTCCGTCGATAAGCACGGGCATAGGAACAACAAAAATTCCAAGCTCTTTGGCTTCACGTTGGGTAATTCCGCTGTTACTGTCGGTTATGATAGCTGTTTTCATAATTTTTCTCCGCATTAAATGTATTTATTTAAATTATAATGTAAACGTAATTATTAGTCAAGAAAAACTTGTTGATAAATCAATAAAATTAATATTATTTTATGGATTTATAAATATTTTTTAATTACCCGTCAAAAACGCTTGAAATTTATGCCGTTTTGGTATAAAATAAACAGGCATTAAACGCAGAGATGGCGGAGTGGTAAGCACAAAGTGCTTCGATACGCCGAACGCAGCGCGTCCGCCCACTCTCGTAATAATACTTAAAACGCAGAGATGGCGGAGTGGTAAGCACAAAGTGCTTCGATACGCCGAACGCAGCGCGTCCGTCTACTCTCGTAATACTAAAAACGCAGAGATGGCGGAGTGGTCGAACGCGCACGACTCGAAATCGTGTTACGGGCAACTGTACGGGGGTTCGAATCCCTCTCTCTGCGCCAAAAAAGGAAGGTCACACCTTCCTTTTTTTTGGCGCAGAGAGAGTAGAAAGAACACCTGCGGTTCGCGCGAGCAAAGCGAAGCTCTGCCGAGGGCTCCCTATGGGAAACGGCAGAATCCCTTAACAAAAATAGCAGGAAGGTCACACCTTCCTTTTTTTTGGCGCAAAGAGAGTAGAAAGAACACCGGCGGTTCGCGCGAGCAAAGCGAAGCTCTGCCGAGGGCTCCCTATGGGAAACGGCAGAATCCCTTAACAAAAAAGCAGGCGTAAACCGCTTGCTTTTTTTCATTGACATAAATTACTTAATTTGGTAAAATGTAAATTGCCAAATCAAAACATAATAATTATTTTTACGCGAAGTATATCTATTGGTAGAGATATACTAATTAATCGTTTTACTATGATTATACTCGTGTGGAGATAATTAAGTTTTGGTTTGGCGACTAAGCGATGAACGGTATATTCTGCGGTGCCGTTTTCGTAAGAGAACGGCATTTTTAATTATACTGTTCTGTCGTCAGTTCTGGTAAAATGGTATTCGATAATTAATTTAAATAGACTGCTCAATCAATTTCAATAAATATAAATTAAAAGGAAAGTGTGCTTTACTTTTTTCATTGACATAAATTAAGTTTTTTGATAGAATTTGAAGTGCCAAACTACAACTACATAAAAATTTAGTCAAAGGGCATAATTCTAGGTAGAATTATACTCATTTATTGCTTTACAAATCCCTTTGGCGAATTGTAGTTTAGTTTGGCGACTAAGCGATGAACGGTATATTCTGCGGTGCCGTTTTCGTAAGGGAACGGCATTTTTAATTATACTGTTCTGTCGTCGGTTCTGGTAAAATGGTATTCGATAATTAATTTAAATAGACTGCTCAATCAATTTCAATAAATATAAATTAAAAGGAAAGTGTGTTTTACTTTTTTTATTGACATAAATTAAGTTTTTTGATAGAATGTGATTGCCAACTACAATTGAATAGATTTTTTTGCACGAGGTATAACATTGGTAGGATTATACTCGATAATCGTTATACTTTGATTTACTCGTGCGAGTTAATTCAATTGTAGTTTGGCGACTAAGCGATGAACGGTATATTCTGCGGTGCCGTTTTCGTAAGAGAACGGCATTTTTAATTATACGGCGTTCTATCGTCGGTTCTGCCAAGCAAGTAATCAATAGAAACTTTAAAAATTTCTGTTAGCTCAATAATATTTATTATTGAAGGCAAATATTTTTTCTTTTTCCAATTAGTAGTATAACTCGTTGATATATGCAATTTTTGAGCAATAGCATAATCATTTAAATTTTTCTCGTTTTTAAGCGTTTCATATCTTTCAATAAAAGTTATAGGATTGTCTGTTTTATAAAAATTTTCATTATTCGAGTGACCCAATAAATATTCAATTGAAATATTAAAATAATCGGCAATTCTAATTAAAATTATGGGTTTAGGAATAAATCCGAATTCTGTTATTTTTATATAAACATTATAATCTATCTTTAGAATTTTAGGAATTTGTGATTTTTTACAATCTAAATCCCCCGTTAAATCTAAAAAGCGTTGTTTAAATTTATCTGAAAATTCCATAGCAATATGGTATTATTATTTTTTACAAAAATAGCTATTTTATAATTACAAATTAGCTATAAAATTTTGCAAAACATGTGTAAACAAAAATATGTTTGTGTGTGCGTATTTTAATTATGAAATCCTGTGCTTTTTTCGGACATAGCAAAATGAATTTGCAGCCATATAGAGAAAAACTATTGAATATTATTATTGACCTGATAGAAAACAGTGGTGTAACGCAGTTTTATTCAGGTTTTCGCGGCAATTTTGATGGATATTGTTGCAATTTAATATACGAGTTAAAACATCTTTATCCACAAATAAAGATGACTTTGGTATTATCTTATATTCCTGAACAAAAAAAAGACTCGGATTATAATTTCAGTTTACCTAAATGTTTTGACGACAGTGTATATCTTTTGGAAAGAAAAGTACCAAAGCGATTGGCAATTATCGAAACCAATAAATGTTTGGTAGATTTAGTTGATTTTGTTGTTGCAGGAGTTATGCTTCACTGCGGTGGAGCTTATATGGCTTGTGAATACGCTTACAAAAGAAAAAAGCCAATTATAAATATAATTGACGGTTGGGAGATTATTTGATTAAAAATGAAATATTTAACCAAAGAATTTTATATTTTAGAGTATTTAGCTTACTTAAATAAGAATGTAAAAGTGCATAGGCGCGCCGAAAAGTTTGACGAGGAATTTTATCAATTTATATATAATAAACAATGCGGAGAATTTGTAAAAAAAGAGGGGTTCAATTATATTTATAATAATCCCGCTGATAAATTGCGAAAAATAGACGAAATAATAAACAGCAGCGATATTTCCGAAATACGGCGGCAATATTTTAGTGAGTTTAAAAATATCTTTAAAACAATTTATCGCAAAAAACTTATATATTGTGAAAAAAATAAATTTGACAAACAATTATGTGAACGCTGGTTTGCGGAAAATCAAAGTCGGCTTATTGAAATTTACTTGCACTTACCGACGGAAATATTAAACGAAATTGCGGATATAAGGCTTTTTGCTTTGGGCTATGCAAGCGAACGGGTCACACGTTCTTGGCAAATTTACTGCACAAAACTCAGGCGTAAACTTAACAGAATAAAGAGTCGAGCATACAATGAAACGAACGTCAATTATAAATATTTATCGAGCTCGATAATGCTGAATGAATGCTTTGAGGGGTGGCGTGTAACTCAGCTGAAGGGAGATGGCGACAACATTATTATAGACGGAGAGTTAAATAGGCGTCTTATTATTAAAAATGCAAAAGTGATCGAGGGGGAAGACGGATATATTTATCATTATAACGAAGAAAATCCGACAATTGCCGCAAGCTATATATGTTATGTTGAGCTACACCGCATAACCGATAAATTTGAGCTTTGTTTTTTGATGTCGAACAGTAACGAGAACGAGCGAGAAGAGCTTTGGTATTTGTCTATCGAGTGCGACGACGTAATAGAAATTAAATATTAAAAAAAGCAACGGAAATATTTCCGTTGCTCATTTTATTTTAAAGAATCTATAAACTTTTTCATACAAACGCAGGGTTTTCCAAAGCTGTCATAGCCCGTGTCTTTGCAAATTTCACAGGCGTATTTAGGGGTAAAGTCGGCTTTGTCTATACAAAGTTCCGAAAGGCGTTTATCCCCTAAAATTTCAAGTTCGGATATATTTTTAACTATTTCGGAAGCTTTTTTTCTGTCCGAAAGTTCGGCAAATGCAAGCTCTATTGAAAGTTGATTGAGTTTCTTTTTTATACCTCCGTAAACCTTGTCGCTTGTGGCGTTTGCCAGCGCAGTTTCGGCACGCTGCTCGGCTAAGTTTCTCAAATCGGAATAATGGCGCTCTATAACCGACTGTAATTCACGGCTCGAAGTGTCGTTTGCGGATTTGTTGACGGTGGAGGTCTGCTGTTCGATTTTATCCTTTGTATAAACGTTTTCGGCTTTCCAGGCTGAAAGTACGCCGTTCATATATGCTGTGGGGTTGGATTTTCCTGCCGAAAGCTTAGCCGCCTCATACAGCATTTCGTCTGAAAAATTCCAGCTACGCCATTTTGCAAGGCTCTCTCTGTCCCAGGGCAAAACTTTTCTGTTCAAGCCCATTACGGAAAGCAACTCTTTCAAAAGTTTTTCTTGCGAAGTTAGCGTTTCAAGGTGTTCTATAACGCTCTTTTCGGCAACAATGCCGCTGTTGTACAGCTTTAATACAAACGTGTGCATATCTTCAAACGAGTTCATTCTCTGTCTGAAACAATAGTTGGAAATCTTTTTAAGGCTTTCAAACTCGAATCCGAAGTTGCACCAGGGGTTGACGTAGTTTTCGACGTAAGGCGCGGAATTTTGCATATATACGCCTAAATTTTTGGCAATTTCCAGCGTAAGCGAATATATCGAGTTCTTGTTTTTGCAGTAATCGTCAATTTCTTTGACGTCGAATTTTCTGTTTTTGTACAATTCTTCGAGCGCCAAATCGATTTTTTCACAGGTCTTTGCCTTAAAAAGCTTAGCACAGGTTATAATTGCGTTATCCTCAAATCCAAGCTGTGCCGTCCATTTTTTGTAAAGCTTGTCGTCGTCTAGGTCGGGTTGCTTCTTTATGCCCAGCGCGTTGAACAGTGCGATTAGCGCAGGGGTTGAAGAGGTGTATGCCGCAAGCTTTTCGTCAACTTTTTTTGCCGTTGTCGCGCCTTCTTCGGCAAAACTTTTGGCAACCTTGCGTATGTATTGCAGTCTGATTTTATCTCCGTGCAAATTGACGCAGTAATTTATAATCATAATCAGCGCGTGTTGCTCGAAACCGTAGTCCTCCAACAGCGAAAAATATTCCATAAACTCGTTGGAAGAAATCATTCTGCCCTTTAAAATGCTTTGCACGGTCTTTGTAAAGTCCGAATATTTTTCGGGCTTGAATTTTTTCGGCGTGCCGCTTGTATTTTCCGCTTCGAGAAGTTTAATTTCAAATGGTGCGCGCGAAATTATCGAAACAAGCTCGAATTCTTCGAGGTAGTCGAAATATTCCTTAGCCTTATCTTCGGTTATTGAAAAGGTTTGCGCAAGGTCTGTAACGGAATATGACGAACCGCTCTGATATAAAAACAGCGAATACAGATAAATTTTAACTGCAATCGGGTCCAAAACGGGCAAATATTTAATTATAAATCTGTTTTCTACGCTCGTAGTAGACTTTTTTATAAGCCCGTCAGAAACCGAAATAAACGGCATTTTTACTAAACTCCTGTTTTCGCTTGATTTATTGCTTAAAATGAACTATAATCTTATTTAGCGGATGTTATCATTATAACTGCAAAACGCAAAAAAAGCAATACCAATCACTATAATTTATCACTTTTTTTAAACGACAAATGAGAATTCTACACACTTCCGATTTGCATATCGGCAAAAAACTTATGGGCAGAGAACGCTACGGCGAGTTCAGAGCGGTTTTTTTTGAGCTTGCCGATATCTGTCTGCGTGAAAGTGTTGAGCTTGTTCTCATTGCGGGGGATATTTTCGACACATATACGCCCTCGTCCGAAGCCGAAGAAATATTTTATAGCGGAATAAAGCTGTTGTCAAAATATTGCGCCGTGCTCGTAATCAGCGGCAACCACGACGATTATGTTCGCTTGACGGCGGCTGCAACGTTTGCGGAAGAGCACAACGTCTATATTATAGGCAACAATTTAAAGGCTGTAAATTGCGCCAAACGCGGTAAAACTTACCCGGTAAACTCGGGTTGCGGTTGGGTTATATTTGAAAATTCATCTAATGAACAGGTTTATGTAAATACTTTGCCATATCCCAACGAGGCAAGGTTTAAAGAGGGCAGAACGGACGAAACTTTTTCCGAGAAAATTTCGCGTTGGATTTGCGTGGGAGAAGAGGGCAAAACAAAAAAATTGCCTTCGATATTTCTTTCGCACATATTTGTTGCCGGCGGAAGCGTCAGCGACAGCGAGCGAGAAATCAACCTCGGCGGCGCGCGTGCAGTGCCTTTGGAACAATTGCCCGACTGCGATTATTGCGCGCTCGGGCACCTGCACAAACGCCAGAAACTCGGTAAAAACGCTTACTATTCGGGCGCGCCTATGCAGTTTTCGTTTGACGAGTGCGGCACTCAAAAGACGGTAAATATATTTGATTTAACAAAAAACGGGCTTAAAAATTTCAAACAGGTAGAAATTACAAGCACAAAAAAGCTTATAAGGCTTCAAGCCGAAAGCGCGGAAAGCGCAATAGCTCTTCTTAAACGCAACGCGCAATATTTTGTAGAACTTACTCTCAATCTCGACGCGCCTTTGACGTCGCAACAAAATTCTTCTCTTCATGAATGTGAAAATTTGCTCTCGTTAAAAATCGAGCTTGTCGGTGCACAGGCAGACGAGCAGCGTACTTCGAATAAGGGCAAAAGTTCTTCGCAGTTGTTTTACGATTTTTATAAATTGAGATACGGTTCGGACGTGCCGCAAGAGCTTTTGGAGTTGTTTTTGTCGCTCACGGAGGAGGAATGAGACCTTTAAAACTTGAATTTGAGGGAATAAACAGTTTTTCCGAGCATACAATAATAGACTTCGAAGTTTTGACAAAAAATGGAATTTTCGGTATCTTCGGAGATACAGGCAGCGGTAAAAGCACTATTTTGGACTGCATAAATTTTGCGCTTTACGGCAATGTCGAGCGCAGCCGCGAAAAGACGGACATAATTAACTATAAATGCAGCAGCGCCACGGTAAAATTTGTCTTTAATATAATAAACGAAGGCAAACGCAAAACTTATACCGTCGAGCGTACCATAAAAAAGGATAAAAGCGGCACTCATAAAGCTGCATTATACGAAAACGACGGAGAAAGAGAGCTGTGCATTGCAGATAAAACAACTCAGGTTGTTGAAAAAATAACGCAAATTCTCGGCGTTGAGGCGGATGATTTCAGAAAGTGTATTGCTCTGCCTCAGGGTGAGTTTGCGCAGTTTGTACAGTCCGCGCCAAGGGAGAGGCTCGCGCTTATCGAGCGGTTATTTTCCCTATCTAAATACGGGGACAGATTGCGCGAAAAAATTGCCGCAAAAGAAAAAGAAACCGAGTATGTTTATCAAAACTTGCTCGGCAGAATACAGGCATATGATGGTATAACTTTGGAAGCCTTTGCCCGTTCGAAAGATTGTCTTGAAGCGGCAAAAGGCAACTTACAAGCTTTTAATAAGCAGTACGAATTGCGCATGCAAGAGCGCGAACAGCTAAAAAAGCTTTACGCGGTTGTATGCGAGCTTGAAGATATAAAAATACAATTAGCCCGTCTTGCCGAGCAAAGCTCGCAAATAGAGGAGCTTCGAAAAAGTTATTCGTCATTGTCGGACTGTCGCGAGGTTGTAAAACTCGACAGCGAAGCTTGTAAAAAAACAAACGAAATTAATACTCTAAATAAAGATGCAATTGCTTTTAAAGATAAATATGGTTCGGAGAGTGTAAAACTTTCAAATCTCGAAAGTGAAATGAATGAAAGCAACTTTGACGAGGAAATAGCAAACTGCGTTTCTATAGGCGCGGTGCATTCCGCAAACAGCGGCAACACTAAAAAGCTTGAAATAATTACTGCCGAGCTTCAAATCAAACGCGACGAGTATGCTAAAAAGGAAAAAGAACTGTTAAAGCTCAAAGCAGACTACACAGTGGCTGCAGGTGCGCTTGCAACGGCGGAAAAGTCACTTGAAGAGGTAGTCGGCGCAGACATAGAAAAAATTATCAACGTAGAGTTTAAAGGCGCGGTATTGCGCGACGAGTATATCTACAACCTCGATTATTTTGCTCAATTTAACGGCGGAATAAAGGTATATAAAGAAAAATCACCTCTATACGACTATGTGAGCGGAGAAATTGAAAGTAAAATTAAGGAATATAAACAGAGAATTGCCGACGTTAAAGATTGTGCGTTTGACCGTGTGGAAGAGCGGCTTGAAAATTTCAGGCAGAACGAAAAAGAGCGCGAAAAACGGCAAAGACTTGTAAACGACTGTAAATTAAAAGTTCAAAAATTAGAAAATGAAATAAGTTTAAAGTTAAAAGAACTTGAAATTTCCAAAAAAGACGGATTGGAATTGCGCGCTCGAGCGGAGGAGGTTAAAAAGGAGCTTGAAAACGCATTCGGGGCAAACTGTGACGACTATGCCGCTGTAATCGACGCCAATCAAAAAAAGTTAAAGGTGTTGAAAGAGCGGCGCGACGAGCTTATAAAAAGCTTGGAAAAGTTGAAAAATTCTGTAAACAACCTGCAATTGTCGGTAGAACGCATAAAAACTTTGGAAGTTTCGGCACAATCCGAACTGCACAATATTAAGAAGTCGTTGGATGAAAAGCTTAAACTCTGTGGCTGTAATAGTATTCAAGACTGTAAAACGCTTGTCGAACGGTTTGAAAAAGTTACCGACGTCGAAGCTACCATTAAGGATTTTGACAGTAAGTTTGCTGCTTTAACTTTAAGAAAATGCGAGCTTGAAAAGACTGTCGATTTGAATAGTTTTAGCGACGAAAAGCTGCATGAATGCAACATTGCATGCAACAAGCTGGACGAAGATATTAAAAAGTTGACGGGAGAAATAGCGGTTCTGTCCGCAGAGTGCAAAAATTTTGAAATTAAACTTGCTGAAAAGAAAAAGCTTTTGGACGAGTTTGAAAAAGTTGAGAAGGAGCGCGGACTTGTTTCAAGGCTCAAAGACGTAACAAAGGGAAATAAATTTTTAGAGTATATTGCCAACGAATATCTTTGCGATATTTCTTCGCTTGCTTCGTCCACACTTTTAAAACTCAAAGACGGAAGATATTTTTTGACTTATAAAGACAATAATTTTTATGTGGGCGACAATTTCAACTGCGGTAATCTAAGGGGTGTAAACACGCTTTCCGGTGGGGAAACTTTTCTTGTATCTCTATCGCTTGCTCTTGCTTTGTCGCAAACCATATGCGCAAAGTCACTTAAATCAATTGAATTTTTCTTCCTTGACGAGGGATTTGGCACGCTTGACAGTTCTCTTGTCGATACGGTAATGAACGCGCTTGAAAAGCTTAAAAGCTCGTCGTTTACAATCGGCGTAATCAGCCACGTTGAAGAGCTGAAATCCAGAATAGACAGTAAAATAACAGTCAATAAAGCGACTGAAAACCACGGTTCTTTCGTGAGTATAAGTTGCTGAGGAGAATATTTTGCCTAACATTTTAACACCAGCTTCGCTTTGGAACAATTTTGACAAATCGGCGGACACTTTACCAGAGGTTGAGTCGACAACGCAAAATAACGAAATTTTTTACGACCGTATAACTTTTTCAGGCAGAAACACCGAGCAAGGCAGGGTAAAGATTGCTGCCATGTTCGCTTATTCTCAGCCTATGTCGCAAGAAGCCGTACTTATTTTGCCCGACAGCAATAAAACGGTCGATTCGCAAATGCTTGAGTTTTTTGTGAGCCGCGGTTATTCTGCACTTATGGTTGATTACAGGGGCGAGTGGGAAAACAGCGAGTTCTTTACAAAGTATCCCGAAGATATTTCCTATGCAAATACCGCCAAATGCGGTCGCACTAAGGATTATGTTGACGACAGCGCCGATAAGACCTGTTGGTACGAGTGGGTTGCTGTTGGATTATTTGCAATTAAATATTTAAGGGAACGCGTTCAAAGCGATAAAATAGCAGTAGTAGGTATTCGTGACGGCGGCGAAATTGCATGGAAATTAGCTTTTGCCGATAATTTGAAGTGTATAGTTCCCGTAAACGCTGTCGGTTGGAAAGCGTATGCAAATATCAGCAAATATTCAAATGAGGACCTTGTGCTCAATGAAGAGCGCTACCGCTTCATTGCCGGAATTGATTCTCAGGCATATGCGCCCAATATAAAGTGCCCCGTTCTAATGCTTTGCTCGCTGTACGACGACAGTTTTGATTACGACAGAGCGTTTGATACTTTTTCAAGGATAAATACTGCTTATCTTTCAGAGAGTTCAATAGCTTACTCGATACGCAGCGGAATGGGTATTGACTCTTTCGGCGTTGACGATATGTTTTTATTTCTCGGTAAAAACTTGAAAAACAGACAGGTTTTTATTCCCAAACCGCCAGTAATTTCCGTCGACGTAGACGAAGATTCAAACCTAATTGCTAAAATTAAATGCGATACTCTCGGTATTGTGGAAAGCTGTACGACATTTTTTGCCGAAGATAATATAGATTTTTCTTTGAGAGAATGGGATTTGTGTCCCGTCAAAGGTTTTGCAAGTACCGAATCTGCCGCATATTTAAACGTTTATGAAAAGACAGGTGCAATATTTGTTTTAAGCAGAGCAAAATATACAAACGGTTTTACTGTTTGGTCAAAGACAGCCGTTAAAAAATTAAGTGGAAGATTCCGCAATAATGCTTGTAAATGTAAGGTTTTATACAACGATAAAGTAGATGCAAGCGGAATTTTTGTTGCGAAAAACGACGGCGGAATAAGCGGCGTGTTTTATCCGGAAGCTTTGGAACTGCCTCAACTTGTAACAAAAGCGTTTGGGGTTAACGGCCTTTACTCTGAACATGGGTTATCCACTCTAAGAATGAATAGCCCCAAATACCGGCCAAACGAAAACAATATGTTGTCGGTGGACGCATTTTGCGATGTGTCGATAGATTTAACGTTTATCATTAAGGATATGTCTACGGGCGAGGAGTATTTTAATATTTTGAGCGTTGTGGGCGGTGTTTGGCAAAATTTGATTTTGCAGAGCACTGATTTTAAAACGGTAAACGGTGCGACACTTGATAATTTTACAGGTGCCTATAAATTTTCGATAACTTGTCCAATTGGGTTTGCCGTAAATAATATTATGTGGCTTTAAGGGGGAATATGTCAATTGATGAAAACGGGGTCATCCCCGAAGAGTACGAGTTGAATGCCGTCGGAGAAAGCTTATATACAAAAAAACGCTCGGTTTTAGGCTTAGTTCTAAACATTATAATAGTTTTATTTGTTGTGATATTGTTTTTTGAATTGCTGTTTAATATGTTTTTCACGGGGATTTATGTTGTAAACATATCAATGCAACCGACCTTTATAGGCGCTGAAAGCGAAAATGTCTCGGGCGGAGATTTTATCTATATAAATACTTCGATAAAGCAGCCCGAATACGGTGACGTGGTTGTAGTGTACAGGGAAACAAAAAACCATAACGGCACGGTCGATAAAGGAAATATTATAAAGCGCGTCGTCGCATTCGGAGGAGATACCGTAAGGCTTGACCGCGGCGTTCTGTATGTGAACGATGAGATTGTCGACGAAAGCTATCTTTACGAGGGCAATAATACTCCGTCGCTGCCGATAAACAGCTTTTCCACCCATACCGTTAAAGAAGGATGTATGTTTTTATTGGGAGATAACCGCAATAAAAGTACCGACAGCAGAGAAAACGGAGATTATCCAATTGATAATCTTCTGGGCGTAGTTCCTAAATGGTCGCAAGATATCAAGGGATTTACGACAGCAATATATACGTTTTTCAATTTTACAATTTACGGAAAATAGTTTATACATTAAAATTAAGAGGTAAATAATGAAAAGAAGCGAAGTTAAAGAGCAATATAAATGGAATGTTTCGGATATTTTTCCGGACGACGAGGCGTGGGAAAAGTGCTTCGAACATGCAAAGAACAGCCTATCGTTCTCTCAATATTCGGGTAAGCTGGGCAATAAAAATACTTTACTTGAATTTTTAAAAGCCAACAGCGAATATCGCAAAATGCTTGAAAGGCTTTATGTCTATGCGCATATGCGTTATGATGAAAACAGAGGCGTTGCTAAATATTCGGCATATCATGAAAAGGCGGCGTCGCTCTTTTCTAAGTATTGTACCGAACTCTCCTTTTTTGAACCCGAAATGGCTCAACTTGATGAAAGTTATCTCAAATCGCTTGTCACAGACAACACTTTTTCAAATTATGACTACGATTTAAAGAGGATAATTGCAAGAAAACCTCATGTTATATCTCAAGCCGAAGAGCGGCTTATTGGTATGGCAAGTGAAATTTTTGATAATTTTACCCGTACTTTCGGCACAATAGACAACCTTGAGCTTCCGTTTGACGACATAGAGTGGGAGGGAGAAAAGACCAAACTTTCTCACGGACTATACGGAATAATATTACACTCCGAAAACAGAGAAAAAAGAAAGGAAGCATATGAAAAGTATTATGCGGCATACACGGGGCTAATAAATACTATAACTGCTGTGTATTCGGGCAACGTAAAAAAGGACGTATATTTGAGTAAAGTTTACAAATATAACTCCTGCCTTGAACACGCGCTGTTTGCCGAGGACGTAAACAGAGTTGTTTACGACAATTTATTGACGGCAGTTGACGGAAGCCTTTCTGTTATGCACAGATATATTGCCGACAGAAAAAAGATTTTGGGCTATGATAAGCAGTATTTTTATGATATCTATGCTCCGCTTGTAGACGGCGTAGACGTTAAATATTCCTACGAGGACGCTTATAAGCTTGTTATCGAGGGATTGGCGCCGCTAGGCAAGGAGTATCAGGCTTTACTTCAAAAGGGCTTTGATGAGCGCTGGATTGACGTTATGGAGACGGAGGGTAAGCGCAACGGTGCTTACAGTATCGGCTGTCCCGACTGCCATCCATATGTACTTTTAAACTATCAACCCACTTTGAGCGAGGTGTTTACCATAGCGCATGAAATGGGTCACGCACTTCACACTTATTTCTCGCAAAAAAATCAACCTTATTCAAAGAGCGACTATACAATTTTTGTTGCCGAGGTTGCAAGCACGGTAAACGAAACCTTGCTTTTAAAGCATATGGTTGCCAATGCTAAGGATTTAAACCTCAGAAAATATTTATTGAATTATTATTTGGACAGTATCCGCGCTACCCTTTTCAGACAGACAATGTTTGCGGAATTTGAATGCGAAGCTCATGCGATAGCGGAAAGGGAAGAGCCGCTTACAAAGGAAGCTTTGTGTAAGCTCTACGGCGATATTGGTAAAAAATATTACGGAGAGGCAATAGAGCACGACTACAATATTTCCTGCGAATGGGCAAGAATACCTCATTTCTATAACGCGTTCTACGTCTATAAGTACGCCACCGGTTTAACGGCTGCAATAAATATTGCAAAGCGCATTCTGACCGAGGGTGAAGATGCCGTAAACGATTATTTCAAATTCCTCTCCGGCGGTTGCTCTACGGACCCTGTTTCGCTTTTAAAGCTTGCGGGTGTAGACCTTGAAAGTACTATGCCTTTCGAGGTTGCTATGCGTGAATTTGAAGAAACTTTAACTCAACTTGAACAATTAATGAATTTATAAAAACTGTCAAAAAATATGGCAAAACGGCAAAATTTGAGGTTTGTGAAGTACTATGTCAGACAAAACAAATGTAATGCCCAACAATTTGGACGCCGAACAGGCGCTTTTGGGGTGTATGTTGATAGATAATGAAATTCTTCCCGACGTGTTGGATATGTTGGGAGAAGACGATTTTTATCAGGATTCACATAAGTTTATAATAAGCGCTATAAAAAATACTTTTGCAGCGAGAAAGCCTGTGGATATTGTCACGCTTTCGGATAGTCTCGAAACAGAAGGCAACTTGCAAAAAGCAGGCGGAATAGCGTATTTGACCGAGCTTGCGCAGGTTACGCCCTCGGCTGCAAATTACAATTATTACTTCGATATCGTAAAGCGTGATTCCACAAACAGGAAGCTTATAAGGGCGGCTCGCGAAGTTATCGACTATTCAAAATCGAGCGACGATGCCGTTGAAAGCATTCAGTTTGCCGAGCAAAAAATTTATTCTGTGTCCCAGCAGCGCGAGTCGTCTACCGTAAAGGATATAAGGACGAGCGGCGGACTTGAACAGGTTCTTGAAAAATTTCAAAAACTTGCCGAGGATAAAAACGCGTTCAGGGGAATACCTACCGGCATAAACAGGTTGGATAGGCTTACAAACGGACTTCAAAAGTCTGACCTGATAGTTCTTGCGGCCCGTCCCGGTATGGGTAAAACTTCGCTTGCAATGAATATTGTCGAGCATGCGGCAGTAAACGAAGGCAAGGTTTGTGCGGTATTTTCAATGGAAATGCCGGAAGTGCAAATTTTGACGAGGTTGCTGTGTTCCAATGCCGAAGTAAGTATGTCCGACGCGCTTTCGGGCAAGTTGTCGGACAATGATTGGAAAAGACTCGCAAAATCCAACGTAAGGCTAAAAGGGTCAAAAATTTTTATTGATGTAGCCTCGCGCGTTACCCCTGCCGACATAAATTCCAAACTTCGTAGAATCAAAGCGCGCAACAACGGTCAGCTTGACCTTGTTATGATAGATTATATTCAGCTTATGTCGAGTGGAAAGAAGGGTAACGAGGATAACAGAGTTCAGGAAATTGCGTCCATAACAAGAGATTTGAAAATTATGGCAAAGGAGCTGGACGTGCCCGTGATTGCGCTTTCGCAGCTTCGTCGAATTCAGTCAAACGAACCGCAGATTTCGGACTTGCGCGACTCCGGTGCAATCGAACAGGACGCAGACATTGTAATGTTTATTTCAAGGCCTGACGTGGGCGCGTCGGATGCAGATTTTGCAAGCGGAAAGGTTGTTAAGGGACAGGCATTTTTAAAAATAGCAAAGCACAGAAACGGTGAGACGGGCACAATTCCGCTTCGCTTCAGAGGAGAGTTGACCAAGTTTGTTAACCCCGAAATGAACGAGGAGTACGAGCGCCGCGGTTCAATCAAGAAATCCGAGCACAATGAAGAACTTGCGCCGCTTACAGATGACGACGCACCTCAAGAGGACGAAGCACCTCCGTTTTAAATTATGAATACTCAAATTTTAGAAATAAACGAGCAGTCGCTTGCGATTTCAAAGCAGATAATTATAAGCGGCGGAGTTGTCGCGATACCTACCGAAACCGTCTACGGTCTGGGTGCAAATGCGTTCGATACACAGGCGGTCGACAGTATTTTTAAAATAAAAGGCAGACCCAACGATAATCCCTTAATCGTACACGTCCACAGTGGTTACGATATTTCTATTTTGGTCAGTGAAATTCCGGAGTATGCGAAATTACTTGCCAAGGCGTTTTTACCCGGTCCCTTGACTATGGTATATAAAAGTAAAGGGGTTGTCAGTTCTTCTGTTTCCTGCGGACTTGATACGCTGGCTATAAGAATTCCTTCGCACGAGGGCGCACAAAAATTTTTAAAATATGTCGGTTTGCCGATAGCCGCACCATCCGCAAATATTTCAAAACACGTCAGTCCGACTTCGGCGCAACACGTTTTTGATGATTTTAACGGAAAAATCCCGCTTATTCTGGACGGAGGTATTTGCAAAGGCGGCATTGAAAGCACCGTTTTGGACTGTACGGGCAAAGTACCCGTGGTTTTGCGAAGCGGACTTGTTACTCGCGATATGATTGCTCAGGTTGTTGGAGAATGCCGAGAATACGTTTATAGGGACGGAGCGCGTGCAATTTCTCCGGGTATGAAATACAAGCACTATTCTCCAAATTGCAGAACTGTTATGTTTAGCTATGATCGGCTTGAACAGGCTGTTCAAATGTATAGGCAAGAATGTCAGAAGGGTGTGAAAGTCTTTTTATTGTGCGACGACAGCGTTGCTAAACTTGCCGGTTGCGAAAATGTACTAAATCTCGGTGCGGATGAAAATCAAATTGCCGCAAATTTATATGCAAAATTACGCGAGGGAGAGCGTATAGCTGAGTTAATTATTGCCGTAGCGCCGCAAAAAACCGATGGGGTTATGATTGGGGTTATGAACAGGCTTTGTAAAGCTTGCGCAAGTTAATTATGAAAAGAAAGAAAATTCTATTTGTTTGTACGGGCAACACTTGCCGAAGTCCTATGGCCGAAGCGTTGCTCCGCAACAAAATTAAACGCAATAAAATAAAGTGGTGGGATGTCGCGTCCTGCGGGATACAGGCGGAAGTCGGCGGAAAGATTAGCGCAAACAGTAAAGCCGTGCTTGAAGAGCGAGGTATAAATACCGACAAATTTTTGCCGCGACAGTTGACGCAAGCTTTAATAGAAAAAAGCACGCTTGTCGTATGTATGACAAAATCTCAGCAAACTATGCTTGAAGCATGCGGAAATATAACGTGCATAATGGATATTTGCGGTTTTGATGTTCCCGACCCATACGGTTGCAGTATTGACGTTTACAGGCTAACGCGCGAGGCTTTGGATAAGGCTTGCGACAAAATTATAGAAAATTATATAAAAACTTTTAAAGAGGAATAAAAATATGAAAATTGCAGTTGCTTGTGACCACGGCGGATTAAATCTCAAACGTAAGATTATAGCCTATCTGAAAGAGAAAAATTATCAAGTAAAGGACTTTGGAACGGACGAATTTGCAAGTTGCGACTATCCTGATTTTGCCCTTCCTGCGGCTGAGGCCGTAGCAAGCGGAGAGTGTGAGCGCGGAATTGTGGTGTGCTCGACAGGCATCGGTGTTTCGATTGTGGCAAACAAGGTTCCCGGCGTGCGTTGCGCTCACTGTCACGATAGTTACTGTGCCGAGTTTACGAGGCTTCATAATGACTCGAACGTACTTGCATTGGGTGAGAAAGTTGTCGGAGAGGGATATGCCTTAAAGATTGTTGAAGCGTTTTTGACTACGGAGTTCGAGGGCGGCAGACATCAACGCCGCGTCGATAAAATTACCGAAATAGAGAAAAAATACAGTAAATAAAATAGGGCGCGGAACTTTTAGTTCCGCGCCCTATTTTATCTGTTAGGTATTATTCCGTTTAAATACAGTTTTCCGTCATTTACTGAATAGTTTATATTTCCGCAATCGTAGACATTATTTTTATAGCCTTTTAATGAAAAATATACGTTTTGCTTTGTATTACAAACTGTATTTGCATACTTTGAGATAAGCAAATCGCATTTTGTAAAAGGAATTGTTTCTCCCGCACATATACATATACTAACTCCGTTATACTCTACAATAAGGCTGTATCCGTCAACGAACTCGAAATTTATTCCGCAAAGCTTGAAGTCCTTTTCATAGTGGACGACGGCTGTTTTAAAAGGTTGAGCGGGGAAATATAGGTTAGAGACGTAAACGTTACTGCACCGCAAAGATTGGTCATAATCTAAAACACATTCTTCGTTGCCTAAAACAATTACGCCGTCAAGAAAAACCGAGTAGTTTTCATTTAAAAACTTTGCATTGTTCATTGTGTCCGTAGTGACAAGCACTGTGCCTTGCGATGATTTTAAAATTACGCTACCGCCAAAGTTATTTGCAGAAATTGATATGTTTAAAGTGTTAAAAGGCGCAAAGGTCATAAATACAACGTATAAACTAAGCACTATAATCATTGTAGAGGACGAAATTAATCGAAAGACAGCGGTTAAATTAATTTTATCCGAAATTATAAAGATAAGCGCAAAATAAATTACGGCAAACCACACCGAGCCCAAACCGGTAACAACAGCGCTGTCAAAGCCTGTTGAAAGTAAAAAAGACAAAAGCGCCTGAATTGGAAGTACGACTGTTGGCACAACAAACGTAGCTATCAAAGGAACAATGGCCGAGATAATAGTGCCGCCGAATAGCAATATAAACAGTATAGAAATAACGGGCACAAAAACAATATTCAGCAGCAGTCCGACTCCGCTGACGTAACCGAAGCTCGAAAGCATTATCGGCATTGTACCGAGCTGTGCGCCGACAGCCGTGCCTACGGAGGAAGAAATTTTTTGCGGAACTCGAACTTTTTTAAGCAGATTATTTATTTGTCTTGAAAAAATGTTTATGCCGCCAACGGCGCATATCGAAAGCTGAAATCCTACCGAAAACAGACTTAACGGCTTAATTAAAAGAATTAAAAATGCCGATGTTGCAAGCGAGTTTAAAGAATCGTTTTTGCAATAAATTAACCCTGCAATAATCGAAACCGTGCACATAATAACCGCACGAACGGAGGACACGGTAAAGCCGCAAATTCCGGAGTAGAAGATAATAAGACCTATGCGAATTGCGGCTGAAACATATTTATTTGGTTTAATGGGCTTTAAAATAAGTCCGATAATAAGAAAAATTATTCCTATATGCAGTCCCGAAACGGCAAATATATGAGCAATGCCGCCGTAACGAAAATTGTCCAACGCCTCGTCGCTCATATATGTTGTGTCACCAATGAGCATTGCATAGCAAATTGCAGCCGTATCTCTATCGACATTTTCAAAAAGAGTTTGCCTTATTGCCGTGCGGATAGCGGCAAACAGTGAAAAACGATAGTCGGATTTAAGATCGCCGTACACAGAACAACGGTATCTGATATCTTCCTGAACAAGATAATTCAAATTTCCGTAATTGAATGCGTCATATTTTTGCAAAGCCGAATAAAACTCTACTTTGTACCCGACGTCACAAAATTCACCATAAGAGGAAGAAAGATTTGCCTGAACTTTTCCTCGAATGCTTTTCCCGTTGACTTTTACGTTTTCCAAAATTATGTACTCGCTGTAATCAGTTTGCGATTTTTCAAGGACAGTAGCCGAAATAAATACGGTTTCGGTTGTTTTTATTTCGTCGGTGTCGTAACTTTGAATGGCAAAATAAGCATAAAATAATCCGCCCGTAAATACTGCTGTTAATATAATTGTAATTACGAGCGGTGCAGTTTTATGTAGGAGAAATAAAATTATAATTATGATTGCGGCAAACGGAATAACTATCAAACCATAGAGTATTTCAAATCCGTAAAATGCAAAAATAAACCCTGCAAGGATACCCAAAGCAAGTAGGCACGCAATCAAAACTTGTAGCCTGAAATTTATAAAACGCTTCATAAATTTTTTATCGAAAAGTTGATTTTAAAGAAACAGAGGCAGGCTTTTGCCTGTCTCTGTTAGCTGGTGCGGACGAAGGGACTTGAACCCCCATGGTTGCCCACAGGAACCTGAAACCTGCGCGTCTGCCAATTTCGCCACGTCCGCAAAAACATTTAAATTATAAAATATTTATATTTAATTGTCAAGCAAAAAACATTGATGGCAGACTCATCTTAAAATAATTTAAAAAAACGAAGAGGAGATCCTCTTCGTTTTTTTGTTAAGTTTTAGCGTGCTCTTTTGCGAGCGATAAATATTGCTGCAACTATTGCAATAACTGCAACAGCTACCGCACCGATAACAATTCCGGCAATAATCAAAGTATTGTCCTGAGGAGTAGTTAAATCAAACTTACTTCCATCAATCGTAGTGGAAGGAGCGGCAACATTTGCTTCACCGCTAGTTGAAATCAGTACTTTTGCAGGAGAGATAATTTCGTTTCCTCTGTCTACAAGACGTTGAGCCGCCGCATTTGCAATGTATTGAATTTCAACTTCATTGTTGTTTTGCAAGTCGCTATAAGATAGGGTAAGTACACCGTTTGATATTTTGTTTGTTACGTCAACATTGTTGAGCGTTACGCTGTAAATCTGATATCCTTCATCGGGAGTTATGGCGCAAGTATATTTACCGTTTTCGCTTATAGTTTTAATTTTACCGTCGGCTTTACTTAGCTTGCCGCCCCTGCCTTCAATGCTTGTATATACAGTTTTGTCAGATGACGCTTTATCAGCGTCGACAACTGCGACCATATAAGGTGAGAAGCTTGAAACAGTTGCTACAATGCCGAATTGAGTTACCACGCAAGGTATTTCTTCAATTATGTATTCATCGCCCTTAATATGTTTGCGGTGGAACAGTTTAAATGTTACTCCTGCTTTGTCGGGACCGTAACCTTCGGGGAAACCGAGCGCAATTTTAACGTAGCTGCCGTCCGGAATAGTGGGATACTTGCCGCAAATCTGTAATGAAATATCGTAAGTTTCGCTCTTTATAATATCGTTTTTGTTTACAGTGATGTCGCTATCGTCGCTTATTTCGTCGAGCATTGTGTCTACAGTCTCCGTAGAAGCCGTTTCTGCAACCAGCATCATCTGGCTTCTTTCATTTTCAGAGAATGTGCTATTTCCGTCTTCGTCTTTAAATTCCATTTCGGATAAGTCTGAGTTTGAAACAAGAGTGGGTTGTGCGCAGCAATCTACCCAGAGCCTGCCGTCGTAGTTAAAACGAGCGGGGCATGCTAAATATAATCTTCCAAACCCAAAATAAACAGAATTGGGCAACTTATTTGATAATTCAGTAACAGGGGACCCGTCTACTATTCTTGTTACTTCTTTTGCAGAGCCTACGTTCGTAAAAGTGATGGTATATCCTTCACGGTTGTGTTCATACATAAGGCTGGGAGCAAATTTAAAGCGCAACGTGTTGGGAATTAACGTAGGATCACCTGAATTTTTGGGCCTTTCAACAAGTTCTACAATTGTGCCTTCACTGTTTAGCGGGAAGAATTTAGCGTACTCGGATGTGTTGGGGTGTTCGGATGTGAAATTGATGCCGATAGGTTGGTTTTCGTCAAGAATGTGCAAAGGCTCGTTGTATGTGACTTCAATCAAGAACGCATTTTTTTCAGCCATAATAACTTTTGTAGTAATATTTTTATCGCGCATTCCGTCATTTATAGTTATTTCTCCCTGATGTGACGGGGTAGAGTTCGAAACATAGGGGGGGGGAGTATAAGTTCCGTACGATTCGTTTACTATAGGTTTGCTTATTTCAATTGATTTATTATCATTTACTATATTACTGCTGTACTTAAAATAATAATCTCCGAAGATTCCGAGCGAGGGTGCGTTGACGTTAAGCGGTACGTCAGGCGCCATGTCGAACACTGCAAGCTGAGTATAGTAAATTGATGTATTGTCATAAAAACGCGTTTCTATTCCGTTGTCATCAATATTGCCGTAAGGATTATCAACGCCGAGAAGCGCATACTGGCGGAAAGGCTCCAAAGCCATCCAATCAAACCAATGCAAATCACGTCCGTCATAAATTGCGAAACGACAAACAAGGTAAAGTCCGTCTTCTTCTAAAAGAGTTTTTGCACTTTTGCCGTTATAGCTGACGCTTAAATAGTTATTTACCAAATCATTGCCGTAGTCGTCTTTTTCACCGGTCGGAGTGTAAATTCTCGAGCATTGCAATCCGTCTGTTTCGCCTGAACTGCCGTAATTAAACTTCGAAACTTCGGGATAAGTAAGCTCGTAACCCGAAGAGGAGATAACTCCGTCGGTTATGTGAATTTTTTCTTCGTTGGAAGCGTTCAAAATAGAAAATCTGTTTTTGTTACCTGCCGAATTATTCCAGGTTACGTCTATTGAATACCATCTGCCGCCGCTTGCATCGCGCTCTATCGAGCGATTGTCGTTTTCGGGAGTTGCAAGCCATACATAGTTCCACATATGGTAAACGCTTGCGCCGTTTTCATTTCCGTTCTGGTCTTTTTGATTGCTGTAACCGTTTACCGTTATGCAAGGAATACCAAGTCTATCCATAACGGTCTTGTAAGCAGTGGAGAATCCGCCGCAGACTGCTTTGCCCTCGACAAGCGCGCCGTATGCCGTGTTTATGTAAGCTGCCGCCTTATAGTTGGGGTCGTCTTTGTTTTCATAAGCTGCGTAATCGTAAGTTACGTTTTCTGCTATATATTTGTTTACCTCTCTTGCAAGATAGACATCTCTTTCCGAATATTTGTCCGATGCCTGTTTTTCATTTACATAGTCTACAATTTCATTAATTTTTGCATTTAAAGCCGAAATTGCATTTTCTACGGATGAAAGGCTGTCAAGTCCGTTATCAACATATAGATTAGCTTCACGACCGCTGTCTATGTATGCTTTATACACGCCGTTTGCTCTGCCTACGCTTATTGTCAGTTTATAGAAGTCTATGTAGAAAAGTTCGGGGTGATCTGTAAGAAATGCGTCGCGCGCCGCGCTGAACGCTTTGGGGATAGTTAAATCACTGCCGTTTACATAACCTTGAATTTCCGCTGAAGTAGCTATACTTTCGGGAATGAGATATTCAACATGACCGTCTTTAAAATCTCCTTGTTTATTTATTTCATCTAAAGCGTTGTAGAACTTTTTGGCAAGAGTGTATTCCTGTTTATTGTCGTCTTCATCGGCAATTGTAAGATTGTCGTAAAAATAATTAGACGCAATAGTTGACGGATTTTCAACCGTATCTGCAGATGCAAATCCGTTTCTGAACAGTTGAACGCCTGAACAGAGTGACAGCGCATATGCTGCAACAATGCCTAGCGCTGCAACGCGTTTTGTTGTTGATTTCATAAAACCTCCAAGAAATCTGTTTGTCTATGCAAAGATACAAAATTTATTTTTGCACATTACAACTTATATCCCATATTTTCGTGTTTGTCAAGCGTTTTAACGAAATTTTCCATTTTTGGAATGTTGTCGCTTTCGCTCAATTTGTTTGTTTTTTTCTAAATTTTATGTTAAAACACAAAAATATTCCTTTGTAAAAAACGGTAAAATATTTGTTGCAAAATTTATATTTATTTGATAAACTTTTATCGATAAATAAATATCAATTCTATACATTATTAATAAGGAGCAGTTATGGATTTTAAGTTACATTACGAAGTTTGCGACAGTATCGAGCGGCTTGAGAAGGAACTTGACCGCGTTCGTAAAGCGCAGGAAAAGTTTGCTTTGTATTCACAGGAACAAGTTGACAAAATTTTTCTTGCCTGTGCTACGGCAGCTAATAAGATGAGGATACCCCTTGCCAAGCTCGCTGTCGAAGAGACCGGTATGGGCGTGGTAGAGGATAAAGTTATAAAAAACCACTATGCTGCGGAGTATATATATAATGCGTACAGAAACGTTAAAACTTGCGGAGTTATAGAAGAGGATAAGGCGTATGGTATAAAAAAGGTTGCCGAGCCCATAGGCGTTATCGGTGCTGTAATACCCACAACAAACCCTACGTCAACGGCTATATTTAAAACGCTTATCTGTTTAAAGACGAGAAACGGCTGTATTTTAAGTCCGCACCCGAGAGCAAAAAATTCGACTATTGCGGCAGCAAAAGTTATCTATGAAGCAGCTGTTGCGGCAGGCGCACCCGAGGGTATAATCAGCTGGATAGACGTTCCCAGCCTCGATATGACAAACCTTCTTATGAAGTCTGTCGATACAATACTTGCAACGGGCGGACCTGGAATGGTCAGGGCTGCGTATTCGAGCGGCAAACCCGCTCTCGGCGTAGGGGCAGGCAATACTCCGGCTATAATCGATGAAAGCGCGGATATTCTTCTTGCAGTAAACTCTATTATTCATTCAAAGACCTTTGATAACGGTATGATTTGCGCTTCGGAGCAATCGTGCATAGTATCTTCCAAAATTTACAAAGAAGTTAAAAAAGAATTTGCTGCGCGCGGCTGCTATTTTCTTGTAGGGGAAGAGCTTGACAAAGTTAGAAAGACGATTATTATAAACGGTTCGCTCAATGCGAAAATCGTCGGACAACCGGCACATAAAATAGCAAAAATCGCAGGGGTAGACGTACCCGACACTACGAAAGTTTTAATAGGAGAGGTTGACAGCGTTGAGCTTGAAGAAGAATTTGCGCACGAAAAACTTTCCCCTGTGCTTGCAATGTACAAAGCCGAAAGCTTTGACGACGCTTTGAACAAAGCTGAACGTCTTATTGCCGACGGCGGATACGGGCACACTTCGTCGCTGTATGTCAACGTTGTTACTTCGCAGGAAAAGATTCACGAGTTTTCTGAAAGAATGAAAACTTGTCGTATTCTTGTCAACACTCCTTCGTCGCAGGGCGGTATCGGAGATTTGTATAACTTTAAACTTGCTCCTTCGCTCACGCTGGGTTGCGGAAGCTGGGGCGGCAACTCCGTTTCCGAAAACGTTGGAGTTAAACATCTTTTAAACATTAAAACAGTTGCGGAAAGGAGAGAAAATATGTTGTGGTTCAGAGCGCCCGAAAAAGTTTACACAAAGAAAGGTTGTTTGCCTGTCGCACTTGACGAGCTTAAAAATGTAATGGGTAAGAAAAAGGCTTTTGTCGTTACCGACAGTTTTCTTTACAATAACGGATATACAAAATGCATAACCGACAAACTTGACGAGCTTGGTATCGAACACAACGTATTCTTCGACGTTGCTCCCGACCCGACGCTTGCCTGCGCAAAAGAGGGGGCAAAGCAGATAAGCGCTTTCAAACCCGACGTTATAATAGCACTCGGCGGCGGTAGCGCGATGGACGCGGCTAAAATTATGTGGGTTATGTACGAGCACCCCGAAGTTGACTTCCTCGATATGGCTATGCGCTTTGTCGATATAAGAAAAAGAATTTATACCTTCCCTAAAATGGGAGAAAAAGCTTACTTTATCGCAATTCCCACCTCGGCGGGTACGGGTTCCGAGGTTACGCCTTTCGCGGTCATTACCGATGAAACTACGGGAGTTAAGTATCCCCTTGCAGACTACGAGCTTTTGCCAAATATGGCTATCATAGATACCGATTTGCATATGTCCGCACCCAAGGGACTTACGGCGGCTTCGGGTATTGACGCAGTAACGCATGCTCTCGAAGCATACGCTTCGGTTATGGCTACCGACTATACGGACGGACTTGCGTTGCAGGCGCTCAAAGTTATATTCAAATATCTTCCTGCGGCATATGAAAACGGTCAAACCGACGCCGAAGCAAGGGAAAAAATGGCTAACGCGGCTACAATGGCAGGTATGGCGTTTGCAAACGCTTTCCTCGGCGTATGCCATTCTATGGCGCATAAACTCGGCGCTTTCCACCATTTGCCCCACGGCGTTGCAAACGCGCTTATGATTGACGAGGTTATAAGGTTTAACTCGGTCGAAGCTCCTGCAAAGATGGGCACTTTCAGCCAATACGCTTATCCCAAGACTTTGAGAAGATATGCCGAAGTAGCCGAAAGCCTCAATCTCGGCGGTAAGAACGACAGCGAAAAAGTGGAAAATCTTATCAAAGCTATAGATAAACTCAAAGCTCAGATAGGCATTAAAAAGACTATTAAGGACTACGGCATTGACGAAAAGGTGTTCCTTGATAACCTCGACGCAATGGTAGAGCAGGCTTTTGACGACCAATGCACGGGCGCAAACCCGAGATATCCGTTAATGTCTGAAATAAAGCAAATGTATTTAAATGCATATTACGGTAAATAAGGAGAGGAAAATTATGACAAACGCAAAATTGATTTTTTCAAGAGAGGACAAAAAGATTTACAAAGAGGGAGAAAAACTTATAAAAGTTTTCGAACCCAACTACTCTAAATCAAATGTTTTGAACGAGGCGCTAAACCACTCGCGCGTTGAGGAAACAGACCTTAACGTTCCGAACTTACATTCGGTAAACGTCGTTGACGGCAAGTGGGCAATTACTCTCGACTATATCGAGGGAGATACATTGCAGACGCTTATGGACGCACATCCCGAAAAAGAGGATGAATATTTAAATCTTTTTGTTGATTTGCAGAGAACTGTACTTTCAAAAAAAGTACCTATGCTCAATAAATTAAAAGATAAAATGCAAGGTAAAATTTCTCAAACCGACCTTGATGCAAGCACCCGTTACGATCTTCATACCCGTCTTGACGCTATGCCCAAGCATACAAATCTTTGTCACGGAGACTTCAACCCGACAAACATTATTATAAAAAAGGACGGTACGCCGTACATTATCGACTGGTCGCACGCAACACAGGGTAACTCCTCGGCGGACGTTGCAAGAAGTTATTTATTGTTCTATCTTGCCGGCAAAAAAGAACTTGGAGATAAGTACTTAAAATTGTACTGTAAAAAGAGCGACACTGCAATACAGTATGTTCAGCGTTGGATACCTATAGTTGCGGCGTCAAGGCTTGTGAAAGCGCCCGAAAGCGAAGCGGCATTTTTGCATAGCTGGATAGATGTAGTAGATTACGAATAATTGACATATAAAAAGGCTTGCGTTCGGCAAGTCTTTTTATTATAATAAAGTCTATGAAATGTAAGTATAAAATTGTTAACAGGCGCGAACTAAATTCTACCGTTACAATGATGGACGTCTATGCTCCGCTCGTTGCGGCTAAGGCTCAGGCAGGGCAGTTTATAATTTTACGCGTCGATGAAGACGGAGAGAGAATACCTTTGACGGTTGCCGGATATGACAGACAAAACGGAACGGTCAAAATAATTTTTCAGATAGTCGGAGCGACAACGGCATTGCTAAATGAAAAGAAAGAAGGGGAGTTTATCGAGGACTTTGTAGGACCGCTCGGCTGTCCTACAAAAACCGATAATCTTAAAAAAGTATGTATTGTCGGCGGTGGCGTCGGCTGCGCAATAGCTTTACCGATAGCGCAGCAATTGCACGAAAGCGGCTGTGAAGTTCACAGTATAATAGGTTTCAGAAATAAGAATTTAATTATTTTAGAGAATGAATTTAAACGCTGCTCAAATAGTCTTACCGTTATGACGGACGACGGCAGTTACGGCAGACAGGGTGTTGTCACCGTTCCGTTAAAGGAAGCTATCGAACGTGGAGAAAGCTTTGACGAGGTTATTACTATCGGTCCTCTTATTATGATGAAATTTGTTGTTGCAACAACTAAGCCTTATAATATCCCGACAACTGTATCAATGAACCCTATTATGATAGACGGAACGGGAATGTGCGGCGGATGTCGACTTACCGTAGGCGGAAAAACAATGTTTGCATGCGTTGACGGGCCGGATTTCAATGGATTTGAAGTGGATTTTGACGAGGCGATTGCCCGTTCTTCAATGTATGCGCAATTTGAGCAAAATGCGCGTGAGAAGCATTGTAATTTGTTAAAAAAGGCGGCGGAATAATGGCTATACAACCCAAAAAGAATGAAATGCCCGTGCAAAATGCGCAAAAACGCGCAAAAAACTTTGATGAAGTTGCGCTCGGATATTCTGCCGAAGTTGCGGTTGCCGAGGCGCAGAGGTGTCTTAACTGTAAAAATAAACCCTGTGTTGAGGGCTGTCCCGTAAACATAGCTATACCGGATTTTATTTCCGAAATTAAAAAAGGCAATTTCGAGGGGGCGTATGACGTTATATCCAAAAGCTCGTCGTTGCCTGCAATTTGCGGCAGAGTATGCCCTCAGGAGACGCAGTGTGAAAGTAAGTGTACGCTTGGCATAAAGTTCGAGCCTGTTGGGATAGGCAGGTTAGAGCGCTTTGTTGCGGATTACCATAATGCTAATTTTACAGGTAAAATAAATGTGCCTGAAAGCAACGGGCATAAAGTTGCCATAGTCGGCAGTGGACCGTCGGGACTTGCTTGTGCTGGGGATTTGGCTAAAAAAGGCTATAAAGTTACCGTTTTTGAAGCCTTACATACCGTTGGCGGAGTGCTTGTTTACGGCATACCCGAATTCAGACTTCCTAAAAAAATTGTAGAAAAAGAAGTAGATACTTTAAAAAAATACAGTGTAGACTTTCAAACCAATGTTGTAATAGGTAAAACTTTGACTGTTGATGAATTGTTTGACTGCGGCTATGAAGCGGTATTTATAGGTTCCGGTGCAGGATTGCCGCGTTTTATGGGAATAAATGGTGAAAGTTTGAAGGGCGTTTATTCCGCAAATGAGTTTTTAACGCGCGTGAATTTGATGAAAGCCTACTCTAATGAAAGTCACACGCCTGTTATGTGTGCGAAAAATGTTGCGGTTGTGGGCGGCGGCAACGTTGCAATGGACGCAGCGAGAACTGCGTTGAGGCTGGGTGCGGAAAACGTTTATATCATTTACCGTCGTTCTATGAAAGAGTTGCCGGCAAGGAAAGAAGAGGTTGAGCACGCCATAGAAGAAGGGGTCAAATTTCAATTGCTCTGTAATCCCGTAGAGATAATCGGATATAACAATGCCGAGGATAGGCGCGACGCTAAAAACGGAACAGTTACGGCGTTAAAGGTTATAAAATGTGAGCTTGGCGAGCCTGACGAGCGAGGTAGGCGCAAGCCCGTTGAGATGCCGGACAGTGAGTTTATCATTGATATAGACTGTGTAATAATGGCTATCGGCACAAGTCCCAATCCCCTAATAAAAAATACCACCGACGGACTTGAAATTAATGGGCGCGGTGGAATAATTGTTGACGAAGCTTCAGGTAAAACCTCAAAGGAAGGAGTGTTTGCTGGCGGAGACGCGGTAACGGGCGCTGCCACTGTAATTCTTGCTATGGGCGCAGGAAAAACGGCGGCATCTGCAATCGATGAATATTTAACAAAAAAATAAAAATAATAAAAATATGGTAGTTATGGAAATTTTTGATGTATTTGAATACGCACAAAACATTTACGTTTATAATCAAGGCAACAAATGCGAGTACGCGTCGGGCAGCGACGGATACAAGAAAATTATGGAAAGTTGGAACGAAATGATAGACGGCGCACACCCTATGCCTGCATTTGGAGTAAGTATAAACAATCTTACATTAAAGGAAATGCAAAGCGGAGTATGGGTCGAATTTGAGTTCGGCAAAGAACACATTGTCTACGGTATGCCGTTTGAACGCTTGCTTATAAATGTGAATGAAACGTATTGCGGTTTTAATATTGTGAGATATACAAGCGAATATGGATATGACGGCAGGTGCTATTATCTCGATCTTGTAAACAAGAATATGAGTAATTTTTATGCTGATTTGATGGATTTGTAGTATTTGTATAGTACTATGTTACACATAATTGACTAAAAACAGTAAAAATAGAGCCCTTTAAGAGGTTGTCTTAAAGGGCTTTTAAATTTATTTTGAAGCTATAGAGTTTTTGTATGCCTGTATGGCTTTACTTAGTTGGTCTGGACAAGAGGTGTTGTTGCGGCACTTTATGCCTTCAAGCGTTACCTGAACTTCGTCGATATTTTTACCTTCGACAAGTTTTGCAACACCCTGCAAATTGCCGCTGCAACCGCCAATAAATTTGACATGATGAATGTTGTTGTCGCTATCAACTTCAAATACAATCTGGCGTGAGCAAGTGCCCGAAGTAAAAAAAGTAAACATAGTTTTCTCCTAATCGCAAAGATTTTCGTAAATAGCCGAATAAACGTCCGCCGCTTTTTCTTCCCATTTTTTATAAATTGTCTTGGCGGTTTTTTTATCGGGAACTACAAATTTTAATTCAAGTATCGGTTGAACGGGCGCAAGAATTTTTAAAGATACGGTGTACGTTCCGTCCTTGTTTTGAAAATAGTCTGAGCGGCATTCTTGCCTGTTTCTATATCTTGCACTGTTCTTTTTGACAAATTGCAAGATTTCTTCTCTGACGCTCTTTGGTATATTTATGTAAAAATTAGCAAGCGTTTCCCTGCCGTCGGGCGTAAGGGTATATAACGGGTCGTCGTCCTCGTTTACGAAACAAATAAAATTGTCGTCGAGAAGTTTATGAATAATGTTGACGCAATCCATATATCCCATCCAAGTGTTAGACGTGGAGCACATATCGACGATAGTCCTTTCGGATAACGCGCTTTCCATTTTATCAAAAACGAAAAGAATTATTAATTTGTTAATCGAAGTTTCGCCTGTGTTCAACATAAAATACCAAAATAGACCTTATTTTGCAAAAGCCGATTACATTATACATAATTTTTTTATGAAAATCAAGATATTTAGTTAAAAATAATGTAATTTTAAAATTATCTGTGCTATAATATAAAAAAAGCCGCAATTATGGCTGCGGATTTACGAAACTGTTGCAAAAGAGGGAACTATGAACAGTACGAAAGAGCAAATTACATCTTTTTTGGATAAGTGCGACGAGCTTAAAAGCTGTAAATTCATTATGGCTACTACAAAAATCAAAGATTTATTGAAAAGCATAGTTAATTGTTGCGAGCTGTACAAGCTTTTTGAGGCGGTAACTAAGGAATTTAATTATCTAGCAGTAAAAAGTCAATGCCTCGTTTCTTTAAACGACGGGCTGTTGCAGAGAAATTACGTTATACTGCCTAAAACGGTTGGGCAGAGGCTTGCGTTTATTTTTTGTCTGTTGGTTGAATTTGATAGGGAAACAATAAATTTTAACGATTTTTTGATGCGGTACTATCCCGAGGACGGAAGTTTTTTTGCAAGCTATCAGGCATTTGGAAATTCAATAATAAAATCTTTGAAAGACTGTGTCGAGCACGCTTTTAAAGATTTGCTTGCCGAATCGGAAGAAAAACAGAATATGTCCCCCGTGGCTGCGCTCGGCTTGGTTGTTGCGCAGGAAATGAAATATATCGCTTCAAGCTCGATTCTCGAAGAAGATAAAGAAAACGGGCTTAAAATTTTATCGGCGCTGTTTGAAAGCGTAAAAGCAAGGGACGAGGAAAAGTGTGACGCATTACTCTGCGGTTATAATTATTTTGTTTTGCACAACAACTGCGTTTCGGACAGTATATCGGAATTAATAAAACTTGTTGAAGCTTGCGAAAAGTTCAACAAACAACCTACATAAAATAAAGCGTTTGCCGTAAGGCAAACGCTTTAATATTAAGTTTTAGTTGCAACCGCAACCGCAGCTGCCGCCGTTTCCGCACAACAGATTGGAAAGAGTGCCGTTTTTCCACATACTGTACAAAAGAGCGATGAGTATGGGGGTGCAGCTACCCGAAAGAACGCCGTCGATACCGTTACCGCTACAACTTGAAGCGAGCAATAAGAGTATTAATATCCAAAGGCAACTGTTGTTTCCGCAGTTAGAAAAAAAGTTCATAAGTATCCTCCTATGTCCTGCACGGCGATATGTAGAAATTTTTTTGTTCCGTGCAAGCGTATTCCCGCAAGGCTTGAAGTCCTTGGCGGTTTTCGTATATTAAATAATATTTTATTTCTTTTAAAAATGTTACTAATCATTTTTATTTGCTTGCAAAAATATGCTATATTATGGTAAAATTTTTATAGATGCTTTAAAACTTTCGGCGGATATTTTTAATCCGACCGTGTGAAAGTTATTTTTTATTTTTTTGCGGATATTCCCTGTGAAATCCGACGGAGGTTTTTAATGAAAAAGGACAAGGCTCATTTTGTGGCGTTTGTCGGCGTTATGTCTGCGCTGATTTTTGTGCTGTTTATGCTTGAAGGTGCTTTGCAATCGGGCTTGGGTATGACCGCGTTGATATTTACTTTGCCGCTGTCAATTTCTCTAAGCATTTATGACGGTTGGAAGCAGAGCTTTTTGGGTGGTACAATCCTCGGCGTAGTAAGTTGCGTATTTTGTTTGGTTTTTTCTTCTGCTTTTATATTATACGCCAATCCGATGATTTCTGTTTTGCCGAGAATTTTTATAGGCGTAACGGCATATTGGACTTACAGAGGCTTGACTGCACTGTTAAAAAATTTAAAAAATGTGTTTGTTAAAGATACTTTGCCGCTTTGCGTTGCAGGCGCGGTTGGGTCGTTTACAAACACGGCGTTGTATCTCGGGGCTATATTTATTTGGAAGGATTGGCTCGGAGACAGTGCGTATGCCACATTGAGCGGATTTGTTGCGACGCTTTCTTTAATATACTTTTGCGTTGAAATAGTGGCGTGTATAATACTTGTGCCCGTCTATGTGAAAGTTCTTAAAAAAATCAGCCATACTTTAATTGAAAAACCGCAAAAGTTTGAAAATACGGAGAAAGTTTAATAAAATGATAATTTGTCTTGACGTGGGCAATACAAACATAAAATTTGCAGTTTACGACGGAGACTTGCTAAAATTAAGTTTTCGAATTGCTACTAATGTTAAAAAGACGTCCGACGAGTACGGCGGACAGCTATTAAGCATATTTACTAACAACGCGCTAAATCGCGAAGAAATCAAGGGCGGAATTATTTCCTCTGTAGTTCCTCAGTTGGATTATACGCTTGAAAGAATGTGCCAAACTTATCTCAACATAAAGCCGCTTTCTCTTGCCCCCGGGCTTAAAACGGGGCTTAATATGAAAGTGGATAACGCGAGGGAAGTGGGCGCGGACAGAGTTGTAAATAATGTTTCCGCGGTTAAAAAATACGGATTTCCGCTTATTGTAATAGATTTCGGTACAGCAACGACATTTAACGTCATCAACGAAAAAAGCGAGTTTATAGGCGGAGTTATCGCACCCGGGATAAAAGGCTCTTTGGATAGTCTGGTTAACGGCACGGCTAAATTGCCTAGGGTGGAAATAGAGCGGCCGTCCGCAGTTATCGGAAAAAATACGGTTACAAATATGCAATCGGGAATTTTTTTCGGTTTTGCCGGACTTGTCGAGTTTATAGTTAAAAAAATCAAACGTGAAATGAAGTGCGAAAATATCAAAGTCGTTGCGACGGGCGGCTTTTCTGAAATTATTGCAGACGAAATTTCGTGTATAGACAAGGTTGACAAGTTGTTGACGCTTGAAGGGCTTAAATATTTGTATGACCTGAACAATATGGAGGCAGAATAATGGAAAAAGTGGGAATTGCAATACTCGGATTGGGTGTTGTCGGCGGCGGAACTTACGAAATATTAGTTGAACATAGGCAATTTTATAAAAAAAATCATAATATCGATTTTGTAGTAGAAAGCGTTCTTGAACGCAGTCGCGAACGAGCCGCGGCTCTTGGTATTGAAGAAAGTAAAATTGTTTCCAATATAGCGGAAATTTGCTCTAACCCCGAAGTAGATATAGTAGTTGAATGTATAGGCGGAATAGAGCCTGCAAAATCCTTTGTTCTTGCTGCACTTAATTCAGGTAAATCTGTAGTAACATCTAATAAAGAACTGTTTTGTAAATACAGTCACGAGCTCGAAAAGGTTGCGAAAAAGAACAATTGCGGACTGTTCTTTGAGGCAAGTTGCGTGGGCGGTGTGCCTGTAATACGCGCATTACTAGATAATTTACAGGGCAATAAAATTTTATCGCTTACGGGCATTATTAACGGCACAACAAACTATATTCTTACCAAAATGACTGAAGAAGGTTCTTCATACTTAGACGTTCTCAAAGAGGCGCAGTCGCTCGGTTATGCCGAAGCCGACCCCACGTCAGACGTTGAGGGATTTGATGCGGCGTACAAGCTTTCTATATTGTCAAGCTTGTCGTTCCATACTAAGGTGCCGTTTACGGAGATTTACCGTGAGGGAATAACAAATATTGACACTGTTGATATAACATATGCAAAGCAATTAGGTTATACGGCAAAATTGCTTGCAATCGGTAAAAACGGAGAAAACGGGATAGAAGTCAGAGTTCACCCCGCGCTTATTAAAACTACGCATCCGCTTGCCAGCGTACGCGACAGTTATAACGCCGTGTATATTACGGGAGACAGCGTTGAGGATGTTATGCTGTACGGCAGGGGTGCAGGGGCAAAACCTACTGGTAGCGCAATAGTCGGAGATATAATTTACTGCGCAACTCATCCCAGCCACACTTATTCTACGTTTAAAAACACCGAAAAAGCCGATTCGGTTACCAAGTTTGTGAAAAATTTTGAAAGCGAATATTATATCAGGCTTGTAGCTGACGATAAAGCCGGCGTATTGTCCAAAATTACCGCATTACTCGGCAAACACGGCATAAGTGTAGCGCAGGTAGTACAAGGTGAAGAGAGGGAGGAAGGTAAAGCTCCTTTAATTCTCATTACGCATTTGACAAAGGAAAACAACATTAAAAAAGCTATTGCGGAAGTAAATGCAACGGGTATAGCAGAGGTTTCTTCTTTCTTGCGCGTAGTATCATAAAATTTGTGCGCAGAGGTGACAAAAATTACTTGATTTTTTTTAAAATATTTAATATTATATTAATGCTCGTCTGTAACAAGGCGAGCGGCAATGCAGAGATGGCTGAGCGGTTTAAGGCGCACGATTGGAAATCGTGTGACGGCTAATACCCGTCCGGAGGTTCAAATCCTCTTCTCTGCGCCAGCTACCGCGCAACTTTTTGGTTGCGCGGTATTTTATTGAAACGGGAGAGTAAAATGTCTACAAACAAAGAATTTATAGTTTATTTGCAGGAACAACTGAGAGAGCTTTCGGATATTACGTTCAGACCTATGATGGGGGAGTACCTCGTGTATTACAGAGGTAAATTGATCGGGGACGTTTGTGACAACAGGCTTTTGGTTAAACCTGTTCCTGCGGCAATAAATTTGCTTCCGCTTGCGGAAATGCGGCCTCCATATTCGGGAGCTAAGCCGATGATTTATGTCGAAGATATCGAAAACACGCAATTGTTGGTTAAACTTTTCAATGAAATGTATGAGGAATTACCTTTCCCCAAACCTAAGAAAAAGAAGGTTTAATTAATAAATTCAGCTTATACCTTATTTAAGATAATCGAAAGCTAATGAATAATTATGCGGTTAATATCTGTTGTAAATGTATAAATACTGTGATATAATTATATTACAGTATTTATTATTCACGAATATATAAGGAGAGGCTATGACTTACGTTGAAAAAGTTTTAAAAAATTTGAAAGAGCAAAATCCCGACGAACCCGAATTTTATCAAGCTGCTACGGAAATTTTGACTACGCTTGAACCTGTTCTCGAAAAGCATCCTGAGTATGAAAATCAATCGCTTTTAGAGCGCTTTGTCGAACCTGAAAGGGTTATTATGTTTCGTGTGCCATGGGTTGACGACAACGGGAAAGTTCAAGTAAATAAAGGCTATCGCGTACAGTTTAACAGTGCAATAGGTCCGTATAAGGGCGGTTTGCGTTTTCATCCCTCGGTAAACTTATCCATTATAAAGTTTTTGGGGCTTGAACAAATTCTTAAAAATAGCCTTACGGGGTTGCCTATAGGCGGCGGCAAAGGAGGCTCTAATTTTGACCCTAAGGGTAAGTCTGACAGGGAGATAATGGCTTTTTGTCAAAGCTTTATGACCGAGCTGTTTCGTCATATAGGAGCGGATACTGACGTGCCTGCCGGAGATATCGGGGTAGGTGCCCGTGAAATCGGTTATCTGTTTGGACAGTATAAGAGAATACGCGATGAGCATGTCGGCGTGTTGACGGGAAGGGGACTTTCTTATGGCGGCAGCCTTGCAAGGAAGGAAGCTACGGGTTTCGGGCTTGTTTATATTACGGAAGAAGCGTTAAAAACGCGCGGAGATAGTTTTAATGGGAAGACGGTTGTAATTTCGGGTTCCGGAAATGTTGCTATTTACGCTTGTCAAAAAGCGCAGAGTCTTGGCGCAAAAGTTGTTGCTATGTATGATTCCAACGGCTATGTGTACGACCCTGACGGCATTAAGCTTGATATTATAAAGGATATAAAGGAAGTTAAGAGAGGCAGAATAAAAGAGTATGCGGACAGGGTAAAGGGCGCAACTTATACGGATGGCTGCTCAGGAATATGGACTGTACCCTGCGACATTGCTTTACCTTGTGCAACGCAGAACGAAATTGACGAAAAATCTGCGGTAATTCTTGTTAAAAACGGAGTAAAATATGTTGCAGAAGGTGCAAATATGCCGTCCACGCTTGAAGCAATAAAAATATTTCAAGATAGCGGAGTGGTTTTTTTACCTGCAAAGGCAGCCAACGCGGGCGGAGTGGCTACTTCTGCTCTCGAAATGGCGCAGTCGTCTGGCAGACTGTTTTGGTCGTTTGAAGAGGTTGACGCTAAATTAAAAAATATAATGATAAATATTTATCACAATATAGAAATGGCGGCAAAAAATTACGGCTATGACGGAAATTACGTTATGGGCGCGAATATAGCAGGATTTATTAAAGTAGCAGACGCTATGATGGCGCACGGAATAGTATAATAATAAAACGTTAAAGCGGAGTATTTCTCCGCTTTTTTTCTTTTATTTACTTGACATTTTTCAAAAATGATAGTATATTTAAAAACAGTTGTTGTAAAACACTTGTTTTAAATAAAAAATCGAGAGGTAAAGTATGCCGCCTAAGGCAAAGTTTGAAAAAAAAGATATTATTGGCGCAGCGCTTGAAATATTGGAGGGCGACGGGATAGAAGCGTTGACAGCTCGCACACTCGGGGAAAAATTGAACAGTTCCGCAAGACCTATTTTTACTGTTTTTAAAAATATGAGTGAGGTTATAAGCGAAACGGAGGCTGCAGCAAGAAAAATATATGACAGCTATGTTGCCGAGGGATTAGCCGAGTCGCTTGCGTTTAAGGGCGTGGGTAAAGCCTACATAAGGTTTGCTGCCGAGCACCCGAAACTGTTTCAGCTTTTATTTATGCGCGAACAGAAAAAAATTCCAAAAATAGAAATCGTGCTTGGACTAATAGACGGTAACAGTCAATTAATTATTCAATCGATTCAATCGGAATACTCGCTTGATGCCGAGCTGTCAAATAGGCTTTATTCTCATATGTGGATATATTCGCACGGTATTGCCGTATTAATTGCTACCGGAATGTGTGAGTTTTCTCAAGAACAAATTTCAAATATGCTTACCGAAGTTTGCGTAAGTTTGATAAGAAAAATTAAAGCGGAGGGTTCATTATGATTATAGCGAAAAACGTATGTAAGTTATATAAGAACGGCGCGGTAAATGTGCTTAAATCGGTATCGTTAAATGTCAGCGACGGAGAATTTGTCGTAATAGTCGGGGCGTCCGGCTCGGGTAAATCTACGCTTATGAACGTTTTGTCCGGGCTTGAATGCATAGATAGCGGAAATATTTTTTACAACTCTGTGAATCTTGCAGATATGACCGATAAACAACTGACCGAGTTCAGAAGAAAAGAAGTAGGGTTTGTTTTCCAACAATATTATTTGTTGTCTAATCTCAGCGTGGATAAAAATGTTAGATTGGGTGCGGACCTTATCGGTAATAAAAGCTACCAAGATATTATAGAGAAGGTTGGTCTTTCTGATAAAATAAAAAGCCGACCTTCGGAATTATCCGGAGGTGAGCAACAAAGGGTATGTATTGCGCGCGCTCTTGCCAAAAATCCTAATATTTTATTCCTCGACGAGCCCACAGGTGCGTTGGACGAGGTTACGGGCAGGAGTGTTTTGGATTATATTATTAAATTACAGCGCGAAAAGAAATTTACAATGATTATGGTAACGCATAATTTAAATATTGCGGATACCGCCGATACCGTCATTAAAATGAACAGCGGAAATATAGTCGGAACCTATAAAAATCAAATACCTAAGTCGGCTTATGAAATAGGGTGGTAATATGATTGTAAGTTTAAAAGACTCGTTAAAACTTATCGGAATAATTATAGTTATTTTTTGCGCGACGTTTGTTTGTACATTTTTTCTCAATTTTTATATCGACGCTCAAGCTATTAAAGATTTAATAAACGACGCGGAAACTTTAACCCTTTATAAGGCTCAAATGGCAACGGCTACTTTTACAAGCGCAATAAGCGGAGGATTTCTTGCGGTAATTGCGATAATAATGTTGGCGTTCTATATAAAATTATATATAGATAAAAATTTGAATAAGCTTGGCATATTAAAGGCTATGGGGTATTCAAACTTGAAAATTGCCTCAAGCTTTTTAGTTTTTGGGTTCAGCGTGTTTTTGGGCGCGGCTTTGGGTTTTGGAATGGGGTTTGCTATTATGCCCGTCATATATGAAAGCATGTCAATTGGCGGATTGCCGGAAATAACAATAAATTTTCATTTTTGGCTGTTAATTATTTTGGTTATAGTTCCCACCGTATTGTTTGCTGTGTTTGCATTTTGCTATGCTTTGTTGGCTCTAAAAATTCCGGTCTGTCAAATGCTTAGAGGCAGGGCGGAAAAAGTGCGTAAATATGTTAACAAACAAGATAAAGAACACAGTTTTTTGTCTGAAATGTGTTATAAAACTATTGTTAGCAAAAAAACTATTGCTTTTTTTATTGCGTTCGCGTGTTTTTGTTTTTCGTCAATGGTACAAATGTCGGTATCTATGCTTGATTTAAGCTCTGAGCTTATGGGCGGCATTATTTTGGGCATAGGAATAGTGCTTGCGGTAACAACTATTTTTATGGCAGTGACAACGCTTATGAACGGCAATTTGAAAAATATTGCGATGATGAAAGCTTTCGGATACACTAATTTGGAAATTGCTTTAAGTATTCTCGGTGGATATCATATTTTTGCGTTAACAGGGTTTGCGCTTGGCACGGTTTATCAATACGGTATATTAAGCGTAATGGTAAATTTTGTATTCAAAGAGGTGGGAAGCGTTCCCGATTATTCTTTTGACGTAGTGGTGTTTTTTATTACTTTAGCCGTGTTTATTGCCTTTTATGAATGCGTGATGTTATTTTATTTTTTAAAAATGAATAAGGTTTCGGTAAAATCGGTTATGATAGAAAATTAAGACAAAATAATATTAATTTTTGTAGTCGATTCTTCCGAGCAAGTAGTCAGGAGAAACTTTAAAAATTCAACACCTTAAAAACAAGCGATTTAATAGGGGTTATAAAATTTGATAATATTTGACAAAATTGATAAGTTGTGGTAAACTGTAATTAATATTAAATATTGCAACAAATGGAGCAAATTAAAGTTTTTTGTAAGATTTTATATAATAATTTTTGGAGGTTGTACTCCAATGGATATTTTAAAAATTCAGCGCAATAGAAGCTCGGTGTTTCTTTGCTTTTTTTATTTAAAAATTAGAAGGAGGCAAAATGAAAAACAAATTAAAGTTTTCTAAATATTTAAAAAGTCGTAGAATTTTTATGTCCATTTCATGTTTTGCTTCTTTAATAATGTTTATAATACTTGGTACAATATTTGCGATAAATTTTCAAGATTTGGAAGGCGGACTAATAATGTTTGGTATAGCTGCTGTTTTAATGGTTATTTACTTAATTGGTTTGGCGGTATTTAATCATTTCATAACGAAGGCGGAAAAAGAAGAAAAAGAGGCGGAAGCAAAAGATGAAAGAATAAAAGAATTGGAAGAAGCTTTGAAAAGAGTAAATGACGATAATGCAGATTAAAAAATGCCGAGATAAAATCTCGGCATTTTGATTGTGGTACTCCCGACGGGAATCGAACCCATAACTAACCCTTAGGAGGGGTTTATTATATCCATTTAACTACGGAAGCAAAAGCCTTTTTAAAAAGGCGGTCAAATTATCATAATAAAAGCGAGCGCAAAATCGCTCGCTTAATCTTTTTACGCCATTGCGTTAAGCTTTTTCGCAAGACCCGACTTTTTATTGGCTGCGGTATTCTTTTTGAGAACGCCCTTGGATACTGCGCAGTCAATTGCAGAGCAGGTAGTGGGGAAAAGAGCCGTAGCAGCTTTCTTGTCTCCGCTTTCAACAACTGCGAGGAACTTTTTAATTTCGGTTCTTACTTCCGATTTAATAGCTTTGTTTCTTGCGGTCTTTTTAGCTGTTACAAGTACGCGCTTTTTAGCTGACTTTATATTAGGCATGTCCTATCTCCTTTGGATACGTTATAACTTTAATACTTTACATAGTCTATCACAAAAAATTCATCTTGTAAACTGATTTTTGCGGCTTTTTTGATTTTTTTTAATATATTTTGCATTTAAAAAATATTTATATAATGTGGAAGATTTTAAATCTATCGAAGTACCCACGGTATGTTTTTTCGATAGCGGTATAGGCGGTTTAAATTTATTGAAGCAAAGCATTCAAAGATTTCCGCAGTTAAAATATTTATATTTTGCAGACAATTATAATGTGCCTTACGGCTCGTTTAGCCATAGCGAGCTTTTAAGGCGTGTTGATGGCATTTTTTCGTCTATGGTGCAATACGGTCCGTCCGCTGCGGTTATTGCCTGTAATACCGTTACGGCGCACTGTGCCAAGTTTCTCCGAGATAAGTTTGCCTTCCCGATAATAGGTATCCAGCCGGCTGTTAAGCCTGCGGTTGAGTTGTTTGGTGGATGTCACGTTTTTGCCACTCCTTCAACGGCGGAAAGCGAAAGCTTAAATGAACTTGTTTTGCGTTGTGGCGGAGGTAAAACCGAGGTTGTGCCTTGTCCTGATTTAGCGTCGTACATAGAAAATAATATTTTTAATATAGATGATAAAATATTGCAAGAATTACTGCCTGAAATTGTGCCGCAAGCGCTTGTGCTCGGTTGTACGCACTATATATTTGTAAAGTCAAAAATTCAAAAACGCTATGCTTGTCCTGTATTCGACGGAGTAAACGGAACCATTAATCATCTTGCCGAAGTTTTAGGGATTTTTGACCACTTTTCGGGTAATTTATGTTGTTTAAGCGGAAACGTTAAATTTATCGGTGGAGACGAAGGGAAAAACCGCGCTGTTTTGCGCTATATTTTGTCGCAGTCGTAAAAAGTGTGGGGAAATTTTTCCCAAAAAATCCCTACTTTTTCCTTAAAAAGGGTTGACAATGGACGAAAAGGGTGGTATAGTGTATATATCAAGCTAAAAAGGGTGTTTTATGGTATATCTGACAGGTGAATATTTTCATCAAATGGATACTAAAAACAGAATAAGAATACCCAACAAGTTGAAGGGGGAGGAAAACAAGCTTCGTTTCGCTAAGGGTCCCAACAATTGTATCTACGTTTATTACGAAGAGGCGTTTCAGGATTTGATAAGAAAAATTCAGGAAAACACTAAACAAGGGGATGAAAAACAGCGCAAGGCAACAAGAGTTTTCGAGAAATCGGTTTATGTTGTAGACGGAGACGGACAGGGAAGAATGATACTTCCGCCAAACCTTAAAATTCACGCTAAAATTGACAGAGAAATCGTCATATGCGGCGCGGGTTCGCACATTGAAATTTGGGCAAAGGAAGTTTACGACGAGTACTTCTCTGACGAGGACGAAAACTTCGACGAGTTATTTGGAACACTCGGTATCTAATAATGAACTTTTCACATTTTCCCGTTATGCTTGAAGAGTGTATCGAGGGCTTGAAATTAAAAGACAACGGAATTTATTTCGACGGAACGATTGGTGGCGGAGGACATTCTTACGAAATTTTAAAAAGAACCGCGCCGAACGGCAGACTTATAGCAACCGATCTCGACGATGATGCAATAAACGCCGCAAACGAAAGACTTAAAGAGTTTGATAAAAGATTTAAAATTTATAAATCCAATTATAAGGACTTTGAGGAAGTGCTCAAAGCCGAGCAAATAGAAAGCCTTGACGGTGCAATTCTTGACTTCGGAGTGTCAAGCTACCAGCTTGACAATGCGGACAGAGGTTTCTCGTATATGAAGCCCGACGCACCTTTAGATATGCGAATGAACAGAAGTCAGGACCTTGACGCACAAACATTAATAAACGAATATTCCCAGAAAGAAATTGCCGATATATTGAAGCGGTACGGGGAAGAAAAATTTGCATCTACAATCGCCGCAAACATTGTTAAAGCGAGAACCCGAGAAGCAATAACAACCTGCGGTAAGCTTGTAAAAATAATCGAAGGAAGCATACCTAAAAAATTTCAACAGAACGGTCCTTGTGCAAGAAAAAGCTTTCAGGCAATAAGAATTGCGGTAAACGAGGAACTTGCAGGGCTTTACGAATGCGTTGTCGGGCTTGCGAAAAAGCTTAAAAAAGGCGGAAGGTTGGTTATATTGACGTTCCATTCCCTTGAGGACAGAATTGTAAAGCAAGCGTTCAGGTATCTTGAAACCGACTGCATATGCGATAAAAATATACCCGTGTGCGTATGCGGAAAAAAGCAAGAGATTGAGATTATAACGAAAAAACCAATAGTTGCAAGTTTAAATGAGATGACTATTAACTCGCGTTCTAAATGTGCAAAACTCAGAATAGCGGAAAAAATAATATAATTTTAAAAATGCGGTAGGGAGAAAAATTATGGCAGTCGCAATTTTAGAAAAAAGAACAGAAACTTTAGAAAAAATAGAAAGCTCGGAAAACGTTCAGTTCAGGAACGGTTATGTTGCGCGCGAAATTTCCGATGAACAGCATAACGCGCAGATAGGCGAAACGTATGCTAAATTGATTAATCCCAATGCCGGAATAGACGAAATTCTCGGTAGAACTCAAACTATGCACGTTGAAAATAAAGAAGTTGAGTCGGACGGGCTGTATCTTGTTGAAAACGCCCGTGCAGATGCCGAAATTTTCCGTGCAGACAGCCCCGTAAACCGTAGGGTAGTTGATGTTCAACCCGTTTATGCCGAGCAGACGGAAGAAGAGGAGGACGAAGAGCTTCGTCCCACACCGACTACTATGCAATATAAAACTTACGGAATTGCTTCTGCTTCCGAAGAGGGTAAAATAAATACGCGCGCTAGCTCCGAAAAGAGCAAAATTTTTTCCAAAAAGGAAAAAATTGCTATCGCGGTTGTTATAAGTGTAATAGTTGCGATGTTTGTTTTAATCATCGTTAACTCGGCTATATTGTCGGGTATAAGCTCGGATATGGGTTCGCTTCAAAGCTCGCTTACCGATATAAAAGCATCATACGCAAGCGTTAGCGACAAAGTGAACGAGTACTTGGCAAATGCGGTAAAAAATGCCGAACAGTTTGCTATTCTAAGTGGATTAATAAAATAAATATTTATGGGGGTTTAAACCATAAACAAGTTTAATAAATCTGGATTTTCCATAACGGTTTTACAAAAGAGGTTATTGTCAGTCGGTCTGGCAATAGCCTTTATTTTTTGTCTGATTTTGGGCAGAATGTTTTTCGTACAGGTGGTATGGGGTGACAAACTGACTCTTAAAGCCTTCGACCAATGGAACAGAGAAATTCCCATAATTGCGGGCAGGGGTGTAATTGCCGACAGAAACGGAGTTGTAATTGCAGGTAATCGAACAACTTACAGTGTGTTTTTACGGCCGCGCGCTGTAATAAACAAGGAATATACCGCTACGGTTTTGAGCGGCATTTTCGGGCGCGATCCTTCTGAATTAATTAAAAAAATCGAAGATGTAAAGGTGTCTGAAATAACCGTTGCCCGTCAAGTCGAGAGGGAAAGTGTCGAAGAATTAATTTCTTACGACCTACCCGGTGTATATTATTCTCGCGACAACACGCGAAGCTATACATATAACGACGCGCTTTGTCAGGTTCTCGGCTTCACGGCAAACGACGGAACGGGGCTGTCGGGTATAGAAAAGTTTTACGACAATGTTCTCGGCGGCGTAAACGGAGAAATTACTTACACTACGGATATTGTCGGCATCGAAACCGAAAATTCCGTCGCGGTATATCACGAAGCGAAGGACGGAGATGAAATAAGGCTGACAATAGATATGGATATCCAGCTTGCCGCAGAGGACGCGATGAAGAGCGTCTATCATTCAAGCAAAGCTAAAAAGGTTTCGTGTATCGTATTGAATCCGCAAAATTTCGATATTCTCGCGCTCGTCAATTATCCCTCATACGATTTAAACAACGTTCCGCGCGACGATCAGGAACTTTTAAACAGTTATTCGAGAAATTCGATAGTCAGCGATATTTATGAGCCGGGTTCGACTTTTAAGGTTGTAACGGCAGCCGCAGATATTGAGGAATACTTGCAGGGCAATTCCAAAGCATTCTCCACATCTTACGTTTTTAACGGCAGCAGAACGAGAACTGTCGACGGTACAAAGATAAAGTGCTGGTCTGACCATTCAAACGGAAAACATTCAAATCAAACGCTTGCCGAAGCGCTCAACAATAGCTGCAACCCCTGTTTTACGGATATGGCGCTCTCGCTCGGCAGTCAAACGTTTTATAACTATCTCAACGCCTTCGGCTTCGGTAACGTAACCGGGCTTGATTTCAACGGAGAAGCTTTGGGTATGCTTGTGCCTCAAACCGCTGTCAGGGATTGCGATTTGGCGCGCATAGGATTTGGACAGACAATTGCGGTTACGGGTATTCAACTTGCGTGTGCCATAGCGGCGGCTGTTAACGGTGGAAATTACTATGTCCCTCATCTTTTAGAATCAATTGTTACGTCGGACGGCAAAAACGTAAACGAAGTGGCGCCCGTTCTTAAAAACAAGGTTATAAGCGAAAAAGCTTCTTCGATTCTTGCTCAAATGCTTGAAGGCGTTGTAACCGAGGGAAGTGGTAAAAAAGCTTATATTGAAGGATACAGGGTGGGCGGCAAAACGGGTACGGCTCAAAAATACGAGGACGGACACGTTGCTCAAGGCAAGTACGTTTCCTCGTTTTGCGGTTTTTTTCCTGCAAACAATCCGGAATATCTTGCGCTAATCATAGTTGACGAACCGCAGGGGACATATTACGGCAGCGCTGTTGCTGCACCCGTTGCTGCGGAAATTTTTAAAGACATAATTCAAATAAAAAATATACAACGGTATGAATAATGAAATTGAGAGAAATTATTGAATATTTACAAGTGAAGGAAATTATCGGTGAAACAGATATAGAAATAAAAGGGCTCTGCACGGACAGCTCGCGCGTACAAAGCGGAGATTTGTTTTTTTGTTATAAAGGCAGAAACGTAGACTCTCATCAAAAGATTGACGAGGTTGTAACCGGCGGCGCTGTTGCCGTCATAACCGAAAAAAAGCTCGACTGCAATATTGCGCAAATAATTGTTGTCGACGGCAGAGCGCAAATTGCGCGCGCGGCAAGAGTATTTTACGGTTTTGCGGACAAAAAACTTAAAATAGTGGGGGTTACGGGAACTAACGGAAAGACCACAACTACATATATGCTTGCAAGCATTTTCAAAGCAAATGGCAACAGCGTGGGCACCATAGGCACTTTGGGTATAAGTTACGGAGATACGTTTATTGCTCCCGAGCTTACTACTCCCGACCCGGTATATCTCCATTCGGTCTTTGCCGATATGCTTAAATGCGGCGTAGAGTACGTATTTATGGAGGTTTCGGCACACGCTCTGTATTTCGATAAAATATATGGAATTACCTTTGAAGTCGGCATTTTGACTAACTGTACGCAGGACCACCTTGATTTTTTTAACACTATGCACGACTATTCCGAGTGTAAAAAGCTGCTGTTTAAAGACGGGCGCTGTAAGCGCGCAGTAATTAATTCCGACGATAGTTTGGGTATTGAAGTGTTATCTTCGTTAAAAGGCACTCTGAGTTACGGTTTAAAAAATCCTGCCGATGTATTTGCTGTGGATATTACCGACGGGGTAGACGGCACTACTTTTGTGTTAAATCTTGCTGACGAATTGTATGAAATAAAGCTGTCGTTGCCGGCTTTGCACAATGTCTATAATGCAATGGCAGCGGCGGCTTGCGCTCATATGCTCGGTCTGAAAACATATATAATTGCAGCCGGTCTTAAAAATTTGAAGAGTGTATCGGGTAGGTTGGAAAAAGTTGCAAACTTTAACGGCGCGGATATATTCGTGGATTTTGCACATACACCCGACGGACTTGAAAAATCCTTGCGTTCCTTAAAAAATCTTTGCAAAGGTAAGTTATACTGTCTTTTCGGCTGCGGCGGCAACCGGGATAAAACCAAGCGCCCCATAATGGGCGAAATTGCAGCGACATGCGCGGATTTTTGTATAGTAACCTCTGATAATCCCAGATTTGAGGATCCGTACGATATTATTTCCGATATCGAAGTAGGTATAAAAAAGACGGGTAAAAAATATGTTACGGTAACAGAGCGTGAAATTGCCACCGAATACGCCATACGCCTACTTGAAAACGGGGATATTTTGCTTGTCGCGGGTAAGGGCGGAGAGGACTATCAGGAAATAATGGGTATAAAACATAGCTACAACGACAATACAGTAATAAAAAACATCATCGGTAATAAATGAAACAAATTTTTATAGGGCTATTCAGTTCGTTTTGCGCGGCGGCGCTATTAATTTTAATTTTACTGCCGCTGCTTCGCAGGCTCAAAGCCGGACAATATATTTTGGGATATGTCAAAGAACATATGAGTAAAGGCGGCACGCCTACTATGGGTGGGCTTGCCTTTATTTGTGCGATTATAATTGTTGGAATGTGCCTTCTCGGGTTTGACCGAGGAGAAGTGAATTTAACTTTGACTATAACCGCAAGTTTTATGCTTGTGGGCTTTCTCGACGACTTTTTAAAGATATATCACAAAGAAAACGAGGGGCTGAAACCCTATCAAAAGATAATATTTCAAACTGCAATTTCGCTTATTGCCGCGCTGTACTGTTATTTTAACGGATTGACTGTATTGAATATTCCGTTTTGGGGCAAAGCGGTAAATATAGGCTGGGGTATAATTCCGCTTGTTATATTTGTTTTTGCCGCAACAGTAAATTGTGTAAATTTAACCGACGGACTTGACGGGCTTGCCGGAGGTACAAGCTGTGCTTATTTAATTATTCTCGGCATAATGCTTGCTATGAACAGCACCTCTTACGCGGTTCTTTGCTTTATCGGATTGGGTGCGGTCGCAGCATTTTTAATATTCAACACTAACAAAGCCGCGGTATTTATGGGGGATACTGGTTCTCTTTCTTTGGGCGGTTTTATAGCTTGTCTATCTGTTTTTTCGGGAAACACTCTATATATTCCAATCATCGGAATAATGTTCGTAATTTCGGGAATATCCGTCATTGTACAAGTCATATATTATAAACGGACAAGGAAGCGAGTGTTTCTTATGGCGCCCATACATCATCATTTTCAGATGAAAGGGTATTCGGAATGTAAAATTTCCTATGCGTATTTTGCGCTCACTTGCCTTGTCGGAATATTCTGTTTGATTTTTTGGTGAGGTAAAATGTATTTTAAAGGTCAAAAGTTTTTTGTAGCGGGTATGTCGGTTTCCGGTGAAAGCAGCGCCCGCTTTTTGCTTGAGCGCGGTGCGGAAGTTTATGTTTACGACGATGTCATAAGCGATAAAATTTCTTCTGTTATGAACGAACTCACACTTCTCGGCGCGCATGTCGTAAAGGTTGAGGACTGCGAAACAGCCGCACTCAAATGCGACGTGCTTGTATTGAGCCCCGGCATTCCCATAGATAATGCTCTGCCCGTTGCTTTTCGAAAGCAGGGAAAAGCTATAATCGGGGAAGAAGAACTAGCGGCAAATTATCTACGCGCAACCGGTGTAGCCGTAACAGGCACTAACGGTAAGACAACTACCGTAACTATGATAGACGAGGTGTTGAAAGCTAACGGAAAAAACAGTATTGCCTGCGGTAATTGCGGCAATCCGCTGATAAAAGAGGTTGAAAATCTTACGTTTAACGATTATGCGGTAATTGAAATTTCTTCGTTCCAGCTTGAAACTCTGTCAAATTTGCGTCCGCACGTTGCCGTGGTTACAAATATTTCCGAGGACCACTTAAACCGTCACTACAATATGGAGAACTATATTTTTCTAAAATCAAAAATACTTCGCAATCTCAAAGAAAGTGAATATGCGGTTTTGAATTATGACGACCCCGTTGTCAGAGAATTTGCTAAAAATACCCGTGCAAAAGTAATTTATTTTTCCATGCAGCAGCGCGTGGACGGGGCGTATTACGAAAACGGCGGAATATATTTCAACGGAGAAAAATTTTTCGACCTTATGAGTATGAAATTGAACGGTGTACATAATGTTTATAACGCGCTTGCCTGTGTTGCCGTAGCGGGAATTCTAAAGCTCGACAAAGAAAAAACAGGCGCGGCAATTTGTGCTTTTCAAGGCGTTAAACACAGGGTGGAAAAGGTACGCGAGGTAAACGGAGTTACATATGTGGACGACAGTAAGGGCACAAATGTAGACGCGGCGTTAAAAGCTGCGCAGACAATGACAAGCCCTACGGTTATATTACTTGGCGGCAAAGATAAGGGGGACGACTATACGCCTTTGTTTGAAGGGTTGGGCTCAACTCCCGTGGTACACGCAGTTATATATGGGGAAAACAGGTTTAAAATGTTAAATGCCGCAATTAAGGCAGGGTTTGTAGGCTTCTCAATGTGTTCCGAGTTCAGAACGGCGGTTAAAGTTGCGCAGTTTACCGCAAAACCCGGTCAATGCGTGCTGTTGAGCCCGGCAAGCTCGAGTTTTGACAGCTTCTTAAATTACGAAGAGCGCGGTGACGCTTTCAGGGAGATAGTAGAAAGCATAAATGAAGTCGAAAAATAATAAAAAATTCGGCGATATTCCTCTTTTAATCTGCGTTTTCGGAATGGCGTGCTTCGGCTGTATTATGATTTTTTCGGCAAGCTCGTACACGGCCGAGGTGCAGTACGGCGATAGTCTTTATTTTGTGAAAAAACAGTTGATAGGCGTCGTTTTGGGCACAGCGGCAATGATAGGTATAAGTTTTTTGCCGTACAAAAAGCTTGTTAAGGCGCAATATCCATTGGTTATAGTGGCAGTAATTTTGCTTGCGCTCGTCTTTGTTCCGGGATTAGGCGTAACAAATTATGGCGCCACGCGTTGGATAGGCTTCGGCGGAGTGACTATTCAGCCCTCTGAAATTGCAAAATATGCGTTTGCGCTATTTGCCGCCGCATATTTTGCAAAGCATCACGAAAAAGTTAAGACGGTAACTGGTATATTACCTGTGCTTGGCGTCGGCATACTGTTCTGTATTTTAATAATTATAGAGCCCAATATGTCGATTACTATGTGCGTGGGACTTTTAATGCTTGGCATAATATTTTTAAGCGGAACAAACTTAAAGACTTTTGCCATAATAATAATTCCGTTTATTGTTGCAATTCCCGTGCTTATAATTCTCGAACCTTATAGGCTGCAAAGACTGAGTGCATTTTTAGACCCGTGGGCTTCACCGCGCGACGAGGGGTATCAACTTATTCAATCGCTTTACGCATTGGGTAATGGCGGATTTTTTGGTACGGGACTGTTCAACTCGACTCAAAAATACAGGTTTTTGCCGTTTGCAGAGAGCGACTTTATACTTGCTATTATGGGCGAGGAACTCGGATTTCTTGGTTTGTGTATCTTTTTTGCCGTCTGCGGATTTATAATTTACAGGGGCATAAAAATAGCAAAAAATTGTAAGGATAGGTTTGGTTTTTTACTTGCCTCGGGCTTTACGCTTGTGTATGGAATACAGGTTGCCATAAACGCGCTTGTCGTAAGCGGAACTATTCCTCCGACGGGATTGCCGCTTCCTCTTATTTCAAGCGGAAATACTTCACTGATAATAACGATGGCGTCAATGGGAGTTCTTTATAACGTTTCTAAAAATTAAAACATACAATGTATTAGGGCAACAGCTATGTCGCGGATTTGCGGTGTTGCCCTATATTTACTACTCGGAGTCAATATGGAAAAATACATAATAAATGGAGGAAACAAGCTGTACGGCAGCGTCGATATTCAGGCTGCAAAAAATTCTGTTTTACCGATCCTTGCCGCAACCGTCTTAACTGACGATAAGGTCGCTATTTTAAAAATACCCGAAATATCCGACGTGAAGAACATGATAAAAATTCTTTCGCGTTTGGGTTGCAGGGCGGTATATGACGGGGAGAGCTTGACTGTTGACAGTTCATGCGCCGATTGCTTTGAGATACCAAGCGAACTAGCGCACGAATTGCGTTCGTCGGTGTTTTTGCTCGGTTCGGTAATATCGCGATTTCATATGGCAAAAATCGCATATCCCGGAGGCTGTGATATCGGACTCAGACCGGTAGATTTACATCTAACGGGGCTTAAACGGCTGGGTGTGCAGATAACCGAAGAAAACGGATACATAATTTGCAAATGCGAAAATTTGAAGGGCAACGAAATTATGCTCGACTGTCCGAGCGTAGGCGCAACCGAAAACATAATGCTTGCCGCAGTAAAGGCGGAAGGAATAACCGTAATTAAAAATGCGGCGCGCGAGCCCGAAATAGAGGATTTACAGCGACTTTTGAACTGTATGGGCGCAAAAGTCAGGGGTGCCGGTAGCAGTTCAATAACAATAGAGGGGGTAAAAAAGCTTCACGGTTGCGAATTTTTGCCTATCGCAGACAGAATAGAGGCGGGTACATTTCTCGTTGCTGCGGCTATGTGCGGCGGAGAAATCGAGCTAAATAAGGTCTGCGCGGAAAATATAAGTTCACTTTTACATAAATTACGGGAAAACGGTTGCAAAATCATAGTAAATAATGATAAAATAGTATTGGAAAATCACAGAAGGCTTACTTCGGTAAAAAGTGTTGAAACACAGCCGTATCCGGGATTCCCTACCGATTTGCAGGCGCAAATAACCGCGCTTTGCTGTATTTGCAGGGGGAATTCCATAATTACCGAAAATCTGTTTGAAACGCGGTTTAAATACGTCCCCGAACTGAGAAAAATGGGAGCGGATATAACCGTAATTAACCGAAACGCGTTTGTGCGCGGCGTCGACAGATTTAAAGGAGCTACGGTTTTGGCTCACGATTTACGCGGCGGCGCTGCGCTTGTGTGTGCGGCTCTCTCCGCCTACGGAAGAAGCGAAGTTCTGGATATTTCTCATATAGACAGGGGTTACGGCTCTTTTGAATATAAACTGAGGCAACTCGGGGGAGATATTGTAAGAGTGTCCGTTTGATTTACTTATGAAATTTGTGAGGAAGTTAACAGTTCTTATAATAACCGTCATCTTTATCGCGGCTTTTGCGATAGGGATAGGTGTTGTATTTTCTGTAAAAAACGTCAATGTAACGCTTTTGAGCTATGAATACGGAGAGTGTTCGGAGGAAGCTAATAGGCAAATTGCCGAGGTAAAGCAAAAAATTCTTGATTATTGCCGCGGCAACGTAATAGCTTTTGTTGACGAAGTCGAAGTAATAAATTGTGTTGACGGCAATGTTTATACGGTTGAGAGCTGTGAAAAAGTTTTACCTTGTACGATAAACCTTACAATAAAGCAACGAACGGAAGTTTTTGTGCAGTCGCGCGGGGAATATTATGCTATTTTTGATGAAAACGGAAAGTTTTTGAGAGGTAGCGAAAATATTTTCAATTCTTTTGACAAAGCGCCTAACGTAATAGTAGACGGTGCTCATTCCGACGAAGATATTAAAATAGTAGCCGACGTTTGCTCTGTTTTTAAAGCGCGTTTCGGTTCGCTGAGATCAGTCATTGACAGTGTTGAGCTTGTAAAAGCGCAGACAGCTTTGACAGATGATAAATTCATTTTCAATTTCCGTTGCGGAATAAAAATAGAATTGCAGGATTATTCCGTTTATACTGCGGAAAAAATCGACGAAGCTTTCAGAGAATTTTCTTCGCTGACGGGTGAGCAGAAGCTTAAAGGCACTATTTACTGTTTTGAAGATTTGGACGGAATAGTACGTCGAACATATAATCCCGAAATATAAACTAATTAAAAAAAGCGGTTTGCAAACCGCTTTTTTGTTTAATTCAGTTGACAATAAAATCGGGCTATTATATAATAGATTATATAATAGAGAGTGGGGCTTTTTTTATGCGTTCAAATAGCGTCGCAGTGCTCGATATCCGTTCTTCGGAGATATGCGCGCTGGTCGGAGAAAGAGGCGTAAACAATACGTTCATAATTAAAAGTAAATATGTTTGCGCTTATGATGGCTATGCGGAAGAGGAACTTATTGACGTACGCAATTTTACCGAAGCTGTTTGTAACGCAGTCAAAAGCACTCTGTCGGCAATGAACGGCATTAAGACTTTTTACGTCGGTGTTCCGGGGGAGTTTTTAAAGCTTAGATGCTTGGATAAAGTATTGAGTTTTAAATCGGCAAAACGTATCTCATCTGCAGATTGTAGTTTGTTGTTGGATAGTTGCAGACCCGAAAAAAATGAAAAATGGATTACGGTAAAAAGCACTTGCGCCTATTATGTACTGTCGGACAAGCGTAAGGTAATTGATCCGATAGGTTCGGTAAGCGACAGCTTGCAGGGTAAATGTTGTTTTTTTGAATGCAAAACAGCCTTTGCGGATTGTGTTTTAAATGCGTTTAAAAACTTTAAAGAAATAACTTCTGTCAATCTTATTCCGTCAAACTATGCGGAAGGTATGTATCTTTTCGAACCCGATTGCCGCGACGAGTGCGTTGTTTTGTTCGATATGGGCTATATATCCTCAACGTACAGTGTAGTTTGCGGTAACGGACTTTTATACAGCGAATCTTTTTCTCTGGGTACCGGGCATATTGCGTTATACATTTCTTCTAAGCTTGATGTTCCGTTCGAAGTAGCATCTACATTTTTATCGCAAATAAATCTTAACGCAAAAGAAAAACTTACTTCGAATGAGGAATGTGTGTTCGAAGGGCAAACTTACACGTTTTCCACTGCAGAGTTAAGAGATATTATACGCGAGGGGCTTGACGGCATGTGCGAAACAATAGAAGAGTGTCGACGCAATTTCGTAGGTAGAAATATTGATTCTAAGCCGCTTTTTATAACGGGTGACGAGGTTAAAACCATAAGGGGAACTGCCGATCATATATCGAGCAGACTTGAAAAAACGGTAGAAATAATCGCGCCGAAAGTTCCGTATTACGATAAACCGCAGTTTTCTTCGGTTTTGAGCTTGTTAGACGCGGCATTGAGAGATATAAACAAATAACGGAGGAATAGTATGTTCAATGATTTACACGGAATAGGTTCAAATAATATTACGGGGCGCGCCAAAATAAAAGTTATAGGCGTGGGAGGTGCCGGCAATAACGCCGTAAACAGAATGCTTGATGCAGGCATAAACAGTGCGGAATACTATGTTGTTAATACCGACAGTCAGATATTAATGCTTTCGCCCTGTGAAAATAAAATTCAGATAGGCGGAGCTCTTACTAAGGGACTTGGTGCAGGCGCCGATCCTGAGGTTGGCAGAGCTGCGGCAGAAGAAACCAAAGACGCGCTTACAGAAGCAATTAAAGGAACTGACCTGTTATTTATAACTGCCGGAATGGGCGGCGGCACAGGTACGGGTGCGGCGCCCGTAATTGCAAAAATCGCAAGGGATATGAAAATCCTTACTATTGCCGTTGTTACCGAGCCGTTCAGTTTTGAAGGAAAAAAACGTATGGAGAATACGGCAAAGGGTTTGGACAACCTTAAAAAGTATGTCGATACTTTGATTGTTATTCCCAACGATAAAATTAAGACGGTAGTTGCGAAAAATACGCCCATGACAGAGGCGTTCAGAGTCGCAGACGAAATTTTAAAACAGAGTATAAAGGGACTTACCGAACTAATTGTCAACCCAGCGCTCATAAATCTTGACTTTGCGGACGTAAAAACAATCCTTAAAGATAAGGGAATTGCGCATCTCGGCGTCGGCGTTGCAAAGGGAGATAACAGAATCATCGAGGCGGTAAGGGTGGCGGTCAACTGTCCTCTGCTTGAAACGACTATCGAAGGCGCGCGCGGAGTTATTTTAAATATTGTCGGCGGTCAGGATTTAACTTTGGACGAAGTTACCGATGCGGCGGAGCTTGTTAAAAGCGTAGTCGACGCTTCCGCGAATATTATCTTCGGAGCGAGAATAGACCCCAACGTTCAGGACGAGGTTGAAATCACAGTAATTGCAACCAGTTTTCCCGGATACGATGAAAGACGCGACGACGGCAGGTTTAACAATAATAGGGGCGGTCCGGGTTACGGGTCGAATAACGGTATAAAAATGACTGTTAACGAGCCCTACTATAATAAACCTTTGGTGCCTACAATGCCCGATAGAAATTATGCTCAACCGTTTGGCATCACCCCGCCTGCACCTGTTCAGCCTCAACCTATTCAGCCGATACGGGCTACCGAGGTTCCTGAAATCGAGAGACCTAACGAGAAAAATGTCCCCAAGTTTGCTCAACTTTTAAAAAATTTCAATAAGAAACACGATGAATAATTAAATATTAAATACACAAAAAAGCACACGAAACGTGTGCTTTTTTGTGTTACTTAATCACATTGCTTAACAAGGAGAAAGAAGCCTCATTTGCTGAGTTCAGCATGATAAGCTGAAAGGATTGCTGTTTTAATCATATCTCGGGTCTCGGTGTTAAGTGGATGTGCAATATCCTTATATTCGCCATCGTTGGTCTTCCTGCTCGGCATCGCAATAAACGGACCGTCGGCAGAATCGATTATTTTAATGTCATGAATGACAAAGCATTCGTCAAAAGTAATCGAAGCTACCGCTTTGAGTTTATTGGTTTCCTTGCTAACTAATCTGATTCGTACATCTGAGATTTTCATATTTGACCTCCAAGATTATACTATCATAGTCATTGTACAATAAAAAAATAATAAATTCAATAGTTTATTTGAATTATTTTATAAAATTTTGCAAAATATTTTAAAAATCGTGATAAAATGCTTAATTTTTTAATAATATTTATTATGCAAGAATTTTTTTGGGATAATTTCGACAGTTTTTATTTTATAGGTATCGGCGGAGTAAGTATGAGCGCGTTGGCAAAATTTTTGCTTTCACGCGGAAAAACTGTTGCCGGAAGCGACAGTTTCAATAGCGTATATACGCAGGAATTGAAAGAACTTGGAATAAATGTCGATATCGGAGATGAAAGAGGGAAAATAGAAAGTCAAGTTGTAGTTTATACCGACGCGATAAACGAAAACGATTTTCAGCTTTCGGAAGCAAAAAATTCAGGTAAAAAAATGATTTCTCGCGGTAAACTGTTGTATGAAATAAGTCTTGCATTTAACAAAGTAATTGCCGTTTCAGGCTGTCACGGAAAGACCACGTGCTGTGCAATGCTTGCACACATATTTAGTTGTGCAAATAAAAATTTTTGTTCGCATATAGGTGGTAGGGACATTGAATTTTCAAACTTTTATTACAGAGGAAGTGAATATTTTATAACCGAAGCTTGTGAATATAAGAAAAATTTTTTATATTTAAAACCCTACGTTTCAGTTGTTTTAAATAGCGAACCCGACCATCTCGAATGCTATGGAAGTGCCGAAAATTTAAAAAACGCATATAAAAATTTTGCAAATTCAGCTCAAATAAGCGTGGCAATGTGCGGAGACGGAATAGATTGCACCGCCGATTTCGGCTATCAAAACACTGCTCAATTTTATGCAGCAGATATTAAATCAGACAAGGGATGTTACTCCTTTAACGTATTTAACAGAGATAAAAAACTCGGATATATTGAGCTTTCTGTTTACGGTAAACACAATATATTGAATGCGCTTGCTGCAATATCTGTCGCGGTGCATGAGGGTATAGACTTTGAAAATATCCACTGCGGACTTAAAAATTTTAAGGGTGTTGAACGCAGGTTCGAACAATTAGGGGAAGTAAACGAAGCTAAATGTATTGCCGACTATGCTCATCATCCAAACGAAATTAAGGCGGCAATTTCATCGGTTGAAAATATTTACGACGGTAGACTTTTTGTTGTTTTTCAACCGCACACATATTCGCGAACAAAAAATTTGTTTGAAGAGTTTGTTGAGGTGCTTTCGGGCTTAAATAATCTTTTAATTTATAAGACGTATTCAGCAAGGGAATATTTTGACGACTCAGGCAGCGCGCTCACGCTTTCACAGGCAATACATAAATCTAAATACGGAGACGACTTGCAGGATATTTTTGAGTTTATTTCGGGCGTGCAACGGGGGGATTTGGTGCTTTTTTTGGGCGCCGGAGATATATACGATATAGCAAAATCTATCATAAAAAAGTCAAATAGCATATAAATGAAAAATGGCTGTATTTTTTAGGAAATAAAGCCATTTTTACTTTTCATTTTGTTGTTATTTTTTTAAATAAATGATATAATAAGGAAAGAATAATTTCAGGCTTGTTTTTGGAGAATGAAAGTGAGCAAAAAAGAGAAAAAAAACAGCGGTAAAATTTCATATATATTTACTAGAGAAACTTTGGGAATGACGCTGATGCTATTTTCGGCAATAGTGCTTTTAATGCTTTGCAGCGGAAGCACGGTTTTTGCAGGGGTAGGTCAAGCTATTTGCACGTTATTGTACGGTACGTTTGGTTTCGGCAGCTTCTTTTTAGTTGCGCTTTTGGCATATTTGGGTTTTTGGCTGGTGTTTGAAAAATCTTTTCATATTTCGCTTAGAAAGTCGCTGACGGTTTCTTTTACGGTTTTTGCATTGTTTTTGCTTTTTCACGCCGTAACAACTCGCGACTATGTTCTTGAAAGTTACGGAAAATATATTTCAGACTGCTATTTTAATGCAGATAAAGGTTTTGTCGGATATACGTTCGGCGGTGTTGTTTCGGCTTTGTTGGTATATCCCGTAGCTAAAGTCGGCGGTTTTGTAACCGCTTTTGTATTGTTCTCTATTTTAGTGTTGCCACTCGGCTATTTGACGGTTTCGGCATTTATGCGCGAGGGCTTATTTAGTAGAAAGAGCATTAGTCAAGGGCAAACTGTCGAAGAGCAGCAGCCTCAGCCCGAGCCTGTTGCGCAGCAGCAAGAATATTATACAAGACAAGTGCCCGAAAACAATACGGTGCCTCAGCCCGAGCCTGTGCGCACACAACCTGTAACTAAGCAAAATGCTAAAATAAACGATGACGACAATAAGTTTTCAAAGGACAATTTGGGTAGAAAAATATTGTTTGAAAAAGGTGAATTTGCCGCAGAAAGCTATCGTCGTAATATGATTTTTAACGAGGATTCGTACTTTCATCATCCGACTACAAGCGAAGCGGATTATTTAAGCAGTTTTACTTCAAACGCTTCAAAAGAAAACAAGCCTCAACAAAAAACGTATTCCGAAAAGTATCAAGAGAGCGTCTATAACCAACAGCCTTCTATGCCTTCTAATTATGTTTATGGGGAAAAACCCGTGAGTGAACTAAAAGATTATACGGCGGCAAATACATATTCTAATAATTTTAGCGAGCAGCAAAATAATTGTTTCAATAATCAGGAAATTAACGTAACCAAGCCCGAGCCGGTCAATCCTTATCCTGTCGAAGAACGGTATCCGCGTGTGGAGGAAAATGTTGCCCCTCAACCTGAACCCGAAGTCGAACAGGATAAACCCCAATCTGTTTTTGAAAATTTACCCGAACACCGTGACTCTTTTGTAAGACCCGAAGAGCGAGGTTCGGTTGGTTTTACCGACACCCGGCCCGAAATTCCCGAAACCCGTAAAGATGACAATAAGAAGGAAAATGTATTCGACTTTTTAAATACGCAGCCTGTGGATAGGGCGGTAATAAGGCGTGAGCGCTCAAATTCAGAGCTGTTTGACGACGAAGAAATGAGTAAAGACGAGGATACCGTCGACGAAGATATTTTCGGTAGACGGCGTACTCCCATTCAGCCCGAGCCTCAGCCTGAGCGCCCCATTATAAGGAGAGAGCCGACAAAACCTGTTGAGCCTGTGGCAAAACAGCGAGAAGAGGTTAAAACCGACTGTGCAACAAGCGAAAATTCAGAGCAAAAGCCCAAACATATTTGGAAAAAGTATATAAGACCTTCGCTTGATTTGCTGGATAATTACCCCGATAACGCAAACGTTAATACTGCTGAAATTGAGGACAACAAGCAAATTATTGTTGAAACGCTTGCAAGGTTTAAAATTGCCAGCGAGGTTTCAAATGTTACGATAGGTCCCGCAATTACACGCTATGACGTTATAATTGAAGATAAAACTAATATAAAACGTTCGCTCGGTTATCGTGACGCAATTGCAATGGAACTGCGAAAGGACAATGTAAACGCATATTTGAACTATTCCAAAGGCGCTTTATCAATCGAAGTTCCCAACAACAATCGCGCTATAGTCGGCTTAAAAACTATGCTTGCAAGCCAGAAATTTATAAACAGCAAGTCAAGTTCGCTTACGTTTGCGCTCGGTAAAAACGTCGAGGGGGAAATTGTATGCCCCGACATAACTAAAATGCCGCACCTATTGGTTGCCGGCACTACGGGCAGCGGTAAAAGTATTTGTTTAAGCGCACTGCTTGTAAGCCTACTGTATAAATACGGCCCCGAGGATTTGAGGTTGATACTCGTCGACCCTAAACAGGTTGAATTTATTTCCTATGATAAGTTGCCGCATCTTATGATAAATGAAATTATCTACGATTGTGATAAGGCAATAAAAGCGCTTAACTGGGCTATAAAAGAAATGGAGCGGCGTTATTCACTTTTTAAAGAGATGACCGAAGCCGGAATAGCCACCAAAAACCTTGACGAGTACAATGAAAATATTACGGGTGACGAAGAAAAACTTGCAAAAATCGTAATTGTTTTGGACGAGTTCGGTGATTTGATGTTGCAGGCAAAAAAGGACATTGAAAGCAGAATAATCAAACTTGTGCAAAAAGCTCGTGCCTGCGGCATTCACCTTATTCTTGCAACTCAGCGCCCTTCGGTAGACTGTATTACAGGACTTATAAAATCCAACTTACCAACGCGTATAGGATTTAAAGTCAACTCGTTCGACGATGCGCGCACCATCTTCGATATCGGCGGTGCGGAAAAGCTTTTGGGCAAGGGAGATTCATATTTCCGCTCCGCCGAAAGTCCCGACCTTGCGCGTATTCAGTGTTGTTTTGTGGGTTCTAAAGAGGTGCAAAAGGTTACCGACTTTGTAAAAGCAAACAACGAAACTTATTTCGACCAAAGTGTTTCGGACTATATCAATACAGTTGAACAGGAAGAAAAAGCTACTTCGATTGTCGGAGGCGATGACGAAAACAACGAGACAAAGATCGATGATACGTTTATAAAAGCATTGAAATATTGTGTTACGTCAAATCAGGCGTCGGTTTCTATGCTACAGCGCAGATTCCCCGTCGGATATATAAAAGCTTGCAAAATAATCGATTGGATGGAAAATATGACCTATATCACTCCGTCCGAAGGTTCTAAACCGAGAAAAGTTTTGCTGTCAAAAGAAGAATTTTTCAATATTTACGGAGACGTAGATGATTGATTTTAAAACAAAGAAGTTTGGCTTAATTTCGCTCGGTTGCGACAAAAACCGTGTTGATTCCGAAAAACTTTTGTCAATAATAAAGTCAAACGGCTGTAATTTGACCGACGATATAACAAAAGCGCAAGTGCTTATTATAAACACCTGCGCATTTTTGGAGGAGTCAAGAAGAGAAGCAATTGAAACTATTATCGCCGGGGCGGCGTATAAGAGCGAAAATTTGGAAAAGATAGTAGTAACGGGCTGTTTGCCGCAAAAATTTATCGGGGAAACTTTTGACGCGCTTACCGAGGCAGACGTGTTTTTGGGCACTGACGACTACGACAAATTTTTTGAAGCTCTGCAAGCTTCGTATAACGGAGATCGCATAAATTTTGTGGGGACAGGTACGGGAAATTTTTTGCCCGACAGGGTTATTACCACACCGGAGCATTACGCTTATTTGAAAATCGCAGACGGCTGCAATAACCACTGTACTTATTGCCTTATTCCCAAAATACGGGGCAAATATGTAAGCTATCCTATGGAGCAGCTAATAAATGAGGCGGAACACCTTGGAGATATAGCAGAGCTTATTTTGGTTGCGCAGGACGTTACGCGTTACGGTATAGATTTATACGGAGAAAAAAAATTAATAAAAATTTTACAAAACCTGACAGCACTTGTCAACATTAATAGTGTAAGATTACTTTACTGTTATCCCGATATGATTGATGACGAGCTTATCGCCGAAATTCGCGACAATCCAAAGATAATTAAATATATCGATATTCCTCTGCAACACAGTCAGAATAGAATATTAAAGCTTATGAACCGCAAGGGCAGCAGAGAAGAATATCTTGCATTAATTAAAAAATTGAGGGAAAATATTCCCGATATTGCAATCCGTTCTACCTTTATTACGGGATTTCCCACTGAATCGGACGAGGATTTTGAAGGGCTTAAAAGTTTTATTCAAGAAGCGGAGCTCGATAATTGCGGATTTTTTGGCTATTCCAGAGAGCCTGACACGGCTGCTTATAAGTTAAAAGGACAAGTTCCTTGTTCGGTTAAGCGCAAGCGCGTTAAAGAGTTATATAAAGTTCAGCAACAAATTTCAAGGAGCAAGCTTAAAAAATATTTTGGTAAAAAGCTTGAAGTTGTTTGCGACGCAATCGACTATGATAAAAACTGCTTTGTCGGCAGGGCTTATTTTCAGGCGCCGGATATAGACGGCAAAGTTTATTTTAACGCCAACTATGCTGTTCAGGGCGAAAAATACCAAGTAATAATACATAAAACTGACAGTTATGATTTGTTTGGCTGTACGGAGGATTACGAATTTGGAAAATAAAAAAGTTGTTTTAAATTTACCCAATAAGCTTACTTTAAGTAGAATTATAATGATTCCTGTTTTTGTGGTTTTTTTCTACGTTCAGTTTACGGGGCACTATTTTGTTGCGTTGGCGGTCTTTCTTATTGCGTGCCTTACGGATTTGCTTGACGGAATGATTGCAAGAAAATACAATCTTGTAACTAATTTGGGTAAGTTTTTAGATCCGATAGCAGATAAAGTGCTTGTTTTGACTGCGCTTGTCATTTTTCTCACAATTCCCGACGTCGTAATTATGAATATAGGTTCTATAGGGCTTATTTTAATAGGTTGCGGAGTTGCGCTTATAATTGCGAGGGAAATTATAGTCAGCGGTTTTAGAATGATAGCGGCAAGTACGGGTACGGTAATCGCTGCGGACGTTTTCGGTAAGTATAAGACGGTTTTTCAGGATGTAGCAATAGTTATATTGCTTGTAGGTTTCGGCATAAACGAACTTACAGACAACCATGTCGGAATGATAGTTACAATTATGGGTTATTCCTGTCTTGCAATGGCGGTACTTTTGACTCTCATTTCGGGCATCAATTATATAGTAAAAAATATTAACGTGCTTAAAGATGACAGCAAATAATTGTTTATGCACCAAAAAGAATTGTTTTTTGGTTTTAAAGAATAAAAAAATTAATAACTTTGATATCTTTGAGGAAATAATAAAGCGCTTTGCGTCACACGGGTATTACTTTGATAAAACGGCTTTTGTTGCCTATGACAATTCGTCGGATATAATTTTTGCATTAAATGACGGCTTGGAAAATTACGAAAATATTTATATTTACTGTCCCGATTCAATGCAGAGCACTTTAAAAAATTACATTTGCGAGCATTTATCCGCGCAATTTGACGACTTGAATTTACTTAAAATCGAACAAAAACATGTATTTTTGTTGCTTGAAAGTAATGATTTATATAAGTGCGTCGACTATTTTTGCGGTAAACTTGACGAAAAGTACGGTTTAACGTATTCTAAGGCATTTGTTAAGACGGTAGGTGCGCCTATTTCCAAAATAAGCGCAGCGGTAACTCAGGCAAAGGAAATTTGCGAAGGACTAAGTATAAACGTCAGCGAAATTTATACAGACTGCACTATCGAGCTTGTGTATGACAACACGGTTTCTAAATCATTGTTCGACAGTGCGTACAGGCAGATTATTTCGGGGCTTCAAGAGTATCTTTATGCGGTGGAAGATGTAAGTCTTGCCGAAAGGTTTGTCGATTTATTGAAGCTAAGACGTATGAAAATAAGCCTTGCCGAATCGTTTACGGGCGGAGGAATAGCTAAGCGGCTTGTGGATATATCGGGCGTAAGCGAGGTGTATTTGGAAGGTTTAAATACTTACAGTAACCAAGCCAAAAGCAAGCGTTTGGGAGTTGAAGAATTTACTTTAAGAACTTACGGCGCAGTATCCAAGGAAACGGCATATGAAATGGCACGTGGACTGTTTGATAGCGGTAACTGTAACGTATGTATAGCGACTACGGGAATTGCCGGACCAAAATCGGATAACACCCAAAAGCCCGTTGGACTAGTCTATATCGCAGTTGGCGTTGACAGCGAAATAAAGGTATATGAATTTAATTTAAAGGGCTCGAGAAAGCAGATAACCGAGACGGCAATTAATCTTGCGCTGTTTCTGGCATTTAAAACTTTAAAATAATTTGAGGTAAATATAATGAATGAAGAAAAATTAAAGGCACTTAACTCAACCATAGCTATGATTGAAAAGCAGTACGGAAAGGGCGCTATTATGAAGCTTGGCGACACAAATGCAAGCACGGAAATCGAGGTAATACCTACGGGCTGTCTTTCGTTGGATCTTGCGCTGGGAATTGGCGGCGTACCTCGCGGAAGAATATTGGAGGTTTTCGGTCCCGAATCGTCAGGTAAAACTACCGTTGCACTTCATATTATTGCCGAAACGCAAAAAATGGGCGGAGTTGCGGCATTCATTGACGCAGAACATGCGCTTGATGCACAGTATGCCCGTGCTCTTGGCGTCAATACAAGCGAACTGTATCTTTCGCAGCCCGATACCGGTGAGCAGGCTCTCGATATTTGTGAGGCGTTGGTGCGTTCAAGCGCTATGGACATAATCGTTATTGACTCGGTCGCAGCACTTACACCTAAGTCGGAAATTGAAGGTGATATGGGGGATTCTCACGTCGGGCTTTTGGCAAGATTAATGTCGCAGGCGCTTCGTAAGCTTACCGCAATTACAAATCGTTCTAAGACTTGCGTCTTGTTTATCAACCAACTTCGTGAAAAGGTCGGCGTAATGTTCGGAAATCCTGAAACTACCCCCGGTGGTAAAGCTTTAAAATATTTTGCTTCGGTAAGGCTTGATATAAGAAAAGCCGACTCGCTTAAAGCCGACGGCGGAATAATCGGTAGCAGAACAAAATGTAAAGTTGTTAAAAATAAGCTGGCGCCTCCCTTCAAAGTTGCTGAGTTCGATATTATTTACGGTGAGGGTATCTCACAGGAAGGTTGCCTTATAGACCTTGCCGTCGAGTACGGAATATTTACAAAGAGCGGTTCCTGGTTTGCATATAACGACGATAAAATTGCGCAGGGAAGAGAGAAGCTGAGGGAACATTTAAAGGCTAATCCCGAATTAAAAACTGAAATTGAAGCAAAAATAAGAGAAGCTTTTAAGGCTTCGCAAAGCGATAAATAATTATAAAACAGAAGGCGTCAATGCAATACGGATTTATAAAAGTTTGCGCCGCAACTCCCGAAATTAGGGTTGCGGACGTTGAATTCAACAGAGATAAAATAATAGAAGCGATAAGGACGAGCTCAAAAAACGGCAGCAGGCTGACGGTATTTCCCGAACTTTGTGTCTGCGGCTATACCTGTGGGGATTTGTTTAATCAGATAGCGCTTATTAAGGCTTGTGAGGCTGCGCTAGTTGAAATCGCAAAGTCTACTTCAGGTAATAAAACGCTTGTCTTTGTCGGTGCGCCTATCGCAAAGAGTGGCAAACTTTATAATTGCGCTGTTGCAATATACAACGGGGAGATTTTGGCGGCTATACCCAAAACATTTTTACCTAATTATAATGAATTTTACGAAAAGCGCTATTTTTCTACGCTTGATAGCAGTGATTTGACTGTCGCTATCGGCGATGTGGAAGTGCCGCTTGATAACCGCGTAATTTTTAGGTGTGCCAATAAGTCGGCGTTTACCGTTTGTGCGGAAATTTGCGAGGACTTGTGGGCGCCTTGTTCTCCTTCTATAAACCATACTCAAATAGGGGCAAACATAGTAGTAAATCTTTCTTGCAGCGACGAACTTGTCGGTAAAGCCGATTACAGAAGGAGTTTAGTCAAAGTTCAGTCTGGTAAGCTAATTTGCGGTTATGTATATTGCGATGCGGGAGAGGGCGAAAGTTCGACGGATATGACGTTTTCAGGTCACAATCTCATTTGTGAAAACGGCAATATTCTTTCAGAAAGCAAGCTGTTTGAAAACGGACTTTTATACGCAGAAATCGACGTGGAAATGCTTGAAAGCGAACGAGCGCGCCTCGCAAGCGGCTACTATTCAGCGGGCGCAGATAACGACTATTTAGAGTGCTATTTCGATACCTTTGAAGAGCAAGTCGAGCTTTCCCGAACATTTTCCAAGACCCCGTTTATCGCAGACAACGCCAATGATGACAGATGCGAGCTTATTTTGACTATTCAGTCAACGGGCTTAAAAAAGAGATATTTGCATACAGGCGTTAAAACTGCGGTTTTGGGCGTTTCCGGTGGGCTTGATTCTGCGCTTGCACTTTTAGTGACTTGCCGCACTTTTAAGGCTCTCGGCAAAGATTTAAAGGATATAGTTGCCGTTTCTATGCCCGGTTTCGGTACAACAAAAAAGACTAAAAACAGCGCATTAAAACTCATTCAGGCGCTGGGCGTGGCGTCTAAAACAATTCCCGTAACAGATTGCGTTAAGCGGCATTTTAAGGACATAGGTCACGATGAAGCTGATAAAAACGTGACGTATGAAAATGCGCAGGCGCGCATGCGCACGCTTGTTTTAATGGACTTAGCCAATGATTTGAACGGGCTTGTAATAGGCACGGGGGATTTAAGCGAACTTGCGCTCGGCTGGGCAACTTATAACGGCGACCATATGTCAATGTACGGTGTTAATTGTTCTGTCCCTAAAACGCTTGTAAGGCATTTAATTGCTTACGAGGCGGAAAAGTTGGGTGGCGATGTCAAAAAAATACTCACAGATATTCTCAATACTGAAATTTCCCCCGAATTATTGCCGCCCGATAGCAAAGGCAACATATCGCAAAAGACCGAAGATTTGGTTGGTCCGTATATTCTACACGATTTTTTCATTTACTATGCGATAAGATACGGTTTTGCTCCGGACAAAGTAAGATATTTGGCTTTGAAGACTTTTTCGGATATGTTTGATGAAAAAATTATAGATAAATGGCTTGAAAGCTTCTATAAAAGATTTTTTTCGCAACAGTTTAAGCGTTCTGCATTGCCTGACGGGGTAAAGATAGGTTCGGTATGTCTTTCTCCCAGGGCGGATTGGCGCATGCCGTCCGACGCTGTTTCAAGCGCATTTTTAAATAATTTTAAAAAAATATAAATTAAAAGCGGCAAACGCCGCTTTATTTATTTTATTACATTGACATTTATTAATAATAGGTGTAAAATAATAATTGGATATAAATTGCTTTTTATAAGCTTTGTATATACTAACTATCTAACCAGGAGGCTAAAATGGATTTATTAGCTAATAGCCGCCTGTTTCTGGCAAGCGATGCAGTCACGATAGTACTCGGGATTTTGCTTGGCATTGCTCTTTTACTTGCAATCGGTGCTTTTTTCTTGGGAGGGATTTTCAAAGAAAAGAGTATTGACAGAAAATTGGGAAGCGTTCAGGACAGAACCAAACGTATGATTGACGAGGCTGCGCTTGAATGTAAATCTTTGAAGAAAGAAGCAATATTGGAGGCTAAGGAACAGGAGCTGCAATTAAGAAACGATTTTGAGAAAGAGTGCAGAGAGAAGAAACAGGATTTGCAAAAACAAGAGCAAAGGCTTGTTCAAAAGGAAGAAATCTTAGACAAAAAAGAAGAATCGTTGCTTAAACAGAATAACACCTTGGAACAGCAGAAAAAGGAGCTTGTTAACAAGGAAAACGAACTTAAAAAGACCCAGGAAAAAGTAAATCATCAACATGAGTTAATGATTCAGGAACTTGAAAAAGTTGCTCAACTTACCAGAGAAGAGGCAAAAAAATTACTCTCTACCGAAATTCTCGACGAGGCGCGTCACGACGTTGCTTTGCAAGTGAGAAAGATTGAGCAGACGGCTACGGACGAAGCGGTTACTCAGGCTAAAAAAATTATTTCGCTTGCCGTTCAGCGGTGTGCTGCCGATCATGCGTCGGAAATAACGGTGTCGGTTGTACCTCTGCCTAATGACGACATGAAGGCAAGACTTATAGGCAGAGAGGGCAGAAATATCCGCGCCATTGAAAATGCTACGGGCATCGAACTTATAATCGACGACACACCTGAAGTGGTTATTTTGTCCGGTTTCGACCCTGTTAGGCGTGAAATTGCAAGATTGTCGCTTGAAAAGCTTATTACAGACGGAAGAATTCATCCTGCGAGGATCGAGGAAACGGTCGAAAAAGTTAAAAAAGAGATGGATCAGGAAATCAAACAGGCAGGAGAAAGCGCTATGTTTGAGGTCGGAATTTTCGGACTGCATCCAGAACTTATTAAACTTCTCGGTCGTTTAAAATACAGAACAAGCTACGGTCAAAATGTGTACAAGCATTCTATAGAAGTTGCTCAGCTTGCCGGACTTATGGCTCAGGAATTGGGGCTTGACGTAACGCTTGCAAAGCGTGCGGGACTGCTTCACGATATAGGTAAAGCTGTGGATCACGAGCAGGAAGGAACGCATATTCAGCTTGGTGCAGACCTCGCTAAAAAATACCGTGAAAGCAATAACGTAATTAACGCTATTATGGCTCACCACGGGGACGTAGAGCCTAAAACTATCGAAGCCGTATTAGTTGCCGCTGCCGACGCAATTTCGGGCGCAAGACCTGGTGCGCGCAGAGAGACGGGCACAAATTATGTCAAGAGATTGGAGAAGCTTGAAGCCATAGCAAGCGATTTCAAGGGAGTTGACAAATGTTATGCAATCCAGGCAGGAAGAGAGGTTCGCGTAATAGTTAAACCCGACCAGGTAGACGACGCACAGACTCTGTTCCTTGCAAAGGATATTGCGAAAAAAATTGAAAGCGAGCTTGAATATCCCGGACAGATAAAAGTAAATGTTATAAGGGAATTCAGAGCTTCTGAATTTGCTAAATAATTAAATGAAAAAGTCGACAGATATTAGCTGTCGACTTTTTCATTACTTTGAAAATATGTAAAAGAGTGTTGCAAATATAGGTATATTCAATGCCACGAGGCTTGGAATAATTATTTTAGCAACTATGTCCCCTATTTCTGCAAAGTTTATATTTAGAAGTAGCGAAAATACAATAATTATTGCAATGCTTATTATTGCCATAATGATTGTAGCCGAAAGATAGGAGTGAGTAGTTGGCTTTCTTGAGCTTTTGCCAAACTCGGTAGTTGTAAGAATAAGGAATATTAGCAGTTGAGCAAAGGCAAGCGTTAGAATGACTATAGGATAGCTTATTGACACGTTCAACGCTGTTTTAAATGCAAGGCTAAGAGCAAACTCAACCAACATTATCACTGTGACAATAAGCGAGCATTTTACAAGCGTGTTGCCGCGATTATATCGAGCTTTGCGCTTACCCGTTATAACTTGCTCGGTTGAGTTAACGGTCAATCCGTCGCTTGTGGCTTTAACCGTGGCGTCGCTGTATGCTACGGGAGATTGTTCAACTAATTTAGAAGCTTGACGCGGCTCTGCCTGCACGGGCGGATTTATTGTGGGGTTGAACAACTTTTCCAAAAGGTTTTTATAGTCGCGCTCGGTTTCCGGTTTGTTATTGTAAATTAATTTTTCTGTATTTATTCTGTCGGAGTAAGGCATTGTATTGTCGCTTACTTCGGCTACGGGCTCGGTTATTAGTCTTAAATAATTTTCGTGACGTATCCGCTCTTCATTCAACTGTTCCGCAGTACGCACGTTTACGGGCGCTGCTTGAGGTTGCTGTACCGGCTGTTGATAGATAGGTTGTTGATAAACAGGTTGTACGGGTTGTACGGGAATTTGCTGATACACAATTTGCTCGGTTTGTATTTGTTCGGGAGCTTGCGCGTACGCAGGCTGAACAGGTTCAACGGGATTAGTTGGTTGCTGTTGAACGGGTGCTTCCTGAACGGGTGCGGCAGGTTGCTGTATAGGTTGCACTTGTGCATTATTTTCAGTTGTTTGAGTATTAATAGCCGATTGCTCAGAAACTTGTTCGTTAGGTCGACTTTTTTCTTCGACGTCTTTTACCGTAGGAACGCGAGTCGTAGACGATTTCAAAATTTTGAAATCGACGGGAGTGGGGGCAGGTTGGTTAAAATCAAAATTTCTGTCGGAAATCAAGCTGTCAATAACGGTTCTCGAGTATTCCCACTCGTTTTGATTTCTTTCTGTAATTTCTCTGCCGCTCTCGGTCAAAGTATAATACTTTCTACGTCCGCCGTTTGACACTTCGTCCGTTTTCCAATAAGCGTTTATGTAGCCTTGACTTTCAAGTCTTTTAAGCGCACTGTATAGAGTCGGCTGTTTAAGGGAGTATTGACCGTGGCTTTTTGCCTCGATTTCATCCATAATTTCATAGCCGTATTTGTCGCGGTCGTAGAGAGTACGCAATATTATTGTGTTTATGTGTCCGCGAATAAGGTCTGCACTTATTGCGCTTTTGTTTTCTTCTTGCTCTTTTCCCTCAATGTCTTCGGATTTTTTCAATTCCTCGTCCAATGTCGTCACCTCCGTAACTTTATAATATTTTACCATAAATTGCCTTATAAGTCAATAGTTTGAAGAAAATATACAGTACTATGTCACACATAATTGCATATTTTTTTAAATTTTGTTAGACATTTTGACATTTGCTTGATATAATTTAATGAAAAAGGAATGAGTTGCTTATGTATAAAAATATAAAGAAATATGAGTTGAGATATACCGACGTAGATGCATACGATAATTTAAAACTTTCGTCTTTGCTTTCTTTTTTGGAGGAATCGGCATGTCTTTCCGCTGACGAGCTTGGGTTCGGTTATAAGGACGTTGCTCCCCGCAATATAGGATTTGTGCTTATAAATATTTATGTTAAACTTGAAAAAAATATAAGACTCGGGGATAATTTGGAAATTCACACCTGGCCTTTAAAGCCGAAGTTCGGGATTTTTTTGAGGGATTTTGAAATATATTGCGGCAGTGAAAAGGTCGGTGTTGCGGTTACAAGGTGGTGTATGATTGACGTAAATACGTTTAAAATTTTACCTGCCACCGCATTTTTCGCCGACTGTGCTTTTGAGAATTATAACACTCAGCGCGTTTCCGATTTCAAGGATTGGAAGATTGCACCTTTAGATGAAGAAGTTAAGAAGCTGTATTCGAAGGCAGTAACTTTTTCGGATTACGACCATTATTTTCATGTAAATAATACAAAGTATGCCGACTATTTTCTCGATTTATTTTCTGTGGATGAGCTTAAAAATGTGCTGTTTTCTCCCTTGCAGATAACATATTGCAAGCAGTGCAAGATTGGTGAAGTTGTAGATTTTTACCGAAGGGATTATGACGGTTATATTATTGTGGAAGGAAGAGTCGCAAACGAGCTTAGGGTTCAGTTTAAGGTTATAAAGCGTGAAATATAACTACAATTTAGTGTATTCAAAAAGGCGCAGCATTTCGGCAAGTGTTTCTGTTGACAATGTAATTACTGTCAGATGTCCTATTGGATATCCAAAGGAGAAAGTTGACGAATTTTTGGCAAAAAAACGCGACTGGTTCGATAAAATAATTGAAAAAAACAGTCAAAGCATGTCAGTAAATGCAGATATAATTTCATTAAAAAAAGCCTATGTTCAGGGTAATGTTTTGCCTGTAATCATATCGAATAAAACAACGGGAATTTGCAGCGATGGTATATATTTAAGCTCGCGCTCTATTTATCCTTACATATATTGCGAAAGATTTGACGCAAGATTTATTAATAGAGTAATGTACTTGGCAGAGCAAACATCTCTAAAACCGCAAAGTATTAAAATACGCGATTACCGTTCGCGTTGGGGAAGCTGTAATGCGAGGGGAAATATTACTTTCAATTACAAAATACATATGCTTGCCCAAGATTTGCAGGACTATATAATAATTCACGAGTTGTGCCATTTACAACAAATGAATCATTCTGCAAAATTTTGGCGGCTTGTTGAAACATATATGCCCGATTATAAGCAACTAAAAAAGCGCTTAAAAAATTTTGATTTTCTTACAAGACTGTATTGACATTTGCTTGACTTGTTTATTACATTTTAATATAATTAAAAAGATATAAGAGAACGGCTATGAGAAATTTGACTTTTCAAACAACATCGGTCAATAGATTTCTAAATAACGGCGGTATTAATAATTCCGTCGAAGATATTCGTTTTTATAATTTTCGTTTATTTGACTCATTTATTTTTTAAATGGGTCTTTATTTTAATCTTTTGAGGAATTTTACAATGAAGAACGATAAAGTTTATTTAACTTTACAAAACGGTAAGCAGTTTGTCGGCACAAGATTTGGCGCCGACGGAGATATAATCGGTGAACTTGTATTTACTACGGGAATGACAGGTTATATCGAAACGCTTACCGACCCGAGCTACTACGGTCAGATTGTAACTCAAACATTTCCGCTTATCGGTAACTACGGAATAATCAAATCCGATTGTGAAAGCAGAAAACCTTGGGTTTCCGCATATATTGTGCGCGAAAAATGCGATACTCCGTCAAATTTCAGATGTGAAGAAACGCTTGACGAGTACTTAAAAGAAAATAATATAGTTGGTATTTACGGAATCGACACTCGCGAGTTGACCAAAATTGTTCGAGAAGCCGGAGTTATGAACGCTGCAATTACCTCAAAGCCAAAAGTTGACTTGCAAGCTGTTGCAAATTATACCATTAGAGATGCAGTAAAAACCGTTACTTCAAACGAAGTTATATATAGCGGAAATCCCGAGCATTACAGGGTGGTTTTGTGGGATTTCGGCGCAAAGGACAATATCTCGCGCGAGCTTGTAAAGAGGGGGTGTTATTGTATTAAAGTACCTTCATATTATACAGCTGAACAAATTTTATCTTTTAATCCGGACGGGCTTATGCTTGCAAACGGACCGGGGGACCCTGCTGAAAATGTTGAGATAATTGAAAATATCAAAAAACTTGCCGGCAAGCTTCCTATCTTCGGTATTTGTCTCGGTCATCAACTTTTCGCGCTTGCAATGGGGGGCAAGACAAAGAAAATGAAGTACGGGCACAGGGGCGCTAATCAGCCCGTGAAAAACTTAAAGTCTGGTAGAATTTATATTTCAAGTCAAAATCACGGGTATGAAGTAATTTCATCTTCACTTGAAGGCGTAGGTGAACTTAGCTTTATAAATGTCAACGACAACACTTGTGAAGGTGTGGATTATCCCGATATGAATGCGTTTACCGTACAGTTTCACCCTGAAGCTTGTTGCGGACCTCAGGATGCCGATAAACTTTTCGATAAATTCCTGAATAACATTAAGGAGAAAAAGTTCAATGCCTAAGAGAGAAGACATAAAAAAAGTACTTGTAATCGGCTCAGGTCCGATAGTTATAGGCCAGGCTGCCGAGTTTGATTATGCCGGAGCGCAGGCATGCAGGGTTTTAAAGGACGCAGGTGTAAACGTCGTTCTTTGCAATTCAAACCCTGCTACAATCATGACGGATAAGGCACTGGCGGATGAAATTTATCTCGAGCCCTTGACTATCAATACGTTAAAAAGAATTATAATAAAGGAAAAGCCTGACAGTCTTTTGGCTTCGCTTGGCGGACAGACGGGATTAAACCTTGGTTGTCAGCTTGCAAAGAGCGGATTTTTAGCCGAACACGGCGTAAAGCTTATCGGCGTAAATCTTGAATCGATAGACAGAGCCGAGGATAGGGAACTGTTCAAAGAAACAATGCAGAAAATTAATCAACCCGTAGTGCCCTCAGACATTGCATATACGGTTGACGACTGCATAAAAATTGCCGACAAAATAGGATATCCCGTAATAGTTCGTCCTGCATATACGCTTGGCGGCGCGGGCGGCGGCGTTGCAAACGACGAAGAAGAGTTAAGACTCATTTCGCATAACGGACTTATGCTTTCACCCATTACTCAGGTGTTAATCGAGAAATACATAGGCGGTTGGAAAGAGATCGAGTTCGAGGTTTTGCGCGACGGTGCAGGCAACGTGCTTACCGTTTGCTCTATGGAAAACTTTGACCCTGTCGGTATTCATACAGGCGACTCGATAGTAGTAGCTCCTGCTGTTACGCTTTCCGACAAAGAATACCAGATGTTGCGTACGGCTTCGCTTGAAATCATTACCGAGCTTAAAATTGAGGGTGGTTGCAACTGTCAGTTTGCATTAAATCCAAATTCGTTTGAATATGCTGTTATTGAAGTAAATCCGAGAGTTTCGCGTTCTTCGGCGCTCGCTTCTAAGGCAACAGGATACCCCATAGCTAAAGTTTCTACAAAAATAGCTTTGGGTTATACGCTTGACGAAATACGCAACGACGTTACGGGCAAAACCTACGCTTGTTTCGAGCCAACTATCGACTATATAGTAGTCAAACTTCCCAAATGGCCGTTTGATAAATTTTTATATGCGCAGAGAACTTTGGGCACAAGAATGAAAGCCACGGGAGAGGTTATGTCAATTGGCACAAGCTTCGAAATGGCTATTATGAAAGCGGTAAGGGGCGCTGAAATTTCCTGTGATACGCTTGATATGCCAAAACTTGCCGCTCTTGACGATAATACTATCTATGAAAAATTACACGAGCTGACAGACGAAAGACTGTTTGTGGTTTACCAGGCAATAAAGCGAGGTGTGCCTTGTGACGATATTTTCAATATTACAAAAATAGATCGCTGGTTTTTAAATAAACTCAGAAATTTAGCTGCGTTTGAAAGTGAAATTTCTAATCAAACAATTTCCAAAGAGCAGTATTTGAGGGGGAAAAAGTTAGGATATCCAGATAAAGCGTTAGAGAGAATTTCAGGCAATAAATTGCCTGCGCACATTAATTGCGTTTACAAAATGGTAGATACCTGTGCTGCGGAATTTGCTGCGCAGACGCCTTATTTCTATTCAACTTACGACGAGAAAGAGCATGACGAGGCAAAGCCGTTTGTTCTAAATTCGACTAAAAAGAGAATAATTGTTATCGGTTCCGGACCTATACGCATAGGTCAGGGTATCGAGTTTGATTATTCTTCCGTTCATTGCGTATGGGCGCTTAAAAAGTTGGGATATGAGGTTGTAATTATAAATAACAATCCCGAAACTGTTTCAACAGACTTTGATACTGCGGATAGGCTGTATTTTGAGGCGTTGACTACCGAGGATGTTCAAAACGTTATCGATATCGAAAAACCGTACGGAGTTGTAATAACCTTCGGCGGACAGACGGCAATTAAGCTTTGCAGTTATCTTGATAAAAAGGGCATACGCATTCTCGGTACGCCTGCCGACAGTGTAGATTTAGCGGAGGACAGAGAGCGTTTTGACGCGCTTTTGGAGCAATTCGGTATTGCACGTCCCAAGGGACTTACCGTAATGAACAAGCAGGACGCAGTGAAAGCTGCTGAAACTTTGGGCTATCCCGTGTTGCTTCGTCCGTCATATGTAATCGGCGGTCAGAATATGACCATTGCGTTTACTCAAAACGATATCGAGCGCTATATGGACGTAATACTTGCGCAAAAAATAGAAAACCCCGTGCTGTGCGATAAATATCTTATGGGTACGGAGCTTGAAGTTGACGCAATTTCCGACGGTGTTGACGTGCTTATCCCCGGAATTATGCAGCATATCGAGCGCGCCGGCGTTCACAGCGGTGACTCTATCGCGGTATATCCTCCCTATAATTTAAGCGACGCTATGCTTAAAAAAGTAGTGGATATATCTACAAAGCTTGCAATTTCTTTAAAGACCAAGGGCCTTATCAATATTCAGTACCTCATTTATCAAAACGAACTATATGTTATTGAAGTAAATCCGAGGGCTTCGAGAACAATACCTTATATTTCAAAGGTTACGGGCGTGCCTATGGTAGATTTGGCAACAAAAATTCTAATGGGGGCAAAGCTTAAAAAGCTTGGTTTCGGAACAGGTCTGTTTCCCAATTCTCCATATGTGGCGGTTAAAGTACCCGTATTCTCGTTTGAAAAGCTCAATGACGTAAATTCACAGCTCGGTCCCGAAATGAAATCTACGGGCGAAGTGCTCGGTATTGGCAAGACAATCGAAGAAGCGTTGTTTAAGGGGCTTGTTTCGGCAGGGTTCAATATGAAGCATCCGACAAAACATAAGCCTGCCGGTATCTATTTTACAATCAACGATCAAGACAAATTTGAAATTATAAATATAGTCAAAAAGTTTGCCGACCTCGGATTGAATTTCTATGCAACTAAGGGTACGGCGGATGTTATCAGAAGCCTTGGAATAGAATGTACCGACGTTGCAAGACTTTCTTCCAACGAAGAAATTTTCAAGCTTATGGACGACGGCAAGGTCGACTATATTGTATATACGGGTAAGACCGATATCGAGTCGATATCAAACTATATAAGCTTGCACCATCACGCAATTTTAAAGGGTATAACCGTTTTAACTTCGCTTGATACCACAAACGCGCTTGCAGACGTTATTGCCGGCAGATACAACGAGTTTAATACCGAACTTGTCGATATAAATGCGCTGAGAACAAGTAAACTCAAGCTCAATTTCAGCAAAATGCACAGTTGCGGAAATGATTATATCTTCTTTGATAATTTTTCCGGTAATATAACCTGCCCCGAATCGCTTGCAATCAACTTTTCGGACAGGCACAATGCAATAGGCGCAGACGGTGTTGTGTTGATTGAAAAATCGGAAGTTGCGGACGCCAAAGTTCGTATTTTTAACAGTGACGGCAGTGACGGCGGTATGGCGGCAAATCCTTTAAGATGCGTTGCAAAATATCTCTTTGACAGAAAGCTTGTCGGTGAAAACATAACACTTGAAACATGTTGCGGCGTAAAAAATCTTTCAGTAAATTCATTTAACGAGAAGGCAAGCTCTGTTTGCGTCAATTTGGGAGAGCCCAAAGTTGAGGTAATTAAAAAACTTGAGCTTTTAGGCTGTGAATATTGCGCAACATTTGTTGACGTCGGTAATCCTCATCTGGTTATTTTGAGCGATAAAATAGAGGAAATCGATTTGGATGCGCTCGGACAGGCGGTAATCGATACGGGACTTTTCCCCGTGGGTACATACGTTGAATGCGTGAGAATTGTCAATAAAGTTGCTGTAAGGATGCGTGTATGGGGTAAAACCAACGGAGAAATTAGGTCTTGCGCTACAGGTGCGGCGGCATCGGCAATAGCCTCGGTAGTCAACGGTTACGGAGCGCTCGGCGAAGTTATTACCGTTAAACAAAACGGCGGAGACTTGTTTGTTAAGTATGAAAATGGCACGGTTGAGCTTGACGGCACGGTAAAACAGTCGTTTGAAGGAACTATTGAAATTTAATGATTTATCTTGACAATGCGGCTACAACAAAGCCAGACAAAGAATGTCTTAAAGCCGCGGAAAAATATTTATACGAAGATTATTTTAACCCGTCCTCATTATATAAGGACGGGTATAAACTCCAAGCAGAAATAAGAGCGGCAAAGACCAATATTTTGTCTTTGATTGCAAGCAACGAAAATTTTGATTTGACTTTTACCTCCGGCGGTACCGAGGCGGACAATCAAGCAATATTTTGCGGCGGAAAGCGAGGAAATATTGTTGTTAGTTCCGGGGAGCATTCTGCCGTGTTTGCGTCTGCAAACGAAGCAAAGCAGCGTGGTTTAGAGGTAAGATTTGCCAAAATTAACAGTGACGGCAGTGTTGACGTTGAAAATTTGCTTAGCCTTATCGATGATAAAACTTCACTTGTTTCTGTTATTCACGTCAATAATGAGACGGGTGCCGTTAACGATATTTTAGATATTGCAAAAAGAGTTAAATTAAAAAATAAATATGCGCTTTTTCATTCCGACGGAGTTCAGGCTTTCGGAAAAATAGCATTTAAACTGACGAGTAATATTGATTTATATTCGATTAGCGCACATAAAATAGGCGGAGTAAAGGGTTGCGGAGCCTTAATCAGAAAAAGAAGTGCGATAATTAAGCCGTATATTTACGGCGGAGGACAAGAGCAAGGGCTTAGAAGCGGTACGGAAAATATCTTTGCAATTAAAGATTTCGAGTTTGCCGCAGTGAAAAAGTATTTGACAATAAAGAATAATTATCAGCTTGTACTCAAGTTACAGGAAAAGCTTTGGGAAAAGCTTGATAAACAGCTATTTACAAGAATATCCGCGTCAACCTGTTCCCCATATATTTTGAGTGTGAGCGCCGATGGAGTAAGAGGGGAAACTATTTTACACGAAGCCGACGATTTGGGGCTGCTTATCGGTACGGGTTCAGCTTGTTCATCGAACGAGAAAAAGAGATTTTCAAGAACGATAATTGCCTGCGGCTACCCTGAAAGCGTTGCGGACGGAGTGTTGAGGCTTAGTTTGTCATCTGAAACAACATTAGACGAAATATTTAAAGCTGCGGAAATATTAAATAAAATTGTATCAAACAGAAGGGCGATAATGGCTTAATTATGGAAAAAGTTATAATAGTTCGGTATTCCGAAATACATTTGAAAGGTAAAAATAGAGGATATTTCGAGCGGGTTTTAATAATAAATATGGAAAAAGCTTTAAAAGGCTTTAAGCACGAGATTAAAAGACAAAGCGGACGATACCTTGTTGAAGCATTTGAGGAGGAGGAAACCGAAAATTTAGTTTCCCGCTTGCAAAAGGTTTTCGGGATTCATTCTCTTAGTATTGCTTTAAAAGTGCAAACTCAAATGGATGCAATTTTTAATGCGGCAAAAAGCGTTTGTTCGGATAGCGGAAAGTTTAAAGTGTCGACGCATCGTGCCGACAAAAGCTTTGAGCTTGACTCGATGCAAATTAATGCGGAAATAGGCGGTCGGCTTTTAAGTCAAAACTTAAATCTTTCCGTTGACGTGCATAATCCGCAATTTGTTATAAATATCGATGTGCGCGAAAACGGAACTACGCTTGTTTTCAACGAGTTTTTTAAGGGGGCAGGCGGTATGCCTGTTGGAACTTCCGGAAAAGGTCTTTTGCTTATATCGGGAGGTATTGACAGTCCTGTTGCCGGTCATATGATTGCAAAGCGCGGTATGCACGTCGACTGTATTCATTTTCACAGTTATCCTTACACAAATATGCAGGCTAAGGACAAGGTTTGCGCGCTTGCAAACGTGCTTTCAAAGTATGCTTGCGGATTGAGGCTTAATATAGTTTCTGTGACGCGTATTCAAGAAGAAATTCATAAAAAGTGTAACGGAGAATATATGGTTACACTTTTACGAAGATTTATGATGCGTATTGCCGAGCGCGTTGCAAAAAAATGCGGAGCGCAGTGTCTGATTACGGGGGAAAGTTTGGGGCAGGTTGCAAGTCAGACTGTTGAGGGTATGACTTCTTCAAACAGCGTTATAGAAACTCTTCCTGTTTTAAGGCCGCTGTGCGGATTTGATAAAGACGAAATAATAGAGCGCAGCAGAGCTATGGGTGCATATGAAATATCCATTCAGCCCTATGAAGATTGTTGCACGGTTTTTTTACCCAAGCACCCGATTATTAAACCGACGCTTGAAAGTGTTTTGGCGGAGGAGAGCAAGCTTGACGTTGAGGCGCTAATCGAAGAATCGCTGTCGACTCTTGAAGTTATGGATTTATAAATTAGTCCAATCCTTATTTACAATATCCGGAATTTTTATATCTAAAGAAGATTTCGAATTATTTACACTTACAGTCGGCAGGGATATTTCCTTGCCGAAAATTTTTTCTTCCCCGTTTATATAATAGGGGGTAACGGTGTAGGTGTAGTATCCGTTATTTGGTTCGTCTAAAATGCTTTCTTTCCATTTACCGTCGTATATGACCTCAAATTTGTCGTTAAAATAACGTTTTACTAAATATGCGTAGTACTTTGTCTGACATAATGATATAGTTACTGTATTGTTTTTGACTGAAATTGACGGTAATTTTATAGTTGGTGATGAAAATCTGCTTGATTTTTCCTTTGGCTCGTTGCCGAGTAAAACCTTAACTTTTAACTTATTTAATGCAGGGGACAGTGTGTCGGCAATTATAATTTTGTTGTTCGTGTAATATTCTTCGGCGTCTATTTCAACTGTTGACGTACCGCTTACGGTATTAAGAGCAGGCGGAACTTCTTTGTCGTATAACTTTTCTAATACTTCTTTTGCAAGCGCACAGCAATTTCCGCCGCTGGTAATTTTAAGCTTTTTGTTGTCCTTGTCTCCCAACCAAATTCCTACGCAATGGTTTGAAGTATAGCTAATAGAATATGCGTCGGTATTTCCCTCTTCTGTTCCGCAAGTGCCCGTTTTGCTGGCAACGTCGTATTTCAAGTCGGACAATTTTTTTGCCGTGCCGGTTTTTGAGGTTTCGAGAAGCATTTCGTTCATAAGCGAGCAAGTGCCTTCGGAAAATACTCTGCTTTGCGATTGTTCGTTTAAATAAATTTTTTCACCGTTTTTTGTTACTATTTCTTTTATGAACCGCGACGGTATATAAATTCCGCTATTTGCAAAGGTAGAGTACCTATCTGCAATATCTTTTAGACTTATGCCGTATTTCATACCACCGAGCGCAAGCGAAAGATTTTTTTCATCTTCTTCTAATGCGATATTCATTCTCGTCAGATATTTTTCGGCTGTTTTAATCGTCAACATATTAAGCGTTTTTACGGCAGGGACGTTGTAGCTGTTTTTAATACTTTCTGTCACGGTTACAAAACCGTGATATTTTTTATCGAAGTTTTCCGGAGAATAGCCGTTATAGTTGATTTTTTCGTCTAAAATGCCCGTGAACGGACTTATAATTTTTTCTTCAATCGCCGGAGCATATACGAGTAGGGGCTTTATGGTTGAGCCCGGTTGGCGTTTTACTCCGTTTATAGTTGATTTATAAGCATTTACTCCGCCGCAATTTGAAGTTATAATAACCGAATTGTCACAATCGTATGAATGATTTTCTATAAAAGACTGTAACTCTGCATTCAGATAGGTTTTTATAATACAGCCGTCCGTCAAGTCGTATGCGTTAAGTCCAAGTTCTTCAAGTTCGTCGAAAACTGCGTGTAAATAGTCGTAATTTTTGCCCTTAACGCTGTTTTGAACGGCGTTTAACGGCATTTTTATACTGTTTTGATAGGTATTTTCGTCAATAAAATTGCATTCAAGCATACATTTCAACACAGTATTTCGCTTTTTCAAGCTTTTTTCGGGATTTTTAAATGGGGAATAATTATTTGGTGAGGAAAGCAGTCCTACCAAAGTTGCGCTTTCGCATAGATCGAGATTTTCTGCCTTTTTATCAAAATAGAATTCAGCCGCGCTTTGAAGCCCGTAGCAATTGTGTCCGAAATAGATGGTGTTGAGATACATTTCAAGAATTTCGTTCTTTGAATAAGCGCGTTCTAGCTGCTTTGTCAGTCTTATTTCATTGAGTTTACGCTTAATTGTTTTATCCTGTGAAAGATGAGTGTTTTTAATTAATTGTTGGCTAATTGTTGACGCGCCCTCTTTGAACGAGCGTGAAATCATATTTTTATACGCCGCTTTTATCATTCTTCTGTAATTAAGACCGTTATGCGAATAAAAAGTTCTATCCTCAGAGGCAATGAAGGCATTTATACAGTCATCGCTTAAATTTTCGATTTTAACGCTCTTTTTCTTACCGGCCACCGATGCGCTTATCAGCTCGTTGCCTTCGTCGTCGTATATAATTACGCTTTGATTGGGGTTAATTAACTTACTTTCATCTAAGACAGCGTCTTTGGTTATTATAAAGTAGGCGCTTATAAGCGCGCCTATAATTATTAAAATACTTAAAAAAACTATTAACAATATCTTTAAAAACTTAGTCATCGTAAATAGTATTTATAAAATTAAATTATTGTTGCAAATTTTATTGAAAAATTTTGTAAAAAAATATATAATTATATGGAATATGAGTAAGTATTATCACATTACAACATACGGTTGTCAGATGAACGTACACGAGTCCGAGAAGATTGCCGGCATTCTTTCCTCGCTCGGGTATGAGAGCTGCGACAATATCGAGGACGCAGATATAGCTGTTTTCAATACCTGTTGCATCAGAGAAAACGCCGAAAATCATGCTTTCGGCAATATTGGCATGCTTAAAAAGCTTAAAGCGAAGAAAAAAGGAATGATTATTGCCGTAGGCGGTTGCCTTACGCAACAAATAGGTAAGGCGAATACTTTGCACGATAAGTTCCCTTATGTCGATATAATTTTCGGCACGCACAATTTGGGTAAACTCAAAGAATATGTAATAAAAAAACAGTCGCAGAAAAAATCTGTTATTGAAGTATTCGAAAGCGAAGGGGAGATATCGGAAAATGAAAAACCTCTTAGGACAAGCTACCCCAACGCTTGGATAAACATAACGTACGGTTGCAATAATTTTTGTACCTATTGCATAGTGCCATATGTTCGAGGAAGAGAGCGAAGCAGAAAATCCGAAGATATTATTAATGAGGCAAAAGAGCTTATTTCTCTCGGCTATAAAGAGCTTACGCTGCTAGGTCAGAATGTAAATTCTTACGCCAACGGAACAAACGACATTAATTTCCCCGAGCTTTTGCAAAAAATTGCCAACCTTGACGGAAAATTTCGTTTGAGATTTATGACAAGTCATCCGAAAGATTTTTCCGAAGAGCTTGCAAAAGTTATTGCTGAAAATTCAAAAATATGCAATGCCGTACATTTGCCCGTACAAAGCGGTTCGGATAGAATTTTAAAGGCTATGAACAGGCGTTATACTTCGGCCGACTATCTAAAAAAGGTGGAAATTTTGAAAAAATATGTTCCCGACTGCACAATAACTACCGATTTAATAGTCGGTTTTCCTACCGAGAGCGATGAAGATTTTAACGATACGCTATCGCTTGTTAAAGAGGTTGGGTTTTCGTCGGCGTTTACATTTGTTTATTCAAAGCGCGAAGGTACGGTTGCGGCTAAAATGGACGGACAAATTCCTGAAGAGGTTTCAAAAAAGCGAATAATGCAGCTGATTTCTCTTGTCAATTCACAGACAAGAGATCAATCGGCGGAATACGTAGGCAAAACGATAGAAATACTTTGTGAAGGGTACGACGATAAAAAGCAGATGTATCTCGGTAGAGATGAATACGGCCGAATGGCGTATTTTCATGGCGACACTGACGTTATAGGAGAGTTCTTGAAAGTTAAAATCGAGAGCGCAAGCGGCATTTCGTTGACGGGTACATTGGTTTAAGGGATTTATATGGCACTTTCTACTATGATGAAACACTATTTTTCCGTCAAGGAAAAATATAAAGATTGCATTATTTTTTATCGACTCGGTGATTTTTACGAGATGTTTTTTGATGATGCAATAAAAGCTTCTGAACTTTTGGATTTGACGCTTACAGGCAGAGATTGCGGACTTGAAAAGCGCGCGCCTATGTGCGGAATACCTCACCATGCCGCAGAGGGGTATATTACAAAGCTTGTTTCACTTGGGGAAAAGGTGGCGGTTTGCGAGCAACTTGAAGAGGCTTCACAGGCAAAGGGGATTGTTGCGCGCGACGTGGTTCGCGTAGTGACTGCCGGTACGTTGACCGGTGACGCTTTAAATGAAAAAAACAATAATTTTATCTGTTCGGTATTTAAACACGGCAATACGGTGGCGTTTGCATGGTCGGATATTTCCACCGGTGAATTTTTTGCGACTGAATTTTTCGGCGCGGAAAGCGTAAAAAAATGTATCGCGCATATGACTGCACTTGATGTAAAAGAGGTAATAAGCAATGACGAAATGTTATTTGCCGTAAGAGATTTACCCGAGGTTAATCGTGGAATTGTGCCTCATTTTTCAAGTTATCCCGAGTGGGCTTTCGGCTTCGCCGCCGCTGAAAGAACGCTATTGGAGCAGTTCCGCGTTCAAACTCTTTCAGCTTTCTCGATAATCGGTCACAGCGACGCTATATGCGCTTCAGGTGCGCTTGTTGAATACTTGAAAGAAACGCAAAAACATGCGCTTAAAAATATAGACGGAATAAAATATCTTTCGAACGAAAAGTATATGCAGCTTGACGCAACGGCGTTCAAGAACCTTGAAATAGTCAAAAATATGAGCAACGGCAGTAAATACGGCAGTTTGCTTTGGGTCTTGGATAAAACAAAGACGCCCATGGGTGCAAGGTTTATTGCTTCGAATATTTTGTATCCTTTTTATGACAGAGCCGAAATCGAAAAACGTCTTGACGGTGTGCAGGAGCTTTACGATTCTACCGTCATAAGGTTGAAAATTGCCGATATGTTGAAAGAAATTAAAGATATCGAGCGTATAGCGGGAAAAATAAGTAATAATACTGTCAAAGTTAAAGATTGCAATAATTTATCAAGCTCTTTGAAAGTTATTCCTTCGCTGAAATTCTGTCTTTCGGGGTTTACTTCTGATGTTATTAACGAGATAAACGAGAGGTTGTATGACCTTGACGAGGTTTATAATTTAATCGATAAGGCAATCAACACTAATAATTCCGATGATGCTACTATTATAAAGAAGGGTTTTAACGAAAAGCTTGACGAACAAAGGGAAATTGTAGAAAACGGTGCTAAATATATAACCAAATTGGAGGCTAACGAGCGTGACAAAACCGGTATAAGAAACCTGAAAATCGGATACAACAGGGTTTTTGGATATTATATTGAAGTCAACAAGTCCTTTTCGGACAAAGTGCCGCTCAATTACCAGCGTAGACAGACGGTTGCAAATGCCGAAAGATATATAACCGAAGAGTTGAAAGCTTTGGAAGAAAAAATTTTGACGGGCAATGAACTTTGCGAAAAGCTTGAAACTCAAATTTACAGTCAAATTAAAGAATATTTGAGCGAGTTTATAGACAGATTTAAGATAATTGCCTCATCGGTTGCTTATTTAGATATGCTTGTTTCCTTTGCCGAAGTTGCAAAGACGAATAAGTATGTGCGTCCGCAGATAGTAGAAAGCGATACGCTTATGATTAGCGAAGGTAGACACCCTGTTGTTGAAGTAATTACAAAGGAAAGGTTTATCCCCAACGACACGCTTCTCGACGAGGGGGAAAACCGTACTATGATATTGACGGGGCCGAATATGGCAGGTAAGAGCACTTATATGCGCCAGACGGCTATTATAACGGTAATGGCGCATCTCGGCTGCTTTGTTCCTGCAAAGTCGGCGCAAATTCCGCTTATCGACAGAATTTTTACCCGTGTCGGGGCAAGCGATAACTTGATTTCGGACCAAAGTACGTTTATGGTTGAAATGATAGAGGTCGCCGCAATTTTGCAAAACGCTACAAAAAACAGTCTGCTTATTTTGGACGAAGTTGGAAGAGGTACTTCTACATATGACGGTTTGAGCATTGCCTGGGCGGTAATCGAGCACATAAACCAGCATATCGGAGCGCGAACAATGTTTGCAACGCATTATCACGAGCTTACAGAGCTTGAGGATAAATTAGAGGGAATTAAAAATTATAAAATTTCCGTCAAAGAAATTAACGGTACGGTAGTTTTTTTGCGTAAAATTATGCGCGGCGGCGCAAACCGCAGTTTCGGTATCGAGGTTGCGGCTCTTGCGGGCGTGCCTAAAAGCGTTACGGACAGAGCAAAAAAGATTTTGAAAGTTGTCGAAAGTGGGGACAGAAAGGTTGTTGAAAGTGCGGAAGAAGCTATAACCGAAGTTTCGGAAGTAGAAAAAATTTTAAGCGAAGTCGATATGAATAATCTTTCCCCAATGCAGGCGTTTTTGCTTGTGGGGGACCTCGTTGAAAAGGTGAAAAAATGAAAAAGATAAACGTTCTCAGCAAAAACGTATATAACAGAATTGCCGCTGGTGAAGTTATCGACAGACCTTATTCTGCTGTTAAAGAGTTGATTGAAAACAGCCTTGACGCTCACTCGACCGAAATTGAAATTTATATAGAGAACGGCGGAAAACAGCTTATTAAAATTATTGATAACGGGTCGGGTATCGAGCGCGACGACCTTTGCGACGCGTTTACTCCGCACGCAACAAGTAAAATTTCAAAAGCGGAGGATTTGGATAAGATTACTACTCTCGGGTTCAGAGGAGAAGCTCTTGCAAGTATTTCTGTAATTTCAAAAGTTGAGCTAATTTCTATAACCGAGGGAAATTCTGCTTATAAAATTTGCTGCGAGGACGGAGTTGTCGGAGAGATTACGCCTGCCGTGCTGGAACAAGGTACTCAGATTACAGTCAGGGATTTATTCTATAACACGCCTGCAAGGGCAAAGTTTTTAAAGACAGATAAAAAGGAAGAGGCGGATATTACAAACTTTGTTACACGCTATATTTTAGGGAATCCTAACGTTGCTTTTAAATATTTTGTCGACGGTAAATTGATTTTACAGAGCTTCGGCGGAGGTCTTGACGAGGCTGTGGCTCAGGTTTACGGTGCAAAAACGCTTTCACAGTGCTATAAAATCGAAGCGCAGAAGGGTGACTTTAAAATTAGCGGCTTTATCGGAAATCAAAACTTTTTTAAAGCCAATAAAACTTATCAAAGTATATTTTTAAACGGCAGATATATTATCAACAATACCATTTCAACTGCTATAAATAACGCTTACATAAACTATATGATGAAGCGGCAATACCCGTTTTACGTCTTAAACGTTGAAGTCCCGTGCGATTTTGTGGACGTTAATGTTCATCCCAATAAAGCCGACGTGCGGTTTGTAGATAACAGAACTGTTTATTCTGCAATTTATTCCGTAATTGCGCCCGTTCTCGACGGTACGGCTAAGGCTACGGAATTTGTTATTTCGGAAACTCGTATTCCCGAAATTAAGTCGACTTCGGAAACAGTCGATAACTTAAACAAAGTCTATGCTCAGCCTTTGACAAACGAGAATAAGTATGAAAAATTTTCTCCCAAATTGGACAATATTCTTCCTACGGTTAAGGTGATTGAAAACGGAAATTCAGATTTTTTGCCGATGGCATTAAAGCATAGTGTAAAAGAAAATAAAATGTCTGTTACCGACGACACTATGTTGCCGAATCTCGACAATTTTAAAGCATATGAGATTCAAAAAGAGTTTTTTGGCAGAAAAAAGGACGAGCAACAGAAAATCGACTATAAAGCTTTCAAATACAGGACAAGCCTATTTGACACGTATTTAATGTATGAGGTTGAGGACAGCATTTATATAATAGACCAGCACGCGGCGCACGAGCGGTTGATTTACGATAAACTTTGCAAGGATTTAAAAAACCGTGAAATTATAAAACAACCGATGCTGTTTCCGTATATTTTTACGGTCAATTCAGTAGAATCGCAGTTTTTGGACTCGAATATAAAGATATTAAGGGCAATAGGTTTGGGTATTGCGCCGTTTGGTTACGGTTCGTACAGGGTTGACGAAGTGCCCGTTGATTTACAAAACATCAATATAAAAAACTTTTTTGAAGAGATTTTATCGCAAATCAACAGTTTGAAAAACATTGACGTTGAAGATGTATTGAAGGACAGGCTCGCCATGACGGCTTGTAAGCATGCAATAAAGGGCGGCATGAGGTTGACCGAACAAGAAGTTGATAAACTTTTTGAAATGCTTGACGGAAATTTGGGGTTGAAATGTCCGCACGGCAGACCCGTGTGTGTTAAATTGACCAAAAAAGATATCGAGAAAATGTTTAAAAGGATAGTTTGATTTTGAAAAAGGTTCTCGTTATCTGTGGCGCTACGGCTTCCGGTAAAACTTCGCTTGCTGTAGAGTGTGCCGAAAAATTTAACAGCGAAATTATTTCCGCAGATTCACAGCTCATTTATAAGGGCTTAAATATTGGTACAGCTAAACCGACAGTTGAGGAGATGCGTGGAGTAAAGCACCATATGATTGATGTTGTTGACCCCAAATCGTCGTTCAGTGTGTCGGATTATTGTAGTTTGGCTAAGCCGATATTAAAAAATTTATTTACTTGCGGTAAAACGCCCGTTATTTGCGGCGGTACAGGATTTTATGTAAATTCGCTGCTTTTTGAATTTAGTTACGGCAATACGGCGGCTAACAGTGAGATAAGGAAAAAATATACAAAATTTTTAAATGAACGTGGAAAGGAAGAGCTATTTAAGATATTACAAAAAGTAGATAGTCAAAGCGCTCAAAAATTACATGTCAACGATACAAAGCGAATAATAAGGGCGCTTGAGATATATGAAACAAGCGGAAAAAAGAAATCTGACCAAAACGACAAACTTCTACCTAATTATGATTATCTTGCAATAGCGATTGATTTTCCGAGAGAGCAACTCTATGATAGAATTAATTTGCGCGTAGATAAAATGTTGTCCGACGGCTTAGTTGAAGAGGTTGAGGGGTTACTTAGAAGCGGAATTGACGAAAATTGTCAATGCATGCAGGCAATCGGCTACAAAGAAGTTGTTGAATATTTAAAAAATAACATTTTATATAGTACTATGTGTGATATAATTAAGCAAAATACACGTCATTACGCTAAAAGACAGTTGACTTTTTTTAAAAAATTGCCTAATTTAGTTTGGTTAAAGCCCAGCGAAGCTACGGCAGACAGAATTGCGGAGTTAATGAACGAATGAATTTTATTGAAGAATGCGAGCAAAAGCTTACAAATAAATTTAAAGATATTGACGAAATTTCATATTTTAATCAGGTTAAGGTGCTTAACGCGTTCAATAAGCATCGTGTTGCTTCGCGTCATTTTAACGGTTCTACGGGTTACGGATATGACGACGAGGGACGCGACTGCATCGGCACGCTTTATGCCGAAGCGTTTGGCGCGGAGTCGGGAATAGTTTCCCCGCATTTGTTGTCGGGTACTCATGCTTTGACGGTAGCGCTTTTCGGCTTATTGCGCCCTAATGATACGTTGTTTTGTGTAAGCGGAATGCCGTATGATACTTTGAGAGGGGTAATTTTCGGTGAAAATAACGGCTCTTTAAAGGATTTTGGGATAAATTTTGATTATTGTGAGCTTATTGACGGTCATTTTGATTTCAACGGCATTAAAAATAAATTAAATAAAAGTGTTAAAGTTGTCTATATTCAGCGTTCTCGAGGTTACGAGTTGAGGGACGCGCTTTCCTGTGATGAGATAGGCAAAGTATGCAAATTTGTTCGTGAACTTGGTTTTGCGGGCTGTATTTTCGTTGATAATTGCTACGGTGAGTTTGTAGAAAAAAAAGAACCGACGGAAGTCGGGGCAGACATTATTGTCGGGTCGCTTATAAAGAATGCCGGCGGCGGACTTGCGCAGACGGGCGGATATATTTGCGGCAAACAAAGATATGTTGATTTGATTGGAAAAAGACTTACTGCGCCGTCGATTGGGCTTGAAGTCGGGTCGTTTGCTTCCGGATATCAATATTATTATCAAGGATTGTTTCTTGCACCGCACACTGTTGCGCAGGCTTTAAAAACGAGCTTATTAATTGGTCAGGCTATGTGGGAGCTTGGATATAAGAATTATCCTTCTCTCGATAAAACGCCCTATGATATAACTCGTGCAATAGAGTTTGACAGTGCTGACAAAATGGTAAACTTTATTCGTGAAGTACAGTACGCTTCACCTGTTGACAGCTACGTTACCTGCGAACCTTGGGATATGCCCGGTTATGACGATAAAGTAATTATGGCTGCAGGCACGTTTGTTTCGGGGTCTTCTATTGAGCTTTCTGCCGACGGCCCTGTAAAACCGCCTTATATTGTATATTTTCAGGGCGGTTTGACGTATGAACACGGTAAATATGCTTTGGAGCGCATTTTGAGTAAGTTGAAGGGGTAAAATATGGTTTGTAAAATTCGTGAATGGAAAGTTGATGATGCCGAAGAGCTTTCAGGCCTTTTAAACAATAAAAGTATTCTTGATAATCTTAGAGACGGATTGCCGTTTCCCTATACTCAAGATGATGCTAAAATTTTTATTCAATCTATGCTTAATTGCGACAAAAACAGCGTTTTTGCGTTTGCAATCGAGTATAGCGGTAAGTTGGTCGGCAGTATCGGAGTATTCAGACAAACGAATATTCATTTTAGAACTGCAGAGCTTGGCTACTACATAGGCGAAAATTTTTGGAATAAAGGAATAGCGACTTCGGCAATTTCACAGGTTTGTGACTATGTTTTTATTAATACGGATATTATAAGGATATATGCAGAGCCGTTTGTAAGAAATAAGGCTTCTTGCCGCGTGCTTGAAAAGTGCGGCTTTATATGTGAGGGCACTTTGATTGCAAACGCATTGAAAAACGGCGTTGTTGAAGATATGAAAATTTATGCAAAAGTAAAAGAGCGGAAGCTTTGAAGCTTCCGCTCTTTTAACTTTTTAATACATACCGCCCATATCGGGATTTCCGCCCATAGGAGGTGAGGGAGGAGTGGGTATGTCAGTTACAATACTTTCGGTTGTAAGAAGTGTTGCGGCAACCGACGCGGCGTTTTGAAGAACCGAACGCGAAACCTTAGTGGGGTCGATTATTCCGCTTGCCACCATATCGGTGTATTCATTTTTGAGTGCGTCGAAACCGTAGTTGGGTTTTTTAGCCGTCAAAATTTTGTTTACAACTACGGAACCGTCGTAACCTGCATTCTTTGCGATTTGACGGACAGGTTCTTCGATAGCTTTCATAACTATTGCAGCGCCCGTTTTTTCATCTCCGTGCAAGCCTGCAACAAGTTTTTTAAGCTCGGGAATTGTAGAGAGAAGCGCAACTCCGCCGCCGGGGACTATACCTTCTTCAACTGCAGCTCTCGTTGCCGCCAAAGCGTCCTCGATGCGCAATTTCTTTTCTTTCATTTCAACTTCGGTAGCCGCGCCGACGCTTATTACCGCAACTCCGCCGGCAAGCTTTGCAAGGCGTTCCTGCAATTTTTCTCTGTCGTAGTCGGAGGTTGTTTCTGATATCTGCGACTTTATCGAACCTACACGAGCTTTGATTGCGTCCGCTTCACCTGCTCCGTCAACAATAGTGGTGTTGTCTTTATCGACTTTAACTTGTGAAGCTCTGCCGAGCATATCCAATGTTACGTCCTTAAATTCATAACCTAAATCGCTGGAAATTACCGTGCCGCCCGTAAGAATTGCAATATCTTCAAGCATTGCTTTTCTTCTGTCTCCGAAACCGGGAGCTTTAACTGCAACACAGTTTAAAACGCCTTTTAGCTTATTTACTATAAGTGCGGCAAGCGCGTCACCCTCAACGTCCTCGGCAATAATCAAAAGTCTTGCGCCCTGTTGAGCAATGGGCTCGATAACGGGAAGAATTTCTTGAAGTGAAGAAATCTTTTTATCTGTAATAAGAATATAGGGATTATCGAGAACAGCTTCCATTTTGTCGGTATTTGTAACCATATAAGCGGAGGCATAGCCGCGATCGAACTGCATGCCTTCAACCGTGGAAAGTTCGGTGTTCATAGTTTTGCCTTCTTCAACGGTAATAACACCGTCTTTGCCGACAATTTCCATAGCGTTGGCAATAAGTTCACCTATTTTTTCGTCTCCTGCGGATATGGATGCAACCTGTGAAATGGCAAGTTTGTTTTCGACGGGCTTTGATATCGACTGAATTTTTGCAACGGCCGTTTCAACTGCAGAGGAGATACCTCTTTTTAAAATCATAGGATTTGCGCCTGCAGCAAGGTTTTTAAGCCCTTCGTGCACAATAGCCTGAGCAAGCACAACGGCGGTGGTTGTTCCGTCACCGGCAACGTCGTTGGTCTTTGTTGAAACTTCCTTTACAAGCTGTGCGCCCATATTTTCAAACGGGTCCTCGAGTTCTATTTCTTTAGCGATAGTTACACCGTCGTTAGTGATAAGAGGCGCTCCGAATTTTTTATCGAGAACTACGTTTCTGCCTTTGGGGCCAAGTGTAATTTTTACCGTGTCGGCAACAACGTTGACGCCTGTTTCTAAAAGTTTTCTGGCTTCGTCGCCATATTTTATTTGTTTAGCCATTTTAATCTCCTTAATAATTACTCAACAATTGCCAAAATATCGCTTTGGCGGATTATTGTATATTCTTTATCATCAACTTTAACTTCGGTTCCGCTGTATTTTGCAAGCAGAACCTTATCACCGACTTTAACTTGCATTTTAACTTCTTTTCCGTCAACAAGTCCGCCTGGACCTACGGCTACGACAAGGCAGGTTGCCGGTTTTTCCTGTGAGGCAGGCGTCAAAAGTATTCCGCTTTTTGTCTTTTCCTCGGCCTTAAGGTTTTCAACAACCACTTTATCAAATAAAGGTTTGATTGTCATAATTAAATTCCTCCGAATTTTCTTTTTTGTTACAACTATTTTATAAACTTGACAAAATAAAGTTAAACATTTTAAAGTAAAAAATTGCAATTTATTGAAATTAATGGTAGAATTATAATATGGATAAATGGGACAAAAGATTTATGGAGCTGACCGAGCTTATCGGAACTTGGTCGAGCTGTTTTCAAGAGAACAGGCACGTCGGGGCGGTTATAGTCAGAAATAAGCGAATTATTGCCACTGGCTATAACGGCGCGCCGCAAGGTATTGAAAATTGCGTTGATAAAAAGGAGTGTATGCGAAAGACGCTTAACATTGCAAGCGGTACAATGCACGAGCTTTGTTACGCTGTTCACGCCGAGCAAAATGCTATTATTCAGGCGGCGCGTGTTGGGTGTAGCGTAGAGGGCTGTACGCTGTACTGTACTCATCAGCCCTGCGTTATTTGTGCAAAAATTATAATTAATTCCGGCATTTCACGCGTTGTTTATAAAGAAGGCTATCCCGATGATTTTTCACTTCGTCTTTTTGCCGAAGCGGGAGTTTTAATACAAAAATTTGACGATTTAAAATAAGGAGATTATATGCAGAACCCCATAGTTACTATACAAATGCAGGGTGGTAAGCTTATAAAAGCCGAGCTTTACCCCGAAAAAGCGCCGAATACGGTAAATAATTTTATTACACTTGTCAAAAACGGATTTTACGACGGGTTGATATTTCATAGGGTTATTTCCGGCTTTATGATTCAGGGAGGAGACCCTCTCGGTGAGGGGACGGGTGGTCCCGGCTATAAAATCAAGGGTGAGTTTAAAATTAACGGCTATATGAAAAACGACATAAAGCACGAGCGCGGCGTTCTTTCTATGGCGCGCTCGATGATGTATGATTCTGCCGGCTCACAATTCTTTATTATGCACCAAAACGCTTCCCATCTCGACGGACAATACGCGGCTTTCGGTAAAGTTATCGAGGGTATCGAGGTTGTGGACGATATTGCAAATGTTAAATGCGATTGGCATGATAAACCTCAAATACCGCAGGTTATGGAAAAAATGACTGTAGAAACATTCGGTATTGAGTATGCTGCACCCGAAAAAATTTAATTAATTGGAGAAATATTGAGATATGGACAACAGTATTTATCAAAATCCGTTGATTTCAAGATATGCAAGCCGCGCTATGAGTGAAAATTTTTCCGATGATAAGCGGTTTAAACTTTGGCGCAAGCTGTGGATTGCGCTTGCCGAGGCTGAAATGGAGCTTGGGCTTAATATTTCCCTTTCGCAAGTCGATGAAATGAAAAAATATGCCGATGACATAAACTTCGAACAAGCGGAAAAGTATGAAAGAGAGGTGCGTCACGATGTTATGGCGCACGTTCACGCTTTCGGTGATCAGGCTAAATCCGCAATGCCTATAATTCATCTCGGTGCAACAAGCTGTTATGTCGATTGCAACTCGGAACTGATTATTTTGTGGGACGCGTTGGAAATAATTAAAATTAAGCTTGTGAATGTTATCGATAAACTGTCGCGCTTTGCTCTTAAATACAGACATTTACCCACGCTTGGATTCACACATTTGCAGCCGGCGCAATTGACTACTGTGGGTAAACGTGCTACGCTTTGGTTGCAAGATTTAACTATGGATTATAATAATCTTGTCAACTTGCAAAATTCTTTTAAATTGCGCGGAGTCAAAGGTACTACGGGTACGCAGGCAAGCTTCATGGAGCTGTTTTGCGGTGATGAAAGCAAAGTAAAGGAACTTGAAAAAAGAGTCGTTGCAAAACTTGGATTTGACAAGGTATACGGTATTACGGGGCAGACCTATCCGAGAAAGTTTGATTACAATGTTTTGTGTGTTCTGTCACAGATTGCACAGAGCGCTTACAAATTTTCTAACGACATTCGTATCTTGCAAAATATGAAGGAAATCGAAGAGCCATTTGAAAAATCGCAGATTGGTTCCTCGGCTATGGCTTATAAACGCAACCCAATGAGAAGCGAAAGAATAGGTTCGTTGGCGCGTTTTGTTATTTCTTTGCCTATGAATAGCGCAATTACCGCTTCAACACAGTGGTTTGAAAGAACTTTGGATGATTCCGCAAACAGAAGAATAGTTAATGCTCAGGCGTTTTTAGCTTTGGACGGCATTTTAAATATTTATATGAACGTCTGCGAAAACCTTGTCGTATATGATAAGATAATCGCAAAGCATATTGCTGCAGAGCTTCCGTTTATGGCTACCGAAAATATAATGATGGAGTGCGTTAAAGCTGGAGGCAACAGGCAGGAGCTGCACGAGAAGATTAGGGTACTGTCAATGCAGGCCGGCAAAAATGTGAAAGAACTTGGCAAAGAAAATAATTTAATCGAATTAATCAAGGCAGACAGCGCTTTTGCGCCCGTTCATGACAAACTCGATGAAATACTCGACGCTGAAAAGTTTACGGGAAGAGCGGCTTCGCAAACTGAAGAGTTTATTGCAAATGAGGTTGAGCCCATATTAAAGCAAAATGGTGAACTTTTAGGGCAAAAAGGTGACGTAAGGGTATAAATTGATGTTTTGCATAGTACTATGTTAAGCATAATATATAGATAAAAGACAGCTATGTGTGAGTCGCTGTCTTTTTTATTGATTAAAAACTTATAACATAGGTAAAAATATATAAAAAATTTAAGGGGATTATATGTGTACTGCTGTAACTTATAAAACTAAAGATTTTTACTTTGGGCGAACTTTGGATTATGATTTTTCATATGTTGAAGAAATTACTGTAACACCACGAAATTTTGTTCTGAATTTTCGTGAAGCGGAGAAAATGACAGAACACTATGCTATGATAGGAATGGCGTATGTAAGAGATAATTATCCGCTTTATTATGACGCAGTCAACGAAAAGGGACTTTGTATGGCTGGCTTGAATTTTGTGGGAAACGCCTATTACGCAAAACTGCAGCGTAATAAAATCAATCTTGCTCAATTTGAATTAATTCCTTATATATTGGGAAAGTGTTCATCGGTAAAGCAAGCAGTCAGCGAGCTCAAAAAAATAAATTTGGCGGATATTAGATACAGCGATGATTTGCCTTCCGCCGAGCTACACTGGATAATTGCGGACAGAGAAAAGGCGGTTACCGTTGAGTATGTTAAAGACGGATTGAAAATTTATGATAATAAGGCAGGAGTATTGACAAATAATCCGACGTTTGATAAGCAAATATTTAATCTTAATAATTATATCGGGTTATCTTCAAGAGACCCCAAGAACAACTTTTCAAATAAGCTTGGTTTAAAAACTTATACTCGCGGCATGGGCGGTTTAGGGTTGCCGGGTGATTATACGTCGCAATCTCGCTTTGTAAAAGCGACTTTTATAAAGCTTAATTCCATTTCAGGTAGTTCCGAAGAGGAGAGCGTAAATCAATTTTTTCATATTCTCGGTTCGGTTGCTAATCCGAGAGGGGCTTGTATAGTTGGTAATGGCAGCTATGAAATTACGGTATATGCTTCTTGCTGTAACGCGGACAAAGGGATTTATTATTATACGACATATGAAAATCATCGCATAACTGCTGTTGAAATGCGTAAACATAACCTAAATGGAGATAAACTAAGCAAATACTTGCTTGGACGTAAAGAAGATATCTTTTATCAAAACAAATAACAATTGACTTTTTTTAAAAATTTTGGTAAAATTTATTCAATAAAAAATTCTTATAATAAAAACCTGCTCTTATTTAGAACAGGTTTTGGCAGGGGAGACACGATTCGAACATGCAACCGACGGTTTTGGAGACCGCGACTCTACCGTTGAGCTACTCCCCTATGCGTGTAGTATTATATAATAACTAAAAATTTTAGTCAACTGTTTTCGGAGGAAATTTAATGAAAAAACAATTCAAATTGGGGATTATCGGTTGTGGATTTATTGCTACAACGATACTTAGAGGAGTGGTTTTATCTGATTTTTTGCGTGAAAAGAAAATAATCGTCAGTGATATAAATGAAGATAAACTAAACAGTGTTGACTATCTTGGAGTTAATACATGTCAAGACAACAGATTCGTAGCCGAAAACAGTGAATATCTTATAATTGCAGTAAAATCAAAAAATTTTGATGAAGTTGCTAAAAGTATTGAAGGGATTCGTCCGGAAAAAGTCATTTCCGTTATGATGGGCATCACTAAAAATTATATCAAAAATGCGCTCGGCGTCGGACTAATAAAGGTTGCTCGCTGCGTACCTAATATGCCATGTTCCATAGGTAGCGGAGCAATTGGTATAGATATGGCGGATTTTAACAAATCTAATGCCGATACCGATTTCATTAGTAATATATTCAATAGGCTTGGAACAGTTGTCAGTATGGAAGAAAGTAAACTCGACGCCGTCACTGCGCTTAATTGCAATGTTTCGCACGCGCTTATGTTTATAGACAGTTTACTTGATGCCGGTGTTAAACTCGGATTATCTAAAAACGAGGCAAAAATTTTTGCGGCACAATCTGTTTTCGGTATAACGGAAATGGTCTTGATGGAAGAAAAATCAATTGACGAGCTTGTTGCGCAAAATTGTGAGGGTGGCACGTTCGCTTTGGAGACGGTAAAGGCATTAGATGAATGCAATTTCCGTAAAGAAATTTTTCAAGCGGTGGAAGCAAGCTATCGTCGCTTAAGCGAGCAAAAATGAAGAGAGTGACATTATATACAGACGGCGCTTGTTCCGGCAATCCGGGAATAGGCGGCTGGGGCGCAGTTCTTATGTTCAAAGGCGCGGAAAAACAAATTTCGGGTGCTGAAGAGTCGACGACTAATAACAGAATGGAGCTGACTGCCGTAATCGAAGGACTGAAGTGTTTAAAAGAGCCCTGTCAGGTAGACGTTTATAGTGATTCGGCATACACAGTAAACGCTTTTAATAACGGCTGGATTTACGCGTGGAAAAAAAACGGATATAAGAAAGCTGACAATAAGCCCGTTTTAAACGTTGATTTGTGGGAAATTTTATTGGAGCTTACTCAAAAGCATAGTGTAACTTTTATAAAAGTCAAGGGTCACGCAGACAACGAGTATAACAATCTTTGCGACAAGCTTGCGACTGACGCGGTTAAAAATTTGAAAAGTAATTTATAAATTTTAATTAATTACTATATAATAATAGTATTAATGAACCGCGTTGAAATTTTAAAACATATTCTCAATATTTTAGCGGTTGTGCTAATGAGTGCAATCGCGTTTATTTTTATTGCCTACGGATTATTATACAAAAACGTAGATTTTTTCATAGTATATTTTAATCTGTTGATATCTATAACCGGCATTTTATCTACTCTATTTATGGTTTTAGGCATAATTTTTTACGGGCTTAATAAAACGTCGCTTTATCGGTTGACGGTTTGCTTGCTTGTGTTTGTGGATATATGTGCAGTTGTGTTTTATGCTCTTTGCGCAAGTAATTTAATAACCAAAATTAACAGCGTTGATGCACTTAGGGAATATATCGGGAATGCCGGAAGTATGGCTGCGTTTATATATGTACTTTTTTGTTTCTTACAGGTAATATTATTGCCCGTGCCGGGTTCTATTGCGGTCGGTGTTGGCGTAGCTATGTTCGGTCCGCTCAAATGTGCACTTTTCAGCCTTATTGGTATATTGCTTGGTTCAATTGCGGCTTTTGCAATAGGAAGGTGGATAGGTTATAAGGCGGTATGCTGGATTGTCGGCAAAGAAAGCATCGATAAATGGCTTAAAAAATTGAAGGGCAGGGACTATTTAATACTGTCGCTGATGTTTTTGTTGCCCCTCTTTCCTGACGACGTTCTATGCTTTGTAGCCGGGCTCTCTTCGATGACTTGGGGCTTTTTTATAGTTATGATTACGGTTACAAGGGTCATTTCTATATTTTCCACGGCATATTCATTCGAGTTGATACCGTTTACTACCTGGTGGGGGATACTCATTTGGGTCACATTGCTCGCGCTGGTGGTTTTGGCGTTTTGGCTTGTATGTAAATACTATGAACGCATAGATAAGTTTTTAAAATCAAAATTTAAATTTATTCGAAAGAAAAGATGACGTTAAAGTCATCTTTTTTTAATATTTAGATAAAATGATAACTAATTTAGTTTGCATTTGAAAAAATTTATGATAAAATGTATTTGTAGAAAGTTGGCATTCTATATTTTTGGAGTAATTATATGGATAAAATTGTGTTATTGCAGAAGCGTAAAAAACAGCTTCTCGATGCCGGAAAAGGAATAAGAGCGGATATAAATTCGCTAATCGACGAGGATAGTTTTGTCGAACTGTCGTGTTTCAGCTTTTCCAAAAACGAGTTCTACGGTGAAAATGCCGAGGGCGAAGGGGCTGTAACAGGGTTCGGTACGATAAACGACTATCCTTTTTATATTGTCGCACAGAATAGTGAAGTGTTGAGCGGCGGTGTGAGTAAGGCAAATTGTGAAAAAATCGAAAAATGCCTTAACCAGGCTGAAAAGACCTCAACGGCTGTAATTTGGTTATTGTCGACGCTTGGCGTGCAGGTCGGAGAAGGCGTAAACGTCTTAGAAGGGCTTGCAAGCTTGATTTTGAAGGCTTCGCAGATGAAGGGAAGTATTCCTCAATATCTCATTGTAAACGGAGAAGTTTACGGTCAAATTGCGGTTTTGGCAGGTATATGCGACTTTACTTATATAATCGATAGTAAAAGCGTGTTATGCGCTGCAAGTCCGCTTGTGCTTTCGGCAAAATCGGGCAAAAATCTTTCAAAGTTTAAAGTTGGTGGGGTTGAGGGGCTCGTCAATGCGCATTTACCTACGTTCACAGTCAAAAATTTTGAAGAAATCAAAAAGTCGATTATTTCAATTAACGAAATAATTGCTAAGCCTGTAATCGACAGCGAAGAAATGAACGTAGCTTTGTCTGCACTCGACAAAAAAGCCGACGCTAAAGCTATTTTAAGTATTTTTGACAAGAATTCTCAAATCGAGCTAGGCAAGAGTTACTGTCCGGAAGTCAAATGTTTTCTTGCGCGCGTCGGAGGAATAGCCGTTGCGGCAGTAGTATTTGACGCAATTAACGGAGTTGAATTGACGGCTGAAAACGTAAGAAAAATAAAAGATTTTGCGGAATTTGCTTGTTGTTACGGTTTGCCTTATGTAACGTTTGTAAATACGCTCGGTATTAAAAACGATCTTTCGGTAAACGGCAGTCTTGTTTTGAAAGAGCTCGGAGAGTATGTTTGCATGCTCAATTGTATTGACTCGGCAAAAGTTTCTGTTGTCTACGGAAAGGCAATAGGTCTGGGATATACTATTTTTGCGGCAAAATCAATGGGATACGATTACTGCTACGCGTTTGCAAATTCAAAAATCGCACTTTTTGACAGCTTGCAGGGAGCTGAAATTGAGTTTAGCAGCACGGATAAGCAAATTGATGCAAGTAAGCTTGCCGCCAAATATTCTGATGAAAATTCAGACCCTATCAATGCGGCACAGGGCGGATATATCGACAATATTATTCAGCCTTCGTTTATTAAGCAGTACCTTACAGCATCGTTACAGATGCTTTTAAAGTGAGGAAGAAATGTTAAATAATTTATTGGAATTCATCCCGGGTACGGGGAATAATGCCGGCAATTGGTATTTCGGTAATTTCGGTGAAGCGTGTGTATACGCATTAATAGGTTTTTTAATTGTATTTTTGGGTATAGTGCTTATTATTTTCATAATCTGGCTTATAGGCTTGATTATGAGAAAGACCGATAACCTTGCTTTTTTGCATAATTGGAAACAAAAAATAAAGGGTAAAAAAATTGCCGTGCGGCAGGAAACGGTTTCCGAGAATAACGATGACAGTGATGATATTCCGGACGAGGTTAAAGCTGCTATAATGGCAGCCATTATGGCTTATTACAGTCGGCAATCGCCCAAGTGCGAATTTAAAGTTAAGAGAATAAAGAGGATTTAAGGAGTATTATATATGCGTAATTTTGTTGTGACAATAAACGGTAAAAGCTATTCTGTAGGCGTAGAGGAAGTCGAAGAAAGCGAAAATACGGTGCCTGTTTTAAAAGCTATTTCGGAAATACCCAAGGAAGCGCCCGTAAGCAACGTTTCGGCAAAGGGTGAAAAGGTTTTATCTCCGTTCCCCGGACTTATCAAAAATATTCTTGTTGCCGACGGCGCTACGGTAAAAAAAGACCAGCCCATAATAGTGCTTGAAGCAATGAAAATGGATAACGAAGTTACCGCACCTTGCGACGGTAAAGTGACTTTGTGTGTGACGAAGGGCGCTAATGTGGAAACTAACGCGCAACTTGCTGTAATCGGCTAAGCGGAGGAAATATGTTGCAAAGCGGAATAGACTTTGGCAAGATATTTGAAAATTTGTACGAGTCAATGGGGTTTGTTCAGGGTAACTGGCAAAACTACATTATGTTATTGATATCGTTCGTGCTTATGTATCTCGCTATAGTCAAAAATTTTGAGCCGATGCTGTTGCTTCCGATTGCCTTCGGTATGTTTTTAATAAATATTCCAGGTGCGGAAAAAGTACTTTGGGGTACACATCCCGAAGGAGATAATTCGTATGAGGCAGTCACAAACAGAGGGCTTTTATGGTATCTGTATTTCGGTGTAGATAAAGTTATTTATCCGCCGTTGATTTTCCTCGGTATAGGCGCGATGACGGATTTCGGACCGTTGATTGCCAATCCCAAAAGTATGCTTATCGGTGCGGGCGCTCAACTTGGAATATTTGTTGCGTTTATACTTGCGGCGGCAATGGGGCTTTCGGTTGCTGCGGCTGCGGCAATTGCAATAATAGGCGGAGCGGACGGACCGACCGCGATTATGGTTACGTCAAAGCTGGCTCCCGATCTGATACCGACAATAGCCATTGCTGCGTATTCGTATATGGCGTTGATACCTATAATACAAAAACCTTTAATGAAATTGCTCACTACCGAAAAAGAACGTAAAATACGCATGAAGCCGTTGCGGCAGGTAAGTAAGCTTGAAAAAATATTGTTTCCGATAATAGTAACGCTGGTAGTTGGCATTATTTTGCCTGATTCAATAACTTTGCTTGGAATGTTGATGCTCGGCAACTTGTTTAAAGAGTCGGGAGTTGTTGACAGGCTTTCCACACAGGCTCAGAACGGTTTAATGAATACAATAACTATTTTTCTTGGCATATCGGTTGGAAGTAAGGCCAAGGGTGAAATATTTCTGAGTGTTACAACCCTGCAAATTATAGCAATAGGATTATTTGCGTTTGTAATCGGAACTATCGGCGGTTTACTTGTTGCTAAAATTATGTGTAAAGCGACAAAGGGTAAAATTAATCCCTTAATTGGTTCCGCCGGCGTTTCCGCTGTGCCTATGGCTGCAAGAATTTCAGAGGATATGGGACGGAAATACGACCCACAGAACCACTTGCTTATGCACGCAATGGGGCCCAATGTTGCAGGTGTTATAGGTTCGGCTATTGCAGCCGGCGTATTGCTAGCATGCTTTGGCGGATATGCCGACGGCAGTGCGCCCGAGGCGTTTGTTAATATAATCAATACAATTATGGCGTAAGGACGAGATAACTTTATGGATACGAAAAAACTTTTAATTACCGATACAATTTTACGCGATGCTCATCAATCCCACGCGGCAACGCGTATGCGCTTTGATGAAATGGAACCTATGCTTTCGCTTTTAGACGACGTCGGTTACTATTCTCTTGAAGCTTGGGGCGGCGCAACATTTGACAGTTGTCTTAGGTTTTTGAATGAGGATCCTTGGGACAGATTGAGAAATCTCAAAAAATATTTAAAAAAGACGCCCATTCAGATGCTTTTAAGGGGGCAAAATCTTTTGGGGTATCGTCATTATGCCGATGACGTTGTTGAAAAATTTGTAGAGAAATCTATAGAAAACGGAATAGGCGTAATAAGATTATTTGACGCGTTGAACGACCCGAGAAATCTTGAAGCATCGGTAAAATCAATTAAAAAATACGGCACAGGCGGAAAGTGCGTATGTGAATGCGCAATTTCTTATACTACAAGTCCCGTACATACCACAGAATATTTTGTAAAACTTGCAAAACAGTTCGAAGATATGGGCGCCGATAATATTTGTATAAAGGATATGGCAAATTTATTGTTGCCATTTACCGCGTACGAACTTGTTAAAGAGCTTAAAGCAGAACTTCGTCCCGAAACAAAAGTGCATTTACACACTCACAACACTACGGGAACGGGAGATATGATTTATCTTATGGCTATTCAAGCCGGTGTCGATATTGTAGACTGTGCGCTTTCTCCGTTAGGTAACGGTACGTCTAACCCTGCGACAGAGCCGCTTATTGCTACATTGAAAGATACTCGATATGACACAGGTATCGACATACAAAAACTTCTTCCTGCAGTAACTCATTTCAATAAGGTTGCCGAAAGGCTTGAAAAGGACGGATTCCTTAATCCGAAAGTCAGACGCGTTGATATAAATACGCTTTTATATCAAGTGCCGGGCGGTATGCTTTCTAACCTTATGAACCAATTAAAACAGGCCGGTAAGGAAGAAAAATTGTTGGATTGTCTTGCCGAAGTACCCAAAGTAAGGGCGGACAGCGGCTATCCTCCGCTTGTTACTCCGTCAAGCCAAATTGTCGGTACTCAGGCGGTTTGGAATGTATTGCTAGGCAGATATAAAACTATTACGGCTCAGTTCAAAGATATGATTTTAGGTAAATACGGCGCCGTTTTGGGAGAGAAAAACGCAGACGTAGTTAAATTGTGTCAAAAAGACGGAGAAAAAATTATTGAATGCCGTCCTGCCGACTTAATTTCTAATGAATTGAATGCATTAACACAAAAAGTTAAAAGCGATGGTTTTTATACCCGGGAAGAAGACGTTTTGTCGTATGCATTATTCCCCGAAGTTTCCACAAATTTCTTTAAATGGAGAAAGGCGAAAGATACAGGCGTCGACACCGATTTAGCTTCAAATCCCAATAAGGTTTATCCCGTGTAAATAATTGCAGTGCAGACTTGAACGGGCTGTGCTGCATTTATTTTTATAAATAAATTTAAGGAAAGAATATGCAAAATGTAGCTGTTATAGGTGCAGGCGCTTCGGGACTTGTTGCCGCATATTTTGCGGCATTAAATAACAACCGAGTTACCGTATTTGAAAAAAACGAAAAAAGCGGCAAAAAAATTTATATAACGGGTAAAGGGCGGTGCAATGTAACGCACAACTGCTCTCCCGAAGAGTTTTTAAATAACGTAGTAAATAACTCAAAATTTCTTACTGGAGCAATATATGCGTTTTCTCCAGAACGCTGCGTACAGTTTTTCGAAAACGGCGGACTTCCGCTTAAAGAAGAGCGCGGGGCAAGATATTTCCCTGTTTCCGACAAGGCAAGCGACGTAACTAAATGTCTTGAAAAATATTGCAAAAATCTTGGCGTGAATTTTAATTTTTGCGAGCAAGTCGAGAAAATTACGGTTTTACATAGTACTATGTCAGACATAATAACAAATAAAGGCTCATATTCGTTCGATAAAGTTATTGTCTGTACAGGTGGTATAAGTTATCCGTCGACAGGTTCGACAGGTGACGGATATAAGTTTGCCGAAAGTGTGGGACACAGCGTTATAGATTTAAAGCCTGCGCTTTGCGGATTAAACTTAAAGGGTAGTTACTATAAAAATTTGCAGGGGCTTAGCATTAAAAACGTTAAGCTGTACGTTTTTAACGATAATAAGTTATTAAATGAGTTTTTCGGAGAAATGCTGTTTACCCATTTCGGAGTTTCCGGTCCCATAGTTTTATCTGCGTCGAGCATTATAAATAGGTTGGATTTGAATAAAATAAAACTTGTTTTGGATTTAAAACCTGCACTTTCGGTCGAACAGCTTAATAAAAGAATTTTAAGAGATTTTGAACAATATAAAAATAAAAGTATTTATAATTGTTTAAAAGAATTATTGCCTTTCGCAATTATCGAAGAAGTGTTGAAAAGAAGTAATATTTTGCCCGAAATTCAGGTCAATTCTGTTACAAGAAATCAAAGGCAGAGTTTATTGACAACAATTAAAAATTTTGATATGATTGTTGCGTCATTAAGGGACTTTTCCGAAGCGATAGTTACCTCAGGCGGTGTAAACGTCAAGGAAATTAACCCTAAAACTATGGAAAGTAAGCTTATAAAGGGACTTTATTTTTGCGGAGAAGTTCTTGACTTAGACGCATTTACAGGCGGTTATAATTTACAGATAGCTTTTTCGACGGGATACGCCGCCGGTAGCAGTATAAAAAATTGATTATATAAATTGTATTAAGGGAAATAATATATGAAAGCAATAAGAGGAGCAACTACTGTTTCTTGCGACAGCGCCGAAGAAATTAAAGAAAAAGTAAATGAGCTGCTGTCTGAAATTACCCGTCAGAATTGCCTACAAGAGCAAGATATTATATGTATAATGTTTTCCAATACATCGGATTTGCACGCATTTTATCCTGCAAAAGCGGCAAGAGAATGCGGTTTTGTCAACTGCGCGCTGTTTTCTTCACTCGAACCCGAAATTGACGGCGCGCTGAAAATGTGTATAAGGGTAATGCTTCTTATAGAAAAAGATATTTTGCCCAAACATATATATTTAAACGAGGCAATAAACTTGCGTAAAGATATTTCACAGTTATTGAATATTGCAATCGACGGACCTGCCGGCAGCGGTAAAAGCACCGTAGCTAGAGCAATAGCAAAAAAGCTTAATATTTTATGCCTTGATACGGGAGCAATGTACAGAGCGTGCGCATTAAAATGCGTAAATTGCGGTGTAAGCGTTACCGATGAAAATAAAGTTGCAAAAATTATTGAAAATATAAATTTGTCTGTGCAATATAAAGACGGCTCACAGGTTACTTTATTGGACGGAAAGGACGTATCTGAAGATATCAGAAAGCCCGAGATTTCTATGCTTGCCTCAACCGTTTCCGCAATTAATTGCGTAAGAACAAAGATGGTGGAATTGCAAAGAGAAATTGCAAATAAAAATTCTTGCATTCTCGATGGCAGAGATATCGGAACCAACGTGTTACCGAACGCGACTTTTAAATTTTATTTGACGGCAAGTTGTGACGAGCGGGCAAAGAGAAGATATAGAGAATATATACAGAAGGGAAAAACCGTTGACTTTGACGAAATAAAGCGCGATATCGAGAAACGCGACGTTCAGGATACGAATAGAAAAATAGCGCCTTTAAAGCAGGCGCACGATGCAATTTATATCGATACTTCGGATATGGAAATCAATGAGGTTATCGATTTTATAATTAAAAAAATACAGGAAACAATATAATGGCCGAAAAATTAAGTAAAGAGGAAAAAAAAGCTATTAAAAAACAGCGTAAATTTGAAAGATGGTTTAAATTTATGCGGTTTATTCATTTTTGTTTTATTTTACCCTTTTATCCTTATAAGCGATACGGAATGAAAAAACGGTACAACGACACGCCTTTTATAATAGTTGGCAATCATTTGAGCGTACTTGACGTAATACCTGCGGCAATGACCACGAATAAGCCTATTCACTATATGGCAAAAAAAGAGTTGTTTGTAAAGGGTGTAAGTAAATGGTTTACTAAAAAATGCGAGTGTATTCCGGTATCCCGTGACGGCTCGGACGTAAGAGCTATGATGCAGGCAATGAAATATCTTAAAAACGACGGAGTTGTGTGTATTTTTCCCGAGGGAACGAGGAACAAGACCGACGATTTATTTTTGCCTTTTAAAAGCGGTGCAGCCGCGCTTTCAATTAAAACCAAAACTCCGATTTTGCCCGTGGTTCAAATTACAAAAATAAAGGCGTTTAAAAAGTCGCATATATATTTTGGGGAACCGTTTGAGTTTACCGAGTTCTATGATAAAAAACTTACGCAAGAAGATATCGAGCGTGCAGACCAAATGCTTAGGGAAAAGTTTGAAGAGCTATATTATATAATGCGGGATTTGCGTAAAAGCAAGAAGAAAAAATAATGGAGATATTTTTAGCAAAACACAACGGTTTTTGTATGGGCGTCAAACACGCGGTAGATACAGCCATGTCGCTTGAATCGGATAATGCCTTTGTGCTTGGGGAAATAATTCATAATCCGGATGTTGTTCGTGCAATAGAGAATAAAGGCTTAAAAACAGTGAACAGCTTAAAAGAATTGCCCGACGGATGTACTGTTATTTTTCGCTCGCACGGAGTTCCCGAAAGCTATTACGGGGAGTGCGCGGCAAGGAATATTACAATTATAGACTGCACTTGCGGATTTGTGCGCCGCACGCAAAAAATTGTTAAAGAACAATACTCCTTAAAAAAAGATATAGTAATTATCGGTGAACGCAACCATCCCGAAGTAATAGGGCTGTTGGGCTGGTGTGAGAATAATGCTACTGTAATAAGCGGTTTTGAGGACGTAAATGAAGATTTGGCGCAAAAAAACTTGTGTGTTGTGTGTCAAACCACCTTTTCAGAGCAGAAATTTGAAAAAATTATTAAAAATATTAGAAAAGTTTGTGAAAAAACAGTTGCTGTTTTTAAGACGATTTGCTATACTACTATAGAAAGGCAGGAAGAAGTAGAAAAACTGTCCGAACAGTGCGAGGCAATGCTTGTTGTTGGCGGACTGAACAGCAGCAACACGAACAAGCTTTACGAGCTTGCAAAGCTACATTGTAAAAATGTATTCAGGCTTTCCAATGCGGAAAGTTTAGATATTACAAAAATTAAAAATTTTAAAAGTTTAGGTATTGTCTCAGGGGCTTCGACTCCGAATGAGCAAACCCGGGAGGTTCTTTTAAAGATGGCAGAAAACACAGAAGTTAAGGCAACAAATCTTATGGACGAGGCTGTTGCTAAAATGAGCGAATCAAAGTTTAAGAGGGGTCAGACCGTTCAGGCTACCATTTCGCAGGCAACAAACGACGGTTTGGAAGTTCTTCTTCCCAGCGCAAAAAAGGAAGTTGCGCTCAGCAAAGACGAACTCGATTGCGAAGTTTATAATGTAGCCGACTACCTTGTCAAAATCGGAGAAACTATTGATTTGCTTGTTGTAGGACTTAATCCACTCAGATTATCGCAGAAAATGATTAAGACCTTGCAGCAGGAAGAAGCCTTAACCGCAGAGATTGAAGGCGGCAAGGAATTTACTGTTGAATGTACCGGTTCGAATAAAGGCGGACTTACGGCTCAGTTCGGCACATATTCTGTATTTGTTCCCGCAAAGGAAATCCGTCCCGGATTTGTAAAAGACCTGGCAAAATATGTCGGCAAAAATTTAAGACTTCGTGCTCTTGAAATCAAGAGGTCGGGTTCAAGAAAAGAAATTATCGCTTCTCAGCGTGTAATTTTACAGGAAGAGCGTGATGCAAGAGACGCTGCAAGAGCCGTTAAGGAAGACGAGTTCTTTGCAAGCATTGCTGTCGGAAATATAGTTGAAGGTAAAGTTGAACGTGTAACAAGTTTCGGAGCATTTGTTTCTGTAAACGGTTTCGACTGTTTGGCGCATATTTCGGATTTATCTTGGACGGGTGCTGCGTCTGTTACCGACGTGCTTGAAATAGGTAAAACCTATGAATTTATTATTTTAAAAATCGACAGAGAAAACAAGAAGGTTTCTATCGGATATAAACAGCTTCAGCCTCAACCTTGGGAACTTGCCGAAGGTAAGTATAATGTTGACGACGTTGTTCACGGCAAGGTTGTAAGAATTGTTCCTTTCGGCGCATTTATCGAGGTGGAGAAAGGTATTGACGGGCTTGTTCACGTTTCGCAGATAACACACGAGAGAATCGAAACCCCTGCAACTGTTCTTAATGTAGGAGATGAAGTCGACGCAAAAATTATTGCAATCGATACCGAAGCTAGAAAAATGAACCTTTCTATTAAGGCGCTTTTGCCCGAAGTTGAAAGGAAAAAGAATAATGAAGCCGAAGGTGAAGAGGGCGCGTCCAAAAAAGGCCGTTCATCCAGAAAGAGCACTTCTAATGAAAACTCGGATGAGCTTTCAAATTGGAGCGAGGGAAGCATAGGCGGTACGTCCATTGGTGACTTGCTCGCAAGCGCAAAGAAAAATAAATAATCATTTTAATCCGCTCTTTAAGAGCGGATTTTTTTGTTTAAGAACAAAATATAGTGTTTATAAAATAACTATAAAAATCTGTAACTTCGAGGTAACTTATGAAAAGAGAAGGTAATATAAAAATTTCAAGCGAAAATATGATGCCGATTATAAAGAAATGGCTGTATTCGGACAAAGATATTTTTCTCCGTGAAATTGTAGCCAACGGCGTCGATGCTATAACAAAATATAAAAAATTGGTCAATATGGGGGAAACTACTGAAAACAGCGAGGAATATTGCGTTAAGATTTACGTCGACAAAAAAGCTAAAACGCTTACCGTTGAAGACAACGGACTTGGTATGACTGCCGACGAAGTTGAAAACTATATTACACAAATAGCTTTTTCGGGTGCGTCCGACTTTCTCAAAAAATATGAAAATGCCGGCGGAGAGGGCATAATCGGTCATTTCGGGTTAGGCTTTTACTCTGTATATATGGTTTCTGAGAACGTCGAAATATTTACAAAGTCATACAAGAACGAGCCTGCCGTGCATTGGGAATCCGACGGAAATGCAACATACAGTATAGAAGAATGTGAAAAGGACGGGCGCGGCACCAAAATTGTTTTACACATTTCCGACGATGAAAAAGAGTTTCTTGAAGAAAATACAATAAAGAGCCTTGTAAGAAAATATTGCTCGTTTATGCCCTATAATGTTTATGTAAACTATAAGGGTGACGGCAAGGATGAACCCTTAAACTCGACTATGCCCCTATACGCAAAAAATCCCAAAGATTGTAGCGATGAGGAATATAAAAAGTTCTATACAGATACTTTTATGGATTACAATGACCCAATATTTTGGGTACATCTTAATATGGACTATCCTTTCCGATTAAAGGGAATATTATATTTCCCCAAAGTGAGAAATAAACTTGAATTAGAGCGCGGGAAGGTCAAACTCTACTGTAATCAAGTGTTTATTGCAGACAACATTAAAGAAGTTATTCCTGAGTTTTTGATGCTTTTGAACGGCGTCATAGACTGCCCTGATATTCCTTTGAACGTTTCGAGAAGCTTTTTACAGAACGATAAACAAGTTCAGAAAATAAGCAAACATATCACTAAAAAAGTTGCCGATAAGCTTACTTCATTGTTTAATACCGACAGGAAAAAATTTGAACAGTGTTGGGAGGACGTTGCCAATTTTGTAAAATTCGGCTGTATAAAAGATAATGATTTTTATGAAAAAGTAAAGGATATAATAATATATAAGGATATTAACGGTAAATTTTCTAATTTTGCCGAGCTGTTGAGCAAAGACGACCAACAGGCTACTGACACTCAAGACACGTCCAAACCTCAAACAATTTATTATGTTTCGGACGAACAGCAACAGGCGCAGTATATAAAGCTTTTCAAAGACCAAGGGCTTAACGCTATTTTGTGCGATAACTTTATCGACCCTCATTTTTTGAGCTATATCGAGTATAAGACACCGGATAAATTAAAGTTTATGCGCATTGATGCCGACATAGACAGCGCGTTAAAGAGCGAGGACGCCGTAGAGGACAGCGTAATAATAGACATATTTAAAACAGCTGTTTCGGACGATAAATTGACGGTTAAAACAGATAAACTCAAAAATACCGAAATTCCTGCAATGATTGTAATGGATGAATATATGCGCCGTTACAGTGAGATGGGGCAGTTGTATGGAATGAGCGAAAGTGATTTAAACAAGACAATAATAATCAACACCGCAAACCCCATTATCGAACAGTTGAAAAAACTCGATTTGGAAAAACAAAAATTTACGGCAAACTATGTATATTATCTCGCGTTGTCGTCCTTTAAAAAGCTTTCTGTTGACGAACAAGATATTTTCCAAAAAAAGTGTATCGAACTTTTAAATAATTATATTAAATAGTTTAATTACCTCCGATAAAACGGAGGTAATTTACATTTTTAGTTAATTGGAAAAATAATGAAATTTCTACATATTTTTTTAAAAAGTATATTGAAATGTTTAATATAATGTGGTATTATATATAAGGTATGGATATAGCCCAAACAACAAGTTATAAGTTAAAAAATTTTCATAACGGCAACGAGTATAAGGCATATGAATTTTTCGGCTGTCATAATATTGACAATAACAGTTTTGTTTTTCGTGTTTGGGCTCCGCGTGCAGATTGCGTTTTTCTCGAAATTCACGGCAGACGGTTAGAAATGTGTAGGCTTGACGATAACGAAAGTTTTGAAGTAACGACAACTGCGAAAGAGGGAGATACCTATAATTTCGTAATTAAAACAAAGGACGGGCGAGAACTTTTTAAATGCGACCCGTACGCGTTTAGGTCTGATTTCCCAAATTCTTTTAAATCAGTTGTAAGTCAATTGCCTAAGCGTTCTAATTATAGTGCGATTTTTAATTTTCAAGATAAAAACCAACCTGTAAATATCTATGAAGTCAATCTTTTATCCTGGAAAAGGCATAAGGACAATTCTTACTATACATTTTCCGATTTGACGAAAGAACTTGTACCTTACGTCAAGGAAATGGGCTATACGCATATTGAATTTATGCCTATTACAGAGTATCCTTTCGACGGGTCTTGGGGATATCAGGTGACGGGTTACTTTTCGGTTGTTTCAAGGCTGGGTTCGTTGCAGGACTTTAAAAATCTGATAGATGCATTTCACAGCCAGGGTATTAAAGTTATAATCGATTGGGTGCCTGCGCACTTTCCCAAAGACGACTGGGCATTGTACGAGTTTGACGGAAGTCCTCTATATGAAAGTCCGTTGTGGGACAGAATGGAACACAAGGGCTGGGGAACGAGACGGTTTGATTTCGGGAGAGGAGAAGTTGACAGTTTTTTAATTTCAAGCGCTAACTTTTTCTTTGATATCTATGGAATCGACGGATTAAGAGTAGACGCCGTGGCGTCTATGATTTATCTCGACTATGACAGGACTGAAGGAGATTATACCCCAAATATCTATGGAGATAACAGAAATTTAGAGGGAATTGAATTTTTGAAAAAATTCAATCGCATAATAAAAAGCAATTACCCGGGCGCGATAACGGTTGCCGAAGAATCTACGGCATTCCCAAATGTGACTAAGCACGTTGAAGAGGGCGGACTTGGGTTTGATTATAAATGGAATATGGGTTGGATGAACGACGTATTATTCTATTGCCGACAGGACCCCTATTTTCGCAGTTATCATCATCAAAAACTCACGTTTTCACTCGTGTATGCCTTTTCAGAAAACTTTATTTTGCCACTTTCGCACGATGAGGTGGTTCACGTTAAAGGTTCTATTGTCAATAAAATGTCAGGTGAATATGCGGATAAGTTTTGTGGGGAAAGATTGCTTCTCGCATATATGTATGCTCATCCGGGTAAAAAGCTTAATTTTATGGGCTATGAAATTGCCCAGTTCAGCGAATGGAATTATAATTCTTCAATTGAATATTTTCTTAAAGACGAGTATGAATTACACGGCAAAATTCATAAATTTGTCAAAGATTTAAATAATTTATATATTTCTTATAAACCGCTATATGAAATCGACGATAGTTGGGACGGTTTTAAATGGCTGGTTGTTGACGACAGCTATAATAATTTAGTGGCGTTTTCAAGATATTCTAAATCAGGTCAAACACTTGTCGCTGTGTTCAATTTTTCCGGCATAGATATTAAAGGATATAATGTTGAGGTTGATAAAGGCAAATATCGATGTATTTTTAATACAGATAATGATATTTACGGCGGCTCTGGGAAAATAAAAAAGAAACTTTACAGTTCAGTAAATCAGACAGGCATAGAGGATAAGCATTTTTTAAATTTGAATATTCCTCGACTGACTTGTATGTATTTTATAAAAGAAAAATAATATTGAGGGGGATTTTTAGCAATGCTAAAAAAGAAAGAATGTGTTGCTATGCTGCTTGCCGGCGGTCAGGGTTCAAGACTTTACGCTTTAACAAGCAATATAGCTAAACCTGCTGTAGCTTTTGGCGCAAAGTACAGAATCATTGACTTTCCGCTTTCAAACTGCATCAATTCGGGAATAGATACGGTTGGCGTACTTACACAGTATCAGCCGCTCGTTTTAAACGAGTACGTCGGTAACGGTCAGCCTTGGGATTTGGACAGAACATTTGGTGGTGTACATATACTTTCGCCTTACGAAGCGAAGACTGATACGTCTTGGTATAAGGGTACCGCAAACGCAATATACCAAAACATAAGATTTATGCAGATGTATGAACCTGAATATATTTTGATACTTTCAGGTGACCATATTTATAAAATGGATTACGACAAAATGCTTACCGCGCACAAACAATCGAAGGCGGATTGCACTATTGCATGTATGCAGGTGCCTTTAAAAGAAGCGTCAAGATTTGGTATTTTAAATACTAATCCGGACGGCACTATATACGAGTTTGAAGAAAAACCGGCAAATCCCAAGAGTGACCTTGCTTCAATGGGCATATATATCTTTACTGCTTCGAAACTTTTTAAATATTTAGAGCTTGATAACAAAGACCCTAATTCCGAAAATGATTTTGGCAAAAATATTCTTCCTACAATGCTCAACGCAGGGGAAAAAATGTGTTCGTATCGTTTTGAGGGTTATTGGAAGGATGTCGGCACTATAAGTTCGCTTTGGGAGGCAAATATGGATTTGCTTGGCGTAGTTCCCAATTTTGAGCTCGACGACAGAAACAGAGTAATTCATTCTAAAAGTCCTTTGGCGCCGCCTGCATATATACAGGGTGAAGTGCTCAATTCGCTTGTCGCAACCGGCGGAGAAATCGAAGGCAGAGTAGTAAATTCCGTTATAGGTACCGATTGCGTTATCGAAAAAGGCGCAGAAGTTATCGACAGCGTGCTAATGGGTAAAACGGTTGTCAAATCAGGCGCTAAGGTAAACTATTCAATAATCGACGAGGACGTGGTCATAGGAGAAAAGGCAGTTATCGGCGCACCTATAAACGAGGCGTTGAAGGTGGGCGGTAAAACTGCAGGTATCGCAGTACTCGGCAGAGGCGTCAATGTCAAAAAGAACGGCGTTGTTCCTGCGGGAGAAATAGTCGATAAAAACGTATAAGGGGGAAAAGGAAAATGGCTTCAACAGTTGGTGTAATATATTCAAGTATGAACGAAGAAAATATACCGGAGCTCACAAGAGTCAGGTCTATGGGGTCAGTGCCAATCGGCGGCAGATACCGTGTGGTTGATTTTGCTCTTTCAAATATGGTAAACTCCGGAATAACGACCGTAGGACTTATAACTAAAAGTAACTATCAGTCGCTTATGGATCACCTCGGCACGGGAAAATATTGGGATTTGGCAAGAAAAGACGGCGGACTTATACTTTTACCGCCCTACAGTGACGAAACGGAAACATTGTATAAAAACCGCCTCGAAGCGTTAAAGGGCGCTACTGCATTTCTTAAAAAATGTAATGAAGATTTTGTTGTGCTTGCGGACAGCGATTCGGTATATAAACTCGATTACAGTAAAGTAATTGATTACCATATCGAAAAAAACGCAGATATAACAATGGTATATCATGAGCATGAGGTTGTTAAATCTCACTATTATATGACGTTTGAAACCGAAAAGGACGGCAGAGTTAAAGAAATACAAATTAATCCCGCTGTCGGCAGCGTAAAAAAGAACTATATAAACGTTATGGTTGCGCGTACGTCGTTTATTTTAAGACTCATTCAAGACGCAATACAGCACGGTTATAAGAGCTTCGGCAGAGATATTTTGAGTCCAGGTGTTTCAACGTACAATATTTACGGTTATAAGCTTGACGGCTATTTTGCAAATATCTCATCATTGAGCAAATATTTTGAAATTAATTTTGACCTATTAAATAAAGAAATTCGCAACGAAATATTTGGAAACAGGGACGTCTATACGAAGGTAAACGACAGTTCTCCTGCAAAATTTGCAGATACGGCTTGCGTAAAAAATTCGCTTATTTCCGACGGCTGTCTTATCGAAGGAACTGTAGAAAACTGTATCCTTTTCCGCGGAGTTAAAATCGGCAGAGGAGCAGTTATTAAAAATTGTATTATTATGGCAGACAATATTATTGGAGAAAATTGCAACCTTCAATATGTTGTCAGCGATAAAAATTCAGTTATTCGTGACAACAGAGTGCTTGCCGGGTGTGAAATTCAGCCTTATTTTATAGGTAAAGGCGTATTAATTTAAAACAATAGGGGGAAATTATGGCTACTAAATCATCTGATACAAAAAAAACAACTACTAAGACGACCAGGTCGACTACAACAAAGAAAGCTTCAACAGCAAAGACAACTAAAAAGGTAACAGAAAAAAATCAACCTGTTGCCGTCAAAGTTGAGGGAAAGAAAAAGATATTGTTTGTCGCTTCAGAGTCGACGCCATTCATTGCCACAGGAGGATTAGCCGAGGTAATAGGTTCGCTTTCCAAGGCTCTTGCGGCAACGGGAAATTATGACGTAAGAGTAATTATTCCGCTTTATTCCGATATAAAGAGAGAATACAGGGAAAAGTTTAATTACATAGGCAATTTTTACGTTCATCTTGCCTGGAGAAACCAATATTGCGGAATTTTTTCATATGAACAGGACGGAGTAACATTCTATTTCATTGATAATGAATTTTACTTTAAACGCCCAGGCTGCTATGGATATTATGACGACGGAGAAAGGTTTGCATTTTTTTCGAGAAGCGTTCTCGAAGTTATGCCGTTTATAAATTTTTATCCGGACGTTATGCACTGTCATGATTGGCAGGCGGCACTTGCGGCTATTTATTTAAAAACAAATTATTGTTTCAGACCCGAATATCAGTTTATACGCGCATTGTTTACAATTCACAATATCGAATATCAGGGGCAGTATTCACTTGATTTGCTCTGTGATTTATTTGATATTTACGGCAGTTATCAACACATTGTTGAGTACAATAACGCGATAAATCTTATGAAAGGTGCAATCGAATGTTGTGAAAGATTTTCTACTGTAAGTCCGAGATATGCCGACGAAATAAAGGACGCATATTATGCTCACGGACTTGATCAAATTGTAAGAAATAACTCTTTTAAGCTTAGGGGTATTCTCAACGGTATTGACGTTGACGGTTATAACAGCGCAACGGATTCACACTTGTATGCAAACTTTACGCCCGACGATTTTTCAAATAAGTCATTATGTAAAAAGGGACTTCAAAGATTGTTAGGTTTACCTCAAAAGTCGGATACACCGATAATTTCAATGGTTTCAAGGTTAGTTTCGCATAAGGGACTTGACCTAGTTACAAATATTATTGAAGAATTACTGCAAGATGACGTTCAGATTGTTATACTCGGTACAGGTGACGCACACTTTGAGGGCTTTTTCCGCAGTTTAGCAAATCGGTATCCCGAAAAGCTGAGTGCAAACATTGTTTTCAACAGCGACCTTTCGAGAAAAATTTATTCAGGCTCGGATATTTTCCTCATGCCGTCAAAATCAGAGCCCTGCGGCTTATCTCAGATGATTGCGTGCCGCTACGGCACTGTTCCAATAGTAAGAGAAACGGGCGGTCTTTATGACAGCATTAAACCGCTTGAAAACGGATATACATTCACAAATTATAACGCACACGATATGCTATATGTTATAAGGGAAGCTGTTTCTGCTTATAAAAATAAAGAAGAGTGGACAAAACTTATGTACCGCGCGGCAACTACCGATTTCAGTTGGGGACACTCGGCAAAAGAATACGAAGCTCTTTATTTGGATATGCTTAAATAATTTACTATATAATAACAAAACAGGAGAACAAAATGAGCAATACTGCTATTACCGAAAAGGAAGCTAAAGACTTAATTAAAGGCAAGTTATCGAGATATTTCGGCGTTGCGCCTACCGAGGCTTCCAAAGACCAAGTGTATAAAGCTGTCGTTATGGTTGTCCGTGATATTTTATTGGAGAAAAGACAGCAGTTCCATAAAAAAACTAAGTCCAAACGCGCAAAAAAAGTTTACTATCTATGTATGGAATTTTTAATGGGGCGTTCGCTTAAAAACAGCCTGTATAATTTAGGAACGACATCGGTTTTTGAAAAAGCCGTTGCTCCTTATGGACTTAAGCTTGAAGATTTATACGAGTTGGAACCTGACGCAGGTTTAGGTAACGGCGGTCTGGGCAGGCTTGCGGCTTGCTTTATGGATGCTTTGGCTACGGGTAATTATCCGGCAATGGGCTATTCACTGCGTTATGAATACGGCTTGTTTAAGCAAAAGATTGTTGACGGTTGGCAGATTGAATTGCCTGACGTGTGGCTTCCCGGTGGGGAAGCGTGGCTTACGCAAAGAACGGATAAAAATTTTATTGTCAGATTTAACGGACAGATTGAAGAAAAGTGGACAGAAAATGGTCTTGAAACCAATTACATCAATTGTAACGAGGTTCAGGCTGTCGCTTATGATATGATGGTATCAGGTAAAAACAGCGATGCCGTATCAGTTTTAAGGCTTTGGAAAGCAAGACCCGTTCAAGATTTCAACATGAAGCTTTTCTCGCAGGGCGAATATTATCAGGCAATGACCGAGGATAATGACGCCGATTTGCTGACAAAAGTTTTGTATCCCGCCGATAACCACAATGCCGGAAAATCTTTAAGATTAAAGCAGCAATATTTTCTTTGTTCTGCGTCAATCCAGAATATTGTCGAGGATCACAGACACCGTTACGGCAATTTAAGCGATTTACCTAAGCTTGCGGCAATTCATCTAAACGATACTCATCCGGCAATGGCAATTCCCGAGCTTATGCGTATTCTTGTCGATGAATATTTCTATGATTGGGACAGAGCTTGGGCAATCACAACAGCGACATGCGCATATACAAACCACACGGTGCTTGCCGAAGCGCTTGAAACTTGGTCGGAGGACTTAATTGCAAGAACAATTCCAAGAATACACTCAATAATTAAGGAAATTAACAGGCGGTTTTGCGAAGAACTTTGGAACAAGTTCCCCGGTGAATGGGCAAAAATTTCAAGAATGTCTATAATTGAACACGACAGAATAAAAATGGCAAATCTGTCTGTTTACGGCGGACATAGCGTTAACGGCGTTTCGGCGTTGCACAGCGAAATTATTAAATCATCTGTATTTAAAGATTTTTACGATTTTGCGCCTGAAAAGTTTACAAATGTAACTAACGGAATTGCGCATAGACGTTGGCTTAATCAATCGAACCCCGAGCTTGCAGAGCTTCTAAATGAATGTATCGGTAACGGATATGAGCTTGACGGCTCGCAGCTTGCAAACTTTAAAAAATTTGAGGATGATAAAAACGTATTGGATAAACTTGAAAAAATCAAGTTTACCAAGAAGGTTCAATTTGCAGACTATGCAAAGAGAAAACAAGGGTTAATTATCGACCCTAATACAATGTTTGACGTACAGGCAAAAAGGCTTCATGAATACAAGCGTCAACTTTTGAATGTACTCAATATAATTGACACATATCTTGATTTGCAGGAAAGACCCGACGCAGTCATTGTTCCAAAGACATATATATTTGGTGCAAAGGCAGCGCCCGGCTATGATATGGCAAAGAAAATTATTAAACTTATCAATTTCCTCGCTGACGAAATAAGACAAAATCGTCAAATTAAAGAAAAACTCAACGTCGTCTATATGGAAGACTATAATGTCACAATGTCTGAAAAGCTTATGCCGGCTTCGGAAGTTTCAGAGCAGATTTCGCTTGCCGGAAAAGAAGCAAGTGGCACAGGCAATATGAAGTTTATGATAAACGGTGCGCTTACAATAGGTACGCTTGACGGTGCAAACGTTGAAATGGCTCAAGCTGTCGGAAACGATAATATTTTCATATTTGGATTTAAGTCCGACGAAGTAGACGAAATTTGGCGCAACGGTTACAGCTCAAGCAAATATTATAACGAGTCTCCCAGATTAAGGCGTATTATCGAAGCGTTGATTATCGGTTTCAACGGAGAATCTTTTGCAGATATTGCAAATTATCTTTTAACAGATACTCCGGTGTCTGATCCGTATATGTGTATGGCGGATTTTGCCGCATACAGTAACACGCAGCAAAGTATTTCGGATTTATACTTGAATAATAAAACAAAATGGAATCAAATGTCGCTAAGAAATATTGCGGCATCAGGTATATTTGCAGCAGACAGAGCAATTTCGGATTACGCTAATAATATATGGAATCTCAAAAGCATAAATTCAAATAAATAACGGTAAAAACAATCGAGGTAAATTTTGCCTCGATTGTTTTGTACTATGTGTGACATAATAGCTTATTCAGACCTTTTATAATTTAAAAATTTTTAAATTTTTCATATAAAAAATTACTTGACAGCTATTTTACTATTTGTTATACTGAAATTACCCCAAACCCTTCGTAAAAGCTGTGTTTTGCGAATAGTTTAACTTATTCTTTTTCTTCTAAAAATTTAAAGATAGCGTATATCCCTTTCATACGTTCAGCACAATCACGGTAATTTTTTGAACTGAAATATAAAAAGAAGTCGTGTTTATCATTGAAATAAATTACCCTGTAACACCGCTTAGAAGTTCTTACAACAAGAAACTCGTCAATTAAAGTACGCTTGTTGTATCGAGCAAACCTGTAATTATGTAAGCGCTTACAATAACGCAAATTGTAAGCTTTTAAAAAAGCGCCGGCTAACTCTAAACGCAACCAATGAACGGTTAAGCCCTTGGGCGCGCCTACCTTTGAATTTAACATTTTATGAACCTCTCTTCTTCTTTAACTTTTTATCTTTAAAATTCAGCTCTTCGGTAAACATATCGGGGTGTTCTGTCTTGTAACGGTTTAAGTCGTTTAAACATTGTCGGTAAGCGATAGAAACACTTGCAAATTGTGAAAACGGAGTTCTAAGAATTATATACACCTCTTCCAAAGTTCGATTATCCCAAACTAATTCTTTTATTCGCTCATATGGAGATAAACAGCATTTAAAACGATAAAATATAGCTTGCTGTATATCGGATTTAAAATCACCTATGTAAATATGCTTATCCGAAACGATATTAACTAACTCACGTTCTAAGCCTTTAAATTTTAAATAGTCATTATCGTGTATGCCGTATAAATAAGCGTCTATCCATTTACTACCGCAACGAGGGCGTATAGCAATTGAATTTTGATTACCCTCTTCGTCTAATTCTATGAAAAACTCTTTGAGGGTATTTGTATCCTCTATTGTCTTTGCAGGTTCTACCCAACAATGAAAATGATTTTTTTCTGTACCTAAGCTTTCGTGAAACCAACAAGCACAGCGAGAAAATAAACCACCGTCAACTAAGGACTGTAATGTAGCTTTTAAAAAATCATAACTATTGTATGATATAAAACCGATTGAGTTATAAGTTTTCATCTTCATTCTTACCACCATTTTTAAGACAATAAGGAATTAATACCGCAAGAATAAATTTAGATACAGTTAAAGAATATTTATCTGCACACCGTTTAATTAAATCATAGTCCTTTTCGGACAATCTAATTTCCAATCTGTTATTTTTTAACATTTTTACACCCAAAATAATGAATTTGTACGTACAAAAACCTCTGAAAAAAATTTCGTCCTTATATTCGTAGTAAGGACGAAATTTTGTTAGTTTGTAACATTTTACATTTTGCCTTACAGATATGAAGTTGCACACCCGAGGGGGCGCCCGTGAACGGGTCCCCCCTTTCGGGTGTTCGCTGATACACGCACAGCTAAGGAAAAAATTATTGAACTGCTACGAGGCACGCGCGCGCCCTCGCTTCGCTCTATCACGCACGCGGCGAATTGCTACCACTCATTGTTCTTGCATTGCTACCTACGCACTAAGCCCAAGTTTGGCGTTCGCTTACGCTCCGTGCAAATAATATAGCCTACCGAAACGGAACGCTCTTACGGCGTTCACAAGCCTTGCAAGACAACTCACGGGGTCGGGGAGAGCTAATAAAGAGAAGTTCGACGTAATCCTGCCTTTTCGCTTTGTATAAGCGTTACAGGGGAACAAACCATTTTATAACGCACCAACCCATATAAAAAATAAATCCGCCCGACAACAACAAAGTAATTAAATTTGTTGAACCTATCGGAAATGAAATTATATCCGCAAAAGTTTTACCCATTGAGGACAAAGAAGAACCCAAATTATAAAGAAAAAATATATCTTCTCCGCCTATAATTACTGAACCAATTACAGGTGGTATATAATTAACGGGAATAAAATTATCAGGTAGTTTAACTAAACCGTTATAACGTATAGAACCAGCAGAATTTACAACAGTATAAGACGAGTAAGGCACAGAACCATAATTAATAACACTTTCGTCAACGGATAAAATGTCATACGGTATATGTAAATCATCTGTAACGCCATAACGAACACTTACAGCGTAAATATACGCTTGTTTAATAATCTTAGAAGCTCCGCCATAATGCTCATATGAAGGTAACGGATAAGTTTCTTTTAAATAATCTAATGCAGAGCCGACAGTTTCATAATCACTATCAACTGTATGCAACATAAAGCCCAATTCCCCTTGATTATTTATACTTTCAAGAAAATATGTTTTCTTACTATTAGTAACATTATCTGGAAAAATAGTATCTTTATAAAATTGATACTCTTTATCATCATAAGTAAAAGTAACAATTTCGCGTTCTTCTGCATAAGTTTCGTTAAAACGAAGCTCCAAATATTCAACTATTTGAGTATTTACAAACATATTATCCCCCTGCGAACATTTTAATAAAGATTGTTGCAACGAACACAAACATAACGATATTAAAGATTGTGCCGAGCGAAACAACGCCGAAAAGCTTTATATTAAGGAAATCGGAAACGGGCTTTAACATAAAATTTACGGGGTTTGAAAGTTGAGTAGATTGACCGAGATTAACTCCGTCTTTGTGACCTTCGTCATAACCTGTATTGTAACCCTCTTGAATACCGTCTTGCTTACCGTCGTTATATCCCTCGACGCGTCCTTGCGCTTCTCCTTGCGTTATTCCCTCTTGTTTTCCTGTATCGTAACCCTCGTTATATCCCTCGACGCGTCCTTGCTCTAATCCGTCTTGTAAGCCCTCTTTATGACCCGTATTATAACCATTGGAATAACCCTCGTCACGTCCTTGCTCTAATCCGTCTTGCTTACCTGTATTGTAACCGTTTTCATAACCTTGGGTTGAACCCTCTATAATACCGTCTTGTTTGCCTGTAGCGTAACCGTCGTTATAGCCTTGACCGAAACCGTCTTGTTTGCCTGTATTATAACCATTTTCATAACCTTGTTGTATTCCCTCTTGCTTACCTTCTTCAAAACCCATTTCATAACCGAATTTAACTCCGTCGTAATAATTACTATTGGGATATAATGAAGAATGTTCTAAAAGCCATTGACGAGCCTCGTCTGTTTGGACGTTAGCGACAAACAATAAATTTACTTTTTCATACTGCCAACCATTTTCATAAGCTACTAATTGTATATGATTTTGGAAAGTATATGTAATTGTAAGTTTATTGTCGACAGTAGAAAACGTAATTAAGCGTATAGGATAAGAATTTAAAGTACCGGATAAAAATACCCCTTGTATTTGATTTAAAGTAAAATCACTCCCAACAAAATTACTATCCAAAACTATTACTGAAAAGTCATCTAAGCTTTCAGTTGTATTTGTATCAGCTAAAACCGAACTTTCAGCAGAAACAACAGAAGTATTATTACTAAGGCTCGTAAACACAAAGCCGAGTATTAAACCAACAGAGAATAAAACCGCCGTAATTATGCAAATTATGCGCTTTATTAAAGCTTTACGCTTCGTAATCTTTGCAATTGTTTTCAAGTATCTTTTTAAACCTCCTACTATCGTATTTATAAGGCAGCATACAAAGGAATGAAATCTTTTGTATTTTGCCGTGTGAAATTTCAAAATTGTAACGTGCTTCTTTACCCGTCTTACCTATACCGAACCGAGGCGGAATTATACCGTTCTCGCAAGCCTCACGTTGACTATATACATAAGCACATAGATAACAAAACTTACCGAAAAACACCTTTGAACGTTGCATTCTAATAAATATGTCACTTTGCTCCCTTATTTTATCCCAAACACGGGGCATATTCTGAACGTTACAATGCACGCTACAATCGCCTAAATGTCGGCTCAATGCTTGAAACATTGGCGCAGACTTATAACGTTTACATAACTCGCCCTGATACTGTGCAGGAAAGTATATACCCGAGTCGGATATATACCAATCTATATTGTCGGGATACGGATATACATATTGATTGACTTCTCCCGATACTAAGTCGGTATAATCATTACCCGCAAGATCCCATACCTTAAAATCCGCCTCGAAGTGCTGATAATTCTTTCGCGGAGAGCTATAACAAACGTTTGATATATAATTGCGTTTACGGGCATTTATTACAATACAAAACAGTAAGTCTTTTCCCCTACCTTTCATACCGCTTACTATTACATTACCGTGTTCAAACAATGAAACAATACGACGTTTATTTATCTTTGAAAAAATAATCACTACCGCAAGTATTACTATTAAAACTATTGCTAATATATTTAAAATCATATAAACACCTATATAAACCGCTTAATTATGCGCCATATTATTATAAATGGCAGACACAGCAACACCGCACAAAACAACGTTGCGAAGCCCTCACAGAAGAATTGACCGTACATTGAGTCCGCAGGCGTGCCATTGTATATTGAATTGGAAATTATTTCATAAATTGATTGATATATATTTGATAAAATTTTTAAAACACCTCTCTTTTTTAATTTTAAAGGGGCAATCTTTTTAAAACTGCCCCTTTCATATTGTTATTTATTAGCCGCGGAAATGTAAGAAATTCTGTACAATGTTCATCAAAAGCAAGAACACCGAAACAGCAAGTCCACATACCGCAAGAACGCCAAGAAACGTTAGTCCGCTTGTAGGGTCATAAAATACCTTTGTTATAGTCGGAAGCGTTTCCGCTATCCAAGTGCCAATAGCCGAAAAAATATCAGTTATCGCGCCGACAACAGTTGTAGTAGTTTCAGCAGTAGTTTCTATAATAGTTTACCTCCCATTAATTATTATCCGTAATAGAACTATCCTTTTCGCGCGCATATCCGAGCAGCTCTACTTGAATGTCGTTGAATTTTGTAAGTAATAGCTTAGGGTGTGTTACAAGCATTGTACGGACTTTGTCATACCTGCCGTTGTCTATAAACCCTTTGCAACGTGTTATAAGTTTTTCGTATGTCATTTTATTTGATAACCTCAATTTAAGAATGTCCACAGCAAAATAAAAAGCTATAAACAATACTACAACAAGTATTAAAAACAAATATTCCATTAAACCCCCTTATTTTTTAACATTGCTGTTTGGTGACGATAACAAAAATTTAAGTAAATCTTTGCTTTCAGTCTTAGGAACAAACTTTACAGTTGCTTCCCCAATCTTTGCCGTACAATCGTAATAAGGAATTTTATCTCCCTTTTCCGTTGTAAACTCCTTTTCTTCTATCGTCATTTCGACTTTCATAAATATATCTCCTTTGCCGTCTTTCCGTGCTGTCTTATTTTTTACTATTTTATATAAAATCTTTTATGAAATCGGGTACTAAACCTAATTTTTTCATACAGTCAGGGCAATAAAATCTAATTTCCATTGTATTTGCTTCGTCATTAAAATACGTAACGGAATAATGACTAAAATTAATTGCGTAGTCTATTACAAGACATTTGCATTTATCGCAACGTTCGATAAACTCATTTTTCATATAACTTTCCATTGTTTAACCTCTTTTTGTTATTTATCTAAAAACAACTTATCAAAGTCATATTTTATATCCACATTTATGTGGAACAATAACAATATACACCACATATTTGTGGAAGTCAAGCAAAATCAACATATTTGTGGTAAAATTTTTTAAGAAAGCAAAAAAGAGGTAAAAACAATGAAAAATTACGGAGAGTTATTAAAAGAACACAGGAAAACAAAAGGAAAAAGCCTTTTAGAAGTAGAAAAAGCAACAGGAATTTCAAACCAAAATTTAAGCCGTTGGGAACAAGGAAAAGTAATACCAAGCATAGCATTTTGTGAAATTTTAGCCGATTATTATGAAGTAACGTTAGATGAATTAGTTGACCACGACAGCTCAAAGAAAATAAACATAAACAACAGCTTCAACAATAATTCGGGGAATATGAATATTAAATTTTAGGAGATAAAAAAATGAAATTTACTTTAAAACTTGCTACAAGCGTACTTGTAATCACAGGAATTATAATGATTATTGTTGGTATGACTAACAAAGTTGAAACTAATATACCTGGACTATACAACAAAACCGAAACAGTAATTATAACTGAATATGTAGCCGTTGGAGTTCTTCTGTTAGCTTTGGGCGTTGCAGGGTTCATTGCCTCAACAGCTATTGGACAACCCAAAGAATTAAATACAAGTTATGCAGACCAACCGATAGAAAAGGAAACCAAAACCGAAGAAGAAAAAAAGAGCATATCCGAAGATACGCTCTAATTTGCAATTCAACGGACTTTTTAAGCCCCCCTACACTTCAATTTTTACAGGGTATTTATTTGACACGCTTAATCTATAATGCTGTGTTTTACGAAGTGTTGGATATATATTAAAATTGAATAGGAGAGAGAAACTTAGCCCTCTTTAAAATAAAATTATGTCAAATTATTACATACAGAGAAACAATAAAAATATAGAAACAATCGAAAAATTGTTGAACGAAGTTTTGCCATCTTTTTGTTACGACTATTTTTTAGCGATTGATAGCCAGACATCTACACTGACTAGACTTAACTATGCGCACGATTTGAAAATCTTTTTTTACTTCCTCCAAGAAAAAAAATTCAGAGGTAAAAAAAGTATTTTGGAGTTTACGTTAAACGACCTTGAAGAAGTGACAAGCAGCGATATAGAGTATTTCTTGGGCTTCCTCTCACACTACTCATACAACGGCAAAATACATACCTGCAACGAACGAGCAAAAGCAAGAAAGCTTTCCTCCGTTCGAGCTATGTTCAAATATTTTTTTAATAAAAATATGCTTAGTGTTGATAATGCCGCAAAAGTTTCAACGCCGAAGTTGCATGAAAAACCCATTATTCGACTTGATAATAATGAAATATTTAACATTATTGACGTCGTTGAAAGCGGTGACGGCTTAACTGCGCACCAGCGCGCCTATCACGAAAAAAATAAAGTTCGGGACGCCGCTATTTTAATGCTTTTTCTCGGCACGGGAATTCGTATAAGCGAGCTTGTGGGTCTAAATAATGAAAATCTCAATTTTAAGGATAATTCTTTTATTGTTACGCGCAAGGGCGGCAACAAGGCTATATTATATTTTGACAACGATGTTTCGGCCGTATTACAGCGCTATATTGACTATAAGCAATTGAATGAATTTTCTACTGCACCCTCCGCTCCCCTTTTCATTTCAAATAAAAACAACAGAATTACCGTCCGCGCAGTAGAAAATCTCGTTGAAAAGTACGCAAAAATAGTTTCTCCGCTTAAAAAAATTTCCCCACATAAGCTTCGCTCTACATACGGCACGCAGCTCTATCGAGCTACCGGAGACATTTATATTGTAGCCGATGTACTCGGGCACAAGGACGTAAATACTACAAGAAAGCATTATGCCGCAATAAGTGACGATAATCGGCGCAGTGTTGTGGGAAAAGTAAAATTATCCCGTAGTGACACCGACGAAGAAACCGATAATTAATAATTCAAAACCGAGGACAAATCAATCAACGTCCTCGGTTATAATTTTATCTATTTTTATGACGGCGTCATCGCGAATATCTAAACATTTACCGCAATTATTACAGATTTTCATAGGGTCCAAATCACAGATATCACACTCTCCGCAGTCAACACACTCCCTATCATATAAAACACATTCTTTTTTTAATGATTTCATAAACTTTACCTTATATATATTTTAATACTAATTTAATAAAAGTTCAAGTAAAAATTAGCAAACTTTTGTTTGATTTTTATAAAAATTTCTGTTATAATACTTTTAAGAGGTAAAAATATGGGAAATTCAGCAAGAGCAATCGCAAAAACTAAAAACGAAGAAGCTGTTTTTAATTACATACAGCAATTTATATCGGAAAACGGTTTTCCTCCTTGCGTTCGTGAAGTTTGTAGCGCATGCAACATAAAATCCACAGCTACTGTATTCAATATAATCAACCGTCTTAAAGAACGCGGTCTTCTTGAAAAATCCGACGTGAAGCGTCGTGCTATTTCACTTACAAATAAATCGGTATCCGTTCCCATTGTCGGTAATGTGGCCGCAGGCGAACCTATATTTGCTACCGAAAGTTACGAAGGCTATGTTTCGCTCCCTGAAAACTTTTTTTCAGGAGATGATTTATTTATGCTAAACGTTCAAGGCAATTCAATGATAAAAATTGGTATGTATAATGGAGATAAAGTTGTTGTGAGAAAGCAAAATACCGCCGATAACGGTGATATTGTCGTCGCTCTTGTAGACGATAGCGCCACGGTAAAGCGCTTTTATAAACGCGACGGAAAATTCATTCTTCACCCCGAAAATGACGATATGGAAGATTTCATTTTTGATAACGTTGAAGTTTTAGGAAAAGTTGTAGGACTTATAAGAAATATGTAAAAATTCCGCTCAATGCGGAACTTTTAATCAAACGGATTTACATGAACCGTTATGTGTTTAACGAGAGGAAACTTTTCCTCTATTCCCTTGTGCACATCTTCAGCAATTTTGTGCGATTCAATTAGGCTCAATTCTCCGTCGCATGCAATTTCCACAATCACATAAATTCTGTTACCGAACATACGAGTCATAAGCTCGTCTATCCTCTTTACTCCTTCGAACGATTGTATAAATTCACGGATTTCACTTTCTGTTTTTTCATCACAAGCTTCGTCAGTCATCTTTTTTATTGCACCGATAAAAATTTGTATAGCCGCAATAATAATCATAAGACAAATTACCAGACAGGCTATCGAGTCAAGAATGGGCACTCCGCACATTGCACCGATGACGCCTATAAGGCTACCTATTGACGAAAGTGCGTCGCTTCTGTGATGCCAGGCGTCTGCCTTTAAAGCGTCGGAATTGACCTTTTTAGCCGCAAGCCAGGTGTACCAAAACATAAGCTCTTTTACCACAATAGATACTCCTGCTGCTATAAGCGCGATAATCTTTGGAATTTCGAAATTTTTATATTCACCGCTAATAATATTTGTCAAGCCGGCATAACCGATTGCCACTCCCGTTGCACAAAGTACTACCGCAAGAAGAATAGCCGCCACGCACTCGAATCGTTCATGTCCAAACGGGTGCTTTTTATCTGCTTTTTTTGCCGAAATTTTAACACCGATAATGACTATAACTGTTGAAAACACATCAGAAGCCGAGTGAACGGCATCAGAAATCAATGCTATTGAAGCTCCAAAAATACCGGCTAACAATTTAAACAATGCCAACAAAGCATTAATAATAATTGTAACTATCGAAGTTTTGACGGCTGTCTTTTCAAGATTTGATTTTTGCATTGTTTCCTCGTTTTTTTATAAAATGTACTTAAAATAAATTGACAATACAATTATTTTAAAATATAATATTCAGGTAAACTATTTTTTGCTGCTATGGCTCAGCAGGTAGAGCACGTCCTTGGTAAGGACGAGGTCACCGGTTCAAGTCCGGTTAGCAGCTCCAAGAAAACCACCATATTGGGTGGTTTTTTCTTTTACTATAATGCGCAATAAAAGCTATTAATAAAAAACGACACTCATTTACCAAAGTGTCATTTATTATACTTTTTTAATGAATGCGTTTTATACGCGCGATTCTTATTAATTTTTGGGGTTGTTGTTCAAGTTGTACGTTATTCTGACTATCAACTTCTTGAACATTATCTATTTTTTCGTCGTTGTTTTGATTTTCAATTTTTATTTCAGGACTTAGATTATTGCACATATTAATTCTCCTTAATCAAAATTATATAGCAAAATTACATAAATTTCAAGTGTTTTTTAAATTTCTTTTACCGTAAGTGCATTTAAAATTTCTTCATATTTAGTTTTTAGAAAAGCTATACTGTACGGGGATGTCACAGAAGCTGTTCCGGCAGCTACGCCTGCTTTCAAAATGTCCTCAAGCGGCGCTCCCTTTACCAGCGCACTTGTAGCGGCTGCAACCATACTGTCACCAGCGCCAACGGTAGAATTCATTGCAACATTTATACTTTTACAATAAAAATTCTTTGTGCCGTCCGTAATTACAGCGCCGCGCTTTCCAAGCGACAAAAGAACGCGCTTTGCACCTTTATCCAAAATTTTATAGCAACCATTCAGCATATCCGTCTTATCTTTGAATTTAGTTTTTAAGGTTCTTTCAAGTTCTCCCAAATTGGGTTTTACTAAATCCATACCCTCGTTTAAAGCATAATTCAAACGCTCTCCCTCAGTATCTACTACTTTTATTATTTCTTTGCGCAATGAGGCAAAAATTTTTCCGTAATAGTCGGGAGTCATTCCTCTCGTTAATCCTCCTGAAACAACTATTGCACTACAAGTAGATGATACTTCGGATATAAGCTCTAAAAGCTTATTTTGGCTTTCTTCTCCTACTTCCGGACTTATATCGTCAACTTCAGTAAGCATAGATTTCTGGTCAATAAACTTATAGTTTTCTCTGACTCTTCCCTTATTCCAAATAAACTTGTAGGGAACACCCTCACGGTGAAGCTCCTGCTCAAACTGATTGCCGTTGATTTCATACATAAAACCGGTTGAAAAGGCTTCTTCTTGCAATCTTGCAATGCCAATGGCCACGTTTATTGCTTTGCCTGTAAAAAATACTCTTTTATTTATTATTTTATGGCTCATTCCGACGCTTAAAGATTCAACCTCGATATTTACGTCGATACACGGGCTCAAACAAACTGTTAAAATCATCAAATACCCCTTTGCTTTACAGATAAAAAGCCGCTTCGAAGCGGCTTATAATTACATTGAAATCATCTGTAACGTTTCATAGAGTTCGTAATTAAACTTTTTCTTCATACTTACAGCTTCTATGATATCCATATCGATTATTTCATTCTTATGAATACCGACAACTCTGTTGCCAATTCCTTCGTTCAAAAGTCTTACAGCCTTATTTCCGAACTGTGCAGCCAACATTCTGTCTGCCATTGTGGGAGACCCTCCGCGCTGTATGTGACCTATTGCTGTAGGACGCACTGAATAAGTTGTTACAGACTGAAGCTGTTTTGCAAACTCATCTGCCGTACAAACGCCCTCGGCAACAACGACAATATTTGAATGTTTGCCGTTTGCTCTCGAACGATTGATTTTCATAACTATATCGTCAAGGTCAAAAACAACTTCGGGAACAACTATTATTTCGGCTCCGCTTGCTATACCGGCAAAAAGCGCAATGTCACCGCAACGTCTGCCCATAACTTCAACTACTGATATTCTTTCATGAGAGGTCATTGTATCACGAAGTTTATTTATAACGTCTATACAAGTATTTACTGCCGTATCGAAACCGAGAGTATAATCTGTATATTCAAGGTCGTTATCAATCGTGCCGGGAATACCTATTGTTGGTACGCCGTAATCTTCCGAAAGACACTTAGCGCCTCTGAACGAGCCATCTCCGCCTATTACGACAAGACCGTCAATACCCCTTGCTTCCAAAGTTTTGACAGCTCTTTTCTGTCCCTCCTTGGTAAGCATTTCAAGACAGCGCGCTGTTCTGAGTTTGGTGCCGCCGCGTTGAACTATATCGGATACAGAACGCATCTCCATCGCAACCATCTCGTCGTCGATTAAACCTTGATAACCACGTTCGATACCGTAAACTTCCATACCGAAATAAATTGCGGTGCGCACAACTGCACGAATACATGCATTCATACCGGGAGCGTCGCCACCGCTGGTCAGCAAGCCTATTCTTTTCATTGAAGAAAACCTCCGAATTTGAACTAAATTCCGTACGAAGCACAAAGCTTGCCCCCATTACGTACAGAACAACTCATCATCTTATATCATTATAACAAATCGAAATACAAAATACAAGACTTTTTTTAAAAAATTTATAAATTAATCAACATATTTGATGTCACTTTGCTCCAAAATGGAATATAATTCCGCCAAAAGTCCGCGACAATAATTTATTCCGGTAGAAAGTTTAAGTTTTTTACTGCCCTTCACTATTTTGCAGACTACATTTCCATCGTAATTAGCTAAAATTCCCAAAAGCTCGTCAAATGTTTCGTCATCAAGGCGAGAAGCATTAATCCAGAGAACGTCACTTTCGACATGTTTTTCCTGCATCTTACTTGATGCTTGTTCTGTCGGCGCGGTTATTTCCGCTATTTCATCGACAATGCAACTTATTCCTTTTTCGTTTATATCAATTTTCCCGGCAATCTTGACAATTTTATCATTTGCAATCAATGATTTAAACTTTTCATAGACCTGAGGAAAACATACGCATTCTATTGTTCCGTAAACGTCTTCAAGTTCAACAAACGCCATAGACGCGCCTGTTCTCTTCGTCGACAAACGCTTGTAATCACCTATTATGCCACACATAGTAATACGCATACCGTCATTTATTCGAGCATATGTGCGCATTCCGTCATCATCTTCCATATAATCGTTTAAATATGAACAGTCAAATGTGCAGTCAGGAAAAGAGTTTTGAAATTTTTCAAACGGGTGACCGCTTACATATACGCCGATAACTTCCTTTTCTTTTGCAAGCTTTTCGTTAATATCAAGCTCGGGAATGTTGGGATACTTGACTTCGGGTTCTTCTTCCTCAATAAAATCTCCGAATAAATTCATTTGCATACTGTTCTTTTGTTTGCTTATTACCTTAGCTCTACTGCAAAGCCCGTCATAAACTTCCGCAAGCTGAGAGCGAGGAACTCCGAATTCATCAAAGGCACCGGCATAAATTAAGCCCTCGACAAGTCTTGTATTTAAGTCGTCTATACAGCGCGAGATAAAGTCGGGGAAGCTTTTAAAGTATCCGTTTGTTTCTCTTTCCTTAATTATGTTGTCAATTACAACCTGTCCTGCGCCTTTTAAAGCTGATAATCCGAATCGCACGCCGTCCTTTTCAACCTTAAATACTGCACGGCTCTTATTGATATCGGGCGGAAGCACCTTCATTTTTTTATCTTTGAGATACAGAACGTATTTTGTTATCTCGTCTATTTTATTCAATCTATTGTTTAAAAGTGCGCAAATAAACTCTTTACAATAATATTTTTTAAGGTATGCAGTCTGGTATGCCAACGTAGCGTAAGCGGCAGCATGAGATTTGTTAAAGGCATATGAAGCAAAGCCTTCCATATCCCCGAAAATCTTATTTGCGACCTCTTCGGATATTCCGTTATCTTTGCAGCCTACAATTTTAGACCCGTTTGTATCGCTTATGCCGCCGTTTATAAATTTATCTTTTTGCGCCATAAGCGTTTTTTTATCTTTTTTACCCATAGCGCGACGAACAAGGTCTGCTTCACCAAGAGAAAAGCCCGCTAAATCCTGAAAAATCTGCATAACCTGTTCCTGATATACAGGAATTCCGTATGTTACTTTTAGAATTTTTTCTTCTTGCGGACAGTCGTACACAATTTTTTCCTGTCCGTGTTTTCGCGCACAGAACGAGTCAATAAATTTCATAGGCCCGGGACGGTACAGTGAAACGCCCGCTATCAAATCCTCAAGACAGTCGGGTTTTAAGGTTTTCATAAACCTTTTCATTCCGCCGGCTTCGAGCTGGAACACCCCGTCGGTATCTCCCTCCGACACAAGCGCGTAAGCCCCCGCATCTTCATAGCCGATTTTATCAAAATCAATTATCTTACCGTGATTTTCCTTTATATAATCGACGCATTTCTTTATATCCGTCAGGGTAACAAGCGCAAGAAAGTCCATTTTCAACATTCCCAGCGCTTCTATTTCCTTTGCGACAAACTGAGTTGTTATATCTTCACCATTTCTTGAAAGAGGAACATTATCCGCTATCCTCTTTTGACAGATAACCACACCGGCTGCATGCATACCCGTTTGCCTTGGCATTCCTTCTATATTAAGCGCCATATCTATAACGCGACGCAACGACTCGTCCGATTCGTAAATTTCGCAAAACTCACTATTGCGAGCAGCACGTAATTCGTTATATTTTCCCTCTAATTCCGCCTTTTTATCCTCGTCGCTTTCACTTTCATACTTTTTCTTTGCGGCTTCAATTCTACGTCCGAGTAAATCTCCTATCGAGGTTTTTCCATCCATTATTTTCGTCAATTTGTCGGTTTCGGAATATGGTACTCGCATAACTCTGCCAACGTCTTTTATAGAGTTTTTTGCCGCCATGGTACCAAAAGTTACAATTTGGCATACATTTTCCTTGCCGTATTTTTCTCGAACATAATCTATTGTTTCCTCTCGTCTGTCTGTACAGAAGTCAATATCGAAGTCGGGCATCGACACACGGTCGGGGTTTAAAAAACGCTCAAAAAGCAAATCGTACTGTAAAGGTTCGACATCGGTTATACCAATTGCATACGCAACAATCGAACTTACACCGGAACCTCGTCCCGGGCCTACGGGTATCCCCTGTTCTTTGGACCAATTGATAAAATCCCAAACTACGAGGTAATAATCGGCATAACCCATACCGCAAATAATTCCGAGCTCGTACTGCGCACGGTCAAGCTCTCGCTGTGACAAATTATTGCCGTATCTTCGGTCTAAGCCCTCGCTCGTCAACTTTCTTAGATATTCCTCGGCTGAGCTACCGTCCTCGGGAACATACAAGGGAATAAGCGATTTATCCTTTATAGGATAGCCTTTTTTATCTAGATTGAATGCCGGTTCGTAAACTTTATCCGCTATGACGCACGTATTCGAAATTGCTTGCGGCAAATTAGGAAAAAGCGCAAGCATTTCATCCCCCGTTTTAAAATAAAATTCGTTGGTTGCAAACTTCATTCTTTTCGGGTCGTCAAGCTGCTTTTTCATCTGTATACACATAAGGACGTCCTGCATTTCCGAGTCCTCTTTTTTAAGGTAGTGCACATCGTTTGTAGCAACAAGCTCCACGCCTATTTCATTGGCAAGCTTAACCAGCAGAGGCAAAATTCTTTTTTCTTCCTCTATTCCGTGGTCTTGAATTTCAATATAGAAATCTTCTCCGAAAATATCCTTTAAATAGAGTGCAAGTGACTTTGCTTCTTCAAAGTTTCCGTTTAAAAGTCGACGGGGAATGCCGCCGGCAAGACAAGCGGAAAGACAAATTACCCCTTCGGAATGTTCTTTGAGCGAGGCGTAATCAATTTTAGGTTTTTGATAAAACCCGTCGACAAACGCCATAGAGTCGAGTTGGACAAGGTTTTTATAGCCGATTTTATTCTTGGCAAGTAAAATTAGATGTTCGGACGACCTGTCTTTCCTCTCATACATATCTTGCGTCAAGTAAAATTCACAGCCGATTATGTATTTAATGCCTGCTTGAAAAGCTTTTTCGGCAAACTGTAAGGTTCCGTACATATTTCCATGGTCGGTTATACATACGGTATCGATCCCGTTATCTTTACAGTGCTTAATTAAATTATCAATCTTACAAGCACCGTCAAGTAAGGAATATTCGGTGTGCAAATGTAAGTGTACAAAATCCGTCATTGGTGGCTCCTATTCAGCAAGCGACTTTGCGAGGTCGCTTATTTTCCTCATTCTGTGGTTAAGACAACTTTTTGAAATGTTAAGGCGTGCGGCAAGTTCCTGCATAGATGCATTTTTGTCTGCAAGTCGACACTCGGCCACGTCGAATAGGTGCTTATCCAGGCTTTGCAAACCTATCGTCTGCGCGATTATTTCAATACATTTAACTTGATTTACCGAAGCGGTAACTGTTTTATCGATATTTGAAACCGAGCAATTATTTATTCTGTTCGCATTGTTTTGCCTGTCTTTATATTCAACTACCCTGTTGAGCTTTTTAAGACATTGATTACAGTCTATTAAATGCAGAATGTCCGAAATTACCGCTTTGCTTTTTATATAGACAACAGCCTTATCTTTACGCGAAACAAGTTTTGCAAGTATCTCGAAGTCGCACAGCAATTCACAAAAATCACCTGCGGTAACTTTATTTGAAAATACTATTTCAAAGTGATAACCTGTTCTGCTGAACAATTCCTCATCAGGCAATGTACAGCTGCCTCCACCGAGAAATGCACCTTTTATATAGCCGATTTTACTTTTTTTACTTTGAAAAATTTTGTCGTCAATATTAAAAGTTAGCAAATTTACATCGGTATCCTGCTTGATTATTCCTATTTTTTTTAATAAATCATCTGTTTTATTGTCAATGCATTCAAACGAAAGCTTGTCCTTACCGCTCATAACGTCAAACTTCGCGCCGGAAACAGTGAGAGACAGTCCGTAATTTTCTTCAAGCATATTTAATATAAATTCGGCTGTACCCTCGTTTTCGGTAGTTATTTCAAATCCAAATAATCCGTTTTTTGAAATGATACTTCCGTTTGTGCGAATAAATGCGGAAAGTAAAGATTTTCGCATTCCTTCATCGGTTACTGCCAACGAGGTTATTTCATTTTTAATCTCTTCGGTAAAGTTTTGCATTATAAATTTTTGACCTTATATTCTTTAAATCTAAAATTTGGAAGTCTGCCGTCGATATTGTCAATTTGCTCTAACGGAATTTTTGCGCTAGCAAGCAACTCCTCTGCAATTTTAGTATCTGCTACTCTGTCCTCGGAATGTGCGTCGGAATCAATTACAAATTTAACACCCGTTGCCGCCATCATATTTAGTTCTTCGGCAGAAATATGCCGTTTTTTTGTATTGATTTCAATATAAGTTCCATAATCGGCGCAACACTTTGCGACTTCTTCCAAATTACAATAACATTTGTAATTAATATGCGTAATAATATCAATGGGGTTGTTTTTTATTGCGTTTATATATGCTTTTGTTGTAGTATCAATAACTTTTTGCGCAGGTACCCTACCAAGCTTGTACGCGATATAATTTTTAATCATAATATTTCGCATATCTGAAAAGGTTTTATATTTTAAAACTTCGTGAATGCCGCATAAATATATATCGAAATACTGTAAATCCTCTTTTCGCATATCGGTATCCCCATCAACAGAAATGAGGTTGCTTTCCATTCCCATAAGTACGTTTACACCCGTTAATTTTTCCGCTTCGATAATTTCATTGCGCAAATCTGTGAGATTTTTACGTTTTAAACCAAAAAGTAAGTGGTTAAATCCGTGGTCGGTAATTGCAATTTGCTTCAAATTATTTCGTTTTGCCGCCTTTGCATTTTCAAGAACAGTATTTTTTCCGTGTGAGTACGGTGTATGAGTATGATAATCAGCTGTCAAAATCATTAAATTCACCTATGTAAACGACTTCCTCTTCAAGTAAAACACCGAATTTTTCAAAAACTTTGTGCTTAACTTGCTTTATAAGCGTATAAATATCCTGTGCTCGGTTTCCGTAATTTATAATAAAATTAGCATGATTTGTGCTAATTTTTGCGCAGCCGAAGCTGTATCCCTTTAACCCCGCTTCGTCAATAAGTTTGCCTGCGCTAAATCCTACAGGATTTTTAAACACACAACCGCAGCTTTTACCTTCAGGCTGCGTTATTCTGGATTGACGAAACTTTTCAATGCTCTGTTTAACTTCGTCCGACGTCGAGTAATTAATTTTCAATAAAATACTTGTTACTACAGCGTTTATGTTACGCATAGTACTATGCTTATTTGAGAAATTGCAATTTTCGTTTGATAAATCAATAAAGTTGCCGTCATAAAGGCGAACAGATTCAACATTGTTTTCAAGATGAAAAGAATTTACGCCACCGTTCATACAAGTAAGACCGCCAATTGTTGCCGGAATCCCGACAAGATATTCAAGTCCCCCAAAACCATACTTTAAACAAAAACTTAAAATCGAAGCCGACGACGTGCCGCTAAGACAGCGAATATTATTGCCCTCTGCGTAAATGCCGCACATATATTTTGTACATATTACAGCTCCGTCAAACATATTATCTGAAGCCAAAATATTTGATCCGTTGCCTAATATAATATATTTTTCAAAATTTGATTTAACAAAATCAAATACAACGGCTGCTTCTTCTTCGGTTTTCGGGAAATAGGCTATCTTTGCCGAACCGCCAAGCCCGTATGTTGTGTGATTTGAAAATTTGAAGTTGCTTTGACTTTGTATGTTCTCAATTGCTGTTTTATTCGAGTACAAACTTTACCTCTTATATAATACCATTTTTTTTTATTTTTTACAATTATTTAAGTAATTTTTTCAGTTTATTTTCGTCACAATTTATTAATGCGCTACTTATTTCGTTTTTTATACTCTCGGAAATCGGACTGATAAGCTTGTATTCATATGTTATACTTTCCATTATACTCATTTCGTCACTATAAAGCTTACTGCTGCCCGAAAATAATCCTATCTTACTCAAGTTGTCCTTGTTGTCTATTAAATAATCGATAAATTCATTTGCAATTTTTTTCTTTTTAGCGCTTTTGCAAATTACGGAAATATTTTGGTACAAATCGTTAAAAATAGTTATCGGCTTTACGGAAAACACCTCTTCTCTTGTTTTTAAACGCATTATGTCACGCTGTGTCCCTAATAAATATTTGAATTTTCCGCTAATTAATTTTACATACGCACCTGTGGGTTTATCTACTGTTGCGCCGTTTAAGCCACAAAAAAGTGTAGCTGCCTGAACAAAATTGTCAATTCCTGCGTTAATAATAGTATTATCCTTTGAAACATCTGAAAAGTCCGCATTTCCACCCAATGTCAACAGACAGTAGCCTCCGTTGCACCATGTCTTATATCCGTCTATTAAATTTTCAATGCCGTAAAACCCTGCTCCGTATGAAATTAGGTCGGGAACCTTTCCGTCGCATATATTTAGTCTTGCCGCGTTTGCATTTAATGATATAACTGTAATTATGCAGTTTTTGTTTTTTGAAAACTTGTTAACAATATTTTGCAAATATGTGGCGCGAGAGCCTTTGCCTCCTTCAAAGCTGTCAATCTGCCAAAGTGTAATAACTTCCTTTTCTCCTTCGGCTGACGCGCTTTTATTTAGATTAAGCGCAAAAATCGGCGCAGATATAAGTACGCATGCGCAAACTATAAAAAAGAATATCCGTTTTATGAAATTTTTTATTTTAATCATATAATATTGTATTTATGTAAACGCCCGAAAATACATTGGGGAGTACTCATATTTTGAATACTCCCCACGTTCACTCTATAAAACGCTCCGAAAGCGTTCTAAAAAGTGAACAATATATATAAAGCGCTGCGCTTGTAAAAATATGTTGTGCCTATTTCAAATTTTTATACAAAAAAGACGGCTAATTTTTAAGCCGTCTTTTTTAATTATTCTTCTTCGTCGGGTAATTCAACGTTATGGTAAATATCCTGAACATCGTCTAGCTCGTTAAGTTTATCAAGCATTTTGTTAAATGTTTCAAGTTTTTCCGAGTCGAGCGTAATATAATTTTGAGGTATCATCTTTATTTCCGCTTCAAGGAAAGTTAAATTCTTATCCTCAAAATATTTTCTTGCCTGCGACCATTTTTCAGGGGTTGTGAAAACCTCGTAAACGTCGTCGCTGACAACATAATCTTCTGCTTCCGCTTCAAGACAGTATTCCATTATAGTGTCCTCGTCAAGCGCCGCCGTTCTTTCTATAACAAACACGCCTTTATTGTCAAACATATAGGACACGCAACCCGTATTGCCCATCTGACCGCCGTTTTTACCCATAGTTGAACGGATATCTCCGGCAGTTCTATTCACGTTATCGGTGAGCGTTTTGATAATTACCGCCGAACCGCCAATGCCGTAGCCTTCATAGGTAAGCTCTTTATAGTCCTTGTCCCCCAACTCGCCCGCTGCTTTCGCTATGCAACGCTTGATATTGTCGTTGGGCATATTTGCCGCCTTTGCCTTTGCAATGACGTCAGCTAGCTTAGAGTTCGTATCAGGGTTGGGATTGCCCTTAGCGGCAACGGCAAGCTCTCTGCCTATTTTAGTAAATACTGCTGCACGAGCAGCGTCCGTCTTACCCTTTTTTGCCTGTATATTGTGCCATTTTGAATGTCCTGACATACTTTATAACCTCTTTAAACCGTATTTTAATTGATACATAGCGATTCCTGCCGAAACAGCCGCATTCAAGCTTTCGCAACTGCTCTGCATGGGAATTCTAATTTTATATTCAGCCAAATCCAATAATTCATCAGCAATACCACCGCCCTCGTTGCCTATACAAAGACAATATTTATCAGGCGGTGTAAAATTGAAAATATCGTTTCCGTCCATATCTGCGCAAACAATGGGAACTCCGCCTAAAACAGATAAAATTTCCTCGCGTGTGCCTGTATATATTTTTACAAAGAAAATTCCGCTCATACTTGCCCTGACCGCCTTGGGTGAGTAGGGGTCGGTACAGTTTATAAGATAAATTTCGCTATACCCCGCCGCATTTGCAGTGCGTATTATAGTTCCCAAATTGCCCGGATCTTGCAGACAATCCAACAGAATACAGCTATTTTCCGGCGATTTAAGCTTAAAATTTGGAATTTTTACTACAGCAAGCGCGCCTTGCGGCGTTTTTTCTGTAGAAAGACTTTCAAATACGCTTTCAGAAACGACTATCGGGTTATTAAACTCATTTTCAAACCTTTCTATGCAGACGATAAACTGTATTTCACAGCCTGCCCGAATACATTCCTTTACAGGCTTGATGCCGTCGACAATGTATAAGCCCGAAATTTTTCTATACTTTTTGTCGTTGAGTTTTGAAATTTCCTTTATAGTAGGATTTGATTTTGACGTAATTACCATATAAAAAATTAAGCCTTTATTCAAGGCTTAAAATTTGATTATAATGCTTTTTTAGCCTGTTCTGCAAGCGATGCAAAAGCCGTAGCGTCGTTAACCGCTATGTCTGCAAGTACCTTTCTGTTGAGATTGATACCGGCAACTTTAAGACCGTGCATAAACTTGGAATAGGAAAGTCCGTTGATTCTTGCCGCTGCGTTGATACGAGCAATCCAAAGGCTGCGCATATCGCGCTTTCTAAGCTTTCTGCCGATATAAGCGTAGTTCAACGACTTCATTACAGCTTCGCGAGCGATTCTGTAAGACTTTGATTTATTGCCAAAATAGCCCTTTGCAAGGCGGAAAATCTTTCTGCGTTTCTTTAACGCGTTTACTGTTCTTTTAATACGCATTTATATGTCCTCCCGTTAAGCCTTATAGGGAATCATTGATTTAACTGTTGATTCCTGTGTAGTCGAAACAAGCGTATTCTGACGCAAATTTCTCTTTCTCTTTCTGTTTTTAGTTTCAGCCTTATGGTTTTTACCGCCGTGAGGTCTCTTTACCTTACCGCTCGAAGTAAGCCAAAAACGCTTTTTAGTGCCGCTGTGTGATTTCTGCTTGGGCATAAGTTTATCCTCCAAATTGAATTTTAATTTTTATCTGCCTTTATGGGCGAAAGCATCATTATAATCATTCTGCCTTCGGTCGAGGGTTTTTTATCAAGCACGGCTTTACCGCCAAGCCCGTCAAAAAAGTCCTGCATAACCTTGACGCCCTGATAGGCACGGGCATTTTCACGCCCTTTCATTCTTATTGAAACCTTGACTTTGTTGCCTGATTCCAAGAATTTTAAACATTGTTTGGTTTTGACCGCTATATCTCCGACATCAATTGTCATTGAAAGCCTGATTTCTTTCAACTCCACGACCGTCTGATTTTTGCGGTTCTCCTTTTCGCGCTTTGACTGCTCGTACTTAAATTTGGAATAGTCCATAATTTTACAAACGGGCGGAATTGCGTTCGGAGAAATTTTAACAAGGTCAAGCTCGGCTTCGTTTGCGAGTCGCTGCGCCTGAATGCTTGACATTACGCCGAGCATTGCGCCGTCTGCACCGATAACTCTTACTTCCTTATCGCGAATAGCTTCATTGACGGAATATAAGTCTTTTATAATCATTTACCTCTCAAATTAATTGACAAAAAATCGGGTTACGCAAAGTAACCCGATATATGCAAGATTAAAATCTAACAATACATTATCTGCCGAACAAACACTTTCGTGCGGCGAAAGGGGTTAACCTTTGCTTAACAATAAATATATTATCAAACAATGAATTTTTTGTCAAACGTTTTTAATTAAAAAATAGTCTTTTGCGCGTTTTCTTTGACAACTTTTTTTACAAAGCTATCAAGCTTAACTGTGTCTTTGGCTTCAACACCGCGCTTATTAACATTTACTGTGCCGTCTTCCGCCTCTTTATCTCCGACAACAATCACATAAGGCACTTTTTCCATTTTAGCTTCGCGAATTTTATAACCGATTTTTTCGTTACGTTTATCTATTTCACATCTTATTCCGTAATTAGTAAGTTTTTCGGCAACCTTTTCCGCATAATCGAGTGTTCTGTCGGTTATTGGCAAAATTTTAACCTGCGTAGGACACATCCAAAGAGGGAATGCGCCTGCATATTTTTCAATCAAAAGAGCAAGAGTTCTTTCATAACAGCCGATGGAACTGCGATGAATAACATAAGGATGACGTTTTGCACCGTCTACGTCAACATACTGCATATCGAAGCTTTCTCCTGCGGCAAAGTCAATTTGAATTGTAATCATTGTATCTTCTTTACCGTAGACGTTCTTTGCCTGAATATCGAGCTTAGGGCCGTAGAACGCCGCTTCATCGTCGGCTTCAACATAGTCAAGCCCCAAATCGTCAAGTATAAATTTCATCATAGCTTCGGTGTTATTCCAAGCCTCGTCGTCATCTATATATTTGTCTGATTTTGCTTTGCCTCGCTTTGAAAAACGGAATGTAACATCGTTTCTCATACCCAATGCATCGAGAAGGAAATACGATAAATCAAGACAGCGTTTAAATTCTTCCTCAACCTGCTCTTTAGTGCAAATGATATGTCCGTCAGAGAGCGTAAACTGTCTTACCCTTATAAGACCATGCATTTCTCCCGAAGCTTCTTTTCTGAACTCTGTCGCGGTTTCAGAATATCTGCAAGGCAAATCCCTGTATGACTTTAAGCCGTTTTTAAATATCTGATATTGGAACGGGCAGGTCATTGGACGAAGCGCCATAATTTCTTCACCTTTTTCCGACTCACCGTATTCGTCTATTTCTCCCAAAATAAACATTTTGTCGCGGTAGTGCGCCCAGTGTCCGGAAATTTTGTAAAGATCGGATTTTGCCATATTTGGCGTTTTTGTAATCATAAATCCGCGCTTTTGCTCTTCATCTTCAACAAAACGCTGTAAAATCTGCAATATTTTTGCGCCTTTGGGCATCAAAATGGGCAAGCCCTGCCCTACTACGTCGCTGGTCATAAATATACCGAGATCGCGCCCAAGCTTATTATGATCGCGCTTTTTAGCCTCCTCAACGGCTACAAGATACTCTTCAAGCTGTGCTTTTTTTTCGAACGCAGTGCCGTAAATACGCGTAAGCATCTTGTTTTTTTCATTTCCGCGCCAATAAGCGCCCGTAAGAGAAGTCAGCTTAAACGCCTTAATTTTGCCCGTATTGGACAGATGAGGTCCCCTGCAAAGGTCGGTAAAAGTGCCCTGTTTATAGAATGAGATGACGGCGTCCTCGGGCAAGTCGTTGATAAGTTCGATTTTATATTTTTCGTCGTACTTATCCATAAGCTTTAACGCCTCGGCACGCGGCAGTTCAAAGCGCTCGATAGCTGTCTTCGAGTTTATTATTCTCTGCATTTCCGACTCAATCTTTTCAAAATCGTCCTGCGTTATGGGTGTATTGAAGTCGATATCATAGTAAAAACCGCTGTCAATAACGGGGCCTATTGCAAGTTTGCAAGTCGGATATATGTTTTTCAACGCCTGAGCCAGAATATGCGCGCAGGTGTGGCGGTAGACTTCAAGACCTTCTTTGTCTTTTAAGGTTACAATTTCTAGCAAATCTCCGTCTTTAAGCTTACTCGAAAGGTCGCAAAGCTCCCCGTTTATTTTTGCCGCAACTGCCGCCCTTGCAAGCCCCTCGCTTATTGCCGTAGCGGCGTTTGCACAGTTAGCGCCGTTTTCCACCTGAATTTTGTCACCGTTTTTAAGAATGATTTCCATAATAAAGCCTCCAAAAATATAAAAAATCCTTAAACGAAAAATAATCGTTTAAGGACGCAATTACAAATTTTGCGCGGTTCCACCTTAATTGTCTTTAAAAAGACCGCTTTAAAGTTACCCGAAATTAAAAAAGTGGTTTCCCGTTCTCCTTGGTAATTATGCGGCTCTCAGCTTCCCACACTCTCTGTGAATCCCTCAGCGGTACTTGTCTTTATTCGAGTGATTATATTGTAGTACAAGTTTTTTTAATTGTCAACAAGTTTAGAATACTTTACGTCTAAAAATATTTGCCATTTTTTAAATAAAACTGTATAATCATTGTAACATTAAAATTTGAGGAAACAAATGGCTTACACAAATTTTAGCGAAGTAGAAAAAAAGTGGATTAAGTATTGGGACGAGAACAAAACTTTTCATACCGATTTACACGATTTTTCAAAGCCTAAATACTATATTTTGGATATGTTCCCCTATCCTTCGGGCGCAGGTCTGCACGTCGGACACCCCGAGGGTTATACCGCAACCGATATTCTGGCAAGAATGAAAAGAATGCAGGGCTTTAACGTGTTGCACCCCATAGGCTTCGACAGTTTCGGACTTCCTGCGGAACAGTTCGCGATAAAGACGGGCAACAATCCCGACGCGTTCACTCAAAAAAACATTAAAACTTTTACCGAACAGCTTAAAATGCTTGGTCTATCCTACGATTGGGATCAGACTATTTCCACATGCGACCCTTCTTACTATAAATGGACCCAGTGGATATTTAAACAGCTCTATAACGAAGGCTTGGCGCGCTATGTCGAAACACCCGTCAATTGGTGTGAAGAACTCGGCACCGTACTTGCAAACGACGAAATTATCGACGGAAAAAGCGAACGTGGCGGCTACCCCGTTGTGCGCAAGAATATGAAGCAGTGGGTTATAGATATTCAAAAATATTCCGAACGGCTTTTGAAGGGATTGGACGAACTCGATTGGTGGGATTCCTCTAAAACCGCACAAAGAAATTGGATTGGTAAATCGGTTGGAGCAAACGTTGAGTTCAAGATCGACGGCACAAATCAAACATTCACGGTTTTTACAACTCGCTGTGACACACTTTTCGGCGTAACCTATTGCGTTTTAGCGCCCGAGCATAAACTTGTAGACGTAATAACTACCGATAAACAGCGCGAAACAGTCAAAGAATACAAGCGAATATGCGCAAATAAATCCGACTTGGAGAGAACAGAACTCAACAAGGAAAAAACGGGTGCATTTACGGGTGCATACGCCATAAACCCCGTAAACGGGAAAAAGATACCTATTTATATTTCAGATTATGTACTGACTTCTTACGGTACGGGCGCGATTATGGCTGTGCCTGCACACGACACGCGCGATTATGAGTTTGCAAAAAAATTCGATATCCCTATTATTCCCGTTCTCGAAGGCGGCAACATTGAAAAAGAGGCGTTTACGGGAGACGGCATACACATTAATTCAGACTTCTTGGACGGACTTGACAAGCAGCAAGCAATTGACAAAATGGCTGAATGGCTTGCAGAGCATAAATGCGGCAAAAAGACGGTCAGTTATAAACTGCGCGAGTGGATATTCGGACGTCAAAGATATTGGGGAGAACCTATCCCGGTAATTCATCTTGACGACGGAGAAATTGCCGTACTCAGCGACGACGAACTTCCCCTAACTTTGCCCGAAATGCAGGATTATAAAGCGCACGGCGGCAATGCTCCGCTTGAAAACGCGCAAAGTTGGGTCAACGTTAAATACTACGACAAGCTCGGTAAGCGAGAAACAACAACTATGCCGGGTTCAGCCGGATCAAGCTGGTACTTTTTGAGATACTGCGACCCTCACAACAGTGAGGAATTTGCAAATTACGACCTTTTAAAACATTGGATGCCCGTTGACTTTTATATGGGCGGCAAGGAACACCTTGTCGGGCACCTGCTCTACTCTCGTTTCTGGACAAATTTCTTATTCGATAAAGGACTTGTGCCCTATAAAGAACCGTTTAAAAAGCTTTATCATCAAGGACTTATACTCGGTGAGGACGGAAATAAAATGTCCAAGAGCCTAGGCAACGTAATTAACCCCAACGACATTGTCGACGAGTTCGGTGCAGACGTTTTGAGAATGTACGAAATGTTTATGGGCCCTGTTGTCGATTCAAAACCCTGGTCAACTGCAAATATCGAGGGCGTCAAAAAGTTTGTAGACAGAATTTACAGGGTTTATTGCGAGCTTGACGTAATTTCGGATAAGCCCAATAAAAACCTTGAAAAGATTTACCACCAAACGGTAAAAAAAGTTACCGACGACTATGAAAATATGAAAATCAACACCGCAATATCGCAGATGATGATTTTCTTGAATGCTATTTATAAAGAGATTTCAGACGGCAATAAACTGCCTAAGCAATACGCAGAAGGACTAATTAAGCTTTTAAACCCCATTATTCCCTTTATTACCGAAGAAATTTGGAACACGGTTTTGGGACACAGCGGCACCATTGCTTACGAGCAATGGCCAGTTTACGACGAGGCAAAATGCGCCGAGGCTGGATTTGAATACGCGGTGCAGGTAAACAGTAAAATTAAGACTAAAATTACCGTACCTGCGGATATGAGCGCCGAAGATATTGAAAAACTTGTAAAAGCCGATAAAGATATTGCGCCGCTTATCGATGGAAAACAGATAAAGAAATTTATTTTAGTCCCCAAAAGATTGATAAATATTATAGTTTAAGGAGCTGTTTATGAAAACGTTTACCCCCCCCCCCGAAAAAATCGTTTAATTAAAGCATTTGCTTTGGTATTTGCTTCCGCTTTAAGCCTTACTTGCTTTTTCGGCTGTAACTTCGGTGGCGGCAATTTAGACAATCCGCCTGACAACGGCAATAACAACGGTGACAACACGCAACCCTCGAAATACAGCAAAATTTTAGAAAGTATTCTAACCGACGAAAACTACAACAGCATAATTAAAGAAGCAAAAGAAGATTTCAATTTTTATAGCTCCGCAAGCTTTGACCCACATCCCTATGGCTTTTTAAAGAAAAAAGGTCATAATATAGATGCCGTTAAATCGGGTGATTTGGAATGCAGAACTGTATCTTATATATTAGATGAAGAGCCCAACAATCTGTATATTATGACATATGTTGAGAATGCTTCGTCAGACCCTTATTACACAGAATATACTCTTAAATACACTCTCAGTGAGCAAGAGATGAAAGATTATAAGTTCTTACATAAAGATGGCTCATACTACTACGTTCAAGCAGTGTTTATGAACGACGCTATTTCTAAAACTAAGAAAGAAACGATAGTTAGCGAAACTAAAATGAACGTCAAAGCTCATAAGAAGATGAGGGATAGTATTGCAAAAAATACTACAGTAAAAAATAAATACAAAAACACAAAAATTAATTTTGTAATGAACAGTTTTAATGAATCTAATCAAACATTTGATCTTAAGGTTTTCCCTATGCATTCCAATAACACTTCTATGATTATTAAAGATAAAATGCTTGAATTATATTTAGAACGTGGCTATCAAAAATTAAGTATTATTAACGATATTTATTATGCTCCAACTACAGGTGGCGCCTATGAATCTTTGCCTAATTAAACTAAAGAACACGTTACAACATATTACCATTCTCAAGATACTATTTTAGGTAATATCTATACTAAAGATTTAAACGACCAAACTTAAACTCAATACTGATATCGGTAAAAACATAAAAAAATCCCCTAACGGTTATGCCGTTAGGGGGTTTTTAAAAATTAAAGAGATTCAAGCATTTTTACAACATCGCCAACCGTCTTTAATTCGGAAACCTGTTCTTCGGGAATGGATTTCCCCGTTTCGTCTTCCAAAGTCATTAAAAGTTCGACAACGTCAAGAGAATCGGCACCGAGGTCCTTTACAATTTCACTGTTTTCAGTAATGTTTGCAACATTGACGTTCAACTGCTTGGCAAGCAAGTTTGCTACCTTTTCAAACATAATTTATTCCTCCTGATTAAAATTTTAACAAACAAGACTTTATATGTCAAGTTTAATTTGCTTTTTTATTTGATACCTGTTTTAAAGACAGACCTATGCGCTGTTTTTTCTTGTCAAGCGCAATAATTACCGCTTTTACCTGCTGACCGACTTTTAATACGTCGGACGGGTGTTTAATATATCTGTCGGTAATTTCGGAAATATGCACAAGTCCGTCTTGATGCACCCCTATATCCACAAACGCGCCAAAGTCAATTACGTTTCTTACCGTGCCGTCAACTACCATACCGACGGACAAATCTTCAATACTGAGTATATCGCGCCTCAACTGTCTTTGAGGCAGGCTGTCACGGATATCTCTGCCGGGCTTTATAAGCTCGTTTATAATATCCTTCATTGTTGCCTTATCAAGCTCGCAGTATTCCGCAGCTTTATCTTCCCCATAAGTTTTGACTTTTTGCGGCAATTCCCTTAATTTTCCCTCTCTTACGTCGCTGTCGTTATAGCCGAACAGTTCAAGTAATTTTTCTGCTTTTTTGTAGGACTCGGGATGCACCGCAGTGTTATCCATAATATTTTTACCGTCAGTAATACGAAGGAAACCGGCACACTGCTCATATGCCTTAGCTCCCAGCTTGGAAACCTTTAAAAGCTGCGAGCGCTCGGTAAACTTACCGTTTTCTTCGCGGTACGCCACAATATTTTTAGCTATTCCGGCATTGAGTCCGGCAACGTATTTTAACAGAGAAACGCTCGCCGTATTTAAATCGACGCCTACGTTGTTTACACAATCTTCCAAAACGCCGCCAAGCACGCTGTCGAGCCGCTTTTTATCCATATCGTGTTGATACTGACCTACGCCAATGGATTTGGGGTCGATTTTAATTAATTCCGCAAGGGGGTCCTGCAACCTTCTTGCAATAGAAATTGCCGAACGACGGGTCAAATCGTAGTCGGGGAACTCCTCGACGGCAAGCTTGCTTGCAGAATATACGCTGGCGCCGGCCTCGTTTACAACCGCATAAGTCACGCCGCTTACTTCCTTTAAAAGCTCGGCTACAAAAATTTCAGTTTCCTTGCTTGCGGTGCCGTTGCCGATAGAAATTATATCCACGTTATGCTTTTTAATTAGATCTTTCATTATGACCTTTGCACCCTCTGTATCGTTTTTGGGGGGCACGGGATAAATAACGCCAACGTCTAAAACCTTGCCGGTTTCGTCAACAACGGCAACCTTGCAGCCTGTTCTGTATGCAGGGTCCAATCCGAGCGTAACTTTTCCCTTTACGGGCGGCTGCAAAAGCAAGGGACGAAGATTTACTTCGAACATTTTTATTGCCTGTTCGCTTGCTCTGTCCGTCAAAATAGCCCTGACCTCGCGTTCAATCGAGGGTTGAATAAGCCTGTCGTAGCCGTCGTCCGCCGCCTCTTCTATCAGTTTGGCGCAAGCTTGATTTCCGTCCATTTTTATGTATTTAACACAGCAAACTCGCTTAGCAATATCGGGATTGAAATAAATTTTTGCCTTTAAAAATTCTTCCTTTTCTCCGCGGTTTATTGCAAGTATTCTGTGGTTCTTAATTTCGGGAAGAATTTCAGAATAATCGGCGTACATTGAATAAGTACCCTTTTCGTCATCCTTAACCATTTTAACCTGCATTTCTCCGTGATTTTCCAAGAGAGTGCGCAGCTTTTTACGGAGGTCTGCATTGTCGGAAATAATTTCGGCAATTATGTCCTTTGCGCCTACTATGGCTTCGTCGACGGAATTAACTTCCAATTCGGCGGAAATATAGTTTTCGGCTTCCTTATACGGGTCTGCCTCCTGCGCAAGTATAAATTCGGCAAGGGGCTGCAAACCTTTTGCAATGGCAACAGAAGCCCTCGTCTTTTTCTTTTGTTTAAAGGGACGATAGATATCCTCGACTTCCGTCATTGTCTGCGCGGCTGCTATGGCTGACTGAATCTCTTCCGTCATTTTTTCCTGCTCGATAATTGCAGAAGCCACTTCTTCCTTGCGCTTTTGAAGATTTTTCAAATACTCGTATCTGTCGTTGAGTTCACGGAGAACCTGATCGTCGATAGCGCCCGTCATTTCCTTGCGATAGCGCGCAATGAAGGGGATTGTATTGCCCTCATCCAAAAGTTTTAAGATGTTCTCGACATGGTCGGGACGGAGCTTAAATTCTTCCGTCAGCTGCTGTGAAATTTCCATACTACCTCTTTATCTGTTTTAAATATGTTTTTTGTTCGGCGGAAAGTCTGTAACTTTCACACGCCTTTTGAATTGCTTTATTGTGGGTTTTTTTATCCGGCGGCGTTTGCAATAAAAAGTTCACCGTGTTTTGATAATCTTTTACAAGCATTTCCGCAACAAGCCATGCAGCAGCCATATGTACATAATAATAGTCTGTGTCTGCACGCTTAATGCTGTCAAATATGTAATCGGCGTACTCCGCTCCGCAATAATAGTGCAAAAGCGTTGTAAGCGCAAATCTTTGATAAAACTCGCTGTCGACTTTGAGATACCTTTCAATATAAGGCAAAAATTCTTCTCTATGACGCTTTATACATTTTGGAGTAAAACAGTCGCAAGTTGCCCAATTGTCTATAAGCTTTACACAGTCATCAACATAGCAAATAAATTTTTCCCATTTAAGATAAGAAACCGCCGCAAGCTTTATAAAAGTAACGTCATAATACTCGTCTGGAAAAGTTAAAATATTGTCAATTTCCCCGACATATTTTTTTGCAATCTTGCGCATTTGAGGAATTCTCACGCCCAAAACGTTTAAACTGTCATTCTTCAAAAGCTTTTTATGAAAATTACGATACCCTGCGTCGGCGTATTCAGACAGTTCAGCCAAAAACTCGCGATAAGTAATCATACCAAATCTCCTTTGTAAATCGGGTATTTGCCGGACTTGTCGACGGTAACTTTACATACGGTACGCCGATGTCTGAAAAGTTTTTTTCAAAAATCGAAAAAGCCTTACCGCCGTTAACTATTATAAAACTTATTTTGGAATTTTGCAATACCTTTTTTATATCGGCTACCTTAAAATTTTTAATAGTATCGTCTTTTGAGCCTTCTATTTCACATTCGGTAACTATATCCCAAAGCGCAATGCGGCGTTTCTTTAAAAATTCTTTCTTTTCTTCAACGGTCTGCGGTACTTCGTCACCGAAAAAACCGCTTATGGTTTTCCAAAACCTATTTTGTTTATTGCCGTAATAAAATTGTACTTGCCTGCTCTTTACCGACGGAAAACTACCCAATATAAGTAACTTGCTGTTATCGTCATAGCAGGGCTCGAAACCGTGCTTAATCTCCGACATAATTATATTGGCTTGTCCACCACGCCTACAAGCGAGGCAGCCTTTTTATCTTCGCTGAAATTGAACTCGATTGCCGCCAACACGTCGTTTAACGTAACCGCTTCAATCTTTTTGACCCTGTCCTCGAAATCATATACCCGACCGCTGTACAAAAGTTCTTTACCGAACAAAAGCATCTGCGAGCTTGTACTCTCCTGAGCAAATATCGAAGATGAAATAAGCTGTTCTTTGCCCCTTAAAAACTCCTCTTCGGTTACCTTTTGCGTCTTTATTGCCTTAATGCAATTGTAAATTGCTTCAACGGACTGCAAGTATTTTTTTGCATTTACGCCTGCATAAATAGACAGCGCCCCCGTTTCGGCGTATGTGGAAACGTATGAGTAGACCGTGTATGCAAGCCCGAGCTCTTCTCTTACCGTCTGAAACAATCTCGATGAAACGCCGCCGCCGAAAATTACGTTCATAATCTGCGTTGCGTCATAAAGCTCGTCGTATCTTTTTACCGTGGGAAAAGCAAGCCCGATATGCACCTGTTCAATCTCTTTACGCTTTAAAAGCGAACCGCCTAGAAGATTGACATCTATTTTGCCGCGTTTACAGCATCTGTTTTCAATCTTGGAAAAGTACTTGTCCACAAGCTCTTCGGCAAGCTTGACGTCTATGTTTCCCGCCATAGAAATTACTATATTGTCGGGAACATAGTGCTTTGACATATAATCGCTGACATCGCTTTTCGTAAATCCCGAAACATTGGCTTTGGAGCCTAAAATATTCCTGCCGTAGCCGCGCTCTCCGTAAAAAGCGCGCGACAACAAGTCGAGGCACAAATCATCGGGAGTATCCTCATTCATATTGATTTCTTCTATTATAACGCCCTTTTCCTTGGCCATTTCCTCTTCGGGGAAAGTACTTTCAAGAAAAATATCGGCAAGTATTTCAAAAGCTTCCGCCGCATGATTTGTCGTCGATTTGGCGTAATAGCAAGTAAGGTCTTTACCTGTAAAAGCGTTCATTTGCGCACCTATTCTATCCATTTCGTCCGAAATTTGAAAAGAAGTGCGTTTTTTTGTACCTTTGAACATCATATGTTCTATAAAATGCGAAATGCCGTCCTCTTTATCGGTTTCTACGGAAGCACCCGTGTGTACGAGTATTCCCATAGTAACCGACAAAAGACCGGTCATTTGGTTGACTACAAGCTGTAAACCGTTCGATAGTTTTTTATAGTGTATCATTGTTCTCCTAAAATTTGGGAAATAACGGCGGTTTTTAGTCCGTTTTCTCCTATGTATTTTAATATTTCGGGCAAAGCATCAACTGTCTGCGCCTTGGGGTGCATCAGTATAAATTCTCCCGATTTTAAATTTTTAGTTGCTCGCTGAATTAAAACGTTTACGTCATTATCTCTCCAGTCAATGGTGTCGCGCGACCACATAATTACTTTCATTCCAAGTGAAGCGCAAGCTGCCAAAGTGTTGTCATTATACGCTCCCGACGGCGGCGCAAACAACTCTACTTTTTTACCGCAAATCATTTCCAACAGCTTTACGCTGGGGCGAATTTCCTCTAAATTTGCGTCATATGACATCTTCGAATGGTCCTTATGAAAATAACCGTGACTGCCGATTTCGTGACCGCGATTATAAATCTCGCGCACGCAGTCAACATTGTCGTCAGCCCAGCTACCACCAATAAAAAACGTGGCTTTTGCCTCGTATTCATCGAGAATATCGAGTATTTTTAATACGTTTTCACTGCTTTCGTAGATATTAAACGTTAATCCCACTTCGTCGTTTTCATCGTTGCCGCTCGCAAACAAATTGGGATTTTCGTAGATTACTGCTGTTGCGTTGCCGCTGTAATAGCCTACAATCGACACTGCAAGTACTACAACCATCAACGCCAAGTTAGTTAAAATTGTAAAAAGTTTGCTTTTCAATTAGTTTACCCCAAAATAATATTACTATTAATATAATATTACGTTGATACGACTAACTTGACTATCTTAACTTTATAAATGTAACGCCCGTTTCTCCTTCGCCGTATTTTCCGAGTCTGAAACTTTCCACACGCCTGTGCCGTTTCAAATGTTCGGCAATAGCCGTTCTCAACTTACCCGTTCCCACGCCATGTATAACTTTTATCTCTTCAAGATTGTCCATTACCGCCTTGTCGATAAAATTATCCACTTCGATTATAGCCTCCGGCACGGTCAGTCCCAAAATATTAATTTCAAGCACAGGCAAAGATTTTGGCATTTGCTTAACAACTTTTATTTTCTTTGGCGCGGAGCTTTCGTTGCCGACTATCAACAAGTCGCTTAATTTTAAGTGCATTTTTAAGCTTCCGCACACAACTTCCGCCTCACTCTTTTTCTCGTTAAACGCAGTGACCGTTCCCTTGCTTTCCATCGGCTTTATAAAAACTGTTATTCCGACTTTTATATTGCTCTGCGTTGCCTCGCAATAATCCACAACCTTTTTTTTATCGCCCTCTTCGTCGAAGGCGCTTTGCTCAAACTTATTTTTAAGCGTGCGCGCGGCAATAAGGTCAGCTTCTGTTAGCTCTTCTTTTTTAAAAAGCTGTTCTATTTCAGCAAGCATCTTCTCAGCTTTTTCCGTTCTGTCGGCAATTATGCGTCTGCTTTCGGTGCGAGCGGAACGGTTGATTTTTTCCTTTTCTCTATTAAGCTCGTTAATTTGCGCATTTACTTTGTCAAGCTTTACCTTCCATTCACGCTCGATTTGCGAAATTTCGGCAAGCTTACTTTCCGCTTCTATCCTACTTTCTTCTGCGCGCCGTACCACATTTTCGAAACTGCGCGCCCCGTCTGAAAGATACAGATCGGCTTGTTCGAGTATATCACTGCTCATACCCAGTCTCCGCGCTATCGCGAGGGCGCAGCTTGCGCCGGGTAAACCTATTTTTATGCGGTAAAGCGGCTTTAACGTATCGGAATCAAACTCCATACTCGCATTTTCAATCCCTCCGACAGTATAGGCAAACTCTTTAAGCGATGTAAAATGAGTTGTAACAATACCCTTAGAGCCGCAATCAATTAAATGTTTTACGACAGCTTTTGCAAGAGCCTGCCCCTCGTCGGGGTTTGTTCCGCCACCAAGCTCGTCAATTAAAATAAGGCAATTTTTTGCGGCACGGTTACAAATATCTATTATATTTGTAATATGTGACGAAAACGTAGACAAGCTTTCCTCTATGCTTTGGCTGTCACCGATATCGCAGAATATTCCGTCAAACACTGCTACCGAGCTCCCCTCCGCGGCACAAATAAATAGTCCGCACGCCGCCATAAGGCAGAACAACCCCGTCATTTTAAGCGTTACCGTTTTACCGCCGGTATTCGCTCCGCTCAGAAGCAAATAATTATAAGATGAGCCAAGCTCTAATGAAACGGGAACAACTTTTTCACGAACTATTAACGGGTGCCTACCTTTGATGATATTGATATAGCCCCTATCGTTTACCTTCGGCATCGAGCATTTATGCACATATCCGTACTTTGCACAGGCAAATAAACTGTCGATATACGCGAGCTTTTGCGTGTTTATTGTTAACTGCTCGCACATATCTCCGACGCGCTTTGAAAGTGATTTTAAAATTGCCTCAACCTCTTCGCGTTCGTCTATATAGAGTGCAATCAGTTCGTTGTTGAGTTCAAGAATATATTCAGGCTCTATAAAAAAAGTTGCGCCCGTCTTTGAACGGTCGTGAACAAAGCCCTTGACGTGATTTTTATGTTCGGCTTTGACGGGTATAACGTACCTGTCGTTTCGCATAGTGACCACGCCGTCTTGCAAAAACTCGCTGTCTTTACCGGACGAGTACTCCGAAAGTTTTTCTCTAATCCTTGAATTTAAGTTCTTAATTCTTGTACGGATACTCAAAAGTTTGTCGCTTGCATAATCGCTTAACGCATCGACCGAAATAATTTTATCGACTATGTCGCGTTCCAAATTTTCGTCAAAATAGATATCCTTAACCAAAGAACGCATTAAAACAAGTTCTTCGTCGTCGATTTTCGTTATCGAAATATAGATATTTCTCGACGACCTTAAAAGCGCGGCTATATCCAACAACTCGGCGCAGGTTAAAACCGAACCCTTATTTGCTCGCACAAGCTCGTTATCAACATTCCCGAAATTTTCAACCTTATTTATTCCGTAATTGTACAATAACTTGTCGCACTCTTTTGTAAAATTAAGTCGTTGCCTTACTTCTTTTAAGTCTTTTGAAGGTTGGCAACCTAAAATTAGCACCTTTCCGCTATCCAACGAGCAATATTCGGAAACCGCCGACAAAATTTTATTGAGTTCAAGCTTTTCAAGACTTCTTTTATCCATACTTTGATTTTAAACGACAGGAGACGTGCCGTGCCCCTTTGTATAATTTTTTAAAATAGCTCGCAAATCGTTTGACGATTTGCAAATTGTAGTTATAGTTTTGCCGTCAAGCAATGTGCAGTCGCACAATATTCCAGTGCCGCACTCTCCGTTGACCAAATCAGCACAGTTAAACACTTCAAAACGACATTCTCCAAAAGAATATCTGTGCAGTGGAAATTTTCTGCCGTTTTCGTCGGTCAAAACATATTTTCTACGTTTATCGCAAGTTTTACACTTTTTACCGAACGGACAGTATATTAAATCCATAACCTTAATATTACCGCTGCTCAAATAAAAAGTTTTTTCTGTTTTTAAAATTTTAATTTCGGTTTCCGTCAACTCTTTGGAAAGACAAATATAGTTCGCTTTACAGTAATTTAAGTCGACTCGGTTAGTAATATTTAAGCCCGTACCAACAAAAAGACGGGTATGCAATTCCTCTGCAAGCTCAAACCCGTATATCCCCTCGCAAAATATACCGTCAAATTTCTTGATTAAAGGAATAAGTTTTTCTATTTCCAGACCTGTCAAATAAGGCGGCAAATATAGATATTTTTCTCCGTTAAAATTTTCAGTTAGCGCCGAAATATCTTCGTCTAAGCTTTCGAGCTTTAAAATAGCAATATCACAGGCAATTCCGTTAAAAGTTGTACAAATTGCTGCAAATTTTTCGTTTTTTTGCTCGCATACTTGCGGCAAAGTATAAGTCGGCTTGTAGCTTCTGTTGTGGTTTTGCGAAATTTTCAGCCAATAATCATTATAAATACTGCGGCGCAGGGCATTGAGTTCGGATACGGGAACAAAGACTCCATCCGTTTCAAATTGCGTAAATTCAACGGAAAACGGGTATTTATCTACTTTTTTAAAACAATTTTCGTAATCGTTTTCGCTCAACGGTCTGTTTAAGGATGCGGAAAGCTCGGTTGTTCCAAAGTAAATTTTTCCGTTTACTGTAACTTGTGCCTTTTTACCCACCATAAACCGCGCCGAAACCGTCAATGAAATTAGCCGTTTTTCGTTCAACAGACGAGCATTTAAAACCGTATCGGTCGTCACGAAAAGTTTATCCCCGTTTTTTAAACGTGCTGTTGAAGAAACAACGATATTCGACCCGATTTTATTTAAATATTTCGCCCCCCCGACTTCTTTTCCGTCGCGCAAAACCTTAAAGTAGTCCCCGACAACAAAATTTTGATTACTTTCACATATATATTTGCCGTTTTCAACCTTGACGGTGCCGACATATTCCCCTATATGTCCTTGAACTGCGGAAGATAAAAAGCTTTTATCCTGCCCCCAGGCAAGCCCCTTTGTATAATTTCCGCGATTATAAGTGCGCTTTAAGTCGCTCAAATCGTTTCTTTTAGGTTTATCGTCTAAAATACCGCGGTAATATTTTACCGCCGCGGATACATATTCCGCGCGGCGCATTCTGCCCTCGATTTTGAATGAAACAACACCACAACCCAGCAATTCCTCAATATTTTGCCCGATACATAAATCGGAAAGCGATAATTTATATGATAAATCCTCAAATCCCTCTCTGTCTATAGAATAACGCTTTCTACACGGCTGTTTACACCTGCCTCTATTACCGCTATTACCGCCGCCAAATGACGACATATAACATTGCCCCGAAAAACAGGTGCAAAGCGCGCCCTGTACAAAAACTTCGGTCTCGATTATTTCCGCAATAGCCTTTATATCCGAAATATTAGTTTCCCGAGCCAAAATTACGCGCGAAAAACCCATTTTCTTCGCAAATTTTGCTCCATAAACGTTACAAATACCAGCCTGCGTAGATAAATGGAGAACTATTTCGGGATAATTATCTTTAATAAATTTACCCAAAAAAACGTCTGAAACAATCAGCGCGTCCGCGCCCAAATTCCAAGCCGAAAGGGCGGTCTGCAAAAACTCGTCTACTTCGACGTCTTTTACAAGCGTATTCATCGCTACATAAACTTTAACGCCGAAAGCATGACAGTATGATGTTGCCTCAGAAAGACTTTCGTAGTCAAAATTTTCGGCAGAGTTTCTTGCAGAATATAGTTTAAGTCCCAAATAAACGGCATCCGCACCGGCATTTACAGCCGCAACCAAACTGTTTTTATCTCCGACAGGGGCTAATATTTCAGACATAGTACTGCGTAAAACCATATTTTTTTATAATTAGAGCTATTGCACCGTCATTGTTTGTGTCTGTAATTAAGTGCGCCTGCTCTTTTAACTGCTCGTCTGCGTTGCCTACGGCAACACCAAGACCTGCAACTTTAATCATAGATAAATCGTTTAAATTGTCCCCCACAGCAATACAATGTTTAATAGAAACACCAAAATGCTTACAAAGGAATTTTACCGCTTCTCCTTTTGTTTCGTTTATAGGTGAAACTTCAACAAGAACCTTCGCACTGCAAGTTATATCAAAGCGAGAACCAAGCCTATTTATTAGTTCTGAATATAGCTTGTTACGCTCGTTTGGAGCAACAAGGCAGCTTACCTTATGACAGTCAAGCGAATTATTTAAAACAAACTGCGAAATTTTACCTTCAACAAAAGTTGTTTGCACGCCTATAATGCGCTCATATACCTGCAAGTACTCGTTATCTTTGGGAATGTCCGTATATATCTTATCCCCGCAATATATATTAATGTATCGACCGAGTTCCTCAATATTTCTACATATTTCATAGGCATCCGTATAGCTAAGCGATATATCTTTTATTATTTTGCCGCTCTCGATATCTGCAATAACGCAACCCTGATTTGCAATTACCAGCCCTTTTAAGCCCAACTCACGAACACGCGGCAATATCGAACAAAGCATTCTTCCCGTACAGACGGCAAAAATGCCTCCGCATTCTACATATTCATTTATTGCTTCGACAACCTTTTGCGGTACGCATTGATTGTCGTCGATCAAAGTTCCGTCAAAGTCCGAAACGATAAGCTTATAGTTTATTTCTTTCATAAGTTTTCCTGTAAATAGGTCTTAATTTTAGCGGCAAGCGCAAGAGATATTCCGTCTATTTCGGCAATAGCATTTATGTCGGCGTTCATAATTCCGTCAAGCGTGCCAAATTTATCGAGCAGTGCCATTCTTCTTATCTTGCCTATACCGTCTATTTCGGACAACACACTGCTTAAATTGCGTTTTGAATGAATGTTTCTAAAATAAGTTATAGCAAACCTATGCGCCTCGTCACGTATCCTTTGAACCATTTTTAAAGAATAATCGCGATGAGGTATTTTGACGCTTTCGCTTGAATTTAATGTAAAAATTTCTTCTTCTCTTTTAGCAAGCGACACCAGTTCAATGTCTGTAACGCCCTTCTCTTGAAAAATTTTCTCAACCGAAGAAAGTTGACCTTTTCCACCGTCAATGATAATCAAATCGGGCTTAGGAAACTTTTCTTCCTCTGTTTTAAGTTTATCAAGCCTTCTTGTCAATACTTCCTGCAACGAAGCAAAATCATTTGCGCCTTCGACCGTTTTTATTCTGAACCTGCGGTAGCTGCTACGATCGGCTTCGCCGTCTATAAATACAACCATCGAACCGACCTTGTCAACCCCGCTAATATTAGAAATATCATAGCACTCGATTCTGCGCGGATAAGCCTTCAAAGACAACAGATATTGCAAATGTTTACAAGCATTAATGGTCATATCGTCCTTATGTTTAATTTTATCGACAGACTTTTCCAAAAACTCCTGAGCGTTTCTTCGCGCCATTAATAGAAGTTTGAGCTTGTCCCCCTGTTTGGTCGCGGTAATTTCAACATTTTTATCAAATCTTTCTTTAAAATAGTTTTGCAACAATTCCTTTTCGCAAAATTCTTCAAGAATAATTTCGGCAGGGATTTCGTGATTTTGATAGTACTGCGTAATAAAGCTTGTTAAAGCCTCACTGTCGCTCATATGCGCTTCGTCAAGCGCAAAGCTGTTTCCGCCCTGCATTATTCCCTTTCTCGTAACTAGTATGTTTACGGCTGAATACAAATTATTTGAAGCATATGCTATAATGTCGGCGTCAATATCGCGATTTAATGCCGTAATACGCTTAGCTTCAAGCTTTGTAAGCATTTCAAGCTTGGTTTTATAGTCGAGAGCAAGTTCGAAATTTTCGTTTTCCGCCGCGTCAAGCATTTTATTTTTCAGCAACGTTTCCGCCTCTTTATAATTGCCATCGAGAAAGCTTATCGCTTTTTTAACCCTTGATACATACTCCTCGCGGTTTGTTTTACCTGCGCAGGGCGCAAGACATCTGCCTATATGGTAATTCAAACATTCGCGTTTATTACCTGTAATTTTAGTGTGGCACAGCCTTATACAAAAGGTAAGCTGTAAGGTATCGAGTATATCCTTACAATTAATCCCACCCATATAAGGCCCGAAGTATTTACAACCGTCTTTCCTTATCTTTCGCGTAATACTGAAATTGGGATACTCCTCGCGCATATCTATTTTGATATACGGATAAGTTTTGTCATCCTTCAATAAAATGTTGTATTTGGGTTTATATTTTTTTATTAAATTATTTTCAAGCGCAAGCGCATCAATTTCGGAATTAGTTATTATATAGTTGAAATCACATATATTTTCAACCATTTTCATAACTTTTTCGGGTTTCGGCGTATTGTGAAAATACTGCCTGACCCTGTTTTTAAGCACGCGCGCTTTGCCGACATATATGACGTTGCCATACTTGTCAAGCATAATATAGACCCCGGGATTATCGGGTAAAAGTTTTAATTTTTCCTTTATTACGTCCATACAACTGTTTTTAATTATAACATATTAACGTATTATTTGCAATCTTAAAAATAAAAATCTTGCCAATAGAGGCAAGATTTTTTCTAACAACCCAAAAATTCAACACCTTTTAACATAACGTCGTTTACGGTATCGTTTACCAAACTGTAAAAAATTATTTTTCCCTGTCGTTCGCTCTTTACAATTCCCAAATTTTTTAACAGCCGTAATTGGTGTGAAATAGTAGTCTGGTTAATTTCAAGTACACGCGATAAATCCGTAACGCACATTTCCGAGATTGCAAGAGCAGACAACATTCTCACCCTCGTCGGGTCTGCAAAAATAGAAAAAAAGCAAACTATACTGTCAAGAACATCGCCCTCAGGCACATATTCCAAAACCAAATCTTTTGTTCGTCTGTCTAAAAGCATTGTATCAGTCATCACGCTACCTCCGTAATAATTATAAAGCCCCGTATGCTGATATGTCAATGCGTTACAATAATGTATATTGTCACAAAATGTCTTTGTTTGTCACTTTGCTTCTATAGACACAACTTTATAGCCTGCATCGGTTATAAGCGCCTTAATTTCGTCATCATTGACCTCTTCACGGCTCCTGATAACCGCAATATTTTTTTTGAGTTTTACGTCGACGGATATAACGTTTTGCGCCGTAGCAAGCTTATCTTCAACTCGTTTAGCGCAATGTGCACAGCACATTCCCTCGATATTTACAATCTTTTTCATTAATATATCTCCCTTTATAAGTTTTTTATTTTTATACAGTAACAGCCTCAATGCGTTGCCGACTACAAACAGTGACGACAAACTCATACAAGCTGCGGCTATCATTGGATTAAACACAAAATTCAACGCAGTAAATGCACCGGCAGCTACAGGTATCATTATTACGTTATAGAAAAACGCCCAAAATAAGTTTTCTTTTATGTTTAAAACCGTTACTCTGCTTAAATCAAACATAGTGTCGAGCGTTCTCAAATCTTCGCTCACAAGCACAATATCCGCCGAGTCAATAGCAACGTCGGTACCGTTACCCATTGCCACACCGACGTCGGCTTGCTTTAACGCAGGGGAATCGTTTATTCCGTCACCTACCATAGCAACCTTTCCCCCCACCGCCTGAACGTTTTGAACGGCTTTTAGCTTATCCTCCGGCATAACTTCCGCAACAAATTCTTGAATACCTACAAGATTTGCAACGGCTTGGGCAGTCTTACTTTCATCTCCAGTCAGCATTGCAAGCCTGATATTGCGAGCTTTTAATAAATGAATTGCCTCTGCGCTGCCTTCCTTTAAAGTATCGGCAATCGCAATCAAACAAAGCACAGCATTGTCGGACGCAAGATATATTACTGTTTTACCGCTTTCAGAAAAACTTGTTGCCAAATTTTTTACGTTATCGGGAATTTTTATACCGCCTAAAAGCTTTACGTTGCCTAAATAGTACTTTGCACCTTCATATTGCGCAACTGCGCCTTTACCTACTATATATTCAAATCCGCTAACTGCAAACCCGTCTCGAACGTATTCAACTACGCATTTTGCAAGCGGATGATTTGAATTCTGTTCAATGCCGCAGGCAAGCTTTAACGCCCAATCCCTATCGCAATCGAATGTTTCGACGTCGGTAACTTTGGGTTTTCCCTCGGTTATAGTAGCCGTTTTATCAAGAAGAACCGAGTTTAAGTCGCATACTTTTTGCAAGCTTTCGGCATCTTTATATAAAATTCCGAGCGAAGCGCCCTTGCCTGTTGCCGTCATTATGGCAACAGGTGTTGCAAGCCCCAACGCGCACGGACAAGAAACAACAAGCACGCTTATGGCGTAAGTTACACAATGCTCGGGCTTGAAGCCGCCGTCAACAGCCAACCAAATTAAAAACGTGGCTATTGCAATAATTACTACAATGGGCACAAATATTCCTGCAACTTTATCCGCAAATTTTTGAATGGGCGCTTTGCTTGCACCCGCCTCTTTTACCATTTTTATTATTTTGGAGAGAGTAGTTTCCGCACCGACACGCTCGGCACGCATCTTTATAACTCCGCTCTTAACAACCGCAGCGGTAGTGACAAAATCACCTGTCGAAACCTCTACGGGTAAGCTCTCTCCCGTAACGGCGCATTTATCAACAAACGAGCTTCCGTCTGTAATTACGCCGTCCACAGGGATATATTCTCCCTGTTTTACAACAAGAATATCTCCGACTCTCACATCTTTAACAGAAATTTGTTTTTGCACGCCGTCAATTTCAACAGTTACGGTATCGGGCGCTAACTTTAATAGCTTTTCAATTTCAGAACCCGTCTTTTTTTTCGACTTTTCTTCCAGCCATTTCCCTACGGTTACAAGCGCTAAAATCATAGCCGCCGACTCGAAATGCAAGTTCATAGCATTTTGAACTTCGTCCATGCCGACGAATATAAATCCAGTCAAAACTATTGAATATATGAACGAAACCCCTGAACCGAGCGCAACGAGCGTATCCATATTAGGAACGCGCTTGAAAACCGCTATTACCCCGTTTCTAAAAAAAGAATAATTTACGCCTATAATTACTGCCGCCAATATTGCCTGATAAAGTGCAAACCACCTTGAATTTCCCTCGTGAGGATTGAGAAAAGGCGGTACGGGCGCTCCGAACATATGCCCCATTGAAACGTACATCAGGGGAACAAGCAAACAGACAGATATAATAAAGCGAATAAATAATTGCCTATCCTTGCTCTTTTCCTCTGCTATCGGCTTCTCACCCTCGTTAAAAATTCCGTAGCCGAGCGACTTAACCGCGTCAAAAATTGTTTGTTCGGATACGAGCGTTTCGTCAAATTCAACGGACATACTCTTAGCCATAAGGCTGACTTCGCAATAAGTAATTCCCTCTATCTTTGAAAGCACCCTTTCGATGCCCGAAGAACAAGCCGAACAAGTCATTCCCGTTATTTCATATGTTTTATTCAATATTTACCTCTGATATATTATTGATAACATTATAAAACCTAATTCCCATTAAGTCAATAGGAATTAGGTAATTTCAAAAAAATTAATGAAGTTTTTCAAAAAAATGATTTTTCGCAAGCTCTTCTTCAACGCTCATACCCGAGCCAAGCGCAAGCAAAACCTTTGTAGTTGCCATTTCAAAGCTTATATCGTAAGCCGTAATACATTTTTCGACAAGACCGAGCGCGCTTCCGTAAGTTCGCGCACTGCTATCGACGGGAGCAATTACAACCTCTATGCCCAAGCTCTTGCAATATTCGAGAAAGTTATTGAAATTTGCCTCTTTGCCCTTAGTACAAACCGTTCCGCTGTGGTATAGCTGTACCATAACTGCCTTGGGTTTAATTTCCGTAAATCGATAAAAATCAAAATTGAGCAACGAGTGCGCCTGAATTGTTACCATATCCATACAGAGTTTTTGCGCCGCACACGGCTCTCTGTTTTGTCTCAACTGTTCGGGCGTGGGATTGTAATCGTTTACATTATAAATAAACTTTCCGTCCACAATCTCCCCATAGTGTACACCCATTATGCTTTCGTAATTTCCTTCTATTTGCGTTGCCGAAATCAACCTGCTTGCAAGATGAATTTTGCAGTTTTCTCCGTGATTTTCAAAGCTGATAAAAACGCCGCCATAATCAACGCTGTAAATGAAATTAATTGCGTTGGCAAAATTTTCGACGCCTCTGCTTCGACTGTCGTCAAGCGGAAAAAGCGCGGATACAAATACAATGGGAATTTTAACGTCACAGAAAAGCTGGCTGAATAAATTTGCAGTAAACGAAAGTGTATCCGTACCGTGAGTAACAATTATACCGTCATAAGCTTGCTTGTCGACTCCGCGAACACAGTCGGCCATTTTTTCAAGGTCGGAAGGCTGAACGTTTTCACTTAGTATATTCAAAGGGCGCAATTCATCGAAAACAACGTTTGAATTATATCTTTTACGGTATAATTCAATTAAATAACTTTTTTCTTCCTGCCTTAAATCGACGGTATCTCCGCTAATCTTCGAACCGATAGTTCCGCCCGTAAAAATTACACAAATTTTGTTTTTCATAGAGTAAAACCCACAAAATTAAAGGCTGCCTACTGTGCGAGGATAAAGCAACGTATCTCTTATGTTTGAAACGCCGGTAACGTACATTAAAATGCGCTCGAACCCAAGCCCGAAACCGCTGTGAGGCACACTGCCGAATTTGCGTGTATCGAGATATTCGGTATAAGCTTCAAGCGGCATGTTGCGCTTTGTCATAGCTTCTTTAAGCTTGTTTAAGTCAGCTTCACGCTCGCTGCAACCGATAATCTCCCCTACGCCAGGAACTAGTAAATCCGTGGCAGCAACAGTCTTGCCGTCCGAATTTTGCTTCATATAGAAGGACTTTATATCCTTGGGATAATCGGTAACGAACACGGGCTTTTTGTAATACTCTTCGGTAAGATATTTTTCATGTTCGGTCTGCAAGTCGCTGCCCCATTCAACGGGGAAATTGAACTGCTTACCCGATTTTTTAAGAATTTCAACCGCATCGGTATAAGTAACTTTTACAAAATCATTGGATATAACCGTCTGCAGTTTTTCTATAAGTCCCTTTTCAGCCCTTTCATTGAAGAAAGCAAGCTCTTCAGGGCAGTTTTCAAGCACTTCGCCGATAATAAACTTTATAAAGTCCTCGGCAATATCTATTATTTCATTTAAATCACAGAAGCATACTTCCGGCTCGATGTGCCAAAACTCTGCTGCATGACGGGGCGTATTGCTGTGCTCGGCACGGAATGTAGGTCCGAAAGTATAAATTTTGCCAAGCCCCATTGCGGCAATTTCACCCTCCAATTGACCCGATACGGTAAGAGAAGCCTTTGCACCGAAAAAGTCGTTTGCATAATACTCCTCTTCCGTCTTAAACGCAGTATTCCAAGGGTGTGTGGTTACACGGAACATTTCTCCTGCGCCCTCGCAATCGCTTCCCGTAAGAATGGGCGTTTGCACATATTTGTAGCCGTGCTTGTGGAAATACTTATGAATTGCGAACGCGAGCTCGTTTCTAACGGCAAATACCGCCTCAAAATAGCGCGTGCGCGGTCTTAAATGCGGAATAGTTCTCAAAAATTCAAGCGTATGATGCTTTTTCTGTAACGGGAAATCCACAGGGCACTCGCCAAGCACGGTTATCTCCCTTACGCTTATCTCAAATCCGTTTCTCTCGGACGGAATAAATATACCGGTTATCTGCAACGCCGTGCCGACGGCAAGCGCAGGCTTAACCGAAGCTTCGTCAACAATATTCTTTTCGATTACAAGTTGTACGTTTCTAAGACAGGTACCGTCGTTGAGTTCGATAAAAGAAATACTCTTCGAGTCGCGCCATGTTCTTACCCAGCCGCAGACGGTAACGCTTTTATCCCTGAATTTTTCGGAATCCGAAAATAAAATTTTTATATCGGTATGTTTCATTATAACCTCCGCATTATAAAATTACGGACTGCCGCGAGGCAGTCCGTGTGTTTGTTAGTTAGCTTTCTTTTCTTCGTGCGATATTACTTCGACTTTATCGTAGTATCCGCAATTTCCGCAAACCTTATGAGCCTCTTTCAATTCGTGACAATGAGGACACTCTACAAGTGTAGGAGCCGTTGCCTTGTAGTTTGCAAATCTCTTATTAGTTCTGCTTTTAGACTGTTTTCCCTTAGGTACTGCCATTTCTTTACACCTCTTCTTTTTTTATTTAGGAATGTCAATACCTTTACAGCCCTCTCTGCAGAGCAAAATGCTCGGTTGACCGATAAGTATTGCATCATCAACGGCGGATTTCAAATTTATTTTAATTCCGTCGTAATAGTAATTTTCATCGTCCTCTTCAGGTACGAAAAGTAATTCCGAAGTAAAAGTTATATCTTTTTCAGCGTCGTTTAAACAATACGAACACTTTCCGACAAGCTTGTATGCGATATTTAAAATTACTTCAACGCTGTCATCATCATAAATCTCGTAATTGCCGAATACTTTTACACTGCCGTCGATATTGCTCAAAGGTACCAAACTCAAATCAGAGTCGGGCAAATAGTCAAATTCAAAACTACCCGTGTACTTTTTAAGAGCGTTTAACTTTTTTACTTCTATTTCCATATTTCAGTTGACTATAAAATTATAGTATAAGCCAAAATCTTTGTCAACTTATTTTTACAGACGATAAAATAAATTTTTATAAAAGTTCGGCTGTTTCTCGCGCAATTACAAGCTCTTCGTTTGTCGGGATAATAAGAACCTTAACTTTTGAATTGCCCTTTGATATTTCGCGGATTGAACCGTCGTTTTTTGCCTTGTTTGCCTTGCTGCTGAATTTCACGCCGAGAAATTCAAGTCCCTTACAAACGTCCTCGCGCACACAAGGGGTATTTTCTCCTATACCTGCGGTAAACACTATGCAGTCAAGCCCGCCCATTACCGCGGCATAGCTTCCTACAAATCTTTTTACCTGATATGCAAACATATCGAGCGCAAGCTGACACCTTACATTGCCTTTCTTTGCGCCTGCGCACAAATCCCTGAAATCGCTTGAAACACCCGAAATACCCGCAACGCCGCAATTCTTATTGAGGTACGTTACCATATCCGAGTGATTAAGCCCCTTCTTGCGTGCAAGAAACTCAACCGCCGAGGCGTCTATATCTCCAGAACGCGTCCCCATAAGCACGCCCGCAAGCGGAGTAAAGCCCATAGACGTGTCTACGCAAACTCCTCCGTCAACTGCGCTGATAGATGAACCGTTGCCGAGGTGGCAAGTAACAATTTTAAGATCTTCGGGATTTTTGCCGAGATATTTAGCGGCCTCGGCAGCAACAAACTTATGGCTTGTGCCGTGCGCACCGTACTTTCTTACGCCAAACTCCTTATAATCGTTGTAATCTATTCCGTAAAGATAAGCTTTTTCAGGCATTGTGGAATGGAAAGAAGTATCAAACACCAACGCCATAGGCGTATTGGGCATAACTTCTATGCAAGCCTTCAAACCCGTAGCCGCCGCTGGATTATGAAGAGGCGCAAGCTCGAACGTTTTTTCCAAAGTAGTTATTACTTCGGGAGTAACAAGGGTTGTTTTTTTGAAATACTCTCCGCTTGCAACTATTCTGTGTCCAACTGCGTCAATCTCGTCCATAGACTTAATTACGCCGATTTCTTCGTCTAAAAGTGCGTCAAGCACCAGCTCGATTGCAACCTTGTGGTTGGGCATATTCTCTTTAAAAACTTTTTCTCCGCCGTTACCTTTGGCCTTCAAAAGCGAGCCTCTTATACCTATTCTCTCGCAACCGCCTTTTGCAAGAACTTTTTCGGTTTCCATATCAATAAGTTGGTATTTAAGCGAAGAACTGCCTGCATTTACAACTAAAATTTTCATTTTTATATCCTCTTATAATTTAATCTGCCTGTAAAGCCGTTACTGCGACTGTTGCCACTATGTCATCTACATTACAACCCCTTGAAAGATCGTTTAAAGGTTTAGCAAAGCCCTGACATACGGGGCCTATAGCCATATATCCGCCGAAACGCTGCGCGATTTTATAACCGATATTGCCTGCGTTTATATTGGGAAACACGAAAACATTTGCACAACCTGCAACTTTTGAACCGGGAGCTTTAAGCTGACCGACTTCGGGCGCAACCGCCGCGTCAAATTGAAATTCTCCGTCAATCGCAAGATAAGGCGCCGCAGCTTTCGCAAGCTCGGTTGCCCTTTGAACCTTTGGAACGCTTTGAGTAAACTTGTCGTCGTTGCCGCTGCCCTTGGTCGAGAACGAAAGCATTGCAACCTTGGGAACTATTCCTGCGATGTCCTGAGCCGTCTTAGCGGAAGTTACCGCAATGTCGGCAAGCTGTTCCGCAGTAGGCTCAATGTTTATAGCACAGTCGGCAAATATTGCTACGCCGTCGGGATTATATTCATTATTTCCGTCGGGAGCAATCATTATAAAACAGCTCGATACGGTCTTGATTCCGGGTGCAGTCTTTACGACCTGTAACCCGGGACGAAGTGTGTTTGCCGTTGAATGGCACGCGCCCGAAACATATCCGTCAACATCCCCCGCTTTAAGCATTAATGCGCCGAACATGGTTCTGTCTTTTACCTGCTCGTTTGCCTCCTCCCGAGTCATACCCTTGGCTTTTCTTGCCTCATAAAGTATATTTGCGTATTCCGCAGTTTTTTCGGACGTAAGAGGGTCAATAAGCGTAATCCCCGTCAAACCAACTTCGGGAGCAACCTTTTTACATTCTTCGGCATTACCAATAAGGACTATTTTTGCAATTCCCTCCTTGGTAATCTGCGCGGCGGCTTCGATAACGCGCTTGTCCTCTCCCTCACACAAAACTATGGTTTTATTGCGTTTTGACGCTTTTTCTTTAATTTCACGCAACAGCGACGGTGTGCCGTTTACCGCGTCGATTAACTCGTTTCCGGCTTTTTTAAGTTTATCAAGCAATGACATATTAATTTCTCCTAAAACGCTTTATTTTTTTTTATAACCGTTATATAATGGTTATGTTGACTAAAACGTTACCATTATATACCAATTTTTTTAGATTGTAAAGGCAAAATGAGAATTTGTGGAATTATTTGCGAATTTAATCCCTTTCATAACGGACATAAGTATCTTTTGGACCGTGCTCGCGAAATTTCGGGTTGCGATTATTTGATATGCGTTATGAGCGGCAGTTTTACGCAACGCGGAGAAATGTGTATTTTAGATAAATACACACGCGCAAAACACGCGATATTGGGCGGTGCAGACTGCGTAATTGAACTACCGTCCGCTTTTTCGACTGCGCCTGCGGAAATATTTGCAAAGGGCGCAATAAAAATACTTTCGGCTATTCCTGATTTTTGTGCGTTAGCTTTCGGCTGCGAAACCGCCGATAAAATTATTTTAACAGACGCCGCTAAAATATTAATAGAAGAACCTCCTCCTTTTAAAGAAATTTTAACAAAAAACATTAAAGAAGGGAAAAGTTATATAAAGAGCATAAACGCTGCGTTTGAAGGCGTCGGCGGACACCACGATTTGCTCGACAAACCAAACAATATTCTTGCAATCGAATATTGTAAAGCAATTTTTAAGCTGAATAAGAATATTGAAATTTTTCCTATAAACAGGCTCGGTTCGGCTTTCAATAGCAAAGATATGAAAAACAACTTTTCGTCCTCGGGCGCGATAAGGGAAAATTTGAGTGACGAAAGAATAATAGCCAATGTACCCGACTACGTTTACAAAGATTTGCAAGATTTCAAACCGCAGACGGAACTTTTTAAAACAATTTCAAGAATAGTGCTGTCACGCGCTCCGCGCGAGGATTTGAAAAAAGTTTACGGCTGTTCAGAGGGGCTTGAAAACGCTATTAAAAGCGATGAAAGCAATTCCTTTGACGAAATTGTAGAAAATATGACCTCAAAAAGATATCCGGCTTCAAGAATTACCCGCATTTTGTGCGCTAATTTTTTAAGAATCTATTCCTCAGACTGCGAAAGCTACCTTAAAAGCGACCTGTATTTAAAGCCGCTTGCCGTAAAAAAATCGTGCATAAACAAAATTATGAGCCAACTGTCAGGCTCGCAATATCCCGTTATAACGAGCGGCAGCGATATGATGAAATTAAACAAAGTTGCTAAAAATTGTAAAGAATTGGACGATTTTGCATTTGAACAGCGAAGTATAATTACAGGTAAGAGAACGCCAGACAAACTTTTGATTATATAAAAACCGCCGTTTTAGGGTGTCTTTCATAGGGATTATTTAATCCCTTCGGATGGTGGCATAGCGAAAAGCTATGCCACTTTTCCGTTGTCGGGATATTTTAGCTACTCTTGCGTGGGGTTTGGAATCACTCCCACACAG
>Ga0209064_1000108_pt1 | contig 184893 bp, 94 predicted proteins | sample Inofromicrocosms_FD_187498 | JGI IMG/M metagenome (GOLD analysis project Ga0209064, IMG submission 187498) | Mouse cecum microbial communities from Vienna, Austria - Inoculum for glucosamine and mucus D2O microcosms (SPAdes) (version 2) | ecosystem: Host-associated > Mammals > Digestive system...
ACCTTTCAATATCTGTAAGAACTCTTTCTTTTTTTATTCCGTCGCCCAACAACCTTTCTTGAGGCGAAAGCGGATGCAAAGATAATGCTTTTGTTTTTTCTTATGCAAATTTTTTACAATATTTTTTTCTGAATTTTTCAACAGAAAACCGTTAATACCATATTATAAAACTATTTGCCGTATCAATTTGCATCAGAACTATTGCTAAAAAAAAGGAAATTTATTCCCTCTCCTCCCAAAAGCGGATGCAAAAGTAGAGATTTCATTCATTATATACAAATTTTTGGGGGAATATTTTTCTTGAAAATAATTATACTAATATATAAGTCACTGAAATACATTTATTTACCACCCTAAAGCTACCATACGGAAGTCTCAATATATACTGTGATAACACTACAATAAAAAGAGTCCGGTATAATTCCGAACTCTTTTCTGTCATTAATGATTAACTTATTTCACTCTGAATTTCATTCTCTCTGTCGTCCCTCCCCCTCCTCATTTATACTATTAAAACAATCTACAACTTCTATTTCACTCCTTTAACTTCTTCAAATCCCTTTCCAAACACTCCCATTACCGTATTCATGGTCATAAATACATCCGGGTCCACTTGTTTGGCTATTCTCAGTACATCTGTCGCTTCACTCTTCCGGACAACAACAATCAACATTTTCTTTTCCTGTTTACTATACCATCCTCTACAATCCACAACCGACACCCCGTGATTCACTTCTGCTGTAATCCGTTCTGCAACCAAATCATACTTGTCAGTAAAAATAAACAACTGAGCCGATTGTTTTTTACCGGTAAGCACAAAATCCACTGTAAATGAAACAACCCCCATCATCACATAACCATACATCAAACCCTCTATATTAAAATTAATGACCAAACTACAAGCAATAATCAAACAATCGCAATACATGATCATTTTTCCGGGACTGATATTCCTATATTTGGTCACAATCATAGCCACAATGTCGGTTCCCCCGGTACTACCTCCTTCTGCCAAAGCCAAGGCAATACCTATTCCCGTCAACATTCCGGCAATAACCGAACTCATAAATTTATCAGGTACGAAAGCCGCCGGAATTAAAGGTTGCATAATACTCAGAAACGCACTCCCGATGACAATGGCAAAAACTGTCTTGATACCAAATTTCGGACCCAAGATTTTCAACGCAATACTGACCAGCAAAACATTAATGAGTCCATAACCAATACCCACAGGTATAGCTTTGTCCGTTAAATAATAAATAATGGTACTTAAACCTGTTGCCCCTCCTCCTACAATCTTATGGGGCACCAAAAATCCAAGAGCCGCGATGGAATAAATAAACATTCCAAGAGTTATCATCAAATAAGAGCGAAGCTCTTTTTTCATACTACGCATTTTCATAGCCTCTTCTAATTCTAGTATTATCCTTTTTGTGTCTTTATCCAATTATCTTTCAAACCCACTGTTTTATTAAATACCAATTGACCTTCTTTCGCATCAGGGTCTACACAGAAATACCCCAAACGCTGAAACTGGAAACGGTCTCCCGGTCGCGCTGTCTTTAAACCAGATTCCAATTTACAGCCTTTTAGTACTTGTAAAGAATTTTCATTGAGAAATTCTTTAAAATCAATATCCTTATGCCCTGCCGGATCTTCGTCTTTGAACAAACGGTCATACAAACGTACTTCTGCCTCAATAGCGTCTGCGGCAGATACCCAGTGTAAAGTACCTTTTACTTTCCGGTTACTGGCTTCACTGCCACTTCCGCTCCGGGAATCCGGATCGTAAGTACAATGAATCACTGTAATATTCCCGTCAGCATCTTTTTCTACACCCGTACATTTAATAATATAGGCTCCTTTCAAACGCACCTCCTGTCCCGGTGTCAAACGGAAAAATTTCTTCGGAGCATCCTCCCTGAAATCTTCTCTCTCAATATAAAGTTCACCGGAAAAAGCCACTTGACGCACTCCGGCAGCCGCGTCTTCCGGATTGTTTTCAATCTCCACATATTCTATCTGACCGGCAGGATAATTGTCCAACACTACCTTAACCGGATTCAATACAGCCATCACCCGTGGAGCTATCTTATTCAAATGTTCACGGACACAATATTCCAACAAAGCCATATCCACCACAATTTCCCTACGCGCTACTCCCACTTTCTCTGCAAACATCCGAATAGCTTCCGGAGTATACCCCCTGCGACGCAAACCACAAATAGTCGGCATACGGGGATCATCCCAGCCTGCAACATATTTCTTTTGTACCAATTCCAGCAACCGCCGCTTACTCATCACTGTATAGTTCAAATTACGGCGGGCAAACTCAATCTGACGCGGACGATATTCTGTATCAGTCAACTGGTCCAGGAACCAATTATATAAAGGCCGGTGAATTTCAAATTCCAATGTACAAACAGAATGGGTAATTCCTTCCAGATAATCACTTTGTCCATGCGTAAAATCATACATTGGATAAATACACCATTGCTCTCCGGTTCGGTGGTGACTGCAATAAATAATACGGTACATAATCGGATCGCGCATCAACATATTAGGACTCGCCATATCTATTTTAGCCCGCAACACCCGGCTTCCTTCCGGAAACTCTCCGTTTTTCATCCGGCGGAACAAATCCAGATTCTCTTCAACCGAACGTTCCCGGTAAGGACTGTTGATTCCTGGTTCCGTTATTGTCTTGCGACCAGCACTGATTTCCTCTGCAGACTGGTCATCCACATAAGCTTTCCCTTCCTGAATCATTTGCTCTGCCCAATCGTACAATTGCTGAAAATAATCCGAAGCATAACGCACAGGACCATCCCACTGAAAGCCCAGCCATTTAATGTCTTCCTGTATGGCATCTGTAAACTCCACGTCCTCCTTCGAAGGATTAGTATCATCAAAACGCAAATTACAAACACCATTATACTTAGCAGCCAAACCAAAATTCAGGCAAATAGAGGTAGCATGTCCGATATGCAAATACCCATTCGGCTCCGGCGGAAAACGGGTATGTACCTTACCACCATTCTTACCTGCAGCAATTTCTTCCCCGATAATCTGCTCTATAAAATTCAAGGCCCTCCCTTCTTCCTCAGGCTCAACAGCCGTGTATTGATTTTTATCCATAATATATAATGAGTTTATTAACACGATTTTTGAAAGGACAAAAGTAACTAATTTATGAGAGTTTTAAAAGTTTACGTATATTTGCAACGATGAAAAAATTTGTTTGTATTACAATATTAGTCATATTTCATTCAATTTGCCTCGCCCAGAGCGAATTTGATAATTACGGGGACTTCCCCCGGGAATACGGAGTACAAGATACAATAAACAAACAGGACTCTATCCCGGCATCCACAATTCCTCATTTCCGCGACACCTGGAAATGGAAACACAACGGTGTTTATCCCGAGGCAGTTCCTTTGGACACATTGCTTGACGGAATCCAAAATTTTAACTATATTTTCAAAAAAAGCATTTCGAATACTTATTTGGGAAATTTCCCCTCCCCCTATGAGGCAAACATTTTCATCACCCGCAATACTGTCCAGGATTTTTATCCGTTGACTTATATACGTGCCTTTCTTTTCCGCCCGGAAGACGCCTTATATTTTAATACAACCACCCCTTTTACCCGGCTCAGGTATTTTACCGGAGGGGGAAAAGGAAAAGCTGAGAATCTCCTGGACGTTTGGCACGTACAGAATATTCTCCCCTGGTGGAGCGCAGGAGTACGCTATAATCTAATCTCCAGTGACGGACGTTATTCCAATCAAAAATCCAAAACTTATAATTTTTCCATATTCTCCGCCTATGAAAGAGAACGTATCTCACTCACATTTTTCCTTAACCAGAATAATGGTCACTTTCAGGAAAACGGAGGTATAAAAGACAGGTCCTACGTAACAGACTCTACAGACCAACAAGCAGAAAACTTGCCAATATGGCTAAACGGAAACAACTCTAAAAACAGCTACCGCAACACAAACTTTAACTTGCAGGCACAGTATAACATAGGTAAAGCAAAACCGATTGTCACCGAACAAGACACCTCTTACACATATCCCGCCAAAACAGTACTCAACATCAGGGCAGAAGGCAACGAACACTGGTACAGGGAAACATCCATCAACTACGATTTCTTTCCCAACACCTACATAGATAGTACAGCAACCTACGACCACATTAAAAATAAAATAATAGACATATCTGCCCGGTTTGTATTAAATGAACATCCCAAATATAAATACCTTCCGGGTGTATATGCCGGTCTGGATTTCAAATACGAGAATTACGACCAACGTCTGGACTACGACACAATCCGGCATTTAGAACGTTTCGGAAAAGCAAATTACTCCGGAACCTATCTGACAGCAGGAATTTTTAATGTCGACTCCAACTCTATACTCAATTATGATGTCACTGGAAAGTTATGCCTGGTGGGACATTATGCCGGCAATTTTAAATTCAGCGGATACATCAGTCAAGGATTAAACAAGAATAAAAGCAGTCTGCTCCGGGCAGATGCCAACATTGAATTAAAAAGTGTGAATCCTTTTCTCGACCGATATGCGGGCAATCATAATATGTGGAAAAACGACTTTAAACCCATTAAAACAATTCAGGTTGAAGGACGATATATAAATTCTCGCTTAAAAACAGAATTGGGAGCAGGATTTTGTAACATATTCAGTTATGTTTACTTTGACACTGCAGCCGTACCTCAACAGACCAATAAAGCTTTAATGGTGCTGACTGCCTGGGCAAAAGAAAATTTTCGAGCAGGCCATTTTTATTTTGACCAAACAATATATTTCCAAAAAAGTACACAAGAAGATATTCTTTCGCTTCCGGCCATTTCTGTCTATTCCCACAATTACTATCAGAATCAGCTTTTCAAAAAAGCACTGGAACTTCAAATAGGTATTGATTTGTTCTACAATACAAAGTTCTATTCAGACAATTACATGCCTTCTATTATGCAATTCTATAACCAACGGAAATACAAAACCGGCAACTACCCGAAAATAGATGTATTTCTGAACCTTCACATCAAACGGGCCATGCTATTTGTTAAATATGAACATGTAAATTATCATATCAAAAAACACGGAAATTATTTCAGTGCAGCCGACTATCCGATCAATCCCGGAATGCTGAAATTTGGCATTCAATGGGACTTTTTTGACTAACAACCTTATTTCACATTTTTTGATTTTCACAAGATTATACTTTTACCGGATGACAATAACTAAAATTGCAATCTATATTGTTATTTTTTTCTGTTACTCATGTCATTCAAAACAGAAATCACCTTCAGTATTTATATGGCCGGAACCTTCCTGTCTGGAAAAAATTCTGGAAAAAGGTACTTTAGATATTTCTACTTTTTACAATACGACAGACTATTATGTATATCAAGGTATTACCCGAGGTTTCCACTATGACCTTGCACAAGATTTTGCCAATTATCTGGGAGTAAAACTACAGATTATCGAAGTCAACAACAATATCGACTCTGCCATACAAAAATTACAAAACAATCGTTATGACCTGTTGGCTGTCAGCCTCACCCAGACTCCGGAGCGCAAAGAATATTTACATTTTAGTCAACCTTTCTTCCAGACAGGTGAAGTTTTGATACAAAACAGGAGTAATTCGCTTATAAAAAATATGGCAGAACTGGATGGAAAAGAAATCTTTATTTCCAAAAGTGCAAATTCTTACAAACAAGTGTTGCAACAAATCCAGGACTCTCTGAATATCCGCATATACATTACAGAAACAGAACAATATTCAAACGAGGACTTGATGCACCTGGTTGAAACCGGAAAAATTAATTATACCATTATTGATGAAAACATAGTTCAAGCCTCCCGTTTTTCCCTAAAAAACATTGATTACTCATTCAAACTACAGGACAGCATCTCTGTCTCATGGGCCACTTCTCCCAATGCCCGACTACTAACGCATGAGATTAATGACTGGTTAACACAAATCCGAAAAAATGGCAAATTAAATTATCTTTACAAACGTTATTTCAACAACCATCGTTCAGTTCCTCTTCACACTTCCAAATATGCCCTGCTGAAAAAAGGTAAAATCTCCCCATTTGACCATTTGCTACAACAGCAAAGTAAACGGTTAGGATGGGACTGGCGGCTCCTGGCAGCTTTAGTTTTTGCAGAATCTCAATTTGTTCCCGAGGCAAAATCCTCTGTAGGAGCCTATGGTCTCATGCAAGTCATTCCCGAAACAGCAGAACACTTTAAAGTATATGATTATTTCCAGCCCGATAGCAACGTGTATGCAGGCGTATCTTACCTGAAATATCTGGACAAATATTTCACCAGTTATATTCCGGATTCCACAGAAAGAATAAAATTCATACTGGCCTCCTATAATGCAGGTCCGGGACATGTTCTGGATGCAATACGTCTGGCTGGTAAATACGGAAAAAACCCGCAAATTTGGAACAACAATGTAGATTACTATCTGCTGCATAAAAATAAACCTGAATACTATCAGGACCCTCTGGCAAAAAACGGATATTGCAATGGTCCCCAGACTTATCATTACGTTGAACGAGTTCTGGAAACATACAATAACTATAAGAATATCAAAACACCACATAAAAATTAATTAAAATCATTTCTACGAATATTGATTTAATCATTTATTTTTCATATCTTCGCAGCAACGTTAACCATAGTTCATTTAAAGCATAAATTCATGCCTTACAGAAGATTACCTAATACAGATGCAGCGAGGATCAGGGCATTAAAAGCTGCCTTGAGAAAAGGACAGCAGGAAGGAATAGACACAATTGCCTATCCTTATGCCTTAAAACAAAAGGTTGAATTTTTCCTTCCTAAATTTGAAGTAGCCATTGCCAATTCTAAATTAGCCAAAGAAAAACAATTTGATAACAGCCCAAAATTCTCAGAATATACCAAAAAAGCCAGACTTTATATTTCTCATTTTATTCAGGTATTAAATTTCTGTATTGCACGGGGAGAACTGAAACCCTCAGCAAGAACTTTTTATGGCCTGGAAGAAAACAGTTCCAAAGTACCTTCACTACTTACCGAACAAGACTTGCTCCAATGGGGGGAGAAAATCATCAGCGGCGAACAAAACCGGCTCAGTAACGGAGGCGGTAATCCTATTTACTGTCCTTCAATAGCACTAGTAAAGGTAAACTACGAAAACTTTAAAGAAAATTATACACGTCAGAAACAATTCCAGAATAATTCTGCCCGAGAAAGTGGCAATGTTGCTCAATACAGAAATGAAGCCGATGCCTTGGTTCTTGATATCTGGAATGAAGTAGAGCATTATTTTGAAAGGGTTAAAGACGAAGAAGAAAAAAGATATATGTGCGAGGAATACGGCTTAGTCTATGTATTCCGCAGAGGAGAAAAAGACAAAATCAGAAGACGGAAAGAAGCTGAAAAAATTACACTCAAGTTATTTTAACTTTTACAAATCAATCAATTCATTTCCCGTTTTTTCACACAATTATTTTTCAGAGGACATGAACTACATTCCGAAGTGTCTTTGCTTTTTCGCAAAATCCTGATTTTCCGGAAAATATGTCTTCCTAAGCCCCCTAAAGCCAAAGCAACAATGATATATACAAGAATACTTTGAAGCATTATACCTCATCTCACAATAAACTTCCAATCTGATATACGCAAAACGAAACAAACCAGGCTAAACTTGTTGTATAAAAAATAGTAAAAAGGGCCCACCTCCACCCTGCCTCTTTCCGAATAGCAGCAATTACCGCCATACAAGGAAAATAAATCAGAATAAAAAGCATAAAAACATAGGCCACCAACGGAGTAAATACTTTTTCCCCCCGTTCATTCACCTGTTTTCTAAGATTTTCTGCCAGTCCCTGCATATTCTCTCCGGCATCAGGCACATGATACAAAATCCCCATCGAACTAACAACAATTTCTTTTGCAGCTAACCCTGTTACAATACTCACACCCATTTTCCAGTCAAACCCCAAAGGCCGGATAGCAGGCTCAATAAATTTTCCAATATGCCCGATATAAGATTCTTCCAGATGTTCGGCCGCATCAACATTTGCACTCCGGTTCAACGGGAAATATCCCAAAGCCCAAATTAAAACAGAAGCAAAAAGAATAATTGTTCCCATCTTTTTCAGGTATTGCCCTGCTTTTCCCCACATATGTATTACCGTATTCCGCATAGTCGGCATTCTATATGGAGGCAATTCCATGACAAAAGGCTCAGAAGATCTGGCAAAAATAGTTTTTTTCAACAACAAGGCTGTACCTATACTCAACAGAATACCGATTAAATACACAGACAACAAAACCAGTCCCTGATATACAGGAAAAAAAGCAGATACAATCAATATATATACCGGCAACCTGGCACTACACGACATAAAAGGAGTAATCAACATCGTCATAATTCGGTCCCGTCGGCTCTCCAGTGTACGGGTTGCCATAATTGCAGGTACATTACAACCAAAACCTATCAACAAAGGAATAAACGACTTTCCATGCAATCCGATTTTATGCATCATCCGGTCCATGATAAACGCCACCCGTGCCATATAACCAGTGTCCTCCATTAAGGAAATAAAAAAGAACAGAATCAGAATATTCGGTAAAAACACAATTACTCCGCCAACCCCGGCAATAACCCCATTCACCAGCAAATCATTCAACGGACCTTCCGGCATAACTCCGCCAACCCAATTACCCAACGCTTCCACTCCCGTTTCAATCCAATCCATCGGATAGCTGCCCAACGAAAAAGTAGCCTGAAACATAACCCACATGAAAAAAATCAAAAAAGGAAAACCGAACCACTGATGCATAAGCATAGCATCTATAGCATTAGTCAACTGACGCTTATCCTTTTCACCCGATTGAAAAGTCTCATGCAAAGCTCCCCGGATAAAACCATATTTCACATTAGTGATAATTGTCCGGGAATCTTCTTTATATCCTTTTTCCAAACGCTGTATCTCTTTTTGAGCAACCTCCATCACCTGCTCATAATTGAATACAGAAGATAATTGCTCCTTCATAATCCGGTCGTCTTCCAATAATTTTATAGCAACATACCGAGGAGCAAATTCATCAGTAATATGTTTATTCGGTGCTATCTTTGCTTTTATCCGTTGGATAGACTCCTCTATTTCCTGTCCATAATTGATATGTACATGCCTGGACTCTTTGGCATGGTCTTCAAATACTTCAATGATTTTGTCCAAAACCTCAGAAATTCCTATTCCCCGCGAAGCCGTAGTCGGAATAATCGGAATCCCCAGCAACTGCCCCAGATAATTATAATCCAGTCTGGCCCCTTCACCTGTCAATTCATCATACATATTCAGTGCCATCACTACGCGGATATTCATATCAATCAACTGGGTCGTCAAATAAAGATTACGCTCAAGACACGATGCATCTACCACATTCAACACCAAATCCGGATGATGCTTAGTGATATATTCCCGGACATAAATTTCTTCCGGCGTATATTCAGTAATTGAATACGTACCCGGCAAATCAACTAAATTGATTTTATACCCTTTATGATAAAAAACACTTTCCTTAGCATCAACAGTTACTCCGCTATAATTTCCCACTTTTTCACGCAAACCAGTGGCGCGGTTGAAAAAAGAAGTCTTGCCGCAATTCGGATTACCCACCAAAGCAATATTGATCGTACGTGATTTTTCAGTAATTTGTCGGGCAATCTCAGATTCCGTAAAAGTACCGTTAAATCCATCCCGCTCTTCATTGGATATTCGCACCACTTCAATCAGCCGGGCTTCACTCCGTCTCAAAGAGATATGACCATCCATCAATTGATATTCTATCGGATCGTGCAAAGGAGCATTCCTGATGACAGTAACTTTCTCTCCTTTTACAAATCCCATTTCTACAATCCGGTTTCGGAAACTGCCATGTCCATGTACTTTCACTATCACACATTCCTCACCCGTAGGTATTTCAGAAAGTTTTAAATAATTATTTTCCATTACACCTCCAAATTATCATACAAAGATAATCATTATGACATGAAAATGACATACCTAAAAATAGGTATTAAAAAACCGGAAAATCATAATTTAGAGGCGATGGCAAAGCAACTCTACGACTACTGGTTTGTGCAATTTGACTTTCCGAATGAAGAGGGTAAGCCATATAAATCAAGTGGCGGTAAGATGGTTTGGAATGAGAAGCTGAAAAGAGAAATTCCAAAAGAGTGGTGCGCCATGACTATTGGAGAAGTTGAAAATAATATCATAACTGGCAAAACTCCGTCATGTGCCGATGAAGATAATTTCGGTGGAGATATTCCTTTTATAACCATAGATGATATAAGAGGCAATTTATTCGTATTCAACCCGCAGCGTACCCTTTCCACCAAAGGCGCAGAAAGTCAAACAAAAAAATACCTACCGAGTGGATCGCTTTCAGTTTCTTGCATTGGTACAATAGGGGTTATGGGATTCATTGCAAAATTATCACAAACAAACCAACAGATTAATTCTATAGTTTTTGAGAATGAACACAATAGAGAATTTGTATACTTTGCTTTGAATTTATATTTTGAGAATGCAAAAGCCAAAACTGGTAATGTATTTGCCAATATGAGTAAAGATGAATTTGCTTCGATAAAAGTGGTTTATCCGCCAAAGCAAATCTTACAAGAATTCCATAATAAGGTTGTTGCCATATTTGATAATATAAAGAATAACATTGATGAAATCAATGCTCTTACTAAGCAGTGAGACGAACTCTTGCCTCTCTTAATGAATGGTCAGGCAATGGTAAATTATGATTTAGCTGACGATTAAGAACCATTTTTTGCTCGATTTTGAGTAGTGTTTCGGCAATGCGGTTTTGCTGTTCAAGTGTGTAGTCAGGTATTTCAATGGCTTTTAATGCGTTATCCAACTGCAAGTTTTTTAGTCCCGAGGTTTTACCCTCGAAATTAAAGAATATATTGTTGTTGTAGATGTGGTTCCAATATTGATATACAAAGTAAGGATTCCATCCGGTCTTTACTCTAAAAGCCACACAGAAATTGGTGCATACCACTGTCCCTTTTTCTGTTATTAATGCCTCTGAAACATAGGATATACGCCCTGTTGATTGTGTCGGACTACCGCCTGATTTTTCGATAATCATATCTCCAGCTCGCAACGTCTTTTCTTCAAAAGATTTGTCACTGACATACCGCAAGGGAATATCGCCGAACTCACCAATGGATATAGGAACAATGTCTGCGCCTCTGACACAATACACCGCATTAGGAGTCTCTTCACTCGGATTTTCATTGCCCCAATCTCCGGCAATGAATACATCGATAATATCAGCCAATCTCATTCTTTATCCTCCAACTGATTTTCAATATCTTCGATTTGCGGCAGTGCGGATGCCACATCTTCAAAGAGTTTTTCAGTCTCATATTGCGCAATGCCCAACGGTTGTGTGATACCTCGTAGAGCGAAACGTGCTTTGGTATCGCTCTTTGAGCGGCACAACAACAAACCGATAGTCGGTTTATCTTCGGGTGCTTTTACATATTCATCCACAGCCGAAATGTAGAAATTCAGCTTGCTGACAAATTCAGGAACAAACTCTACGGCTTTCAGCTCCACTACTACATAACAATGAAGTTGAAGGTGATACATCAGAATGTCGATGTAATAGTCATCGCCGTCCACAGTCAAATGGTACTGCCTTCCGATAAATGCAAAGCCTTTGCCCATTTCCAACAGGAAATCGGTAATCCGCTGTGCAAGATTCTTTTCTATATCGAGTTCACGTTGTAAAGCCACCGTACCTAAGAAACTGAAATTATACGGGTCTTTGAACGCATACTGAGCCAAATCCGATTGATAGGCAGGTAATGTCCGCTTGAAATTTGTAATTGCATTACCCTTGGCTTTGATATAACCGTTAGCCACTTGCGAAAGCATTACATCACGACTCCAACCGTTAGCGGCAGTTTCCATGATATAAAATGCACGTTCGGTATCTGTCGGAACTTTGGTAATGAGCGACATATGATGATACCACGATATTTGCGCAAGAGGCACTTGCGCAAATCCGTTCTCATCGCATGGCAATTCGGCAAGTGCGGCTTTCCGAATTGGTAACAATTCTAATTTGGCAAGCGGCACTTGCCAAATTGGGAAAGAGGGATATTCACTTGCGAACTTTTTCATATTACGCAAGTTACGCTCAGAGTAACCTCTATCATTAGGAAAACATTCCGAGAGATCTTTGGATAATTGCGCAATGACTTTCGCTCCCCAACCTTGCTCTTTTTGCTTAGTCAGAATGTCGCTACCGATTCTCCAATAAAGAGCAAGCATTTCGGCATTGACGCTAAGGATAGCTTTCACTTTGGATTGCTCTATCAATGAGATAATTTCTTTCCTCCAATTATTGTAATCTTCGGGAAGTATATCCTGTTTTTCAGTCTTTTGCGGTACTATTATGTTATTGTCCATTGTCCATGCGTTTAGACTGCAAAGGTACTGAAAGTTAGCCGATTTTCTATTCAGTTAAGTCAAGTATTTGCGATGTGCTATTTTTACATTGGTCTGATTGACCATGGCGTAACGCAATGTGGTATCAATCTTGACATGACCGAGCAACCGTTGTACCTGCTCTATCGGCATCCCTTTGTCAATAGCCATTGTAGCCAATGACCGTCTGAATTTATGCGGGTGAATTTTTGCAATGTTCGCTATCCGCCCTATTTTTCGCAAGCGTACCTCAACTCCACTAATCGTCAGCCGTCTATGAGGAGATTTGAGTGAGACAAAGAGCGCAGGATTATCATCATTCCTGCTGTTGAGGTATTTCTTGAGATGGATTTTGGTCCGAGCATTGAAGTACACCTCACGCTCTTTGTTTCCTTTGCCAAATACTACGCATTGCCGCTCTTGGAAGTCTATATCCTCTCTGTTTATCTTTACCAATTCACCTACACGCATACCGGTGGATGAAAGTAAGTCTATTATTGCCACATCACGCAACTCAATACAGCTATCTCGTAGTATTTCAATATTTTCATCTGTCAAAACCTCTTTTACAAGACTGTCTGTCCTCACTTTATGTATTCTTCGCACGGGACTTTTGGGAATATAATCTTCATCTTCTAACCATGCAAAGAAACTTGAAAATATGCGCCGTAAATTGTCGATTGTCACTTTGCTCAAATTTCTCAATCGTTGATTCTCTGCCAAATAATTACGAATATCATTCGTCGACATATCGGTAACATTTTTAACAACGCTCACAAAAAGTTTTTCTACCGAAGACTGATAATAATGCACCGTTTTTTCAGAACACCCTTCGATTTTCTTAGCAGCTAAAAACGCTTGAAGCAGCTCGCCATTTTCCCTTTTGCATTTTTCATCCGATGTCTCCTTGCGGATAAGTTCATACTCCTGCATACACTCTAAAAGCACACCGCCCAACTTCGCGATTTGCTCTTGTGATAAGAAACCGCCTACGGATTCTTCCACTGATTTGATAAATTGCTCTTTCATTTGCTAATGGATTTGTTTCCGTAATATAGCAATGTTCACAAATCCATAAATCAATAATTTTCCGGCTATAATCAACTAAAAAAACAAAAATCAGGTATCGTTTTCAAACAGATACCTGATTTTTAACATAAAGTAAATTTTATCGAATCTCCTTATAACGCACATCTTTGATTTTAGCGTATCCGGAATATTCCCAACCCGGTTTCAAAGTCAGTCCCATCCCTGATTCACTAACATCATAAAAACGCAGCACACCTCCGTTATTATCCGTAGCAGTGTTCTTGTAAGAGCCGACAATCAACTGATTTTCCCGTTCCTGATAAATAGGCAGGTATTCTTTATATTTATTACACAACTGTTCAACTCCCCACGGGTAGTCGTAACGATTAAATTTCAGACAAGTAATTTCTTCATCACCCAAGGTAATCACCGGTTTGCAAGTTTTCGTACCCAGATTATAAGCATAGACTTTATTACCGTAAGCATAATAAATCACATAATACTGGGAACTGGCAGCAAAACAACTGGCCTGAGCAAAATTTTCAGCCGTAATATCCAAATGACAGGCAGTTTGTTTAATTTCTCCGCTACCTAAATTAACTTCATAAATATGCCTTTTACCGCCATCTTGCATGATGCTATACACTGTCCCTTCGGAAAAATTAGTACTAAGCATGCATACCAAATCCATATTACCAGTATTGTAACTGAATTTTTTATTCTCCGGCTCTTCCAAAGGACGCAATACTTGTTTTCTTCCTTCGTCCGCATCTCCGCCTTCACCACTCCAATAAACAAAACGGTGGTTATCGGCATCAAATAACAAAGCAATTCCATATTCGGCAGCAAACTGCCTTTTCAATGTCGTCCCAACATAAGGTGCCACCCGGTATTCTGGTGTTCCTCCCCGGCTCGAAGTATTAATCGGATATTCAAATCCCGTTTCCAACACTACTGTATTCCAGGCATACGCATTACCTTCCCGAGATATACAGATAACAGCATCATGCTCCGGTTTGTATTTACCATAATAAGGCACAGTCACAAAATTTACAATATGGTCATCAGTAGTTGTCAGAAACATCGATGATTTTAACTCATGAAAACTCTCTACCTCAACAAATCCAGTAAACCCCTGAGCATCTCCTGTCGGCAATCGGTAAGCAGCATCTTCGGACATCATAATAATCCTATTGCCAGTCGAACTCCCGGTGGAATAGAATCCTAAATTTGTTGCATGATATTGTTCCGGCACACCTTGTCGCCGGATAACATCATAGGCAGGAACAATCCGGTCAATCGAAAGTTGTGCCAACATATCCAGACGGACTCTTTCTTCCGGTCCTTCATTACACAGCAACATCCATCCTTCAGAAGTAATAGTTGTCGCATTGACATAAAACAATTTCAAAGTCTTCACTTCCGTCCGTCTGTCAGTAACTGAAAAAAGAAACGAATGCGTACCAGCATCCAAAGAAGCCAGCATATAAAGGTCTTTCGTGTTCCCTACGTCCACCCATTCTCCCTCTGAATTTTTCCGTTGGTAACAAAATTCAAAATTCGTATTCTGGTCATCAATGACTCCTTCCAAATTGGAAGTAACTACCGGTTTCAAATCAATATATTCTGCTCCGGCCAATACCGCCACCCTCTGAGAAATGCCATCAATAGTAATAACCGCTTTATCCTCATAGGTGTAATTTCCTTTGTCATCCGCACAAGCCGTCACCAATAGACAAAGCCATAAAACGCTCAGACGCGAAATTTTCAAAATATTCATTTTTCTGTATTTTAAGGTTTTAAAACAACATTCGAGTAATCAACACTATAAGCATCAGGCAACTGCATATAAGAGCCATCTTCATCATACACTGGATCACCGGCATCTGCTCTCCGCTGCAGTTCTTTCTGCAATTCCCGGGCGTAAAAAGACATTCTCCCTGTACCGATTTTTCCGGTAGCCCAAGTCCAATCCTTTGTAGTAAAACCGAATAAACCATTTATATAAGCATACCGGGTCGCATTCCAAGCCCCAAAATAATTACTGGCCGAAACTCCATCCCACCTGCCCGGCTTTGTATAAATTTCACTGAGCAGAAAAGTAAAACGAGAACCATCAATGGTGTCTACTGTCGTATTATCCCAAACATTACTGGATTTATATTCATCGAGCAAATCGAAATATTCATTCGCTTCTAACTTCAATACCAGAGTATCCACCCGTTTTTTAATCGATGCATTTCGTATAAAACGGACACCGACAATCCCTTCATTAGCTCCGGCCTTTATTTTCAAAGTATCGAAATCCGCTACATATCCCCCATCGGGATTCGTTACAGCATCATAAGGTGTCATTGTCGTACGCACTTCATCAACAACGACTCTTACTGACCTATCATAGTCTTTCACCTCCCCCAATAACTTCACCTTGGCATTGAACACCACCGACGTATAAGTCGCATCATAATCAACAAATGAAAAACTAGTGATATTCGTATATCCTTCAGCACCATTTCCTCCCGAAAAATTCTGTTCCTGAAAATATACTTTACTGTCATTACGGCCATACACGCCAACTTCCTCTTTTTGGCAGCCGATACATATCCCTGCTACGGCAACGGCCCATACCCATTTATTTATTTTATTCATAGTGAATTCATTTAACGATTATCCAATTCATCTTTCGGTAACGGAAGCACAAAACGTTTTTCCTTTTGCTCATCAGTTGCTTTGTCTTTTGTATCATATGTCGGAGGGATAAATGGCGGGAAACCAGCATCTGTCATCACTTTTACTTCTTTCTGACCGTTATAATCATTATCAAATCCCATATTGCGCCGTTTGAAATAAAAGAACTTCTGACCTTCACCGACAAATTCACGGATATATTCCTGAGTCAGCCAATCCTGTAAATACACTTCTGCATTTTCCGGTCCCCAATTATAGTTTCCTCTGTCAAGAAACATCCGGTTCAAATATCCCCACGCAGCCGGAAGATTATATACTTCAGACCCGGTCGTTCCCAGACATTCTGCGGCAATATAATAAGCCTCACTAAGCTTGATTAACGAAGAAAAAGAACCATAGAATTTCTGTGTTTGCAACAATTCATTTTCATCCTTGTTACCAATCACCTCATCCCTTCCGGAATCAGTTATCTCTTTAAACTTAACCATTTGATAACTATCATTTCCATCCAAAGTCTTTCCTGCAGTCCACTGAGACTGAAAACGCCAGTCTCCGACCCAATACTGCCCGCCAAACAATATTCCATCCACATATCCGGTCCGGGGCATCAATAAAGCTTTGCCGGTATTCCCCCCTCCAAACGAATAATCATAAATCAATCCTCGGTTTTTATTATAATAACCAAACAAACATTCGGTCGAAAACATCCGGTCGGGATCAGAACTGTTTCCTAACAACTTACCCGACTCAACAACCGGGAAGAACTCCCTCACCTGCGAATCATCAGTCAATTTGCGTGCTTCAATCAAGGCATTGCTGTAATCTCCACCCCACAGATAAGCCCGGGCTGTCAACAGCACCGTTGCATAGTAATTCAAACGCAACTGACGATATCGCATGGAATTATCCATATTCACAAAATCATATTCTGCCCGAGGGCCATCGGTCAGCACCGGGTCGGAAACCAGCAACAAAGCTTCCGCCTCTGTCAAATCACGGATAATATATCCGGTCAGCACCGTACTGGCAGGTAAAATAGACAAAATTTGCGGTTCAGTACTCTCATTATAAGGAATACCACGCCCATCCGGATTTTTCGCCATAATCGGTCCGAACAAACGCAGCATATCCAAATGCAGCATAGCACGGGCTGCCAACATTTCTCCCTTGAGCATCTTGTATTCCTGCTCAGGCAATATATTATCACCAACAGCATCTTCCTCGATATTCTTCAAAACAACATTGATATTCATAATTGTTGAATAGGCTTCGTTCCAAATACTACCCAACACATTTATAACTGACTCGTTAGAATAATCCCACTCTGTCAGAGCCCGCAGATATTTGTAATAATCACTTTCATCCGATTGTTCTACTGCATAATATTGCCCTAAAATATCAATCGCATCATAACTCAGGTATTTTCCGTAAAGCGAATTACCGGACATTCGAGTGTAAATACCATTGACTGCGGCATAGAATCCCTCTTTAGAAGAAAACTGCTGTTCCTCACTCTGTTTATCACTGGGCTTGTAGTCCAGCCAATCAGTACAACCGCACAATAACATGCAGCTTAACAGAAATGGAAAAATGATTATATATTTTTTCATGACATTAGATTTATAAAGTTAAAGAAAGTGCGAAAGACACACTACGTGCAAAAGGATAAGAAGTCCCACGTTCCTGCCGGATAGTCGACAGTCGGAAAATATCATTCATATAAGCATTAAGACGCAATGAACCCAATCCCCACTTATGAACAAGCTCCGGAGCAAATTCATATCCTACACGCAAAGACTCCAGACTCAATGAATTATCTTTCTGTACAAAACGGGAAGACATCGGAGTGGAAGTCGAATTGGCTATATTTTTGAACTGAGCCTTATCACCCGGTTTTTGCCAACGGTCGTAAAGAGCACGTTTGTCCTGATTGTAAATCAACTGGTCATTACCAATATTTTCCACTTTATTGAATAAAACGGAATTAAACGAATGACCGCCAAGCCGGTAACGGAAATCCAAATTACAGGAGAAACCCTTCCAGGAAAAATTAGTTCCCAATATTCCTTCTATTTTCGGACGGCTATTAGCAACTACAACCTCATCATCATATGAAAAATCATAAGTCAATTCACCATTTTTCTTAATAAACAATTCACGTCCGGTTGACGGATCGATTCCTGCCGAACGGACAGCCCAGATATCATCGGGATCAGCACCATCGTAGTAACGTTTCGTAGATTTGTTTTCGCCTTCCCGCTCCTGTGAATTATACATTTCCAAACGATTACCGATACCGGACAACTCATTAGTACCATGACGCAAATTTCCCCGGACCGACCACCAAATGCGTTCGTTCATCCTGCGTACAATATAGTATGTAGCCGATGCTGTAAAACCTTTAGAGGTCTGTTTCCCGAAATTCTTGTAAATCATATTATCAGTCGCACCCGAAGACGGAGGCATAGAAATAGCAATCAACAAAGGGTCGGTTGTTTTATAATAATAATCTCCGGTCAAAGTCAAACGGTCATTTAATACCGTAATATCAAAACCGATATTCCGGTCAAGTGTCGTCTGCCATTCCAGATTGGGATTCCCCAACTGTGCCAAAGAAGTGGTCATACCGAAATAATTAAAGGAATTGAAATTATAACGGAAAGTAGTAATGGTTGCCGAAGAAGAGAAATTCTGATTTCCCGGATTACCGATAGAAGCCCTTAATTTCAACATAGAGATTCCGTCAAAATTATCGGAAATGAATTTTTCATGGTGTAAATTCCAAGCTAAACCGACGGCCCATGTACCGATATAATGTTTGTTGGTCCCGAACACCGACGAACCATTGACACGATAACTGAAATCAAGCAAATAACGGTTATCATAAGCATAATTTCCTATTACATACGCACTCAACGAACGCGTCATGCTTTCACTGTATGAAGGAGTTCCTCCCTCAGGATAGCCATTGGCAAAAGAAGGAAGCGTGAAATCCCCCACAGGAAAACCTATTGCCGAATATCCTTGAGATTTCGCCTCTAAAGCAGAAAGATAACCTCCCAATACAACATTGAATTGGTGTACATCTTTTAAGACCTTGGCATAAGTAAAAGTCAGTTCCCCTTCATACTTATTACTTTGCGTTTCTGTATGACCATATGAACCACGCTCAGAAAAATCCGTTTCAGCAAAACGGGTATCCAAAGGAGAATAAAAGGCTTCCGCCTTGGTGTTCTGATGCGTAAAACCAAAACGGGCACGCAATTTTAACGATTGCATCGGAGAATATTCTACAATAAACTTATCCGACCATGACAAATTGCCGCCTTTATTATAACTATTTTGCGCCGCATTATAAAGCGGATTCGCCGCTTTGATATAATCCGTATGCTCCAGCCATCTTTCCACCTCACCGTTCTCATTATATTTTGTATAGTAAGGATTAGCATCAGCATATTGAGAAAAAGCAACAATCGGATCTTTACTATCCGTATTGTTCATATCAAACTTATTCATAAACTGAAATTTCTTCAGCCGATAAGTCAAATCAATATTTCCACTGATATTATCCCGTTTGGATTCTTTCATTACACCGGTAATCCCATTGTACGACAATCCTATACCAAACATAAACGCACCTTCTCCACCATCCACATACAAGGAATGCCGGTGATTCACTCCGACACGCAAAGGCTCTGCCAACCAATAGGTATCTACTCCACGGGCTATATCAGCCAATTTATTATTATAAGATTTTTTTAATTCGATTTCTTTCGTGACATTATTCGATTCCTCATACCTGCCAACCAGATTTTCAAAACGTAATTTTTCACGGGCATCCATCAAATTATAACTTGTCAAATCAGCCCATGACACATTTGCTGTTCCATTGTAAGACAAATTCAACTTTCCTGATTTCGGACGAATTGTTTCCACAACCACCACTCCGTTGGAAGCCTTTGAACCGTATATAGCTGTCGAAGCAGCATCTTTCAATATGGTGATAGAAGCTACCCGCGTCATATCCAGATTATAGATAGCCTCCAAGGAAGATTCAAATCCGTCCAAAATAAATAAAGGCTGATTCGGATCCTCACTCAACTCATCCCGGGTACTAATCAGACTTGACTTACCCCGTATTTCAATATCAGGCAATTTATTCGGGTCAGAACCGAATGCATTATTTTCCAACACATTAAACGACGGGTCAAGTGTTTTTAAACTGGCAATAACGTTTTGTGTACCCACTGATTTCAACTGTTCTCCGTCAAAAGTTGCAGAAGCACCGGTAAAACTATCCTTTTTGCGGTTGAAAATACCAGTGACAACTACCTCCTGAATAGTTTCCACAGCTTCTTCCATCACAATCTTCAATTCCTTTTTCCCATCAACAGCCACCTCTTGAGTTTCCATTCCAATAAACGAAAATATCAAAACAGCATTCTCTACCTGAGGTAAAGTCATTTTAAATTGCCCATCTGTATCTGTAGTAACACCTAATTTTGTTCCTTTCAACATAACAGTGACTCCCGGAAGAGGTTCTCCGGAAGAATCGATTACTTTTCCCGTTACTTCATATTGCCGGGCCTGGGGCAATCCAGTTGCAACCGTATCCTTACGGAAAACCACCGTATTATGAGTAATCTCATAAGTTAACCCTGTATTATATAACACTTCTGCTAAAATTTCATCCAGAGTTTTGTCTTCCGCCTGAATATCAATGCCGGCAATATGCTCAACATCTTGCACGCTGTAGAAAAAAACCATTCCGGTTTTCTTTTCCAAGGTCCATAAAACACTCTTCAAAGAAGCATTATGCATCTCCAAAGCCATCTTTTCATTTTGTGCATTTACCCGGGCAGAGACCTGAATAACAGCACACAATAAAAAGCACACACATAATTTCATAATCATCAGAATTTTTCTACTCCACATCTTCCAGGGCGGAGTTGTTTGACTTTTTTTCATTGTAGTTCGGTTTGATTACTTGATTTATTTTGCACTAAACACGATTGTTTTCCCTTTTACATCAACATTCAACTTATGAGTAGAGCGGATTACATCTAATATCGGTTCGATAGAACCACTACGATTTATTTTACCGGCAAACTCTATATTTTTAATCCATTCGTCCTGATAAACCACATTGAAATCATACCATCTTTTTAATACAGCTATGATTTCAGCCAAACGCTCCCCTTTAAATAAAAATTGCCCCTCTTTCCAGGCTATAAACGGAACAACATCTACCCGTTTTATTTCCAATTGCCCTTTTTCCAAATCCAATTCTGCTTGTTGCTCGGGTCTCAGTTGTTTCTGTTCAGTCCGACCTGAACCTGTAAAAACAGTAATTTCGCCTTGCACCAACGTTGTCTGTACCCACTTTTCGTCTGCATAAGCCTTAACGTTAAATTCGGTACCCAACACCTTGATATCCATATGCTCTGTTTTTACAACGAAAGGTTGCTTTTCACGAGGAGCCACCTTGAAATAAGCTTCTCCTTCAAGACATACTTCCCGTCTATTTTCCCTAAATTGCACCGGATACTCTATCTTACTCTCCGAATTGAGATATACAACTGTTCCATCTTCCAAAGTCATGATATACTCGCCTCCTTTCGGAATGACCAGCGAATGCCGGACTACGGCAAGCGGACCGGTCTCGTCCGCCTCATATTTCAAACCTCCGGCATCATCAGTAATAACAGTTCCATCAAAATCCAACCGTTGTTCCTTATAATTGGTGCCTCCCAATTCTACAGTCTTACCATCAGCCAAAACCAAAAAAGCTTTAGACACTCCAGGTTGGATTTGTTCCGTCTGCACCAAAACTTCAGCAGGTCCTTGTTTCATCCACCATCCCGCAACACCAATTCCCAGCAAAAGCAAAACAACAGCCGCATAACTCCAATATTGCCGAAAGAGATTATTGTTCGTCCGGCCCCGCAGTTCTTTGTCAATTTGTTTCCAATATTTCCGGACATCTATCGAATTTCTTTTTTTCTCCTGAACGCCCAAATAGTTCGGTTCCCTGATTTTGTCAAACAATTTCTGATTCTTCTCCGACTCTTCCTGCCATTCCTGCAACTCCTGTTCTTCATCAGGCCCCAAGCCACTACTTAATTTCCTGGCTATCAGTTCGCAAATCCGACAACAATACTCTATATCTACCATTTTAACGTCCATTTTTATTAGTCAAAGTTTTTTCAAGTTTATAACATCCATTTCTTCTGCGGACGTTTTATTTTCTATTCATTAACGGACAGACCTTCCTTTAATTTCATTCTGAAAATCAAACATTTTACTTTCTATTTATTCACACTTTTCAGATTCACACCTAATCATTCCCCGTCATTTTATTACCGTTTATCGTGTCGGATAATATTTGCGATTTACTGCAAATATTATCCGACGTTATCCATTGTCAAACAATAACAACTGAAATAAAAAAAAAGATGAATGGGAATTAAAAAAAATCCATTTTTAACACAACAGGAAGAAGATAAAAATGCTCTTTAAGTATTTTTCTCAACTTTTTATAAGCATTCTGTTTAAGAGTACGGACAGAATTGACAGATATATGTAATTGTTCTGCAATCTCCTGGTTGGAATACCCCTGAAGACTGAGCTGTATAATTTTTCGGGATTGTTCAGCCAACTGATTAACAGCTTTATGGACCAACTGATAAGTTTCTTCTTCAATAACCTGATCCCGGAAAAAAATATCAGTTTCTTTTTCCTGAATTTTAACATACTCCTCCACAATACGATCATGCTTAAGATGATTTAAAGCCAGATGCCGGGCTGTTGTATATAAAAAACCTTTTACTTTCTCCAGCGACTCAAACTCCCCCTCAAAACGCCATAACTGAATGAAAGCTTCCTGTGCGACATCTGCTGCCAAGTCCATATCTTCCAAATACTTATCTGCAAACATGACTAAAAACGGGAAATTTTCATCGAAAAACTTCCCAAATACTCTGTAATTCTTTTTATTTAAAGCAACGAGCAATTCCATTTCGCAACAAGTATAATACAAAAATATTTATTTAAACAATGTATTAAAAAAAAAGAAGATTCAGAGAAACAAAAAACCGCTCCGGAAAATCCGGAACGGTTAACCCGAACAAATCAGTTTATTTGTCTTCTCTTTTGATGTATCAAATTATGGTTTCAGTGCATTCATCACACACTTTTCCAATTCTTCTCCTCTCAACTTTTCGGCAATAATGCGATTACTTTCATCCAATACGAAAATACAAGGAATACCATGTACTTCGTACAAATCGGAAGCGATACTGTTCCAACCTTTCAAGTCGGACAAGTGTATCCAATCCAAGCCATCTTCCCGAATCGCTTTCAGCCAAGCCTCTTTCTTAGTATCAAAAGAGACACTGACTACTTCCAATCCGGCTGACTTATATTTTTGATACATTTTCCGCACATTGGGGTTTTCTGCCCGACAGGGACCACACCAAGAAGCCCAGAAGTCCAAAATCTTCACTTTGGCTTTGACATCATACAAAGAAAGCGAATCGCCTTCTGGAGTAATCATTTTAAAATCAGGAGCTGTTCCTCCGACAATAATACGCGACTCTTTATCCACATAAGGTTTCAGCAATAATCCCGGAACCGTACTTCGGGCCGTATTTCCCAATAACGCATATTTCTCATGCAAACGCTTTTGTTCATAGAGTTTTTTCCTGCGACCAGCCACAATTGCCGCACTGACTATATTATCGTTCTGACGGAGAAATTCATCCTCTGCCTTGTCATAGAGGGTATCTATCTTTATCAATAAACCACGAATCTGTAAACGACCGAAATAATCATCTTTTCCGTATATTTTCTCATATTCAGCTCGCATTGAATCCTTTATCGCTTTTATTTCCATCTCCTTTTCCCGGAATCCATTCCTTAAATGCTGCAAATCTCCTCCACCACCAACCACATAATCCGCAGGATGCGCAGCATCAGCCTCTACCGTGAAAATGGCATTTTCCAAAAGCAAAGGTATGCGCAGATTCGCATTAACAGCCAGTATTTCGGCTAAAACAGGTTCAGTCAATTCACCACTGAAAGTAAATGTCCCGTCCGCCGACAACACACTTCCTAAGGTATCCCAATCGCCTGTAACTTTTGGTGTCAACAATAACACCCGGCCTTCATAACCCGACACCCGGCCTTCTACCGTATAACGGGGAGTTGATTGACAAGCAGCAAACAACAAACAGCTTATCCACAATACACGTCTCATAACTTATTTTCTTATTGGTTCTTTATAAATAATATCCACAATCTTTCCCAATCCCTTATGTTCTTTTACTTTGGTCAGAGGCCCCATCAGATTAGGCACATCATAAGTGCGCATTATACCGCACTCCGATTCATCCACCCCCTGAAGGCTTGTTCCAACTACTAACCGATAACCGCGTTGACGCATCCATGAATTGGCCGCACCATAAGCATAATTAGAAATCAAAGGTAAGAATTTAATGACTTTCACCTCTTCCCCGGGAAAACTCAACACCGGTTTCGCCTCTTCCTCCGGATATCTCATATCGAACTGATAAATTTGATTATTACTGAGATAAAAGAGGTAAGGATAAATATTATGAAAAACAAATTGTGTTGCTCCTGACAAACCGGCACCTTTTACTTCTCCATAATACTGCTGTTCATTTTTCTCATCATAGTCCATCAAAATACCATAGAAATAATATTTCCCTGTATTCGGATCTTTCAGAATCACATAATTCGTTCCATTTGCCCCAGTTTGATAAGTACTTTCTCCAGCTACAAAATCTTTACCAGTTTGTGCCTCAAACAATTTCTCTCCGGAAAATTTCATCACCGTAGGATAAATATCCCCGTTTTTAATCGCTAAAAATTGTTGATGGGTTGCATCATACAACATGGTTGAAGTAGGATTTGCTGCTCCTGCTACAAATTTCCATAAGTACATTACTCCGACAAAAGGAGCTGCTACAAAACGCTCTCCATCTAAAACATTGACCGGATAGCCGAAAAAGCCTATTCCACTGTTCACTGCCTCGGAATAAACATCTCCTTGCCCGGTAACTACTGTCCAACGATCATGCTCTAACGAACGCTGTGAAAATTTGGCAGCCTGAATATGTATGGCTTCCGGAAGCACACCGAATCTCCATCTGAAATCGGTATCTTCTCCTACATGTAAATCTGTTTCATCCAATTCATAAGTACCCTTTTCCGATACAAACAATACCCGTGAATGCTTATCCCGAAACCAGCAAGGAATCAGTCTTAACGGCTTTCCTGTCTCAAATTCCTGATTGACCCACAGGTTATGAGCAACAATATCGTCTGTTTCATTTTCATTGAAAATAAGATCCAAACGGGCCTTGTTTTGCTCTTCGCAAAGAATCAGCCAGCCTTCACTTGTCAATGTCCTCACCTGTACAGAAAACCGTCCTCTTTGAGTAATTCCCGTCGACTTGTCTTTCACCAAATAAAAACCACTGTAAATACCGGCCCCCAAAGTTACCGGCCATTCCAGATTTTTATCCCGGCCAATGATAAAATCTACCCCTTCAGTAACCTCGCTGATATCAATACCGTTGGGAATCAGTTTCCATTCATATTCATAATCAGAATCATGTTTTTCCAATGAAGAAGTAATCTGCGGATTCAACCGAAGCGTATCTGCATAAGCAATAACCTGATAGGTGGTATCCATACCACCGGAAATTGTCACTTCGTTGATTTCCCAATAATCATAATTTCCCTTGTCGTCGAAACAGGAGGTAAAGGCCCACCAGCCTAATAATATATAAATAAGATATCTTTTCATATAACTATAATTTGAGTACACACATCAAAACTATTCCTGAAATTCCGACCCCATGGTCATCAGTTCTCCATTATCTTCGTATTCCGGATGTTCCCGGAGGTAATCATGTAAATATTGCCCCACCCACCTCAGGTAATTCGCTTCCAAAGGACTCTCAGCCAACGACGCCACAAAATCTTTCCGGTCAATACCCATTTTATCACATATAAATTTACATTTCTTCGTTGAATAGGTACCGAAATACCTCGGACCGTAATTTTCGTAATCCCACCACACCGGCACTTTAAAACGTTCATCCATATAAATCACGCGTTGGTAATCAATAGGACGCAAGCGTTCATCCCCCACCCATAAAGCAGAATCTAATGACCAAAAACGGGAATATAAAAACTTTAATTCCGGAGTTTCTTCCAATTGTAACGTAAAACGCCGCGCACGTTTATCCAGGTCAGCCGCACGCAACAACTGCACTTCCACCAAAGTTTCTGCTTTCCCGGCTGGAATAGCATATTCTTCCTCCAAAATACGAAAATCTTCTCCCTCAACTGCATGCAAAGGATCACCTTCCTCCGTTATCACGCGAAGATTGAATTTCCGGTCATAGTCTGCAACGTCACCCAATAAACAAACTCTCAGTTTCAATTTTTGTTCTGTCACATCCGAATTTTCCAACCCCCAGGGAATTACAATTGTGTCCAATACCGCCCCTTTCGTATCAAAATAAATACCACATTCCCCCTCATATACATCTATTTTTTCTTCACAGGCCCAAAAAGCTATGAGCAGAAATAATATAGCAATAATTGTTTTCATAGTTATCGATTTTAATTGTACTGTGTTTCACCATCCGGAACAGGAAGCACATATTTATATGTACTGATTTTTTTTGTACCATAGGGATCATAAGCGGAACGTATTTCTGTTTTCATTTTCCGCTTATAATAGAAAAACAATTGTCCTTCTCCGTACAGTTCTCTTAACCATTCTTCTTCTAAATAACTATCCACCTGTGAATAATATCCTTCCGGAAGAGCTCGCAACCCACGGTTATTACGCAGTATATTGAGATATTCAAGTGCTTCTTCCTTCTTTTCGGCCACTTCTGCGGCAATCATATACATTTCACTGATTCTCAACATAGGAATCATCTGATTATACAATGAATCCTGTCCCTGATAACGGTCGAAAACAGCATAATTAACACCAGCAAAATCAGCTGATGAAGACAAAAAATACTTATAACGGTAATCGGATTGATTTTGTCTGAACACTTCTCTCACCACATCCCAGCGGGGAATAAGCAAAGAGGTCTGCAATTTTAAATTTTGTGCATCAAAAAGAGAGGTGAAAATAGAATTACGATTCAAATGCTGCAAGGAAAACAATAATTCGGATGAAAACATACGATCGGGAATATTTCCATTACCACCGACTGCCAGGTCATCTACCCAAGGAAATAGAGTTTCATGTATACCAATAACTTTTTGAGCATACTCCATTGCCTTATCGTTTACTCCCCTATACATCCATACACGTGCCAATAAAGCCTGAATGGCATAATAATTCAAACGCAAATGACGATACTGAAAAAAACTGTTTCTGGGATTCCCGGCTATACCGTAGGTAATAATCGGGTCATTCTCCAACTCATTCTCTGCCTGTGTCAAATCATCAATCACCGATTGCATAAATGCAACTCCGGAAAGTGAAGGATTCACTTCCAAAGCAAATTCCTTGTAATAAGGAATGGAAGTAGCCACAGAATCACGCCCATAAACAGGACCAAACAAACGGAATAAATCAAAATGCAACATCCCCCGCAAAGCCAACGCTTCTCCCTTACACAGATGATAATAATCGTCCGTCAACACCTCCCGGTGCAATTCGCAGTTTCTCAATAATAAATTAGCGTTGGCAATTAAATTGTAAGCCTTTTGCCAAATGGACTGGATTTTACTTTTAGCCACGGAACCGTCATACTCAAAATCAGCAATCGCATAATTACTTTTGCTCTCCTCGGCAATCGCATAACGTTGAGCCAGCATTTCCACAAATTCACACGAAAGTGAACGGCCGTAGAGCGCATCGCTGTTCAATTCCACATAAATACCGTTGAGTGCTTCCTCGAAACCCGCAACCGTCGAAAAAGCTGTTTCTTCCGATATCCTGTCACTGGGTTTTACATCAAGCCAGTCGGAACAACTACAGTTTATTCCAACAAGCAACAGGATAACAGATATATATTTCATTTTCATAATCATTTATATTAAAAATTAACCGAAATAGCAAATGTCACGCTTCTTGCAAACGGATAGTCGATTCCCCGCTCATTTTTAATAGTTGAAAACCGACAAATATCATTCATATAAGCACTGACAGTCATCCCCGAAAAACAAATTTTTTTCATCCATTCGTATGGAAACTCATAAGAAAGACGTATCGATTCCAAAGTCAGAAAATTGTCTTTCTGAACAAAACGGGAAGACATTGGCGTTACATCTGTCAAAGCAATGCCTTTAAACCTGGCCTTATCTCCGGGGTTCTGCCAACGGTCGTACAATGCCCGTTTATCCTGATTTTGCTTCAAACCTTCCGTAGAGATATTCTCAACCTTATTGTACAAGGTGGAATTGAAAGCATCCGCACCAAAGCTATAACGGAAATAAATATTACAAGAAAATCCTTTGTAATAGAGCGTATTACCAAATACTCCTTCTAAATCAGGACGAGTGTCTCCCACCAGCACCTCATCGTCATAATTGTGCTGAAATACTCTCCTGTCATTGACATCCCAGAAAATTTCTTTTCCGGTAGCCGGGTCAATTCCGGCAGAACGTACAGCCCACAGAGCACTTGGACTACCTCCGTCATAGTAACGGGACAGATTCTTTCCGATATTTTCATTATTATATTGGCCCAATTTATTTTCTATATCATCGTAATACGCATTGTTTCTGCCAAACGTCAGGCTTGTCGTCCAATTAATACGCTTTTTAGGTTTATAGACAAAAGCATATTTAATTGTACCACTGAAGCCTTTGTTCACTTGTTTCCCTATATTGGTCAAGCGGCTAGATACCCCGACAGACAAAGGCATACCGATGGTTGCCATCAATGGATCTGTCAATTTATGATAATAATCAAAAGTCAGATGAAAACGGTTATCTAACATACTGATATCAGCACCGATATTTTTATCCAAAGTTTTCTGCCAATCCAGATTCGGGTCGCCGAAAGCATCAACCAAAAGCCCCGTACCAAAATTGTTCAGCATCCAGTTATTGAATTTATAAGTCGTAATGGTATTGAAAGAACCGAAATTCTGATTCCCCGGATTACCAACCGAAGCTCTGATTTTCAACATTGAAAAAAGGTCTGTATGATTTTTCACAAAAGCTTCGTTATGGACATTCCATGCCAAACCAACGGCCCAGGTTGTGGTAAACTGCTTATTGGAACCAAATACTGACGAACCGTCCGACCTTAAATTAACATCCAGTAAATAACGATTTTTATAAGCATATCCGCCATTAAAATAGAAATTGGCACTCCGCTTTTTGTAATCGCTATAAGAAGGCTTACCACTCGTCGGATAAGAATTAGCAAAACCGGGAGTTGTAAAATCACCCCGCGGAAAACCGATAGCAGAAAAAGATTTTGCATCATTTGTATTTTCGGCAATAGAGGCTCCGAATACCGCATTGATTTGATGAGCATCGGCCAGTAACTGTCCGTAAGTAATAGTCAGGTCTCCTTCATAGCCGAATGATTCGGAATGGTTGTCCGCATAAGAACCTTTTTTCAGTAATTCCGTTTCGTCAAAAGAGGTGTCTTCCGGAGAACGAAACCTTTCCTCATTCGATATTGATTTATTTACTCCAATCCGTCCTCGAATCCAAAGAAATTCCCAAGGACGATATTCCAAATTCAAATTATTACGCACAGCAAACGAATCACTATCATCATAACTATTCAATGAAGCATTCCACAAAGGATTGGGCACATAAATACCTCCATCTGTCGATTGGGTGTCATTGGCTGTCGGAGTCTCCAACCATTTATCAACACCACCGTACTCATTGTATTTGGGATAATAAGGATTAGCCCGTGAATATTCAGAGAAAGGGACCACCGGATCGTTCGTTTTGGTGAAATCAACTGTCAATTTATTCTGAAAACTCAATTTTCCTACCCGATACAACAAATCCAAATTCCCGCTAACCAGTTGACGGCGAGATTCTTTCATTACTCCGTCTATGTTCGTATAATTGACTCCCAAACCGTAACGGATTTGGTTATCCCCTCCTTGCACATAAAGATTATGACGTTGATTCAAAGCTACTCGTAATGGTTCGGACATCCAATAAGTGTCCACACCCTTTCTTACATTCGTCAGTAAACGGTTATAACGCATTTGACATTCTTCCTGATAAGTCACAATATTAGACGTAAAGTTTCCTGCCAAACGTTCGAATTCCAGTTTTTCTTCCGCATTCATCAAGTTATAATCCGTCAAATCGGCAAAAGAAATATCAAAACTTCCGTTGTACGACAATTTAATTTTTCCCTGCTCCGGTGCTTTCGTTTCCACAACCACCACCCCATTGGCAGCCTTCGCCCCATAAATTGCCGTCGAAGCCGCATCTTTCAATATAGTAACTGAAGCTATCCGGTCCATACTTAAATCCATTACTGTTCGCAAACTGCTTTCAAAACCGTCCAGAATAAACAAAGGCTGGTTGGGGTCTTCGCCGAATTGTTCTTTAAAACCAACAATACTGCTCTTTCCGCGAATCTCAATATCCGGAAGACGGTTAGGGTCCGAACCATATTGGTTATTTTCTATAATGGCAAAGGCAGGGTCCAAGGTCTTCAAACTTTGCAACAGATTCTGATTTCCTGCCATTTTCAACTCTTCAGCTTTATACGTCTGCGAAGAACCGGTAAAACTCTCTTTCTTCCGGGAATAAATACCAGTAATGACCACTTCATCCAAACCTGCCGTTTCTTCTTCCATCACAACATTCAATGGTTGGTCATCTTTCAAGACTATCTCTTGAGTTTTCATTCCAATAAAAGAAAATACCAGAGTTACTTCCCGGGCATCTGTCAAAGGTACCCGAAAATTTCCCTTTACATCAGTAGTGACTCCTATTTTCGTATGCTTAATCATTATAGTTACTCCGGGCAATGAGGTCCCCGTCATATCTTTTACATGTCCGGTGGCAACCCGTTCCCTCACCTGAGGAAACGCTCTGGTTTCCGCCGGCACAATCACCAACGTGTTTTCTACTTTCCGGTAAGATAAACCGGAACCGTCCAAACAATGCTTCAATACGACATCCAAAGCCACATTTTCCACATCCAGGGTAATTCGTTTAAGTTGATTGACGTTCATGTCATTAAACAGAAAAGTAAATCCGGTTTGGCTCTCTATTTCACGTGCCACCTCACGGAATGTGGCATCTGATACCCGAATGGAAAGTCGCTGTGCCACTACTTTTGCCTGCAACTGCAAAGTAGTCAACAACATAAATGCTACAAAAAACTTCATTCTCAAAATAGATTGCAATAAATTCCCCCTGATCCAAAAGGCGTATTTTTTCTTTTTTTTCATAAATTTGTAATTGGGTTAAACTTAAGGTTATTTACACTTTGAGTCCGGAGCAATGGATGTGGGGACATCCGTTGCTCTTTTTTATTCCGAAATTAAAATCGTCTTTCCATTGATTTTGAAATGAGCCATTCCGGTCATTTCCAGTAATTCGATAATCTTATTGAAACTATCGTAACGTTTCAGGTTCCCGGAAAAAGTCATCCGCCGCACAGCTTCACTCTCAAAAAATATTTGAATATCATACCAACGGGACAAAGTATTCATCATATTCTCCAATGTCTGTTCCTGAAAAATAAAACGCCCGTCTTTCCAGCCGGAATATAATGTGACATCTACTTTTTTACAGGTCATCTTACCGGAAACAAGCTCAAGGACTCCTTGTTCCTGAGGTTGCAGTACCAAGTTTTGCCCTCCGGCATCCAATAAAATCCGGCCTTCCGCCAAAGTCGCATAAATACAGGATTCATCCGGATAAGCCCGTGCATTGAAAGAAGTACCCAATACCTTGACCGCAGCTTTCGACATATCTACAATAAAAGGCATGTCTTTATTCTCACTGACTTCAAAATAAGCTTCTCCTTCCAGATATACCCGCCGTTCCCGGCCATAAAATGCCACCGGAAACTTTAACCGGCTTTCCGAATTCAACCACACTTTCGTTCCGTCAGATAATATCAGACGGTACTCCCCTTTGCGGGGAACTTCCACAATATTAAAATCCATTTCTGAACTCCCAGCCGATTCTTGCCGATAGTCTATCACTTCCCCGCTAATATTTAAGCGCACCTGAGTTCCGGGTATAATGGAATCTTTTACCTGACAGTTCAGTTCGATTCGTTGTCCATGCCCTAATATCAGAATAGCCTGGCTTTCTCCTGCGGTCAATTGTACCCTGTCATCCCCTGGTAATTCAACAGAACGGGATAAGCACATCCATAACAAAGACACCCCTACTACCACTACAATAACTGCTGCCATCCCTCCCCAACGGAACATTCGTTCCCGGAATAAACGACGATGACAACGAATCTGCACTTTTCGAAAAGCAGCCTCATCATCATATAAATATTGTAACATTTCCTTTTCCGAATAAAAACCACGGCGACAAACCTTTCGCCATAATTCCTGATTCTTGATATCAAGAGCCAACCATCGCTCCAGTTCTGTATGTTCTTCTGACGATAATGTATCTGTAATATGACGGGAAAGTAAATATGCTATCCGGTCTGCCTGTTCTATTTCCATTTTTCAACTTTTATATTAAAAGCGACCAAATGGTTAAAAAGTGTCACAAAAATTATTTTTTAACAAATTTTTTGTTTTCACCGACTAAATAAGGCATACAACAAAATGAATCCCTTCAATTTCTCCTGCAATATTTTTTTCCCTCTTTTTTTATGGGATTTGACTGCATCAACAGACAAATGAAGCATTCCGGCAATCTCTGTGTTATCACACCCATCCAATACCAATTCAAATATTCTGCGAAGCGGGCAGGGCAATGAACTGATAGCCTTCTTTAATAAAATGTAAAGCTCATCTTCCAAAAATTGATGAAGGAAAAATTCCGAATCTTCTTTGTGCCGCAATTCCTGGAAATATTTTTTCTCAACCTTCCGGTGTTTCAAAATATCCAAACACCGGCTACGCACCATACGATAAAGGTAAACTTTCAAAGAAATGAAATTCTCAAAATGCAACTTCTTAGTCCACAACTCATAGAGAATATCCTGCACAATATCCTCTGCAACAGCCCGCTCTTCTACAAAATGAAAAGCAAGATTTCCCAATCGGGCATAAAACAAACGGAACAATTCACGATAGGCATTGTCCTCTCCTTTTCCCAACTCCTGCAACCAAATCTGTTCATTCACCAGCATCGTACCGATTGATTTATTTGTTTTTCTTAAACAATTTTCCCAAAACCTGAATCAGCCCATCCATACCCTCTATGTGGTTAATCATTGAAATACTGCGAAATGTACTGATTTCTTCTCCCATCCCCAACTGCACCGGATAAACCAGAATACAATTGATTGTATTGAAATATTTATTAATATACGTCGGAACATACTCCATGTGCCGAGAATATGAAGGACAAGCCGGACGGCTCATCACCAACACCAATGCATCATTATCCTGCATCTCATGAGACACATCCACAAACTTTTCCCAATCTGTAAATTCACGGAATTCAGCATGAATTACATGTTTTGCATGAACAAGTCTCAAAATATCCAGTACATGGGTATTTCCATAAAAAACAAACTTAGCCCCCAAATTCTTCCCCATATTCCATACACTAATCAACCAATAAGGAAATCCCACCTCCTTCTCTGCATTCTCAGGAATCACGACCACATATCTTTTTACTGTAGACATAGGCTGCATAGGACGGTAAGCCAGTGTCGTCGTTGCACATTTACTCAACACTTCCTCTGTCAGCTTACCCAAAAAGGTGTCGGAAATATCTTTCTGTGTCCGCAATCCCAATACAATATCCGTAATCTTATGCTCCTTGGCAACATTCCGGATACCATTGACAATATTCAAATCGTAACGCAATACAGGCTCCACATGATGTTCTGCTGCTGCTGCTACTTTTGCAGCCTTTTCCAGCAGCAATTCGGAAACTTTTTCCGCTGTACGGTCAGTATTGTCGGACTTGATAATGCTGACCGCAACCATCTGTGCCTTATTTCTGCGAGACTTAACAGCAATACCCAGATTTATCAGTTCTTCCACCGTTTCCGTATTGCTCAAAGAAATCAAAATTCTTTCCTGCTCGTCATCACCCTCCCCAATCCGGTCACCACTCATCTCCGAAATAGCAATGTTCTGTGCAGCTCGCTGAGTCGCAAATGAAGCTATGGTACAAGTAAATAAAATCATAATGATGGTTCCGTTCAACACATCCTCATTCAACAAACGGATAGGCTCACCCGTAACATCCGTTCCCAACACCACCTTATACCCTATCAACACTGCAGCCAGCGTTGCAGCAGCCTGAGCATTACTCAATCCGAATAACAAACGGCCTTCGTCCCAAGTTAATTTAAAATTCTTTTCCGTAACCCATGCCGCAATAAATTTCGAAGCAGTCGCAATAATGGTCATCACCAAAGCAACGAACAATGCCGTCCAGCCATTCGTAAAAGTACGGACATCCACCAACATACCTACTCCTATCAAAAAGAAAGGTATAAAAATAGCATTCCCCACGAAATCAATCCGGTTCATCAAAGCCGAAGTATTCGGAATCAACCGATTCAATGCTAATCCCGCAAGAAAAGCCCCGATAATCGCCTCCAAACCTGCAGCTTCCGCTAAAAAAGACGCCAAAAACACTAAAGCAAGCACAAAAATATATTGACCGACAGAATCCTCATAACGTTTAAAAAACCAACGTCCAAACACAGGAAAAATAATCACTACAACAGCAATAAACGCAATACTTGATACCCCTAATTTCATCCAGAACCGATGATTAATTTCTCCGGTAGACATTCCTACAATTACTGCCAACACCAACAGAGCCAGAATGCAAGTAACCACCGTTCCGCCAATAGCAATACTTACCGCCCTGTTTTTTGTAATGCCATATTTACTGACAATCGGATAAGTAATCAATGTATGAGAAGCATACATACTGGCAAGTAATACCGAAGTCGGCCAGGAAAAATCCAGCCAATAAACACCTGTCAGCGTACCCATAATCATGGGAATTATAAAAGTATAAAATCCGAAAATCAATGTCTTCCCGTAATTCTTCCGCAAATCGGCCATATCTATTTCCAGCCCGGAAATAAACATAATATATAATAACCCAACTGTCCCGAATAATTCCATACTACTGTCTCTGGACATGATTCCGAAACCATTAGGTCCGATAATTGCACCGGCAAGAATCAAACCTATCAGATCCGGAATTTTCAGACGATGCAAAAGCACCGGTGCCAACAAAATAATAAACAATATAATGGAAAAAATCAGTACCGGATTTGTCAAAGGCAAATCAAAAACATATAACAGCATAGGCCAGTAAATTATTTTCAGACAGACAAATTTAATAAAAATGCCATGTTTATAAAATAAATTGCAAACCGAACACAGAGGGCAAATTTATTTGTACTATGTTAAGGTGCAGGATTTATTGCAGATTGAAAATCTAACATACACATTCCGGATTCCAAGCACCCGTACAAAGAGAATCTTTATCCGGCAGAAGAAAACAGCCTCTTAACAAATCGGCGGAATTAAATTCCTTGTGACCTACAATCTCATCAAGAAATTTAATTCCGCCGCTTAACTCTAAAAGAAATTTTTAATACCCGTCAACGAAAGTTTATCTTTGTTTCCTGTCAATCTTCATACCGGATAATCGTTTGCTCCCGGTCCGGTCCCACCGATACGATTTTAACCGGAACCCCCAACTCCTCTTCCAGGAAATTTACATAAGCATTAAATTCTTCCGGAAATTCATCCTCAGACGTCATCCTGGTCATATCAGTTTTCCATCCCGGCATTTCAATATACACAGGTTCCACTCCTTCACTGATATCAAACGGAAATTCTTCAGTTTCCTGACCATTTATCTTATAGGCTACACAAGCTTTTATTGTATCAAAATCATCCAAAACATCACTTTTCATCATGATGAGTTGGCTAACTCCGTTAATCATCACAGCATACTTTAATGCCACCAAATCAATCCATCCACAACGACGTTTACGCCCTGTTACCGCACCAAATTCATGTCCTAATTTACACAATTTTTCCCCGGTTTCGTCAAACAACTCCGTCGGGAAAGGCCCGGCACCTACACGGGTACAATATGCTTTGAAAATACCGTACACCTCACCGATATTCCGGGGGGCAATCCCCAAGCCGGTACAAGCTCCTGCACAAACGGTATTGGAAGAAGTAACAAACGGATAAGAACCAAAATCCACATCCAGCATAGTTCCCTGGGCTCCTTCTGCCAGAACGGACTTTCCTTCTTTCAGAAAATTATTCAGGACATGCTCACTGTCAATCAAACGGAAGCGTTTCAGATATTCCAAAGCCTCAAACCACTCTTTCTCCAGTGCTACAATATCATATTCATATTTTAATCCGCTCAGGATTATCTCATGCTTTTTCTTTGCCTGTGCATATTTTTCATCAAAATGATGCAGAATATCTCCCACCCTCAATCCATTTCGGCTAACTTTATCCGTATAGGTCGGCCCAATCCCCTTACCGGTTGTACCGATTTTTGCAGCTCCTTTTGCAGCCTCATAAGCAGCATCTAATACACGATGAGTAGGCATTATCAGATGTGCTTTCTTGGAAATACACAACTGTTTGGTAAGGTCATGTCCGCTGGCAGCTAAACTTTCAGCTTCCTGCCGGAACAAGATAGGATCCAGCACAACACCATTACCGATAATATTCGTTTTTCCACCTTGAAAAATTCCAGAAGGAATAGAACGCAGAACATATTTCTGCCCCTCAAATTCTAAGGTATGCCCGGCATTAGGCCCCCCCTGAAAACGGGTAACTATGTCATATCCCGGAGTAAGTACATCCACAACTTTACCTTTTCCTTCATCTCCCCACTGTAGCCCAAGTAACACATCTACTTTCATTTGTATCTTTAATTTTTGATTTCACAAACGTACAAAATTAGATAATTTTTCTTTTTTCCAGAAAAAAACAATCAACATTATGACCACAATACACCATTCAACAATTATTCTTCGGAACGACAAGCTTCACATAAACCATAGATATATAGTAAATGATGATGTACAGAAAATTGGTATCTTTCCTGGATACGTCCTACCACCTCATCTATACGAGGATCAGAAAATTCTTCCACCCTCCCGCATTTCTGGCAGATCAGATGTTCATGGTGCTGATTATTAAAAGCTTTTTCATACTGAGCAATATTATTCCCGAATTGATGTTTTATAACCAATCTGCAATCCAGTAAAAGCTCTATGGTATTATAAAGTGTTGCCCGGCTTACCCTGTAATTTTTATTTTTCATAAAAATATAGAGCGACTCTATATCAAAATGTCCTGAGTGAGAATAAATCTCATCCAGTATAGCATACCGCTCAGGCGTTTTCCGGTGTCCCTTTTTTTGTAAATATGCCGTAAAAATCTCCTTTACCGTCTCCTTTATCTTTTCCATCATCAAATATCTTTTCCCCTTCCTTAAACAAAAACTCTTTCCCCGGCTAATTTTCTGCTTCTATCCTCATTACATTCTCCACACCTTTCACCTGAAAAATCCGGGAAACAATATTATTCAAATCTGCCGTATTATGCACATAAAGATGAATAATTCCCTCAAAAATCCCATCCCGGGTATCAAAATGAATCATCCGCATACTCACTTTTTCCTCCTTAGCTATCAACGTAGCAATCTCACCGGCAATACCCGAAGTATCAATACCAGTTATTTTAATCACAGCTAAAAAAGACATCAGTTTATGGCTCACCCATTTTACCGGAACAATCTTATCTCCGAAACTGGCCATCAACCGGATAGCCTCCGGACAAGAACGTTTGTGCACAGTAACTTTTGTACCTGCAATATTCAGTCCCACCACATCATCTCCCGGAATAGGGTTACAACACGGAGCAATCACAAAATCAGCATCCGGATCAATAGGAACGTCTGTACGGTGTTTTTTCTTTTCATCTCCATCTTTTCCACTCCACAAGAATTGCAATTTCCAATATTTGACAAACCGGTTTTCCGTCCTTTTCCGGAGAACTTTCTCCAAATCATCCTCTGTAATATTATGCTTTCCTATTTCAACATACAAATCATCCCGGTTGGTCAGCACATAATCGTTCAACACTTTATTCAATGTCTCTGAAGTAGGAGGTAAACCCAGCCTTTTCACCAAAGCCTCATAAATGGTAATCCCGTTCCGTAACAATTCTTTCCTGTATTTTTTAAAAACAGCATTGATATGAGTACGAGCCTTTGCCGTAACCACGAAGTCCAGCCATTCTTTCTGAGGCCTTTGCTTGTCACTGGTCAGTATTTCCACCTGATCTCCGCTGGCGAGTTTATGACTCATAGGCACCAGCTTATGATTGACTTTCGCTCCAATACAAGTGTTACCGATTTCAGTATGAATATCATAAGCAAAATCCAAGGCAGTAGCCCCTTTGGGTAAAGTTCGCATATATCCTTTCGGTGTGAATACCCGGATTTCCTTAGCAAACAAGTTCAGTTTAAATTCATCCAGAAATTCTAAGGCAGTGGCATCCGGCTGATCCAATATTTCTTTTATACCCGCAAGCCATTTGTCCAACTCCGAACTTTCTCCTTCATTTTTATATTTCCAGTGGGCAGCCAACCCCTTCTCCGCAACCTCATCCATTCGCTCCGAGCGGATCTGAACTTCGAACCACTGGCCCTCTGGTCCCATAACCGTCAGATGCAACGCCTCATAACCATTAGCTTTGGGTACACTCACCCAATCCCGGATTCGCTCAGGTTTCGGACTATATATGTCAGTAATCAAAGAATAAATATTCCAACATTGCCATTTTTCCGGCTGATCTTCTTTTGGTTTAAAAACAATACGTACAGCCAGCAAATCAAAAATTTCATCAAAACTAATATTCCGTCGCTGCATCTTCAGCCACACAGAATAAACACTCTTAGTACGGGCCGTTATGGTATATTCATATCCATTACTGCTAAGTTTCTGCCGGATGGGGTTGATAAACTCCGTAAACAAAGCAGAAAATTGCCGCTTATAAGCCTCTATTTTCTGATTGATCACTTCATACTCCTCCGGATGTTCATACTTCATACTCAAATCCTCAAGTTCTGTTTTAATAGCATGAAGTCCCATCCGGTGCGCCAAAGGAGCATAAATATAAAGCGTTTCACTCGCAATCTTTACTTGTTTGTGCTCAGGCATTGAAGCCAAAGTCCGCATATTATGCAACCGGTCTGCAATCTTTATCAGAATTACCCGGACATCATCCGCCAAAGTAAGAATCATTTTTCGGAAACTTTCTGCCTGCTGGCTTGTATCAGAACCCATCACCCCGCTAATCTTAGTCAGACCATCAACTATCGAAGCTACTTTAGGACCAAAAAGATTAGAAATATCTTCTACCGTATAATCGGTATCTTCAACAACATCGTGGAGCAAAGCTGCTATAACCGAAGTGGTTCCCAGCCCAATTTCACTGGTAGCAATCTTTGCCACCGCCAAAGGATGCATAATATAAGGTTCACCCGATCTTCTCCGCACGCCTTTATGAGCCTCATTAGCAAACTCAAAAGCTTCCTTTATCCTTTGCCTGCTTTCTTTCGAAGTATCTTTCCGTAAAGATTTCAGCAACTCTTCAAAAGCCTCTTTGATATGTTCCTGTTCTGTCATATGATAATCGCAACTGGCAGTATTTTACTTTGTTCAAAGATATAAAAAAAATAATATGTAAGCTCGGTCTTCAACATATTTGCACATTAGCACATTCAATTTCATATCCCATAAATATCCCTGCCATCTGCTCAAAAAGTTCAGCCTTGTCCGTCGTATAATAAGAAACACTTCCCCCACACCCCAACCTTCTTTCCATCTCAGGATGCCGGACCAAATAATTAGCCAAACTATCGGCCACTATATGCCCCTGTCCGATAATTTTTACGTGCGGCGGAACAAAACGGGCTATCAATGGCCTCAACAAAGGATAATGAGTACACCCCAACACGATCGTATCAATATCAGGATCCAAAGTAAACAATTGGGTCAGATACTTGCGGATAAAAAATTCCGTACCTTCACCGGTCAACTCATTGTTTTCTACTAAAGGCACCCACATCGGACAAGCCAACTGAGTAATCTTAAACCGACCAACACCATACAACTTTTCAATTTCCATCGGATAAGATTCCGAAGCCACTGTCCCACGGGTCGCCAATATACCGATATGTCCGTTCGAAGAATAGCCGGACAATGCCTCTATGCTTGGACGGATTACTCCAAGCACTCTTCTGGACGGATCCTGTCTGGGTAAATCTACCTGCTGAATAGTCCGGAGAGCTTTTGCAGAAGCTGTATTGCAAGCCAGAATAACCATCCGGCATCCCATATCAAAAAGCCGGTTCACCGCCTCCCGGGTATAATGATAAACAACTTCAAAAGAACGCGTTCCATAAGGTGCCCGGGCATTATCTCCCAAATAGATATAATCATACTGAGGCAGCACTTTTATAATCTCCTTCAATATTGTCAATCCACCATAACCGGAATCAAAAATTCCTATATTTTCACCTTTTGACATAAACATCCTTTCCATTACATTAGACAAAACAAAAATAACGCAACATTTCAAAAAAAATATCTCTTTCTGATTGAATCCCAATCAAAAAGAGATATTTTATTGTCCGAATAGCGGAAATCCACAAGTAAACTTATTCAGGACAGATTACTGCAAACCCAGCTTCTTCTTTACCAATGGCAAAATATCCTCTGCCGTTTCAGCAGTATAAAGCAAAGCTCCGTTATCATAAATATAAGTAAAACCATTCTCTTTACCAACTGCTTTAATTGCATCCATTGCTTTCGTAACAATCGGATTCATTAATTCTTCCCGGGTCTTCTGCAAATTTTCTACAGCAATCTGCTGAAAACGCATGATACGCTGCTCCATTTCTTGTATTTCTTGTTGCTTGGCAGCAAGCACTACATCAGAATAAGTTTTGGCATTCTTACTATATTCTGTAGCCTTAGCCTGAAATTGTTCCTGCATATTAGTCAATTCCTTTTCTATTTCAGCCTGTTTTTCCTCTAACTGCTTCTGAGCAGCAATTGTTTCAGGCATAGTTGAAACTAATTTCTGAGCATCAATATGGCCCAGTTTAACCTGTGCAGAAACTCCCATTGCAGTGAAAGTAAACGCTAAAAGCACAATCCATTTAATTGTATTCTTCATAATTCTGATTTTTGTTAATTCATCTAAATTTAATTCTCATTTATCATTAGATCTGCGATCTGTTATTCTTCCTGTTTTTTCACAGAATAGCCCAACTTTCTCAATACAAGATTACTTTTATCCAACTTGGGATCAAAATAAACAACCGAATTGTCTGCAGCCACATCAATAATCATTCCGAAATTACCTTCTTTAGCTACATCCTTAATCACTGCCAATACCTCATCCTGCAAAGGCTTTACCAATTCTTCCCGTTTAGCAAAAAGAATTCCGTTTGTTCCAAAATACTGCTGCTGCAGCAAGCGGGCTTTATTTTCTTTCGCTGCAATCTCTTTTTCCCGTTGCTCCCGCATAGAAGGCGTCAAAAACACCTTATCTGCATTATATTTACTCTGCAACTCTGCCACCTCTATATATACAGCATCAATATCAGCCTGTAATTTCAGGGAATAATTGTTTAATTCATCCTGCGCCTTCGCATAATCCGGTATACTTTTTAAAATGTATTCCAAATTGACAAAAGCATAACGCGTGACACTCTGTGCATTAACTTCAATGAACAAACAACACAAAAATAATAAAATAAATCCGCTTTTCAATTGTATATGCCGCATTTTAAACATGAAACATAAAACATTAAAAGAATTTTAATCCCTTTCAGAAATTAAAACTCTTGCCCCAACACAAAATGAATCTGAGAACCGGCAGCACCGGAACGTCCCGGAACAGGGTCAAAACCATATCCCCAATCTATTCCCAATAAACCGAACATCGGCAAGAAAACACGCAAACCTACTCCGGCAGAACGGTATAAATTAAACGGCTCAAAATCTTTCAGTTCATACCAGGAATTACCAGCTTCCAGAAAAGCCAAAGCATAAATTGTAGCCGACTGTGCCAAAGAAATCGGATAACGCAATTCCATCGTCAATTTTGAATACAGGCTGGCATCCGAAGCATCAGGAGCAATAAAACTGGAACCGGCATTTGTCAATGAGCCATTCTCATATCCCCGCAATCCAATATACTCACGACCATACAAACTATAACCGGACATTCCGTCACCTCCCATTTCAAACCCTTCAAAAGGCGAACGTTTGTTTTTGTTAAAATGTCCCAGATAACCATATTGAGCTCCGGCATATAAAACAAACTTCTCTTTCTTATCCAATGGCATAAATATCTTACCCTGAAATTTCCATTTATGAAATTCTATCCAACGATACTTATCCTTATCCTTAATATTCGGACTCGAATAATCCCTGTCGGTAAACCAGGAATAAGGCGGTGTGAAAGTCAACCCAACCGTGAAAGTGGAACCTTTCCGGGTATACAGCGGATTATCAATAGAACTTCTTTGCAAAAGAACTTCAAACGAAAGATTATTAGAATTACCATTGCTGATAATATAATACGGCCAATTCTTCAACGAATAACGTTGGTAAGATATAGAGGTAGACATCATAAAGAAATCATCCGGCCAGGTAATACGCCGCCCCAGACCTGCAGTAACTCCAAAAGTTGTCATCAACTGATCCGTATCATACATTTTTGATGCATTTCCGGCATAATAAGACTTATAATAACTCCGGGAATAACCAGTCTGGCGGGAATAATAAGCCGAAACGCTCAACGAATTCGGTTTCTTTCCTCCCAACCAAGGTTCACGAAAAGACACACTGAACGAACTATAATATTTACCATTCGTCTGAGCCTTCAAAGACAAAGTCTGACCATCTCCCTGAGGCAAAGGCCGGTAAGATTCCCAATTAAAAATATTACGCATGGAAAAATTGGTAAAAGTAAGACCGACAGAACCAATAATCATTCCGGCTCCCCAACCCCCGGATATTTCAATCTTATCATTGGCTTTTTCTTCCACATGATATTCAATATCCACTGTACCCGCTTCCTGATTCGCATTCACAGGCTTCGGCTCCAACTTCTCCGGATCAAAATGTCCCAAATTAGCCAACTCCCGGAGACTACGCATAATATCATCCCGGCTAAACAACTCGCCGGGATAAGTATATAACTCCCGCCGGATTACATGCTCGTGAGTGCGGGTATTCCCCTTAATAGCCACCCGGTCAATCGTCGCCTGCGGACCTTCAAAAATACGAATCTCCACATTGATAGAATCCTTACCAACAACCGTCTCTACCGGCATGGCCCGATAAAACAAATACCCGTTATTCCGGTAAAAATAATTCCCGACACCATCCTCATCAGCCTCCAACCGTTCATTAAAATACTTCTTATTATAAACATCCCCTTTCTTCAGATTCAGCAAAGCAGAAAGCTTTTCAGAATCTATCACAGTATTTCCCACCCAGGATATATCATTATAATAATACTTATTCCCTTCCTCCACATCCACATAAATCTTTACCCGGTTCGGAGAAACCTGTACAACACTGTCAGCAACAATAGCAGCATCCCGGTACCCCAACTCATTATACTTATCCAGCAAATTATACTTATCATCTTCATAATTTGCCTCAATATATTTAGCAGAACGGAAAAAATTCACCAAAGACTTCTCCTTGGTCTTTTTCATTGCTCCTTTCAGCTTCCCCGTTTTCACCTCCTCATTACCGGTCAGGACAATTTCGCTGATTTTTATTTTATTTTTACGCTCTACAGTAATGTCCAAAATAACAAAATTTGGTTTTTCCGGATCATCTCGTTGTACAACTTTTATGTCAATGTTGTAATATCCTTTTTCTTTGTAATATTTTTCTATAATACGTTTCAGATTTGCAATCATATTATCAGTAACCTGACTGCCTGGCAAAGAATTGATTTTCTCTTTCAGCTTATTCTCCTCCGCCTTCTTAATTCCCACATAATTAATCCTTGACAACTTATGACGTTCAGCAAGATGCAAAATCAAAAACACTTTATTTCCCTGATAACGGTCTACAGAAATAGTCACATCAGAAAACAACCCCTGCTCATACAAACGTCTGATTGCTCTCGTAATTGCATCACCCGGAATTTGAATCTCACTACCAACAACCAATCCCGACAACTGTATCAAAGTTTCAGGGTCATATTGCACCCCAATTCCCGTTACTTCAATTCCACCAATCTCATAGGTTTTTGGGCTTGAATAAAAGACTTCCGGCTGCTTCACTGTATCTGTCGACTGTGCCACACTCCGGCAAATACAAAGCAAAGCTATCAGAATTCCAAGAAACGCTTTTCTAACCATATATCTTCTTTTGGCAACAAAGTTGCATTACTGATACAAATTATTATCTACCAACTCCCCCCCCATATCTATTTTCACAAAAAATTCTGCTCCGTCCTTACCTGTTCCCCCGTCATTCCAAACCTCCTTTCACGGTTCTGAAAATTACGGATTGCCAAATATAAATCATCTTTTTCAAAATCAGGCCAAAATTTATCGATAAAATAAAATTCCGTATAGGCACACTGCCACAACAGAAAATTACTCAAACGGCATTCACCACTGGTTCTGACCAACAAATCAGGATCCGGAATCCCCGCTGTCGTCAAATACCTATTAAAACAAAGCTCATCCAGATGCTCTAAATTCTCCAGCTTTCCTGCCTTATACTCTTCAGCTACAAGCCGCGCAGCACGAAGAATTTCCCAACGGGCACCATAACTCAATGCCAGTATTAAAGTCACACCAGTATTGGCAGCAGTTTCCTCAATCAGTTTGCTTATCTTCTGCCACACTCCGGCAGGTAAATCTGTCGTATGCCCAATCACCTTAATCCTCACCCCCTGACGCATAAGTTCCGGAGTTTCCCGGACAATGGCTTCAGCCATTAATCCCATCAGAGCATCCACCTCTGTCCTCGGACGATTCCAGTTTTCTATGGAAAAAGTATATAAAGTAAGATACTTCAACCCTATATCCCGGGCAGCTTCCACCACCTTCTTTACGGTATCCACTCCCTGTTTATGCCCATAAATACGTTCCAGTCCGCGTTGCCGTGCCCACCGGCCATTACCGTCCATAATAATAGCTACATGTTCCGGCAAGCCCGCCGCTATAATTTCTTGTTTAATATCATTCATCATTACTCATTCATCCTACATCCCTAAAAAAAACATTCCGGATTCATCGGAAAACGATAAGTCAACGTAATCCCGGCTACAAAAAACCAATCTTTGTTAAAAATAAAATTCGTTTCACCTGTCCCCCAGGGGTCAGACAATTGGTCTACCTTATCTGTAAACAATTTCCGGGTCGTCCATTCCACCCCGCACGACAACTGACGATATAAATTAAATTTCACTCCAACACCCAACGGTATCGACACGCTGCCTGCATCTCCAGCCTTAAGTAATCCAACTCCTGCCAACATATAAGGACTCCACCAGGAAGATTTCTCTATTTTTTGAACCATAAAACTCCGGAAATTAAACTCCACCATAGCTGAAATATCTTTTACTTTGCAATGAAATCCATCCGGATAGACCTCTGTCCCATTAGATAGTAAAGGTACTCCCTGAATATCTATTTTTGAAAAACCGGCATTCAAACGCAAAGCAAAACGATCATTCAGATTGTAACGGTACAAGCCCGCCACATAAAACTGCCTGTTCTTAAAATGCCCTGCATTATATTCCCCCAAATAATAACTTTCTCCTCCTAAAATCCCCACTTCTGCTCCCGGCTGACAAAAACTGTTCAAAGATACACACAAAAGCGGTAACAGCATATACAGAAAAGTGAAAAATCGGGTAACAAATGCTAACAAACAATAACATGCAGAGAAGTGTTCTGTCTTCTCTCCGCACCACAAAATCTTATTTTCATCCATATCCCTCATTATTCATCGTCCATTTCGCCTGTCCTCCCCCCACATCAGCTTATTCCTCAACGTCTCATAATAATTATGTCCTTCCAGTGTCACCACTTTTATCCGATGTCCATTCGTCCGGATTTTCAACCGATGCTTATCCTCCAGCTTTCTGATTCTGGAATCCATACTCAGAACAAAATCTCCGGAGCGGCTTTCCACCTGCAAAGTAATTTCCGCATTATCCGGTACAACCAAAGGACGCATACTCAAATTGTGCGGACAAATCGGAGTCAGGATTAAATTCCGGCAATCCGGACTGACAATAGGTCCGCCGCCGCTAAGAGAATAGGCAGTAGAACCGGTCGGAGTCGACACCACCAAACCATCCGCCCAATAAGCGGTAAGATAAACCTCACCAATATAAGCATGAATATTCAGCAAAGAAGAAGTAGCTGCCTTCAATACCCCCACTTCGTTTAAAGCATAATCGTAACCGGGCAAATTCTTATTATCTATCTGCAAAGCAAGCATTTCCCGCTGCTCTGTCGTATAACATCCCGTAGTAATACATTCCACCGCCTTTTCAATCTCATCCGCCCTGACATTCGCCAAAAATCCCAGTCTACCGCTATTGACTCCCAGAATCGGTACTTCACTATCTTTGACATATACGACGGAATCAAGAAAAGTACCGTCTCCACCTATGCTCAACAACATAACCACCTCATCCACACCAATCCCTTCCCGGCCAAAAGTCCGGCTAAAACCGGGTGCATAAGCAAATCTCTCTCTTAACAAACGGGCAAAACCCTCTTCACAAATTATAGAAATATGACGCTCCTGAAGACTGGATATCAAACATTTCAGATAATTCAAAAATTCTGTTCCGATATGTTTCCCGTATATTGCTACTGTCATTAAAACTGAAAATTAAATCACGCGCACAGGCAAAGATAGGGCATCCAAAGCAATTTTTCAATCACATCGACAGGTATTTCATCAATAACCCGTAGCGTTCCTGAAAACTATCCTGCCCTTCCTGTCCCATTACAAAACTATCCTTAATAGTATAACCGTAACGGATAAAAGTATCCATCAAAGGATCAATATAAAGAGTATTAATCTTTAAAGTAAGTTTCGCCTGCCTGGAATCCTGCGGACAGGAAAGATAACAACTTAAAATCTGCAACTCGTTGTATTCTACAATCTGTGCAATTTCAGCCATTGAATAATCTGCCCGGTTTACTTCCAAAACAATAATTCCACCCGGTTGCTCTGCACACAACAAACTATCCAAATGTCTTAAAATATCCGTGGCCCTCACCGAACCCCTGAAATTATTTTTCAAATCCAATACCGCAACTACAGACAACAAATGTGAAGAAACCAATCCGATTACATCATAAATATGATTATTTTCATAAACAAAAGTTCCTTCTGCCGGAATCTGCAACACTTCCAATTTATCATTCAGATTCCCGTGCGAATAAATCAGCTCATCAGCAACCAGCCCCAGATAAGTTTTCCCCTCCACTATAGGAAGGTGGGAAACCCGGAACAATTCCATCCAGCTCAACGCCTGCAAACAGGTGTCTTCCCGTTTCAGCACCGGAACAACATTTGATATTAACTCTGCGGCAATCATACAACACCATAAACGGGGTGATTCCCGGTAAAGTTACAAATCTTCAATAACTCAGATTTCAACAAGCACTAAAAATTGAGAATACTTTTTAATTCAGATGCCTTTTGCCGGCGAACCGAAGCAGGTACAGAGGCAGACCTGACATATGCCGACGGATTAGCTATCCCGGAATAAAACTCTCCTCCGTTCCGATGCAAAATATAAGCATCCTTAAAACCTCTGGACTGCGCTTTGGATAGTTCCGCATACGCTTCTCCCTCCGAGTCAAAAAGACCGGCACAATACATATACTTTCCTTCGGAAACAGCAAAAACATCTATATTATTTATCCCCTGAAAAGCAGACGGATCATATACCTGATTGGCAGACATCAAGACAACCGTATAGCCGGTTTCCGGAGCATGATATTCGCTATTCAAAGGCTTATTCAATACTCGGGGAACAGGCAATTGCTGTTTCTTCTTCTCCAATAATTTACCTGCCTTTTCAAAATTCTTTAAACGCCTCAATAACAATTCATCATCACTGATATCATCTCCTTTCACATCATGCTGAATTTTTCGCTCGGCCACATAGCGTTCCACATTCATTACAAAAGCATCACTGATGTCTTTCCGCACGTATTGCAATTCCATCTGGGCCAATTGTTCCTCCGGATACTCTCCCACCGTATAACGGTAAATATTGTCATACCCCAGATACACTTTTACATTCTGGAATTTCTCAAAAAACACACGCGGCACCGGATTACGGAAAGCTCCGATCTGTATTGCATACCGATAATCAACCGAAAACATCTGATCCGCAGGTACAGGTTGTTGCTTTTCCGCTTGCTGGGCCGGCTTATCAGCTAACACCTTTGGCGACGCTTTATGAGTAGGCAACAAACGCAAAGAAAACAGAAAATCATTATAACCGGTTCCTCCCCGGTTAGAAGAAACATAGCCATCTGTACAAGTGGTATCACGAAATACCAATGCAAAATCATCCATAGAAGAATTCACCGGACGTCCCATATTCATCGGCATACTCCAGCTACCATCAGGAAGCATCTGCGATACAAAAACATCCAAACCACCCAAACCGACATGCCCGTTAGAAGCAAAATACAGCCTGCCATCTTCAGCCATAAAAGGAAAAAGCTCATCGAACATAGTATTGATTTGCTCCCCTAAATTCCTGATTTCTCCACATTCCGCACCATTAACCTCTGTCACATAAATATCTTTTCCTCCGATTCCTCCCGGCATATCCGATACAAAAAACAACAAAGAATCCCTGTACAAACAGGGATGTGCACACGAATACTCCTCTGAATTTATGTTCAATTCCTCCACATTTCCCCATTTACCTCCTTCTTCCGTAGCAGTCATCAATTTCAGAATACTGGTCCCGTCTTTCTTCAAAATTGTACGGGTATAATAAATCCGTTTAAAATCACGGGAAAAAGTAACTGCCCCGATATGATATTTATCTGCCAGCTCATTCGCAAAAGGCAACAATCTGCCACTCGCCCCGTCCCCGGTAAATACAGCATTATACAAACGCGTCACCTTATATCCACGGCTATCTTTCACAGCCTCTTCTCCTACCCCGGGAGCAGCCAGAATAACCCCCCGTCCCTTGTAATAAGTCACTCCAGCAGAAAAACCGGAAAAATCAATCTTTGTTTTCTTTGCTGTATATACAGACTTCTCTTTTGCAACCATAGCAGCAAACTCACAGGAATTCTTTATCCTGTCGACAACCGCAGGATCAGCTCCCAATGTCTCTGCCAATTCTATCTGTTCTGCAGCCTTATTATACTCCCCGGAACGTAAAAGAGTAATTGAATAATAAGTCAAATCCTCTGCCCCCAGCAAATCCGGATTTACAGTCTTATATACCTGTCCGGCGCGGACAACATCATTCAAATGAAAAAAACAATTTGCCACTCTCATCTTCAGCAAATCCTTTTTCTCACCACTTTCCTCTCCGGTATTCTCTAATTCTTTCTGATATTGCTTCAAAGCTTCCAGATAATCCCCCCTCTCAAAAAGTTTATCTGCCCGCGTCTGAGCCTCCAGGCCCGGAGTGAAAAAAACAACGAGTAATAGAATGCCCAGTAATCTCATTAGAAATAACGTATTGAATTGATACTTTCATCTGCTTTCTCCTCCGTAGCCGAAGATTTTTTACCTTTCTTGCCAAAATGGAAAGTTAATCCGATTTCCTGTGTTGAATTGAACTTATTCCCGACATCGGCACTATTTCCTTCGAAAGAATAGCCTAACCACAAATCTTCAAACAATCTCACCCGCAACAAAACTCCAAAAGCTTCTTTCGTCCGGTATTGCAAACCAAATTCAAAAGATTCCTTCAATATCAATTTGGCCCCCAAATCTAATTTCATGTCTTCGTACTCACAATACGACAAATAAGCGTAGGGCATCAACTGGGTAGTCTTACCTACTTTAAAACGAAAACCTCCGTACATATAAATCTTCATCATCTCCGAGGCCGTCTCACTGATTTTATCCCCGTTTTCATCCAGGGTATTATAACGAAATTCCGGAATAGATGCCCCTACAAAATAATTCTCGGTCTCAAAGTGCAACCCAAATCCGAAATTCGGCTGGCTATAATTATCGGAAAATACAGTTTCCTCCTGCGACACTTTGTATTCCCCTTCATTAGAAACATAATTAATACCTGCCTGCAAACCGAAATATAAATTCTTTCCTTCGTTCACTTTCAGCTTATATGTACCGGCAACATAAAGAAACAACTTTTGATAAGGCCCGTATTTATCAAAAATCACAGAAAGGCCACCTCCAAAATTTTTATCCTTCAGAATGGAATTAATATTAAAAGCTCCGGTAGAGGGCCAATAATCTGTTTTTTCAAAACGGCTACGATAAAGCAATAAACCGTTAGCTCCGCTCTCATGTCCCATGGCTGCCGGATTGATCAATGGCTGAGCCGCACCATAATCTGTAAATGTCAAAACACTATTTTGCGCATATCCGACACAGGTTGTCAGCACTAAAAACAAAATCAATACGCTCTTCATACCCATAATTTTTATAACCCTTTCATATCCTCCAAAAGTCCGGACACCCGGAAAACTCCGGATATCCGAACTTTATTCTGAATATACTGATTGTTTATCTCTCGTTTATCTGTAATTTCTTCGGTTTAAATTCGCCCGGATTTCAATCCAGGATTTCAATATGGTTTTGTTCTTGTCTCCCAAATCAATGATATAAGTATATACGCCGTTCACCAAATTAATCTGTCCGACATATCCGCTCTTTGTCATTCCCTTGCCATCCCAGTCATTCTGATAATTCCGGGCTTCAAATACAATCCTTCCGGTACGGTCGAATACTTGTATCAGATGGTTCGGATATTCACTGAGGAAATCCAATTCCCAGGTATCGTTGATACCGTCACCGTTCGGCGTAATCAGGTTCGGTACAAAGAAACGATCGTTCTCCTGTACTGTGATGTAAATATATCCCTCAGCTACAATCGATTTATCCTTCCTATTTACGATAACATATTTCACCTCATCTGTACCGACAAAACCAGCCATCGGCGTGTAATTAAACTTACCGTCCGTAGTGATGGAACCAACACCGAATTTTGCAGTCTCGTCAATTTTGAACAATACCGTAGCCAAATCATCCCCCTCCTTCACCATATTCAAATCTTTCACTCTTTCATTTTTATAAATGACAATCATCGTATCCCGGTTCACATTGCCATAATCCACAATGATTTCATTTGATTTGATACGAGTCTGACAAATCTTTTCACCGCTTACCAGACAATATACGACAGCCCCCTGAGCTACCGAACTGGCGATATACTCTGATTCCGTACACGGAGCTTTCATCTCATCCACATACCACTCATACCGGGGTTCACCCAACAGATTCTTTGTCTCCGCCTCAAACACCAACTCATCCCCGAATTCCTTATCCTCCATGTCACAACTGATTCTCACCTCGGAGCTATCCCTGAAAACATTTATCTTAATAGCATCTACAATAGGTTTAGTCTGGTCCCAACAGATATCATTCGAAGGAGTCATGGTACATTTCACCCAAACATCCTCTTCATCTACAAACACAGTTGCAAAATAATCTGTTCCCAAATTCCAGTCCGGAAATGGTGCTCCAATACTTCTCTGCCATTGGAAAGTCGGATTTGCTCCCGCATTTGACTGAACCGCCAGCATCGAAACAGAGTCTCCCCGACATACCAGCGTGTCTGAACAGTCGATATGCAATACAGGCTCCATCCAAGGTTTCTTCTTCATAAAAAGAGTATCTATAATCACAGGCTCTTTCACGCATATTTCAGGCGACGGAGTCATTACTACGCGCATCCAGGTATCTTCCTGTCCCATCACCAAGGTCACCTTTGCACTGTCATAATATACAACTTCGTTCTTAGGAGATTCCTCTTCCGGCAATTCAAATACATCGTTATACCATGCATATTGAGGGGATTTTCCGGCATTCCGGGTTGATAACCAGAAATTAACGGTATCACCGGCACAGAAACGGTCCTCCGGATCTTCATCTGTCATAATTTTCAGGGCAACATCCTCAAACTCGCGGGCTTTCAATCGCAAACGTTGCGGATAAACTTCTTCACAAGCCCCGTCACAATAAGCAGCAACTTTCACGACAATATCATCTTCAGTAAATTGCGGAATCCATGTTAATATCGCCGTGTCTGAAACCAATTCCACGTGTTCTTCCGGAAGGTCCAGACCGTCAATGGTCCATTTATAATGCGGATTCTCTATATCATATCCTTCTTCTGAAGTAATAACCGCTTTCAAAGAAATCTTCTGACCACGACAAAACCATCCGTCAATCAGATTCCCCGGATCTTCATCCGGAATAATTCCTGCATCCATCACCAATTCCGCAGTAATCTCAAAACATTCTTTGACACTCAACTGGAAATCCATGCTATCCGCTCCACAATCACTGGACACCACAACCCTGAATTCTGAACCGTCCCAACTCTGAGGAACAGTCAAAAAACTGATAGAATCCGTATGACTACCGATAATGATAGGTACACTGTTGGTTACATCGTCTAAATCTACCCAAACATCATTCTCTTTTTTCTTCCACTGATAAGTCAGGTCTTCTCCCTCTACCGACACTGCAAAATAAGCATCTTTTCCAATAGCAATATTTCTCGGATTCTTGGAACTACGCCAAATCTCAGGAGCAGGATTTACAACCACTTTTACCGAATCTGTTGCCGTACATCCCCCGTCATTAGTCACAGTCACTTCATAAGTAGCTGTCAGGGTCGGTTTAAACGGCACATCATTATCTACATTATTGGACCACTTAATATCCACCACATCCGCACTACCGGTAGCCGTCAGCGTTACCAGTTCGCCCGCGCATACTTCCTGCATAGGCGGTGCCTGCACAGTAGGCCTTGGACGTATCGTAACGTCTACTGTACTGGTTCCCGCACATTGTGTAACAGGATCCGTACCAGTTACCGTATAGGTTGTGGACATCGTAGGTTCAAAAGGCACACCGTCCGTAACACCATTATCCCAAGTATACTGTAATCCTTTCTCATCACTGCTTCCTTTCAAAATCAACTGGTCTCCCTCGCAATGGTCGATATTGGCTAAACCATCTGCATTGGCTTTCACATCCGGAACGGGATCAAACATGGCTGTTACAGGTGCCGGAATGTCACCGGTAGACTCTATCCCGGCAATTTTATATTTAAAATCTGTAATTTTATAAGTACCGGCTGCATTGGTATATACCTTATAAGTATCCCACGAAGCCTTGTCGGTTACTGTCATTACTGCACTATTGGATTGGTCACGCAATACGAATGAATAAGTATTGGCACCGTTTCCTCTAATCTCAATAGTCAGGAACTCTCCGGCATAAGCACATTTTTTGTCCACCGACATCACTAAACTGACCACTGAAGGATCAGTAACAATCACACTGAAACATTTTGTCACGTTATCCCCCGCACTACTTACCTCTACACAGACCTCTTTCGTTCCGGTCGTTGATGACGTAATAGAGACATTACCGTTTCCTTTATCCTGAATAGTCACCGTAGGATCATTAGAAGTCCACGTGTAAGTATAATTACCATCACCCCCGGAAGCTGTTACCCCCGTATTGATAGGAGTATTCACATAACCATTGGGAGAATTGGCCGGAGGAGTCACCGCCAAAGCATCACCCGTTACGCTCACAGTAATCGCCTTGGAACCCTTACAACCCATATTATCCGTTACCTCCACTTCAAAATTACTTCCTTGGGTCATATTATTCGTAGTAACTCTATTTAAAGTAGCTCCGCTCGTACTACCGTTGATATCTCCTTTCCAGCTATAATTGTTAGCCGTATTTCCGGCAGGATTGAAAGTCGGGGTCGCTGTCAATTGTACCGAACCACCATATGAAGCTGTCGGAGGATTGGCAGCGATGTTCACCGATACGGTATGTACAGTCACTGTTACTTCTTTCTTGCTACTGTTACATCCGTCCTTCACTGCTATAACCCCATAAGTGGTCGTTGCAGAAGGAGACACACTGGCAGTGGCCGCATTTCCTGTAGCATTGGTCCAGGTATAAGAAGTTGCTCCGGACGCATTAGCCGTCAAAGTTACTGCCTCTTTGGCACAGACATCATTTTTCGAAGCAGTCAGGGAAGTCAGCGTCGGAAGAGGTTTCACCGTCACCGTCACCGTCTTGGGATCGCTTGCACATCCGGCAGCTGACGTTCCGGTTACCTCATAAGTCGCATCGCTGGTTAAATTCCCTGTCGATAATTTATTGGAAGTACCCACCTGAGCCCCATCTTTTTTCCAGACATACGTATTTCCGGCTGGATTCAAACTTGCCGTTATTTGTGTACCGCTACCGCTACAAACACTTGGAGTGGCCGGTGAGAAAGTCAGCGTCGGTTTCGGATTTACTGTTACCGTATAATTGGCAGAAGTTGCCACTACAGTACCGTCTGCTTTTTTCAATTTAGCTTGCCCGGTTTTAGTAGTTGTCACCTGTGTCGGATTAATGCTTCCGGTTGCACCCGTTGAAGAAATCGCACCTGAAGTAGTAATTCCAGCAATTCCCCAATCGATGGTATAATTTGCTATATCTGCCGGAGCATGTGTAAAAGTAGCTGATACAGTCTTTCCAGTTTCTCCAGCGCATAAAGTTACACCGGTCACAGTAATTGTTGGTGCTGGTTCTTCAAACAAAATTCCGTCATACTTATTCAACATTTCTGAATTTATAAAAGTCGCAGATCCCGCCTTCGCCACAAAAGAAAGCGTTGCAGAAACGCCATCATAAGCATGCCCCGGTTTTGTTATAGTCACAGTAAGTAACATTTCATCTCCTGGCTCCCATCTCCCAATTTTATCAAACGCACCCAAATTCAATCCAAGTTGATCAGTAAATGCGGTTGTACTCCACACCTCACCTGTCGCCTGAGACGCTTTTGTTATAGTTAAATTTCTAGACACATTTTTTAATGACCATACTAATTCTGTATACGTCAAACCATTGTCTGATGGTTTGGTTAAAGTCTTTCCATCTGCAGCTAAAAAATTCATATGAATTATGACATTGGCAGAAGCAGCAAACGTTTCGTACGCAGCACTAATAACAATAAAAAATATTACAACTATTTTTTTCATCACTTCCAAATATAAGATGTTGTATTATTATCACGCATATATAACACATCGATTAGCATTGGCATTGTGGGATAAATCCTCGTTTCTCCAGAAACATCATATTTTAAAATCCCATAACCAATAATCTCCTCTTCAGACATTCCCTGCTGTAACATTGTATCAAACATTTCACTATATGTCGTAGAAAACGACCAAGCTTGTTCTATAAAATCCCACATATAAATTCCTTTAGAAATTCCTTCAGGCTTCAAGTCATCTATCAATTCAAACGCTTCAGAATAATTCGCTTTATGTAAAGCAAGTGCAGCCATATTATTATCCGTCATCGGAGCTGGTGTATTTTCAAAATAATACTCAACTTGTTTAGATAATTTGCCATACTGCAACAAGTTTGTCTCTAAATAAATGTCAATCTCATAAACTTCTCCTATCGCCAAATCAAACCTATTAACAAAAGGTTCCATACCATCTGTCGGTAAACCAGCCTGCACAAACATCCAATAAGTATCATCAAATAGAGAAGAATACGATGTCGATTGCTCATTCAATACCCACTTACGAACAGCCGCACAGACTTGAGTTGTTGGATCTCCTGTCCACGGTCCAAGTCTTAAAAGTAAATCCCCTGTATTTTGTATACTGGGCATATCAAACACCCACATCACAGGATTGTTGGAAGTTCTCCCCTCTATATTTTTCTGTAACAAATCCAATTTATATCCTACTGTATCACTCGTCTGCGAATAGTAAGTCGTACCACAGACATTCTTGTCGGCAGTCACATAGAAAAATTCAAGCGTATCCATATTGTCAACAGCCCACTCGAATCGGGTGGTAGAAGTTCTGTTTGTATAAGCTCCTCCATCGGCAGTCGTCAGGCAATACGGATCCCATTTACGGCTCCAAACCGTATAACCGTCGCTAGCAGTCACATTACCCCATGACAACTTGATATCCAAATGGGTAAGATTGGTATCAATTTCCACCTTGGGTGCATCCGGGATACGGTAAATCATCGCCGTATCATTCGTACTACATTGTGATTCTGTATTTGTTGCAATCAATATATAACGCATATCCTGCTCACCCATTGTCACTTCACAATCCTGACCGGTACCTTTGTCTGTCGGTGTTTCCCAGTCAGTTCCATAAACACTCTGCTGCCAAAGGTAATCACATTCATCGGAATTTGCAATAGTTAACACAAATACCGAATCTTTATGAAGTGCCACGCAATGTTCGGCCAGACTGACATTCGGAGCTTCGGCAATCGTCAACAACACGCTTTCCTCCACTTTATTTGTATTGTCACCCGCATCAGACACCGTAATGGTAAAGGAATATAAACCTGCTGCAGCTCCGGCGATATCTACCGTTGCATTGGCTGTATTTTCATCCGACAGCGGCAATGAATGGCCATTTGCTTTCCAGGTGTACGTAACTGCATCCGGACCCGCTGTTTTCGTAACGGACAATGTAGCTGTTCCGGTTCTGCCCGCCGCCACAGCACAAGCGTTCACATCCTTCACTTCGATTTCAATCGGCTGAGATCCGTCACGGTTCACCGTTGCTTTCAGCGTGTCACTTTGGCAACCATAGAAGTCGCTCACATAAACCTGAAAATCGTAGTGATCCTCTGTCGGCGTCTGTACGCTATAACAATCTCCGCCCAGATTTCCCGCTACATCCTGCTGGTTCGGTTTCAACCAATGATACATATATTCCCCTTGCGTTTCGTTTGTCAACTTTACGGAAACCAGCAACGGAGTGGTTATGCTATAGCCGTCCTGTGGAAGATCTTTCCAGGCAATCTCCGGCAAACCATGAATTGTATAGGTATTTTCCACCGGTTTCACCTCACAGCCGTTGTCCGCCGTAGCCGTCACTTTCACTTTCTGATTCTCTCCAATACTCGGCACATATTCCGTTCCGGCAACAGTAACCTCCTGGTCATCGACGAACCACTGGTAAGCAATCACCGTACCCTCTTCCGCTCTCACGGTAATCTTATCTCCGCTACATGCAATCTGATCAGACGAAGACAGAATCAATTTCGGAGCCGTTTTGTCCTCCACCGTTACGCTCACTTTAGCCGCAGCCATACGTCCACCGTCATCGGTCACCGTCACCACAAACTCCTGCGTACCTTCCACCGAAGCCGTAAAGAGTGGATTCTTAATATCCATATCGGAAAGACCGGTTACTTCGCGCCACTTATAGGTTACGTTCGCGCTTCCCTCCACGTCTGCCGACAACTGCACCTCGCTATTCCGGCACAGCGAGTTCACCGATGCGGAAGCCAGTACTTTCAAGCCGTTCACGTCATCCACCACAACTCTTCCGGAAGCCGATGCATAACAGCCACTGGTTTCATCTTTCACTAACACCGTATATTCCGTATCTTCAGTCAATACCTTAGTCTCGGGAACAACCAAATTCACCTGTCCGGCATCTTTCAAGTTCTCCATTTTCGCCCACTGATAGCTGAACGTACCATTCGTAGGAGTCACATTGGCTAACAACACGGCAGACAGACCTGTCCGGATCGTCTGCTCCGGAATGACCACCGTTGGGGCAATCCGACTATCAGACATAGTAATGGCCAAATCGGCAGACTTGGTCTGTTTACCGCCATCGGTCACCTCTACCTTATACGTAGCGGCATCGCTCACCGTAATAGAGACGGTAGTATCACCGACCATCAGTACATCATCCTTATACCATACATACCGATAAGGAAGTTGTCCGCCGGTCACCCCTACTGTCAGTACTTGCACACCATTCCGGCAAATCTCATTTTGCTCATCGGCTGCCGTTACATTCAACACCAACTCTCCGCCCATCGGCATTACCGTTGCCTTATCAGCAATCTCTTCACTCCGACAACCGTTTGCGTCCGTCACATACACAGCCAAATTTTCCTCAGGCATCTGAGCATCCGTCAGGCGGAAACTGCTCTGATCCGACTGAATAGGCTCGTCACTATTACGTTTCCAAGTATAAGTATAAGGCTGTGTAGTCGAAAGATCAAGGTTGACGCTCCATGTACCGCTACCACCGGCAGACAAAACTCCCGGTTTTTGATTCCATACCAATACTGGCAACGGATGGACGGTCAATTCCTGGGATGCCTCAGCCGAACAGCCGTTGGTACTCTTTACTGTTACCTTGTAAGTAGCCGTAGTGGACGGAGTTATCGTTATCGCTGCTGTCTTTTCATTTCCCGGACTCCAGGTATATTCCGCAGCACCGGTAGCATCTGCCGTCAAGGTCACCTCCGTTCCGGCACACACCGCAAAGACTCCACCGTTGATGGCAAGGTCTACGGTTGGTATCGGCAATCCTTTCACGGTCACCGGCTTGAGTTCAGAAACACAGTCTCCCACTTTAACCCGGACATAATAGCTCTTATCCCCTTCTTGCTCCACGGACACTGCCGAAGAAGACAGAGGTTGCGTTGCCTGATCGTCTTCAAAGCATTCCAAATTCCCGTCATACGTCTCAAAGGCCCCTTTCAAGTCCACCGTACTGTTCAGACATGCCGTCAACACTCCATTATCCGCATAATTCAATACAGGTGCATCCTTCACATCCAGTTCGATATTGGCCGTATTCTCACAACCGTTCTCTGCTGTTCCGACCACGGAAAAATCCTTGTTTCCCAAGGTAGGTCTCACCGTATAGCTATTCCCGTTCGCCGTACCTCCGTTATTCCCCCAAACATAAGTTAAGGCACCGGTAGCCGTCAAGGTCACTTGTGAACCGGCACATACCAGCCCCGGATTATCAATCTGCACATTCGGCAACGGTTTCACTGTCACGGCCGCATCTGCCGTACTCTGACAACGATAGCTGTTTTCCGCCGTCACCGTATAAGTCGCCTGACTATTTGTGATTCCGCTATTAGCCGGCTTCACCGTCCAACTCGTTCCGGACGTTCCGTTATAGATAAACGTCGGTGTATCCTCATCGTCACTCTCTGCGGTCAAGATCACTTCTGTTCCGCTACATACATCCGACAAATTGGCCAGGACACGGAGCGTAGGCAATTCATGGAATATCGCTTCCACCTTTTCCTCATTGGAAGAACACCGGTCTCCACCGGCATCCAAATAAAGGGTGTACGTTCCGGCCTCAGAAACCTTTGTGTCGCTCAGCAGCGTTCCGTCAGCCTTTTTTACCCTCAATGTCAGACCATAAGAACTCTGATTGGTATTCACAGCATCGGCCAAATTCACCTCTCCCTCCTGACAGCCGTGTATCGTCTTGTCTTTCAGTACCAGTTTCGGAGCCTCTATCACTTGAATCGTCACCTCACCGGATGTCGCCTCACAACCGTTCGCATCCGTACCGTTGACGATGTATTTCATATTTACGGCCTGAGGTATCATCAACGTGTCGTTTGTCCTGCCCGCCAATACACCGGAACCGTCAGACCATTGGTAATTCGCTCCGTTGGAAGCGGTCAGCACTACCAGCGATCCGGCACACACAGCAGTACCCGGATTGGCCGTCACGGCCAGTTTCGCAGGGGTATACACATCCACCGTCACCTCTTGCCTGGCCGAACACTGGGTATCGTTATCCTTATAGTTAACGATATAAGTACTTCTCTTGTTAACAGTTGAGGTCAGTGATGTACCGGAACCAGTTGCAGCCCCGCTCCATTTCACATCAGGGTCATCCACACCGCTCACCGCAGCCTGCAAGGTAATTTCCGTATCCGGACAAACCTGACTCACCTCGTTTCCCGCCAAAAGTGCCTTCAACGTCAACTCCGGCAAGGCGTTCACAGTCACTGAAACAGTCGCGCTATTGGAGCAACCGGCATATGTTGCCGTCACCGTATAATCCGTTGTTGTTCCTGCATCTTTTGTAGAAATTGTAATCTTGGAAGCCGTTGAACCTCCGTCCCAAAGATAAGTGTCGTCACCGCTTGTCACTCCGACCACACTGGCGGTCAATTCGGTCTGTACATTCTGACAGGCAAGCACCGTTCCTCCGGAAGATTCACCGTTAATCTGCACTTCCGGCAGCGCACGCACCTCAAAATAAAGTTTTTTGGTTGTCGTATTGACACCATCGCTTACTGCCACGCTCACCTCGTGTCCGGAACCGGGTGTAAGTTTGTTATAATCGATTGCCGTAATTTTCAAAGTATCCGCATCCGTCGCCTCCACCGTCATACCATCCGGCACTGTCCAAGAGTAGGTGTAATTCTCCCGTCCACCGGTAGCAGAGACATACCATTTCACCGGATTCTCACTCAGTTCCTCGCCGTCACAAGTTCCAACCCGGCTACCAACAGCGACAATCTCTGTAACATTAAACGGATCGGTCACCACTTCAACCTCGCCTTCGTTCTCCGCACTCGTCACCGAACATCCCTCCTTGGTCACCGTCACCCGATAGATCACATTGTCAGTCGGCGTATCGACCGCCTTTTTCGTAGTTGCTGTCCAGTCGGCATCCGTACTTTTTTTCCAGGAATATGTAGCATCCGTATCACCCAAAGCCCCCCCATTCCATGTAGCAGACACATCCAAACTCACCTGTTGTCCAAATTCCACTCGTCTCGGATTAAGGGTCACAGATTGAATTTTCAGGTCATTCCCATTTACATCCATGTTTGCCATAGCTGTACAACTGTTGCCATCGGTCACGGTCACGGAATAACTATTCTTTCCACCAGCCAGCGTTGCTGTTGTAGTAGCAGTATTGGCCGTTGTTACATTACCGTTCCAAGCTACTGTACCGCTACCGCTTACCCAAGTCGGATGAGCTGTCAACGTCACCTCACTGCCGGCACAGGAAGCCGCCACCGGATCGATGGTCACGGTCGGTGCCGCCTTACCGGTAAAGGCCAGCTCATTCGAAGTACCCGAACAGTTGTTATTGTCCACCACTGTCAAACTGTATTTATTTTCCGTTCCGGCAACAATCACCGCTTTCCGCTCCCACTTATTGGCTATGGCATCACCGCCACTCCAAGTATATGTTTTGTAACTGGCATTGTCACATTGCAAAGTAAGTTCCATTCCGGCACAAAATTCGCTGCCGCCCGAAGTTGGATTTTTCACGGCAATTTTTGGTGTCGGGAGCGGATGCACGGTTGTGGTCACCGCTTTTGCTTCGGAAACACAACCGTTTCCGTCGGTCTTGGTCACGTAATAAGTGCCGTTCCCCACTTTAGTCGGGTCAGTTACCAATACGGACAATTGATCGTTCATATAATATTTGAACGTACCATCACCGCTTTGGACGATGCTCACCGGATCACCGCAAGAAGCAGCCGGATTGTTCACCGTCAATTCAGGCAATGGATTTACGTTAATCAACAGCGACCCCGCTCCGCTGGAAGGACAACCGTTCAACTCCGCACTCACTGCATAATTGGTCTGTGATGTCGGAGAATCAGTCTTGCTATTTCCCGTCCCAAAATCGACACTATTCTTAGTCCATTTATAGGCAATCGTTCCAGTATAGTTGCCAGTCACCGAAGCGGTCAAGGTCAGACTCTCTCCAGAACAAATGGCCGTTTTATTCGGATTGGGCGTAATCTGAATAGCACCGCCGGGAATAGAAGGAATAACCGTCACATTCACTGAAGCGGTGTCCTTACAATTACCCACGCCATCTCCCGAAGTCACATAGACAGAATAAGTAGCATTGATATTGACCGTTGTTTTATAAGTATCCCCTGCATCAGCTTCCAACGCAGCATCTCCGCTATGATAATGAAACCCATTGGTTTTGGTCACAAAACTGTTTACGTTTGTCGTTTTCAAGGTGATTTCCGTATCGTTGCAGACAGCAGTTTTGCCATCACTCAAGGCTAACGTAACCTCCGGTTTCTGCCAAACCGTCACCTCGATTGGCTTCACTTCAGAATCACCGTCACTGTTAGATGCCTTAGCATAGTAGGTAACGACAGATTTATGATTGGTATTATTCGGGTTAGCGACCGGCATGGCAACTTTAGTCGGATCAGAAATCGGACCAGTTCCGTCTGCGTTCGTATAATACGTCACTGTCGCATCCGCCGGCGTAACAGTTACTTGATTCGTCAAATCAAACGTTCCCCCCTGCGCCCAACACCCGGCAATCAAATTCCTAACCTCCAAGGTCGGTTTGTTAGACGGCTCCTCCTGTGTCGGATCAATGATATCAACAAAAAATTCATTTGCCGTCATTAGCTGTTTACCAGAAGATGCCCCATATCCTGTTTTCGTATTAACAACAACTATTTCAAAGTATTCAGGAGCTTCGTTGTCACCATAATCATCCCATTCATTACAATATGAAATAAAATCCAAATAATTAATTTCAACCCCCATCCCCAGATAAGTCGTTTGTGACACATCAGTTATCGGAGATATTTTACTCTTTATTGTTTCACTTGTTCTTACATATGTACATTGTCCATCACTTGCGATGTTTGACACTTGAATCGTTCCTATTGTTTCATATATTGCATAATCAACATATTTACTAGCACCTCGTCCTGTATAATGAGCACTATAAAGTATTGCATAAAATGCGTAATCAGACATCGTATTTTCTGGTATCATCTTACCATTCAGAGTAACAGTAACACCTGTTCCACTTTGATTGTCATTTGCTCCTCCCCCTTTATTATGTCCAACATATGATCCCCCATCATCATAAGAATCAGAAGTAATATCACCATCTTTAGGATAAAGATCATCACCATCCTGCCACTGTCCATAAATGGAAGAGCCAAACAATAATAATAAACATATTATATATATCCTCTTCATAATAATTATTGCTGAATCAATATTTCCAATCCTTTATTGTTGAAATTCCAGTTTTTAATTTTACTCGCAATGGTCTAAATACTGTTATATTAAAATCACCCATAGTACCCATCCAACCATTTGTTAAAGACGTTGAAATGCCCCAACTTTGAGAACTTGAATTAAAAGACGCTATTTGGTTTATTCCTGAAATTTTATCTCCAACAAGATAACGTGTTGTACTATGAGCAAATGTTAATGGGGTTAAAATATAGGTATACTCATCGTTACCTTTTATCTCATAAGAGAATTTCACTGGCAATTTTCCATAAAGTAACATCTCTTTATTTCCTATTTTTCTCAATCCCATTCGATAAACCTTTCCTGGGACTAATTCAGAATCAGTTCCCATAATTCCACTAGATAACGCTCGTAAAACAATCCACGATCCATCAGTATAATCAGCTATAGTATATAAATTCCACAATCCATTATTATCTTGACCTAAATATTTTATTAAATCACTCTTATGGCAAAATCCTTTTGCAGTCATATCAAACGGATAAGCAATATAACAATATTCGTCATTTTTTCCTGCAGCTGAAATTACCCACTGCTTAAAATACCCCACCGTATCACTGCTCAACGAGTAATAACTTCTGCCCATTTCCGGGATATACCGGCTGGCGTTGATATAGAAGAATTCCAGGGTATCCTTGGAGGTATCGATAATATACTTCTCGGTCTCACCTTGTGCCATCGCCAACGGCTTATAGTAAGACTCAACCGCATAGCCGTCCCATTTGATATTCATCACGCGGACGGAATCGGCTGCGCCTATACTATCCTTACTCCAAGCCAAATACAAGTCACCGCTGGTTTCATCCTTATCGATTCCCACAGGGGCGGCTTTCGGTATCATATATCCCCAAACGGTATCCGTTGCATAGCACTTCGCATTCGCCTTGCTGGTCGCCGTAAAAGTATATTTGACATCCTCAGTCATCGGATAGGTCACCACCGACAACAGATTAGTCGCTCCATTAATCTTGCTGTCCGGAGAACAACTCCAGACAAAGTCGTAATCCTCTACCGTCAGTCCGTCCGTCTGTTTCACCCGCAGGATATTCACGCTGTCTGGATAATTGACAAATGAACCGCCGGCAATTTCCACCTCCGGAACAATGCCCAACTGCGTCTCTACCGAAATACTATCGGACAAACAACCGTTAGCAGCCACCGCATGTACCCGTACCCTCTTCACGCTGGCATCGGCCACAACCAACCGTTCTCCGGTCTCGGCCACTTCGATGCCGTCCACGCTCCAAACATACCGCTCCGCCGCCTCACCGTTGTTGATCAGTATCAACGTGTCATTCACACAATCCCAACGTCCCTCCAAAGCCAATATCGGCGCACCGGCATCCTTCACGTCCACCGTTGCCCGGGCAACCGACTTCAGCTGACCATTCGTCACCACAACCACCCAATCGTATTTTCCTGCATCCGTCGGTATAAAACGTGCCGTATCCTTATCGGCCGCACTTAATAAAGCGGTCCGGTCCGCTGGCAACCAAGTATATTCCAAATCGTAACCATCAGGCTTACCACATGTCACCATTGCATTCATAAGCACCGTATTTCCCTTGCAAATTTCAGAAATTTCCGGCAAAATATCAACACATATACCGCCAATATTGTCCACATCCACCAATGTCGTTGCCGGTACGCTTACACAAGAGGCCGCATCAGTCACATATACTTGGTAGTTCTGGTCTGCCATTAAGGCTGCCGTATACGGATACTGCAAGGCCGTGTCGGCAAGGTTCTCCAACCTATCTGCCGGACTCCAGTGCCATGCGTACCCCGGCGTTCCTCCGCTCACCGAAGAAAACAATACCGTCTTGCCACCCTCCGGAATAGTCAAAACCCGTTCGGTCTGCACTTCCGGAGCCTGTTTGCTTGCACTCACCGTTAATCCGTCGATCTTGGCCGAAGCCAAAATCGGGGAAGTGGCATTCCGTTTCACCTGTACCTTATAATCTCCCACTTCGGAGGCTTTAATCCACAAGGTATCGAATTCCGAGTTCTGGGCAGCACTTCGACGCACACTGACAACACCTTCCTTGTACCATTCAAACAAACACGGCTGTTCCACTCCTTGTGCCCGAGCCACCAACATCGCCGCACCACCCGCACAAATCTCCTTACCGTAAACCGAAGTTATGGCCAAATCCACTCGTCCACCATCCACTGTTACACTCTTCTTCAGCGTGTCGCTCATACAACCGTTAGCATCCGAAGCGTACACCTCAAACGCATAGCTAGCCAGCGTAGCAAACTGAGTAAAGGTTCCCTCGGTCACCGCTTTGGCATCCTCCGGCTGCAACCAATGGTAGAGATAAGCCGGTTTCCCGCCCAATGCGGAAACAGCTGCCGTAATATTCGTATTGACCTGCAAAGCATTCATCGGTTCCGTTGCCCACTTCAGCAGTTGCGGACGGGCATACACCTCTCCCGCTATACTCCGTTCTGCGGTACAAACTCCGTTCGATGCTTTCACGTTCACCTCATATTTTCCTTCTTTCGTAATGACATACCGATTGTCCACACCGCTCTCCACCTCACCGGTCGGGTTAGCTGTCCAGGTATACCCTGCCGTAGCCCCCGTAGCAGTCACTTCCAACACCGCCCTACCGCAACTATCCGCCTGTTCCAAAGCAGTAATCACCGGAGAGGCAGCTACCGTTACGTCTGCAGACTTCCTCGTCGAACCGCAACCACCGTTCGCTGCCATCACTTCCACTTTATAATCGCCAGTAGCCGACAGAACATAATAATCCGCATCGTTCGCCACCGTATTTCCTTTCACTTTCCATTCCCAGGTATCCGCCTTTACCGAACCGTCCCGGTAAACCATCTTCACAGTATCGCTCTGACACCCGCCGGTTACGGCTAAATCAAACGCCGGCGCGCCAGCGTCTTTTACATGAATCTCGCTCCGCAACGCCATGTGCCTGTCACCGTCCTCCACAAATATGGAGAAAGTATAATCTCCCGCCACAGTCGGATTGAAAACAGCGGAATCCCGCTTCGTGTTCAATGTCAATGTCACTTTCGGATCAACCGTCCAGGTATAGGTAGCGTTACCGCTCACATTGCCCAACAAGTCCTTCACGGCAATCTGGCGTTCCGTTCCCAAACAAAGGGTATCCTTCTCCGGAGTTACAGCCAGCTCCAGACCTTCCGTTACCGGAGGCGTAGGCAATCCCTCTTCCGTTCCGTCCAAAGGCAATACATACACCACTACTTCATCCGGCTGACTGACACAGCCTTCCGCATTGCTCACATACAATTGATATTTCTGTGATGTTGACAGAACGGCAGTCATCGGATACTGCTTACCGCTCTCACTGACAGTTTCCAATTGCTCTACCGGCAGCCATTTCCAAGTCGCTACATCATCGCCACCCCCCGCTTTTAAAAGAGTCTTCAAGCCTCTGCCGATAGTCATGTCCGGACCCGCATCCGCAACCGGAACTGTTCCCTCTTTCATCGTCAGAGCAATCTCTTTGTTGGCGATACCCGGTTTCACCTGCGCATCCCGGACTTTCACCACATAGGTGACATCCGCCTGCGGAGCCACTGCCAACGTATTCACAACCGATGAGGTCGTTACTTGCTGTACAGCAATCATTGTTCCCTTCACAAACCATTCATAGGTATAAGGAGCCTGTCCTCCATTCACCGTTGCCGTCAGTAATGCGCTACCATCCTTACAGATTTCCGTTCCGGTTGCAGATTCCAAGACCACATCCAATTCCCCAAATCCGGTAACCTGCGTCGTTGCCGTCAACGTATCGCTAACACAGCCCAATTTATCGGTCGCATAAACGACAAACTCATATTCCGGTTCCTTAGCAGAAAAATTCGCACAAGCCCCCGTAATCGCCTGATTCAAAGGAGACACCCAATGCCAGGTTATATCAGCATCAGCACCTTCAGCCGCTTTCACACAAGCCCGGATATTGTTACCATAACCGACTGTAGCCGCTGGTGCGGGATCCCAAGCCAACTGTATCGGAACAGCAATGTGATACGTTTCCGTCACCGTATCCGACACGCATCCGCCGGCCACCTCAGCCACCACTTTCACGGTATAGTCTCCACCATCTGTAAAGACATACGCTGCTCCTGTCACTGCAGTCTCCTGTTTGCCATTGACAAACCAGCGATAAGTCAAGTCTTCCATGGCGTTTACCTCTTCTGCCCGGATCGTATCACCGGCACATTGGGTGGTGGTCAGTACCAACTCGGGACGTCCGCCCAAGGTCACCGTTACCTTTTCAGGTGCTGTAGCCACCGGAGAACAACTGGCATCCTCCACCTGTACCCAAAAGATATTGTCTCCATCTGTCAGGTCTACCCAGTTATCCAACAACCGCTTGCCATCTTCCAACCAAACAATAGTTCCACCGGTCGCATTTGCCTGCAACTGATAAGGCGTACTACAAGCCGTCTGACGACTCTGCAAGTCCCTTAATTTCGGCTGCTCGTTGAATTTCGCCTTCACCTCTACCGGCTCCGATTCACAGCCGTCCCCCTCAGCATATACATATACCGTCTGTTCCTGTCCGTTCATAGCGGACAAGCGCGACTCTATCTCCTGTCCTCTTCCGTTCAGCCATATCAACTTACCGTCCGAAGTCGAAGCCTTCATCGTCAATTCCGTACCACAAGTGGTCTGCAACGGCTCAACTGTCACTATCGGCTCCGTATGGAATTGTACAGTCACCGTCTCTACCCGGCTCTTACACTTGCCGTCCAAGGCATATACCCGATAGCTGTCGCCCATATCCGGAGTGACGGTTGTCGTATGCAACTGCGCACCAGTCTCGTTTTCCCATACCACTACACCGGCAGTAGCCGTCGCTTTTAATTCCAATGCCTCTCCGCAGGAGGTCTGCAACGGCTCTACCGTCATCACCGGAGGCACACCGAACGCCACCTCCACTTTCACCTTCTCGCTCATACAATCCTTGCCTGCATTGGTGTACACATAGTATGTCTTGATTCCGGTACCGTGTACCGTTGTAGAAGTCAATTGCTGATAATTTTCGTCCTCCCATACGATATTGCCGGAAGAGGCCGAAGCCTGCAGCGTGTAGACCGTATCGCAGGAGGTCTGCAAGGTGGCCACTAAAATCTCCGGAGCGGCACCGAATTTCACGGTCACCGGCTTTCGCCCTGAGGTACAGGTGCCGTCTACCGCCTCCACATAGCAAGTCAGTGAATTGCCACCATCCGTCGGTTTCATCGCTACCGCCGGCAAAATCGGCGTACCGTCCGCCAAAGTCCATTTCAAATCACCGCCCGATGCGCTCGCCTTCAATTCCACCGTCTCCCCGCAGGAAGTCTGCACATCCACCACATTCAAACGCGGTTCCGCACCAAACGTCACGGCAACTTCCACCGTATCGCTCGTACAACTACCGTCACCGGCATATACATAGAATATCTTGCTTTCGTTTTTCTGGCCGCTCACCTTTGTAGAAGCCAACGGAGTCTTGTCGCTCTTCAACCAATAGATATCTCCACCGGTAGCCGTAGCCTGCAACTCCGTTTCCGTAGAGCAAGCAGTCTGGTCGGTCAACACTTTCACGGAAGGTGCCACTCCGAAATGTACCGTCACCTCATGCGATTCGCTCGCACAAGAGCCATCCTCATCCCGGGCCTGTACATAGTAAGTGGCCATATCGGCATCCGCCGGTTTCTTCACTAATGGTGAAGCCAGTTCGTTGTTCTGACTGTCAGTCCATACAATACTGCCGCCGGTTGTCGTGGCCGACAGTACAATCTGATCGCCACAGGTAGTCTGCGGTATAGTCACAGCCACTAACGGCAAACGACCGAATACCACCGTCACTTTCTGCCGGTCACCGACACAATCACCATTCCACGCTTCGGCATAATATTCCGCATAGTCAGCATCAGCAGGTTTCCTTACCACCGGAGAGGTCAGTTTTACCTTACCGATTTCCGAAGCGTACCAATCCACCACACCGCTGGTCGCTTCCGCTTCTAAGGTATATTCGTCTTCGCAAGTGGTAAACACGTTCGAAGACAACAATACTTGCGGCTTCTCACCGAAACGCACTTCCACCCGCTCCGTCACGCTCTCACAACTGCCGTCCACCGCCTTCACATAATAGTAAGCGTTCTCCCCGGCTGTTCCGGTAGCCATCGGAGTAGCTAATTCCGTACCATCCGCAGTCATCCATACCGCCTTACCGGCCGTAACAGATGCCTGCAGCATTAAGGATTCTCCGCAAGTGGTCTGCAAATCCTTGACATTTACCACCGGAGGCTGACCGAATGTCACGGTCACTTTCACCGGACTGCCCTCGCAATCCGCTGTCTTCGCATATACATAAAATACCTTACTTTCACCTTCCTTGCCGGTCGCTGTCGTGGAAGTAACATTCTTCTTGTCATCCAACCATATCAATTCGCCTGCCGTAGCGGTAGCGGTCAGTTCGTGCGACGTACCACATGCCGTCTGGTGCTCTACGACCAAAACCTCCGGCAATACACCGAATTCCGCCGTCACCATCTCCCTCGGGCTTTCGCAACCGTCACCTTTCGCATAGACGAAATAGGTAGCTTTCGTACCCGCCGGAGCGGTTACCTGGGTCAGTTTTATCTCCTCGTTGTTGGCGTTCAGCCATACTAACTCGCCACCGGTAGTCTTGGCCTCCAATTGTAGCTGCGTACCACAAGTGGTCTGCGGAGTGACCACCGTCACCACCGGAGAGGTTTCAAACACAACATTCACCGTCAACTCCTCGCTCGCACACTCTCCCTCGGTTGCTTTCACCTTATAAACATTTCCCTGACTCTTATTGACAGTCAGCGAAGTCAACGCCTTTCCGGAAGCATCGGTCCAAACCAACGAACCATTAGTAGCCCGGCCTTGCAAAGTCAGAGACTCACCGCACGCGGTCTGCAATGCCTCCGCTAATACCTCCGGTCTGCCACCGTAGCGTACCTCCACTTTCTCCTTCACACTCGAACAACTCTTGTCCTCTGCGTGTACATAATAATATTTCGTTGTTGGAGCTGTCTCTTTCTGTTGAGGAGTAGCCAAAGTCTTGCCGTTCTCATCCTCCCAAACCACTCTTCCGCCGGTAGCCGTGGCTTTCAATACCACCGTCACCTCCTTGCCCGGATCGGCACAAGCAGTCTGCGGAGTCAGCACCTCCAACATCGGGTCCGCACCAAATTCCACCGTCACCTCATATTCCCGGCTCTTACATGATGCATCCTTTTCTGCATACACATAATAGCGGCGCGATTCCCCTTTCCGGCCTTTCACCATCGTGGAAGACAACGGATTTTTGTCGGCATCCAACCAATGCAACGTTCCATCGGTAGCCTGTGCCTGCAACTCATAGCTGTCCGCATCGCAAGTAGTCTGCAACAGCTCGGCCAACACCCTCGGTTCTGTCTTGAACAGAGCCATTACCTTGTGCTTCATGCTCTCGCATTGGCCATCCTGAGCACAGACATAAATCTCTTGTGGTTTTCCAAGTTTATTTTCAATCTTGCCACCGGTAATTTCCGTTTTCTGGTCATCAAGCAACCATTTCAACGTACCGGCGGAAGTCTTTGCCTGCAAAGTCAGTTCCGTTCCACAAGAGGTCAAGGTATCCAGCACGGAAACTATCGGAGCTACGCCGAACGCCACTGTCACTTCAGTCAAATCGCTACGGCATGCGCCCTTTTCCGCATATACCCAATAGGTTTTTCCCGTATTGGCGTCACCGGAAACAACTGCCGACTCCAAGAGGGTTACCCCGTCCGATGCCAACCATTTCACATGTGCGCCCTCTGATGCGGTCGCTTGCAAGGCATAATCGGTCGTTGCACAAGAGGTCTGCAACTGCTCCACAAACACTTCCGGTTTCGCACCAAAATCCAACTGTACCATCTTTTTACCACTCCAGCAACTCTCATCGTCCCGAGCATTCGCCGCATAGACATAACAGGTCGTAATGCCGTCTGCAGCCGTCACCTGTGGCAATAACAAAGGTTCGGTTCCACTTGAAGTCATTTTCTCCCAAAACAACTGTCCGCCTGTTGCAGTAGCCTGTAACTGAAGTACATCCTCACAGGTAGACTGCGGGGATTCAATAAATACTTCCGGAGTTGTACTGAGTTTCACCTCAACAGCTACCGTATCACTAATGCAATCCGGAGCCTTGGCATATACATAATAGGTACCGGCTACGTTCACCGTTGCTGAAGCCAATTCCGTTTTTCCGTCCGTATCCAAATAGTGCAGTATACCCTCCGTTGCCGTAGCCACAATATCTAAAGAAGTGCCGCACGTAGTCTGCACTTTCTCACAAATTACCGCCGGGCGACTTCCGAAACGGGCCGTCACCTCCACGGAAGCACCTGCACAAGTCTCATCCTTCGCCTGTACATAGTAGACATAATCACCGGAAACCGTCTGGGTTACCAATGGTGTTACCAACAATATACCCATGGCATCACGCCATTCCAACTGACCGGCTGTAGCCTTAGCCGTCAGTTGCAACTGTGAACCACAAGTCGTCTGCGGATTCATCGCCTCCACAATCATCGGTGCCGTACCAAACATAACGTTCACCTCTACCGTATCGCTGTGACAATCCACACCATTCTCGGCATAGACATAATATTTTCCGGATGAACCAACTGTTCCGGAAACAGTTATACTCGTTAATTCCGTCCTCCGGTCGGCCGCCAACCAATGGATTACACCATCAGAAGCGATGGCTGTCAATTCATGCGACTCACCACAATCCGTCTGTACCTGGTTGACATCCAGTTCCGGCCTTACACCGAAATGTACCTCTACCGCCTTTTTCACGCTCTCGCAAGCCCCGTCTTGCGCATAAACATAATAATGCTGTATTTCACCGGAAGTTCCAGAAACCTGAGGTAAATCCAATTTTGTTCCGTCTTCTTTCGTCCAAACCACCTCGCCCGCACTGGCCGAAGCCTGTAAGGTCAACGACCCTCCGCAAGTAGTCTGCAATGTGCGATCCAGTTCCAACAAGGGAGCTGCATCAAACAATACGCTCACTTTTTCCTTATCACTAACACACTGGCCATCCCGGGCCTCCACATAGTAAATCATCGGCGCACTGCCCACTTTCTTCACGGTCGTATTGTCCAAAGAGGTTACACCGTCCGCCAGATACCACGTCAATTCCGCCTTTCCGGTAGCCCGGGCCTTCAATTCATATTCATCAGCAGAACAAACTGTCTGCAAGTTCTCCACAAGCAATTCCGGAGCTTTACCGAAATCTACCCGCACCGCCTCCTGCTTGGAGAGACACTGGCCATCCTGAGCTTGTACATAATAAAACCGACTGGTCCCCTCGTCTCCTTCCACCGAATTCGAAGCCAGCAGATTGCCGTTCGCATCGCTCCATATCAAATTCTTCACACTGGATTCGGCCGTCAGCACCGCAATCCGTCCGCAAGTAGTAATCGGATCCACTTTCAATATCGGTGATGCACCGAAATGCACAGTCACTTCAACCATCTCTCCCTCACAATTCTGACCGTTTTCCGCATATACATAATATCTCTTGGACGAACCGGAGGTGCCTGTAGCAACCGTCACCGGTGTCTGCATGTCTTCTTCGAGCCAATGAAGGGTAGCAGACGGATCGGATACTTCAGCCGTCAGCACATACTCCTCACCACAAACCGTAATGTCTTTTTCCACGATAACCTGAGGCATTGCTCCGAAACGCACTTCTACTTTCTCCTCTGAACCAATGCAGGAACCGTCTTCCGCATGTACATAATACACATCTTTCGCACCGGCAATTCCGGTCACGGTCAAATCATTCAAAGACGAGCCGTCCGCTTTCTTCCATACGGCAGAACCACCGGAAACCGTTACGGACAGCATTATCGAATTGCCGCAAGTGGTCATCGGAGAAACTACTTTCACTTCCGGCAGGGCCCCAAACGCCACTTTCACTTCAGTCAGATCACTGCGGCATCCCTCCCGATCGGCATATACCCAATAAGTCGCAGAACCACCAGTCGTGCCGTTCACTGTCTCCGAAGTCAGTTCTGTATTTTTGTCTGCCTCCAACCATTTGATGATTGCATCATCCTCTGCCTGGGCAGTCAAATTATGCACTTCTCCGCAAGCGGTCTGCAAAGTGGCCACTTCCAATTTCGGCTTGTTCCCGAAGTGGATGGTCAATTCCTTCTCCGGACTCTTACAAGTAGCATCCTGAGCATAGACCACATAAGTCTTGGATGTACCGGCTATACCTTTCACTTGTGGAATAGGCAACATCTTGTCTGTCCCTTTTTCTCTCCAATACAAGCTACCACCTGTCGTAGAGGCCTCTAATTTCACCACATCCTCACAAGTACTGATTTCCGATTGTAACGTCACGGTCGGAGGTGTTCCGAAACGAACCTCCACTCTTGTGTCACCACTCGCACAATTACCATCCACCGCTTGCACATAGTAAATGCCATTCTTTCCCGTACTACCTTTTACAAAGGTGCTGATTTCCTGGCGGTCTCCGTCTTGAGATGCAAACCATTTCAGTGTACCACCGGAAGCCGTTGCCTTTAAAGTGTATTCCTGTCCGCAAACAGTCTGCACCGGTTCGGCGTTCACCACTGGAGTCTCCCCGAATTTCACCTCTACCTGTTCCTTGGTACTTTTACAACTACCATCCTTAGCATATACATAATAAATACCCGCCTGACTGACCAAAGCAGAAGAGAGTTCCGTACCATTAACATCCTCCCACACAAGCGTTCCTCCGGTAGTCGTAGCTTTCAAAGCTATCGTCCCGTTTGCCCCACAAGCGGTCTGTAAAGGTAACGCCTCCACATAAGGATTGCTGTTGAAAGCCACACGTACATCTTTTAGCGGACTAACACAACTGCCATCCACTGCTTTGACATAATAAGTACTCACCTCGTCCGTCCCCTCGTCCACCGTCAAGGATGCCAGTGGATTCTTACCGGCAGCATCGCTAAACCACTGCAACTTTCCGGCAGAAGCACTACCAGTCAACGTAAAACGGGTTCCGCAGGTCGTATAGAGATTATTTGCCAATACCTCCGGATTCGCACCAAAACGTACCTCCACAGTCCGGGTCTCCGACTGACAATCACCGTCTTGGGCATATACCTGATAATATTTGATTTCACCTTGATTTCCCGTTACCTTGGTTAGCAACAACTCCCTATCGGCTCCCGACTCTTTCCATACCGGTTTGCCACCGGTAACTGAAGCCACCAATTCCAACTCCGTACCGCAGGTGGTTTGCAATTGCTCAACTTCCAACGCCGGAGCGACACCGAATTTCACCGCTACCTTTATCCGGTCGCTCTGACAGTCCTCGTCATCATACGCGCAAACCCAATATTCCCGACTGCTTCCTGACGTACCTGTCACTGTCATATCATCCAAAGGAGTGACAGCCGAAAGGGATTCGTACCACCTTACTCCTCCTGTACCGGTAGAAACCGCCTGTAAAACAGCACTCTCACCACAAGTCGTCTGTAAGGCCTGAGCCAAGACTTTCGGAGCGGCCCCGAACGTCACTTCAACCTCTTTCACCCCACTCCGACATCCGTTGCCCGCATCGGCATATACATAATAATGTTTCGTTTCATTGTTTCCTGTCAGTTTTCCGTCCGCAACCGGCTGATTTCCGGCTGCATCCGTAGCCCAAACTAACTCTCCGGCACTGGCCGAACCACAAACCGCCAACTCCTCGCCACAGGTGGTCCGCTCAAGCGGAACCTCGTTCACCACCGGATTCGTGTTCAAGGCTACCGTCACAGGATAGGTCTCCTGACAGTCTCCGCCATCCAAACGCAATTGATAAATCCCCTCCTCGCTTACGGTAAACAGTTTCTTATTCCGACTGTCGGCAATCTCATTGCCTTTGGGATCAAGCCAAACATAAGCAGGAGCCGATGTCGTATCGAAAGTCAATTCCGCCGTTCCACCACAGCCCGTAATCACCGGTTTCAAGCCTTCCACAACCAACACATTGTTCAATTTCACCTGAATGCGGCTGGTATCCATACAAACTCCGGTTCCTCTGACTAAACGGTATTCTCCTTCCTCAGTCACCTTAATGCTTTTCTCTGTCGTGGAAAGTTCCGTATTGTCCGCCTTCAGCCATTTGAACGCCACATCTGCCGGAGTCATGGAGGTAAACTTCAACTCAGCTTCCTCACCGCACACCCGGACATCCGTTATCAGACCTTCCAAATGCACTCCCGCACCAATTGTCCCGGATATTTTCAATGTATCCGAAGCACAAGCCGCTCCGGTATTCTTTCCATATACCAAAATCGTATGCTCACCGACATCCGCCAGTGTATAACTGTTTCCCGGATTCGTAATTTCACTGCCGTCCACAATCCAGACATAGCGGTCCGGATCGTTTCCGCTCACCGTCACCACCTCCATCACGTCACCGGTGCAACTCATCCGGTTATCCGCCAAGCGCAACTGCGGAGCCTCCTCAGCCGTATTCACCGTCACGGACGCTTTCCGGACAATACTGAAATCTCCTTTCGTCACCGTTACAAAATAATCTCCGGAAGCCACCCCGTCCGTTGCCGTCAACACCGGATTCGGAACGTTAGTGGCATCCAAACCGGTGGCGGGAGTCCAACTGTAAGTTGCTCCTTCCAAATCAATGCCGGAAGCCTTCACTCCGAACTGCACACTGTTGTTTTTACACAAGGTAGCATTTCCGGGTACTACGGCCAAAGCAAACACCTCACTTGGATCATCCGGTTCCAAATCCGGAGACAATGTCTCCATGACATTCACTTTCACCGAATCCGGCTTGCTCATACAACCATTGTCGTCCACCACATAAGCGGTATACTCCTGGGATTGTTCCAATTCAACCGTCCGCACCCACGCCTTACCGGCTCCGTCAGCCAGAAAATCCGCCGGCTTCCAGTTCCAGGTATAGTTTGTCGATGCGCCGTCCGTCACCACACTGCCCAACAAATGGGTATAAGTATCCTTTAAAATCTGCTGGTCATCTCCGGCACTCACTACCGGCGAAGCCAGGTTTTTATAAGTAATTTGGATAGAAGCCGATACTGACGCTTTCGAAGTCTCATCGGTCACTACCACGAAATATTCCGTATCCTTAGTCGGCATAGCCCAATAGTCGGCCGTTGTCGCCAAGACGGTTCCTTCCGCCTTGTCCGCATACCATTTATAACTATAGTTACCGCTACCGCCCTCCGGTTTCGTCGTTAACAACACACCACCGTCCTTACAGGCAATCTGCTGTCCGCTCTCTGTAGAGAGACCCGGCAAAATTCCACCACCGACTACAATTGTCGTATCGGTCAGTGTATCGGAGGGACAACCGTCCACTTCAGCATACACCTCAAAGGCATAGCTTTCTTCCACCGCATTCTCTATCCTCCATCCCATGGCTGTAACCGGATGATCTTTCGGTGCAATCCATTTGTATTCAACCTTGGAAGGGGTATAACCGGTTGGAACGCCTTTCGGGTCAGCAACAGCCACCGCAAGCGCATCCCCCCGTTGTACCTCTTTCACCGGAGCCACTACCCACTCCAATTTCGGGTCGAGGAACGACACCGGATATTTCACAGTATCCCGACACTGGGCAACGTCCCGATAACGGACAAAGAAGCAGGTATCCTGCGAAACAGCGGTATATGTTTTTTCACTGATATTCAAAACTCCGTCAGCTCCGATCCGACCAATGGTAATGCCATCTTTGGGAGATGTCCATGTCAATTGGGTTTCCCGACAATCAATGTTCGCTATTACCTCATCGGCAAAGTCCAGGAAATCCTCCACCCGAACCGTCTGATAAATCGGATTGCTCTCTTTCTCCCCCTTGACGGATTTCACCTGTATATAATAATCTTTCGCCAAAGAACTCTTTTTCCAGGTGATGGTCGCCTTTTCCCCCTTATTGCTCAATTGGATGGAAGCGATATTGCTGCCCACCACATCCGTTCCGGCAACATCCGTAGAAATAAACCAAGCGCAACTATCCACCGATGCTGGCCGAGTCACCGTATATTCCAATGTCTGCGGCGTACCGCACACCTTGAAATTCCCCGCCAAATCCGTAGGAGGATCCACCTCTTCATAAGGATTGGTTACCTCACCTTCAACAAATCTTGTATAACAAATGATATTGACTATTTCGTCATCATAATTTAGTGCACCACATGTATTTCTGCCCTCATACTCCTCATTATTATCATCTCGAATGACTATTCTAAAATGAGTCGCCCCTGGCAACAAACGCCAACGCAAAGTTCCCAATTTATAATCCTCATCTAAAGGCAGTTCTTCTTCAATATCAAAATAAGCGTCACTTAAAGTTTTATAATTAATGATAGCATAATTCGTTTCATAAAGAAGTATCCCACACTGTCGACTCTCAAACCAGTCATTCCATGGGGAATCAAAAACAAATTTATCTTGGGTTTCCGGAGAATCAACGTTTGTCCATTCCGTATCAAAAGCTGTTGCATCAATATCAAATGTAAGATCCAAATAATCAAGAATCGCATAACTAGATGGCCTATTTTTGCTATTAAGAAATCTTCCTAATCTCCTTAAATAAATGTCTACGTTGACAACGGTCGTCCCGGACGATTCAAATGTATACGTTGGTTCTCCCAATGTCAAGCCAACAGTATTGTCTTGAGCGTAGGAAAAAAACTCCATCTCAAACAAAATACTGCATATTAAGACTAATATTTTGAAAAACCTTTTCACAATCAATATTTTATATAAATTGAAAGATTCGTGTTAACCAATTTTTGGTCTGTAACAGTTATACGCCCATCAAAATTTATATCCTCATTCAAATACCCTGCTTTGGACATATTCAACAAAACCTTTTTCAAATCATTCACAGTAATTCTACCAGAACCATTAATATGCCCGCCATACATCACACACTTACCAGAAACGTTTTTTAATGGTTTTTGCTTCGAAACATTTCCCTCAATATCAAATGCATTTTCCATCTTTTGCGAAAAATCTATCGTATTCGCCGCCCCAATCGTACCTGCCGTAAAGGTCACCGACTTCGCACTCAATACCGGCAAATGGTTCCGATGCTTAACCAATACATAATAATCATTATTCTTCAAATGATTGAACGTCAGGTACTTTTTACCATCCAATCCTGCCACCATACCGTCCGAGAGTAACAACGCTGAAGTGGAATCCACCAACACCCCTCTCCGCGTATCTCCGTTTCCCATTCCATGAGGTGGATAATCCCATATCTCCACATAAATCCAATCCACAACTCTCCTATCGAATGCAGGAAACGGTTTTGTCCATTCTTTGCCATCCGAATAAGGTGATACATATTTATCAGACAATATAGGAAAATCACTTTCATAAATACAATACATCGAATCCGCTTTAGTCGAATACGGCCCTTCCAGCAGCACCTTAATAGCGACGTGCTTGCCGGAGAGTATCCGCACAATTCGGGAGGCCGTCACCGTACAACCACCTGAATGGTAAGTATAGAGCAAGGTATCCGTACCCACCTTGCCTTCTCCCGCCACATAATCCAATCCCGCCAAAGTACCGATAGCCGGATCTTTCAATTCCACATCCCCTATTTTAAAATCGATTCCCAATCCCACCGCCACATTGATGGCTCCGGAACCAGATACATAATCAATCGGGTCAAATTCATATTCGACACTGGTATTCGCCTTGACTACCACCGTATCGTATTCCGTCAGCACCGTTCCCAAAGAACAACTGTCCGTCCACACCCGGTAGATATAATATTTCCCGTCTTCCGGCAATCCCAACTCCAAACGGTCAGAGGAATAGACATGTCCACCGTTCCAAGGAGTGGCCTTCAAGCCGAGAGCAGCCAACTCTACCGTCAGGGTATCCCGGCCGTCACCGCCCAACCGGTTGATCCAGCGGTAAGCGATATGCACCGAACCGCCCATATTTTTCAAATCGTCCAACTGGGAAACATTGGCGATATCATAAAAGGCCACCCGGGCCCTGGCTTTCTCGCCCGGACAATGTCGGGCTGTATCTCCCGACACGCCTAAATTGGATTCAAACTCGCCTTTTGAGTCATACCCTTCCAAAGCGACTTTTACTTCCGGCAACACCTTTATCACCATTCCCGGAGTTTCCCGCTTGTCAGTCATCACGGTCACATCCTCGGCCTCGCATTTGAAAGTCACGCCGCTCATGTCCGCCGGAATACCCCGCAGCCACAAAGTGTCCGCATATTCTCCTGACAAACGGTACTGGAAAGGCTGGCCGGTGACGTTCTGCCAATCGGAAGCATTGCCGTCCAACGGCCCGTAAGTCGCCCCTTTGTCCCGCGAATAATGCCATGAACAACTCAGTGCCTCACCGGAAGAAACAGCGTGCGCGAACAAAAAGAACTCCTCCCCGGGACAAACCGTTTGGGAAGAAGCGTAATCCTCAAAATTCAATATCTTATCCGGAATCTTGTTCAGATCCTCTTTCAAGTCCTCCAATATCGGAATATTCCGGGCAGTAATCAAACCGGTAGCGGTCCTGTCCCACACTAATCCCAACTCCACCGTTGCCGGATTCTTCAACGGCAACCGCACCTGACACAACTTTACCCACTCCCGATAAGGCAACTTCAACTCGGAACTACCTCCCAGTTTAGCCAACGAAATCTGCACCCGTCCCAATACAAAACGTCCCATCAACGATAACGAACTACCATTGATTTGTGGATGCAACGCACTTACCTGTACACTCTTGAACACCTCCGTCAAATCTTTCTCCGATTTACCAAACACAAAATCGGAAGACCCTAAGGTCGTATCGTTATTATTCCATTCCCTGACCGGACGGAAAACTTCAATATCGAACACGACAACGGCATCATTTCCTGCCGGACGCTCCACTTTCGCATCGGCTACCCTCACATACAAAGAGTCAAGCCAAGGAGTCTGTGCCTGTACATTTCCAGAAAGCAACATACTCAAAAACAGGAATATCATTCCACAATTTCTCATTGAAAATCTCATCCTATTCGTCAATATATCACAATTTTTCGCAAAATTATATATATTATTCAAATTCCGCAATACTTTATATATTTTTTTACCACTTCAATTCTCTTTCCGGTACAATAGAATACTTCGAACGGTTCTTCACCATAATGGACCAGTCCAGATATTCTGCTTTACCACTAGTGGCATCCACATTATAGCCCGGCCATTCCACCCTGCCGTTATAGTTCACATCCAGTCTCAACTCACCGGTTGCGGTAAATTTGTCCAACGACAATACCTCCCGGGTAATACGGTTCGGGTCGAACGAGGTCACTATCCGGTTGGAGTTCACCTCGCCGGCATACAAGAATATCCGACCGAAATTATCCATATAAGCGTATTTGGACACATCCTTTTCATCCGGTTCCATATATAGGGTTGCCATCTTCGTGAAATCCACCATAAGAGGCGACTTCTGTGTTGTTGTATAGAGCGACACCGGCTTCGACCAAACGGTCAGGTGATTCCGGGGCCGGATGGCAATCCGGAAGCGGTCGGAAGCGGTCTTGCCCATCAACGCCAGTGCGGAGCGGCCTTCCTTATCGACAACAGTACCATCGTCCAATAACAGACACCACTGCGAATCCCATAAAAGCGGTCCATCCTTTCTCTCCTGCCACAATTCCACCATCACCCAGTCGATGATTTGACGTCTGCCGATATCCGGCCAATTCGTCAGTCCCCGCTTGTCAATCCGATCAGCGACAGCACTGACCATCTTGCCCTCAACCTCACTCCACGGCCCCTGCAAATAAGCCTTCAGCGATAAATAAACCGTATCCATCACATGCACCTCTACGAATGACTGGTCGCTCAGCACATCGATAAGGCAATGCTTATCCTTCACATTGATGCTGTAAAGTCCCGTTTCATCCAGCTGGGTCGTATAACGGTCGGTCGGAATGTCCGCCACAGTAAAACTCTTCTCCGGTATCAATTGTTCCACCACATTCAAGGTCCACGGTTTCTGCCCTTCCGTCAGTTCTACCTGCAAATCAACCGAACTGCCCCGACGAATCCAGTAGACGAGATTCTTGCCGGTCTGCCATTCTGTAGAATCCTGCGCCTTTGCATATACCTTAAACTCCGGACGTCCGTTGAACAGCACCGTATCCTTCGGCAAGGCTACTTCCGGTTGCAGACACTTGTATTTGTCCTCCACCCGAATCACCTTGACTATTTTTCCGGCCAGCTCTTCATCATAATAGAAATTAGGCATATAATCCTTGTCCAACTGTATCTCCGATGTAGATGTCAGCGACAACTGACCGTTCTTGTGCATATCGAAAATCTGATACGTCACCTTAATCGGAGCCGCACCCTTGGCCTTGAACGTAGCCTGCGCCTGGTCTATCGAACTGCAAAGCACATGGTTGTCCAATAGTTCCGGCTCCAATTCCGGCAACGCCTTGACTTCGATTTCACCTAAGTTATAACCGTCAAACTGGCAGCCATCCTGATAAATCCGGTAACCGATTTTATATTTCTTCTCTTGGGGTTTCATCAGCCAGTCACCAGCCACTTGTAGCGTATCCACCACATACCAGCCACCTTTCGTAGGCTGTACATTAAACAACTCTCTCAGAGAAAGATTCTTGCATGCCCCGATGACGCGGTCTTCCGGTTTCAGCTCATTCATGGAAATTTCCGGTTTCGCTATCACTTTCAGTTCCACCTCTTTCACCAAAGGTATCGCCTCACACTTCGCGGCACCATACAGATTCGTCACTTGAGCGAAATAGATCTCATCTTTCTGAATCTTGAATTGGTACGTCTGTATGCTGTCCATCACATAATACTCCTTCTCAAAGCCCAATTCACTCGCCAATTCACCGTCCGAAGCTCGATAAATGCCGATATTCCATGGCCCCGATAATCCTCCGCTAATCTTCACCCTCAATGTCACTTCACTGTTCGGACAAACCGGATCAGTGTAATCCACTGCTTCCAAGGTATACTTCGACCGCTTCATCGCATTGTATTCCGTCATGGCCAACTCCTTACCCGTCAGCGTACATTTAGCATCCGCCATCCAATAAACCCGGTAAATACCCGCTTCCTTCACTTTCAGTGTATCCGTATCGCCTTTCACTTCTCGAATAGCAATCCGCTCTTCACCGTCTACGGAATATTTATACCTCCACGGATAATTTCCATTATCCAATTTCACATAAATCTCATTTTCCTCTCCCTCACAATTCAATTCGGATAACACGTCCATACTTACCACCGGTGCGGGCAATACCGCCAAATGTAGGGTATCAGTCTCGGAGGTGTGACAGAAAGTCGACACATCGCACCATATCAAAGCATCGTGATAAGTCGTATCCACGTAACACTTGTACTCACTCTGCGACAATCCGAAATACTGCGACTCGGAAACCATTGTCGCCGACTTTCCTTTCTTCTTGACATACCAGGTGTATTTCACACTTCCGGCACTGGCACTGGCACTCACTTGCAACTTCATTTCCGATCCGCTGCAAAGAGTATCGAACTCCGCCAACCGCTGGAATACCTCCGGAATGGAGTCAATTCGCACATTGGAGAGGCGAGTAACAGTATCCACGCAGTGGTTAGCCATGTAACAATAATAGAAACCTGCATAATGCGTGCTACTTAACGGGATAACCAGCGTATCGGCATTTCCCACACTGTCCCGGGATGCGAAACCATCGCTCCGGTTACTCCGGAACCACTTATAAGTCACCTCCTGATCGTTTAACACCTCTATCCGTAACACCGTATCCGTCAGTCCGTCCATCACACAGGCAGCAAGCTCTTCCTCCGGCTGTTTAAACTGGATATAGTCGCTGGTTACCAAAGTAATGTCTCTGTAGGAATCCTCGCAGCGATTACCATAATATACCCGGAACGTATCCACCAGATGGCTGTATTTATTTAGGTCGATGTTATTCAACTCGTTGGTTGTACTGAGGACATTACCCTCCCGATCTTCCCAACGATAATATACCCGTTCTTTCGGCGTGGTTTGAATATATAGATGAGGCCATTCTCCGCTCTGCCGGCAGATATGGAAGCGGTCTTGCTGGCTGATCACCTCAATCAGGGAATCCACCACTAACATCGCCACCTCTTCTTTTGTATCACCACACCGATTATGAGACGCCACGGAATAGACACCCCGGTCGACCAAAGCCACAGAAGCGATTTCCAATCTCTCGTCCGTACAAGGCAACACTTCATTGCCCCGCATCCAGACAATCGGGTGAACCGATTTCACCTGCAACTCCCAAGAGGTTCCGAAACAAAGCGTATCCCGATGAATCGGAGCCAACAGTTCGATTCGTGGCGTACTATCCACCATCACAACACAGGTATCCCAAACAGAACCACACTCATTGGAGGCACGACAGGTATAGATACCCGCTCCGTCTGCGAGAGATATCGGCACATCCATCGATTGGAAAACCTCATCCTCCAGCAGATCGCCGTTCTTGTACCAAGTCCACTTGTCCGCATTGGTCGCTCTGGAAGAGAGTACCACCGAACGTGTTTCACCAACCGCCAGGTTACAAATGACCATCGAATCGACACCCACCCCTGGCCGATCGATCAACAGGGAAGGTTTTACCTCCACCGACTCAGTCTTCACCGTACCACAGGTATTGGTCAACTCGCAATAATAGAGTCCCATATCTTTCTCTTCTACCTTGGCTATCGTATAATAATAATGATTCCCATCCGACAACTCTTCACTTCCCCGTTTCCACTGGTAATCGATTCTCTGTCCGCCATACGCTGATACCACCATGTTCAGTTTACCGCCCAGACAAGTGGGAATCTCCTTCTTCAACTGATCTGTATTATAGATAATCGTGCGGTCGGCAATTATATCCACCGCTCCATTCATCTCCACCTCGCATCCGGTGGTCAAATCCGAACCTCTTACTGTATAGGTTACCGGAGTTGCCACCGAGTTCTCAGACATCTTCGGAATACCACCGTCCAAATTATCCCACTTCAGCACAACGCCGGCCGTTCCCGTATTTTTCGGACTGCCATAAGGTTCACCATTCCGGTAAAGCTGATAGGATACATTCACGTCTGAATTAACGAGTTGCACCGCACCCTGTGGCTGGCTCGCATTATAGCAATATACATCCTTGACTGCCTCCAGTGCATACTGGTGCATCATCGCCGGGGAGAGTTCCACCTCACCATCCATCCGCACTGGACATCCCTTGTTGCTTTCCTTATTATTATATTGCGCCATTACATAATAAACACCCTCCTGATAAGCCTCAAAGGTGATCTCCATATCACCCGACTGCGCCACTTTCATCGTCACTGCCTCAGGTAATCCTCCGTTTAATGTCCGGTACAAATGATACTCCACATTTTTCTGCGCCCCCTCCACGACAAGTTCTTTCTTCGTGGCGTTATCGCAAAGGAATTTGTTGCCCCGGAGGACAAACGGATAAACATCCGGCATTGGCAGTACCTTGATCTCCACGGAATCTACTTCCGGACAATTGTTGCCATCTGTACCGACAATCCGGTAGAATCCTGGTTTACTGTACCACTTAGACGATTCAACACTCGCCTCCTGATTGCCGGAGAGGACTGTTTCCGAATAAGTGGAACTGCCCGGTTCGTAAATCATATATTTGGCATTGGGGTTCGGATTGGTCCGTCCCAAAATCTCTATCTTCGTCGAATCTCCCTCGCTACAAACAATATAGTATTCCCGCAACTGAATCTTATAGGACTCGTTGACCTCCAATTTCAGGGTATCCTGCAACCAGGAACGACAACCGTTATTCGCTTCCACCACATAAACACCAGCATCGCGAAGCGAACCTAACTTCAGGGCCGCACCGGTCCCTTCCGCCACAATGTTTGTCGAAATATAAGTCGCTTTGTCCTCATATGGTTTTTTCTCCTTCCGGAACACCTCATACTTCACACCGGTCTCGGAACCTTCCAATCCTATTTCCTTGGCCTTACCGCCACAGATTGACGCCAGACCGGCAGGATCCAGCAACTGGTTATTCGCCGCCTCACCGATTCTCGCCGCATCAAACGTCTTCCGGCAGGTCGGTCCCTGAGCCACTACCCGATAGACACCCAGCTTCTGTTGGGCATTGAACTCCTGTCTGTTGACATCCGCGCCTACGCCCCAACGGATAGAGTCCACCATCACGGTATCCGTTCCGTGTATCCGCTGCAAATAATAGCTGACATTATCCTGTTTCCGGCCCAAAGACACCTCCAACTGCCCATCGGGCATATCTGTCAAACAGACATCCGTCGCACTGACATTCGGCGTCTCGATACCCTCGATGACAGATACTTTCACCTGGGCAACGGTATCCATACATCCAGTAGCCGTCATCCGCCCGATCACCGTATAGACACCGGCCTGATCCACCTTAGCCAATTCCATAGGGAAACCCGTACCCGTCTTGGTAAGCAAAAAACGTCCATTGCCGTATTCCGGAGTGAACATCAGGTCATATTCCGTTTCTGCCTGGGTAGCCGACAATACGATGGAACCGCTGTCTCCGGCACATACCGTAAAGTCGCCACCCACAATATCACATTCCCTCGGCAGGAAGTTGGTATCCACCTTCACGGAATCCAACTGCCGCACATCACCGCACGGGTTCATTGCCAACAAGCGGTACTTACCGCTCCGGATATCCTTTCCGCCAACTTCCACCCACTGTAGGATAGCATCCTCCCCACCGGCCAACGTGTCGGAAGTAGCCTTGTCCTCTGCCCGCTCAATGAAATAACTCCACATATAGGAATGTCTCCGCAATCTGAAACTGATATCGGAATTCTGCTCCTCGCAATAAGAGCCTTTCACAACCAGCGTATCCTGCGTCAGCGTCGGATAAACCAGCACGCTGTCTTTCATGTATACGGAACATCCTTGCTTGCTCCGTGCCAGAATCTGATAGATACCCGACTCCGTCTGGTCACCGAAAGATACCGCCAAACCGGCACCACCGGTTGTCGGTCCCGCCATCCGTTTACCATCCCGATAAAGGTAATAGTCCACATCTGCCTCGCTGTCGGTAATTCCCACCGGTGCCGTTCCTTCAGTGCACCGCTTGCCGTCCTCACCGCAGACAAAACGTTTCGGTTCAATGAATTTCTCGATGACTCCGGTTCCGACCACTGCCGAACAGCCCGTCAGGGTATCCGTTGCCGTAACCGTATAATTGCCGGCCGGTTGCGGCTCAAACTCCTGATAAGACAACTGAAGGTTGCCGTACAGGGTATCTACATCCGCCGTACCGTTGTTCAATACGTAGCGCACCTTGCTCTCAGTGTTATAAATCTTCAGCGATATACCATCCTCTTCCGTGGCGTCCGCCGGATGACAATAATTTGCCGGCTGTTCCACGAAGATTTCCGACGGCAGGGTATTGAGATGGAACAGGGTATCCAACGGCTTCGTTCCGCAAACACCACCGAACATCGGTACCACCGTATAATCCCCGGCCTCGTTTACTGCCCTGAAATTCGGATCCTCGTAGGACACCGTATCCACCGGCACCTTGCCGTGGTACAGCACATACCACATGTTCTCCTGTACATCCTCGACAGAGATATGGTACTCGTTGCCTGCGCAAAGCGCACCGGTCTCTTGCAGCGCGAGTTTTTCGGAAAGGTCCGGAGAAGGATACTGCTCAATCCAGAAATGTTTTTCTACACTACAACCGGCATAACTACCGTGATTCTCAGCTACAAAAACATACTCCTTCCTGCTGCCGTCATCCTGCGCCTTGTAATATTTCGAGAACGCCTTCCGGCCTCCTCCGCCAAAGAACGACTCGATGGTATCGCCCTCGACACTCTTGATCATATAGAGGACATTCATCGTCGTATGGTTCAACTTCAACTGTACACCGCTCTTCTTCGACTCACAATAGCCGAACGGTCCGATCAGCGTATCGCCCGCCGGAACCTGCTGATTCAGCGAGATGGTCCGGGACAGGCTAAAGCATTCGTTTTTCATATCCTGCACCTTCAGGATATAATCGCCTACTCCTAACTTGGTAAATTCTTTCTCATTCGCTACCTTACTGAATTTCTCCACTGTGCCGTCCGGACATTCCAGATGATACTTCAGCGTATCCGTCATACCTTTAATGGTAATCCATCCCGTACCCTCCACAATGCAGTCGGAGTTGTCCACCTGTACGGCATCGATATCCGGCACAGCGAGCGAATCCAATACGAACACCGGAGTGGTAATCCGGCAATCCCCGCGACTGGCTTTCGCAAAATAACTGCCCGGAGCAGTCTCCTCAAACAGCACCTTGATGCGTCCTGCAATACCTTCCATCACTTGGACGCTGTCCACCTTGCGGTGAAGCGTATAGATCACTTCCGGATCGCTCACCGGAATTTCCAGAGTGGTGGTCGTATAACCGCAAATGGGCGAGTCGCCGACCAACGGCCGAAGCAACGGAATCTCCTCTACCCGGATGGTCCGGTCCAGAATACTGGCACACTCGTCCCGGGTAGCCCCTTTCCGGTCAGCCCGGATTTCATACACGCCCTGTGCCGCCTTATCTATTTTCCAGGTCAGGTCACTGCCGTTCCCCGTCTGTTCGTTAGCGGCGGAGAAGAGCTGATTGTCTTTCCACAAAGTATATTTTACACCGGTTTCGGAACGCTGGATCCGGACAAGCATTGTACTGTCCTCACAACCACTCCCCACGACATCCACGGGCAAGGTATCTATCGGCAATTCTATCTTTCGGATTTCCAGTTCGTTTCCGATAAGCGAACCCTCACAAGTGGTTGTTCTCACCCGGTACTTCCCGACTCCGAAGATACCGTTGAAATAGGTCGGTGTATTCACGCCCAAGCCATACAGTGCCACTTCCGGCTGTATATCCACATATTGCTTAGTCAGCGTATCATACTGCTGCAACATATATACGATACCGGCTTCCGTACCGCTCAGAGCGAATTGGGTGCCACTCGATTCATCGAAAGCACAATATACCGTATCGGTAGCCACCAAGTCAAAATTCTTGGGCCGCTTCAGAATGGAATAGCTGTTCAACTCCTGGAGACATCCTGTCTGTGTGTTCCGAGCCTGTAGATAATAAGTACCAGCCGTATCAGCAGTAGCAATCACCAGATCCTTGCCGTCTCCAGGTTTGCTTGCCTGTACTTTCAGGTGATCGTTGTCCACTCCGCAGGAAAGTTCATACAGGACACCCTTTTCCGAATCCTTCACTCCCATGCTCAGCAGAGAGCCCTCACATCCGTTGTCCGGCTCTAACAAATTCACCATCTTCGGCAACTCATACTCGGTAATCCGGAAAGAGGCGACATCCTTCTCACAGGAAGCCACTTTCGCTTTCACGATATAATCGCCCTGATCCAATTTGCCCTTGAAATAAAGAGTATCATCCGCCAGATGTTTGAACTCGGCCGCATGAGACCAAGCCCCTGTCGGATAAATATAATAGTGTGCGTCCGTATTGGCCGGATAAACAACCAAATGGACATCATCCGTCATACTGCCAACGCAATAACCGGTATCCGCCTTCACCAAAGTCACTTTCAATTCAGGAATCTGTCCTATCAGAACAGCCCCCACCGTATCCCGGCACTTGCCGTTGTCCGCCACGGAGAAATAACGTCCCAGTTGGTCGAACGAATCACCGAACTCCAAATCACCGTCATGCAGGGCGGTTATCGTACTCTCCACCTCCACATTGGAACCGTTTTGCCGATATAGAGTATATTTCACTCCGGCCTCCACTCCGTTCAGCGAAATGGACACCGCCAACTCTTGGTCCGGGTCATAGCAATACTCCATCTCATCGGAAATCATTGTTCCCGGCTTCGGCCGGTTCAAATGTCTGATCTTCACCTCACCTGCCAGGGTATCCACACAAGAAGAGGATTTCCAGTGTGAGGCAATCCGATAGCTTCCGGTCGGCCAATCGCCGATGAAGAACAACGAATCGTTGTTTCCGGCCACCTCACCCGCCAAGTCATATTTCAACCAAGGCGCATCATCGGCAGACTTGTACAGCAACCAATAGGTAGCCCCCATCACAGTAGAATCCAATACAATGGAATCCGCTCCGGTGTGGAAACAATATTCACCGCCACCGAAGAAACCGGCATTGGGTACACCTACACCAACCTGCACCGGATCCGTCACGGAGGAACAAGTCGTTCCGCCATAGGCTTTTTCTGTCTTTATCCGGTAATAGCCGGACCGCTCTTCCGTAAAGGTACGCATCAGTGTCAGGAGTCCGCTGGAAGTGCCGGCTGCTGTCACGCCTGTAGACTTGAACACCTCTTTATTCGTACCATATTCCAAGGTATAGGTCACACTCGATTCAGTTTCGGAAAGGTTCATCTTCAGCGTGTCGCCCGGTATCAGACACAAATCCGATGCCGCTATCGCCAAATCTTTGCCCGGAGCCGGATATAGCTCTATGCGGACAGTATCTCTTGCCACACGGCCATTACTATTCACCAGGAACACCAGTTCTCCGGCCTTCGCTGCCACCGCACCTGTCAATTTTTTCTTACTGCCGATAGAAGTACCGTCCAGTAACCATTCATAGGCAAACGAATTGCCTCCGCCCAGCACGACAGCATCCAAAGAATAGGTTGCGCCCTCGCACACCCACAAGGTGTCATTCGGCACCACCGCGCCGGTTTTCGGATCGACGATGGTGGCTGTTAACGCCTGTCCCTCCAAGGAAACCATGATGGTCTCCTGCTTAGTGCAGACCGTATCGCTGACTGTCACCGTAAAGGTTTTCTTAGTAAGATCCTCCATGTTCATCCAGGGACGCAACGGGTCGCTGAGGTCCATCACCTGATCCTCCGGTTCCCATTCCACTTTCAAGGTCCCCTGGGCGTTCTTCACGGACACTTCCAGCCGTACCGCTGTCTCCGACCGTTTCATTGTAACCGGAGTATGACTCAGTTCCATCCGACTGCCCCGGATACTTACCGTATCCGTCATCGATACCGTACAGCCGGTAGCCGTATCGGTGGCGATGACATAATAATCGGCATCCACAAGTGGCACCTCTATCATCAGAGCATCGGATGCCGGTTGTTTGTATTTCTCTTCCAACGCGTCCTTTTCCCCTTTTCGGAAAAAGGTATACCGAATCGCCTCATCCGGCAAATTAAGCGTAATCAGAGCGGTCGACCCTTCCGATTCTTCACCATCGCAATAGAAACGGTTCTTATCGACCGTCTTCCGGTCCGGTAACGGATACTGGTGTACCCGGACAGTCCCGGTCGTATCTTCACAGCCCCATTCGTTACGCACCATCACGGCATAAATTCCCTTCTCTGTTACTGCCCAACCGCTGTTGTCCGTCCGCACATCCGTAGTCAGCCTGTTGTCTTTCATCAACGTATAGGTATAGCCCGACGTAAAGCAATCCTGTTCCATTTTCAGCACCACATCTATCGCCCGGTCCTCGCAATACATCGTATCCCCCTGGGTCTGCAGCAACTCACACGCCACCGGATTCGGATGCACACTCAAGTCCGCCTCGCCGTTCATCACTGTCGAACAGCCGGTCTGGCGATCCACTGCTTTCACCCGGTAAAGACCGGTAACCACCCCGTTCCATACCAATGTGTCACCAGTTCCGGTAACCACAGCACTATAAGGCGTCCACTCGGTACTACCCTTACTTTCCAATGTATACTGATAGCGATTATTCATCGCCTTTTGGCTACCGTTCAACAGCACCTTACCTACCAGCGACCCTTCGCAAATCGGATATCCTATCTCCACATTGAACACTTTGGGCAGACTATCCATAATCACCGTCACATCACCAGGCATCCGTCCCTCGCATCCCTGAATCGAGTCGTAAGCCATCACATAATACAATCCTGCGGGCTGGATACCGAAATCCAGACTTCCACCTTCGAAAGGCGCATCTCCACCGCCCAATTCCTGTACCATTATCGGTGTAGACTGTTCACTATCCTTGTAGAAAAGTCGGTAAACACACTGTTTATCTGAACCGACCAGCACCAAGCGCACTCCATCATCACCCTCACAATAGTGGGTGTCGGTTGTAGAGTGCAGACGGAATGTATCCAAAGTCACCACATGCACGCTCCACGTTGAAGAGGCATCCCCGCAATGGTTATGCACACTGCAACGATACACGGCATCTTGATCGAAAACCACTTTCTGGGTATTCCCCTCCTTCCCTATCAACTCTTCCCCTTTGAACCAAGTATAAAGCAATACCGTCTTGCCAGTCGCCGTCACCTGCAATTCCGCTTCTTCGTCATAGCAAACAATCTCCTTATTGAAAAAGTCCTCTATCGGCTTGACAATCCTAGCCTTTTCATCCACCTTGATGTCCACGTTTATGGTCTTGTATCCCCCGCATACATTATATACCCGGGCATAATAGAGACCTGCTTCAGCCGGACGAATAGAATCGATATGAAGCACATAGTCATCTGCACCGACAATCCGGTCACCTTCGTCCTCTATCCGGAAACTACTGCCACCCGAATCCCTATACCAACGAACACTGTCCACAATACTAGTCAAGTTTACCATAAACTTCAATTCCAACATACCATCTTCGCAAATGCCGGCCTGATTCCATTCCGGATGGTGTGTAATCACCAGTTCTGGATGAACATCCACCTCAATCGGACGGTCCATTTCCACCCTTCCGCAGACATTGGTGGCCGCACAAAGATAGGCACCTTCCGTCGCGGACGTCACCGTCATCGAGAAAGAAGAAGTCCGGTAATTCAACACCCCTTCGCTCAATTTGCTCCACTCGTATGTAATCTTGGAATCCGGACAATCCGGTGATTCCGCCATCGCCTCCAAGGTCAATTGAGTACCCAAGCAGACGGTCGTATCCGCTGTCTGCGCCAGGAATTGCAACGGTTTCTCCACTGTCATCCGGAACATCCGGGAAGTAATGGAATCACCGCAAGAGGACTTCACCGTCCAGACATACCAGCCGTTATCCTCCATCAACGCCGGCTTGAATTCATACCGGTTCACCGTGCTCGCCGGATATGCCTTTTCCACCCGGAAACCTTCAAAATAGCTGTTGTCCGGTACCACTTTCTTCAATATAAATTTACAATGTTTCCCCTCCTGCGTATGAACATGCAACAACACATTCGTATTATAGCAGACTAGCGTATCCTCGGGCTGAACCCGGAAAGCAACCTTTCGACTCACAATCAGCCGCACAGAATCCTTCGCCACTCCGCAGATTCCTTCTGCCTCCATCAGATACAGAGCATCATAGGAAGGAGTTACCTCCGGTATACGAAGTATCTTCTTATTAAAAGAGGCCTCCGGTGTAAATTGTTCCGTCACACCAGTCAGTGGATTCTTCTTGTACCAGCGGTATTTCACCTCCTGGGTAATGTCATCCTCCGCCAATATCATCTGCAAATCCTGGTCCTTCAACCCCTCGCATAGAGAAATAGTATCGTTATGGACTGCGACCTGCGGAGGATTACCGTTAGACACCTTATAGGTCAGCGAATAAGTACTTCCGCAGTCGTTGGTCAGCACACAACGGTATTCACCGAAGAAATCAGGAACCAACGGTTTTATTTTCAAGCTGGGAGTACCTAATCCCGACAATCCGGGCGTCTCGGCTACATCTACAAAACGACCTGCTGTCTTGTCATACTTCTGCCAGACAAAAGTTCTCGGATCACCAGTATAAAGCACCACCATCTCCACACTATCCACACCACCGCAACCCAGTACGGTCGTTATGTCCGGATTGATTTCCGGAATGTTGCACGACTCCATAAAACCGTCATCGTCACCACCGGCAAAATAGCGGTTGGTACGTACATACACCCGAGCTGTGTCCGAGAACTTACAACCTTGATCCACCACTTCGGCCACCACCGTTGCACTCTCCTTAATATCCTTAATGACAAAAGGATTCTGGTTCGGGGTAAACAGGGCGTTGTGCCACCAGTTGACCGTCGCGTTCACCGAAGCGTTCCACACATCCGCCCGGATAGGAAGCGGTTTACCTTCCTCCGCATAAATTACAGAAGGTATTGACACTCTCGGGTCTATCACCTTAATCAGGATGGTATCGTAATCCGAACAGATGTCGGACGACACTTTCAGCGTATACACCTGGCTCTTGGACGGCTGCACCTCTACGGCATAAGGAGACTCCGTTGCCGTTATCCGCTCGCCTTCCCAGGAATAGACATATTCGATATCCGGCGATTCTTTCGACTCTTCGCTCTTCCGCGCGTCCAGGCGGATTTTGGAGCCAATGCAATAAGACTTGCCCCGATCCGGATAATTGATCACCGCTTTCGGTCCTTTCCTCACCTGAAGGGTAATCGTGTCGCTCGTCAGGGTCTTGCCCAACATCAAGTCGGTCACCTGACAATAATATTGTTGCCCGGACATGGCCATCGAGCAATCGGTCAATGAGCAAAGTGCCTCAGTTGAAATCGGATCCATCAGTCCCACCTGTTTCCAGTTATAGGAATAGATTCCGCTACCCTTCACGCGAATAGAGAAATCCGCATCACTATGCTCGCAAACCATCTGCGGATAATGCAGCTCCTGTATCATAAAACTGCTGTTCGACTCGACATAACCATCTTCATCGCCACCCCGGAACGTATTGAACCCACGCACGTAAATCCGCATGGAATCCTCCACCGAACACTCCTGCATCTTCAGGGTCACCCGCAAGTAGCCGGACTGCGATATGCCGTTGCTCACAAAGCGGGAGTCTTCCCGCTCCGTACCCCGATTAAACGACCAGGTCAGCTTGCCGCCCGCCGGTATTTCCGTCAGCGGTTCCACCACAAAAGCCTCGCCCTCGTTCACAATCTTCACTTCCGGAATATCCACCGATATGTCCCATACATTTACCTGTACCAATGATATATCGCTACAGATTCCGTTGCTCACCACCAACGAATAGGTGGCGGTACTTTCCGGCAAGGCGTTCACCGTCGGCTTGTCGGTCTCGCCGAGGAGGCCGACACCTTCCCACAGATAGGTACATCCGTTCTGCTGGTCCGCCTTCATCACCAAAGAGGTTCCCGCACAAACCCAGATGGACTCCTTCTCGCCCAAATCCGGCTGTACGAACGAAATAATGGACATTGGCACCGGCAACACCTCCAACGTCAATTCATCGGATACCAACACATCGCCTGAACGTACATCCTTCACCTCACAGAAATAAATACCGGCATCACTTTTTTTCGCCTTGGCGATGGTATGCTGTCTCACCGTATCGACCGTTATCTCCGAGCCGTCCGGCAACCGTTTTTTCCAAGTATATTGATAGACGTCATAGCCCACGATTTCCACGTTCATCACCGCCTCATCGCCCACGCACACCTGTTTCGGGCAATCTAACGACAGAATACGGAACGGTAGCACCGACTCCGCGTAACCGTCCTCGGGGGAGGTCTTATCCTGTCCTGTTGCAATGCCGTACTCTTTTACATAGACAAGAGTAGAATCTGCCGCCTTACAACTGCCAAGCCGTTTCTCCACATGTACCACCGTATTTTCCGTTGGTTTGATGGTCAAGCTGGTACCTGTTGTATTTTTACCCTCGTAGGTCCAAAGGTAACGCACTCCCGTTTCCGTTGGCAGGGATAGTCTCAACGTGTCGCCCAAAAGCACATCCGCCACTTTCCGCGTATGCAGCTGTACTGTACGCACATCCACGGTAATCTCTGCCGAGGCCATACAAGTTCCCCTCATCACGACCAACTGGTAAACCGACTTTTCGGTCGGAGAAACAGTAATCTGCTGGTCACTCGGGTTACTTAGGATATTCACGCCGTTCCAGCGGAAAATCTCCCCTTCGTCCGCCTCCCGGCTCGCTTTCAGCACCACCTGTTCACCCAAACAGATAGCCGTGTCGTACATCGGAATATTGATTTCAGGCCGGTCGAGAATGACCAAGGTGGCCGGGTCTGTCGTAATACTCTGTTTCGTATCCAGGTCATACACCACGCAGTAATACTTGCCGGCGGTCGCCATGTCGTCCGTTTCGGACAACGTCAACAGGTTGGACGTACACCCCATCAATTCCTCATCCTTGCCGTTAGGTCCCACCTTGTACCACTGATAAGTATAGGTACCGATGGTACCCACGTTACAGGTAAAATAAGCCGGATCAGCGAAACACACCTCGCTCAGCACCGGCGTTATGCCCGATACGGAAATCTTTTGCTGCGACTCGACAAAACCGTCATTGGCACCACCGAAGAAACGTTTCATCGCCGTCTCGTTCAGGATGGTGATAGAGTCTGCGGCCTCACAGCCGTTTACCGTACGAACCACCTTCACCGTCGTACTCTCCACGTCCGCCGGCATAGTCCAGTTAAACACCTCCCGGTTGGTATATTTATTGCCTCCCGCATACCAAGTGAGCGTACCGCCCTCTCCGGCCGACGGTTTCAGATTCACCTCACCGTCTACGGTATATTGAATGTCTTGCGGTAATTTCACCTCCGAACGCCTCACCTTCACCCGCATGCCGATGGTATCGGAAACGCAATAGCCGTTGCTGATAGAAACCCGGTAGCGCATATCCTGCTCCGGAGAAACTGTCACCGACTCGCTGCCCGCATTGCCGACAATCCCATCGCCGAACCAAGTGTAGACATACTCTCCCGGCACGACAGGCAATACCCGCAATTCCAGGTGCTGCCCGAGGCAGAGGGTTGTGTCAGTGCGGGTGTTCAGCCACCTCACCACCGGTTTTGTCTTCACAACCAAACGGAACGTGTCTTCGGGAAGAAATGTCTCCCCCGTATTTAGGTCCTTCACCTCGCACAGGTATTTCGTACCGTTCTGGCTCACCTGACAATTCGGTATCCGCAGGTAACTCTCCGTGGACAAGGTCTTGGTCTTCTCGCCCACCTTGTACCAGCGGTAACTATAAAGCAAACTCCCCTCGACTTGCATCGTGAAAAGGGCATCCTCTCCCACACAGACCGCTTCCGGCTGGAAAATTTCCCAGACAAACGATTCGGAACGCGAAGCGTCAAAACCATCCCCCGCACCGGTCTTGTACTTGGTCGGATTGACATTTGCCTGCGCCCACACCGTCAACGGGGCCAGGCTGCCCAACAGCAATAGTAAAATAAACCGTTTCAACATTTTCCTATTTTTGCTTAATTTTAATCTTTTAATCTACACTGGTCGACTTCAATATACAACGCACCGGAGTATAAAAACCACCATACGTCCAATGAGAAAATGTCTTTCCGTCATAAGTCATTCGCCAGACATACTGTCCTCCATAATTAGGATAACGAGCCATCAACACAGCCATATTATAGCTGGAATTATGCGGATTGTTGCTATCGTATCCTCCTCCCATCAGGCCGAAACCCAATTCATTGAAACAGGGCTTCTCAATACCGGTAGGATCCTGCCCGTGGTTCCACTCCTTGGCGTAGATATAATCGTTATAATACCCTTTGGCCCGTCCCACCAACCAAAAGTTCCCCGCCCTCAGGCGGAACCCTTCCTGTTCCGGCGACTCTCCGTCAATGTTAGCCATCGCTTTCAGCGTATTGAAATCGGTTACGCTCGGCACAACCCACCCCTCCGGACAAATCAGAGGAATATTCGTATAATATGCATAATATTCCACACCGTACATTTTTCCTTGCGGGTCTACCGGTGAATAGTACATAGAACCAGTAGCCATTGTTCCCCTATAGCGCATATTTTCAGCCATCCAGCACTGGTTGCCGATTTTCACCGTTGTATAAATCTCTCCGTCCCGGAGGTCCTTTACCGCACTCCTGCCGCACAACTGCGACATAAAACTGGCCGAAGGGATTCCTGTTGTAGGCCGTGCCTCCACCGTAATGGGAACAGTCACCGTCTTTTTACAGCCCAATTCTTTGGTGGTCACCTCACAAATCAGCGTTCCCTGTCCGGCTGCCGGGAAAGAGTCCCGCACCACGCTCAAATAAGAGGAATATTCCGTCGTATGATAGGCCGGCAACGCTCTCCACCCTTTTCCCATATCGCTGTACCATTGAAAAGTAGCCTTCGGCATCGACTCCACCAATACACCGTTGATCTGGTTGCTGACCCGCAACCGCTCCTCCTTGTCCCGGGTAAACGGACTGTTGGTCCCCACACGCAAAGCCACGACGCCCGATTCCGAATACTGCGTAGGGGTATAGAAACGCCTTTTATAGGAATAGGTCCGGTAGGTATGGGAATAGTGTTCCAGGTCCGCCGCCGTCAGCCGCAAATCCTTGCCGTTTTTCCCCACAATCGGTGTATAGGGTGTACCATCCTTACTCACATACCAAACGTAACGGACCTCTCCGGAAGGCACCAAAAAACCGTCTGCCACCGGATCGGAACCGATGATGGTGTAGCCGCTGACACCTAAACAGACAGTGTCGTACATCGTCATTCCCTCATAAGCCTCCATTCCGTTTTCATTAGTAAGCCATGTAGCCGTATAATAATCACCATTATTCGTTTCAAGGGCTGTCACGCTATGGCCCAACCGGAATGTCACAGTGCTATCCTTCCGGTTCAACCCACCACCCGCATAGCCGTTCTCCTCTCCCCGGTCGGCAAGCATCGCCCGATCCGTTATTCTGGAAGCAAAACTTCCTCCCCTCAAAATCAGCGAATTGCCGCAATTGACCGGATAACCCTTCGGACGTCCCCAATACCCCTCCCTATCCGTATGCATCTCCCCTGCAGCTGTCAACTGGCCATCACCGTGCGATGCCAATGTTTGGTACAGAATCTCTTTGCCCGGTTCTGCCCGATAATAAATTTCCGCCAAATTGCCGCTCAGTTCCATCACCCCGTAAAATGATGCCCCTGAACTCTGCGCCAAACCCGATGTACCGTTACTAAACGAACCGCAACGCACCGGTCCGGTGACATATCCCCCAATGTTGGCATGGGCGGAACTCAATTTCTCGTCCGCCTGGCCAGACTTGTCAATGCGGTTGTTGCTGGGAAACTGCCCCACAGCATTTCCCCAGGCATACCCCCCAATCGGAAACACCGACACTTTCCCGCTGAGGGAATCGATAGTCTGGTGACCCATCTTTTCATACTCCAACTCGCTCAAAGGCCGCAAACCGCTCCAAGAAGCGTAGGCCATCATATCATTGGGACTGAGGAAATTACAGGCGATGTACTCACCATCGTTCGCCTCGTTGTAGCCCTTGTTGTCGGAACCACCCGGCGTCAGGTTGCAGGCAAAAGCGTAACGGTTGTCCTGCAACGCCCCCACCACAATGCCGTTCCGGCAGACCGGTGCCTTGTGGTCTCCCGCGCCATAAACGTAATCCCCCATCTCCAGTTCCGTCAACTGTTCCCCGATGGTCCTCGCCTTCTGCTCCTCTATGCTCAACTTGTTCAAGAAATCCACATATTGCCGCTGGGAAATCTCATATTTCATGGCGAAAAAACCTTCGTATCCCACGGCATAATTGACATTCAACGAACCCGAAAGGCTGCCGTCCTTGACATTCAGCCCCAAGTCGGTGGTATTAAAATTGATGGTATTACCCGGACCATCGATGATGTAGGCGTCATCCGTCAGTTCCTCCAAATTCTTGTCGGTCATGGAGATGGTCCGGACATAGGCATAGTAACTCGTACTCGCCATCGTCAGTTCCACTTTGTAATATTTATAGGCCGTCGAATTATCGACCGGCACAGCCCGCTTGGCCGGATAGGCCTGATTGGAACTGAGGGTCGCCAAAGCTCCCTCGAAAGAGCCTAACTTGTTCCAACGCTTCGGCATACCCGATGTATTCGACCCATGCAGATTCCAGTTGGCAAGGGCGTTAGCGTATAACTCTATCGCCATATAACGCACGGTTTTAGGACTGTCAAATTCAAAGATGATGTCCGCCTGATGCTTATACGGAGAAACCCATGCCGAAGGTGCACTTGTCGTCCGGATATCATTGTCCCGGTCCGCCACCTGTCCCGGATCCCAATACTCTTCCGTCGGTTCGAACTGGGAATCCACAGAGTTGTACCACGAAGGGAGTAGAATCTTGGTATCCGGACCGATTAAATCCCACTCCGGCAGAATCTGTCGGTAGGTCTTTTGAAAGCCTTTTTTGGCACACTGGTCTCCCGGCCGGAAAGGCCCCTTGGGGATATAGACCATCTCGATGGCCATCGCCTCGATGGATACCCCCACATATTGCATATCGCGTTGACTCAGCCCATTGTTGGCATAGTTCCATTTCAACACCAAATCCACCGTAGACTTACCTCCCCCTTTCGCCGCCCGATAAACAAAGAGACCGGGTGCCCTATTGGCGGTACCTCCCGGATGTACCGCTGTATAGCATTCGAATCCGTTCCCCGCCACATGCCCCCTGTCCCGCAACAGGACATGCGACCAGGTGATATCCGTTGCCTTTTTGCATTTCAAAAAGATATAGACCGCGTCCCAATTGTGAGCGTCCCGCCAGGATCCCTCCCACTCCACGCTCAGGTGGATTTCCGCCAGCGTAGAGGTCACCTTCTCGACATCATAAGAAGGGGCTTTGGTGATTTTCACATTCCAAGCCTGCGCTGCCATCCCCAACATCAGGGAAAAAACAAGCAACAAAATCCTTTTCATACCTTTACTTAACGTTTAATGCAACGAATAGTCATATAAGAACTACCCCAGCTGGAGACATATCTGAAATAATTGTTATCGGAATCCATTCGGAAATAATAATTGTCAGAAGTAACCATATAGAAATAGCTACCTTCATGCGGAGTATTAATGGCATGAGTCACACCCAATGCACTGAATCCGGAACTATTCTCCTGCTCAATTCCAGCTCTGTAACTCCAATAATTGGCCGCCTTAGCCTTCCGTCCCGCATAGTTGTCTCCACCCAAGTTATTAACCAACACCTGCACCTCCGCCCGGGTCGGCAACCGCCAGCCCGACGGACAGGCATTGTTTACCACCGTGGCATTATATTTGTATAACCGACCGTATTTATCCCCAGAGGGGTCATCATTTTTCAAGCCACTGTAAGCGGACATCCCCGCTCCGTCATACCGCAGGTTCTCCGCCATCCAACACTGGTTGCCGATTTTCACCGTCTTGTACAGGCGGGAAGCACTTTGTGTACGCATATCCTGCATCACCACACCACACTCCTTGCTCGGGTCGCTCCCTCCCATGGTGATGTCGTTAGAAGCAACACCCACTACCGGCCGCTTCTCTACATGAACCGTCACTTCCTGCCGGCGCGGACATTTACGGAAAAAGTCCATCTCGCAGACCACCACATGGGTCTGTCCAGCAATATCGTTAAAGTCAGACCGCTTCGGCACATACCAATTCACGCTCGAAGTCGAATACTGCAACGGCAGGTTGCTTCCATCCGCTCCGGCAGCTTTCCAGTGCCAGCTCATGGTCGTCTCCAATCCGGTATTCACGACAAAGCCCAAGGCGGAATTGTCCGCCCGAATCGTATCCGCCAACCGGTTAAAAGTAAACCGCGGATTGATACGGTAAATCAGCACCGAATTGCTCACATGGAACGCACCATTAGGGGCAAAAGCCATCCGCCGCACATAAAAATACTGAAAGCGTTCATTATTATTCACATTTTGTCTGTCTGACCAGATATCGGTCAGCACCAAATCCCGACCATTTTCATTCGGAATAATCCGCCATTCACTTGAATTATTCTCTTGTCGATACCAAAGGTAGGAGGTCTTTCCGCCACCATCCACCGGATTGCCGGTGGCATCCAACAATTCGGACCCCCGGATGGTATAGGTATCTCCCACACAGACACTGTCTGTCGCCGTTCCGCTCTTGGTGGTCCGACCGTTGGAAAGGGTCAGGTAACTGCTATAAGTCGTATTACGTTTATACGTCAGGTAAGTATAGCCATGTCCTAACCGAAAAGTCATCGTGCTGTCCCGGCTCGTCAGAGAGGCTGCTCCTAAAGCATGGGAACGGTCTGACAGAGCAGTTTCCCCCTCACTGATAGCGGTCACTTCACTCATAAAACTGCCTCCCCGCAAAGCAAACGCCTTAGCATTCCGAGGCCAATAGCTCGTATGGATATTCGCCTCACCATTAGCATCTAAAGCTCCATCACCATTGCAATATCCGTAATAAGCATCACCAAATCCCCTTCCGGTACTTCCTGCATTGTAATAATATTCCGCCAAATTACCGCTCAGATCCATCACTCCCCAATAAGAGGCTCCCGCCTCCGAGGGCACCTGTGCCCCGCTGGCATAAGAACCTACCCGCACCGGACCAGACACCTTGCCGCCGGCATTCAGGTTGCCGTCTATCAGCCTTTCGTCTATTCCCCCCTTCGTTGTTCGGGGAGCAAACACCTCTCCGGTAGGCAATTCTGCCAAATCTCGGACACCACCGGCCCACCCCCGCGCATCCGGTGCCTGCGGATAGGGACGGCGTCCCATCTTCTCGTATTCCATTTCACTGAGCGGACGCAATCCCGCCCAGTCAGCGTATGCCAACATATCATTGACTGACAGATAATTGCAGGCCACGGTCTGACCATCATCCTCCTGCGATACCCGCCCATCCGGATTCAGGTCGCAGGCAAATATCGCCACACCGTTGGAACGCGCCCCGACCACAATGCCGTTCCGGCAATTCGGCCGATCCCGATGCGTCCCGAAAACATATTCTCCTTCCTCCAACTGATCCAAATCCTCCCGGGTCCGAGCCTTCTGTTGGGTAGCATTCAATTTGTTCAGGAAACGTACATACTGCTCTTGCGAAATTTCGTATTTCATCGCATAGAATCCCTCAAAACCACTGGGATAAACCTTGGTGGTATTTCTGGTTCCGTTACTCTCAATGGTACCGGAAAACGTACCGGACCAACTGTCCCCGTCTTCGGCAAAAAGGCCAGTAGTCGCATTCATCTGCATGTGCTGTCCGTCCACCGTAAAGCCATCATCCGTCACCTGCGACAAATCCTTTTCGGTCAACGCCACATTATTAATCACTGAACCATAACTAGGATTGCTCATTTTAATCCGGTAAAAGCGATAGGCACCAACACTCTCCGGAATTACCGGTAAGGCATTATAAACCGGATAAGAAAGTAATTCAATCGGCCACTCATTCGCCGAGTAGGTTTTGGAAATTGCCTGCCAATTGTCCTCCCCGTTTTTCGATGCCCACAACGACCAAGAGGAAGGACGATAGGTACCGTAACCATTCAATCCGGAAACTCCGAAATAGCGTACCGTTTTCGGTTCGGCAAACTCCACCTGCCAATAGCTCTCTCCCGCCGTCGTGAAATAAATATTTCCCGATGCTACTGTCCAACTAGCATAAGCCTCACTCACCCGATTGGCCGGTCCAGAAACACTAACATTAGCTCCATACGGCGCGGAAGCTGTAAATTTTTGCGAAGGATCGTGGCTATTGATGAGATCCCATTCCGGCAAAATTTGCCGGAATTTTTTACGGAAGGTATTTTTAGAAACGCCATCACCTAAATAGTAAGGTCCCATCGGCACATAAACCATCTCGATGCACTGCAACGACATCTCCATCGCTTCAGACTGCAAATCCGCTACCGAAAAACCACTACCGGCATAATACCAATGCAATGTGGCACTTACCACTGCATCTCCTTTCCCTTTGGTTTTCCGGTAAATAAAAACCCCTTGGCGATAATTGTCCGTACTTGAGTATCGTCCCGGCCAACAATCATATCCCGCACTCATCACATGCCCATCCTCCATAAAATAGGTATGTTTCCATTCCAAATCAGTGGTCCGTTTGGCCTTCATAAAAACATACACCGCATCCCAGTTATAATCGTCCCGCCAAGAGTTGTCCCAAGCAATCGTAAAAGTCAGTTCCGCATAGCCGTTCTCCAGATTTCCTATCTTCGCATCCTCGATAATCCGAACATTGTTCGCCCGCACTCCCAGTACGGCAAACCAAAAACACAACAAAACCGTCAGTCGTTTCATCTTTTATCCTTTTATAATATATCGCTCTATTTTTTAATTCTTTATGCAACGGATAGGAAAATAATAGTTGTGGCTTGTCCAATACCAACTATGAGTCAACCATCCGGCAGCATGACTCCCATAATAGTAGTAGTTACTTGCACTACCCAAATAGGAATAATTCGTATAATGGTTACCCATACCATCATTCCCTGCATAAGCCTGAAAAGAAGAACCATAGTAAAAATACCCTGAACCCGGCATTCCGAACCCGGTCCGGTTGTCTCCCAAATATTGCTTTCCGCCCTTATAATTCCAATAAGCCCCCTGTTTCACGTGGATACCGACATTCCCGCCATACTGTTGCTCCAGATAACTGGTTAATTTGGAAAAATCGCTGTTGTTCGGTACCCGCCAACCCGCAGGACAAGCATTATCGCGCACCGTGGCATTCCAAGGGTAATAGGCCCCCAAAACTTCTCCACTTGGGTCGTATTCCGAAAATCTCGTATTGTTTCCCATCGGATAGCGCAGATTTTCCGCCATCCAGCACTGGTCACCGATACGCACCGTTTTGTACAGTTCCGGTTTGCCGGTGTTGGTCCGGACATCCTTCATCACCGCTCCGCACTCATACTCCGGTTTGGAAGCGTTGATGGCAATGTTTGTCGAAGCCACACCATCTGTCGGTCTCGGCACGATGACCAACTCCAATTCCTGTTTCTTCACGCACCGCCCCATAAAATTCATTTCGCACACCAAGCGTTGCTTGCCTTTTATCTGACTCCCATACTGTTTCCGCAACGGAGCATAATAATCGTAAGTAATCTGCCCCTTGGTAACGTGCATCAGCACATCCCCCTTGTCGGAACGCCACTTCCAGATGAACTGGGCAGAGGTCTTCGTATCCACCCAATAGCCGAGTACATGGTTGGCCATCGTGATGGTATCCCGCAACCGATTAAACGTAAAACCGGTGTTAATCACCTTGATTTCCACGTATTTGGTATCGTCAGCCCAAGTAGGAGTCAACGTACGCCGCTTGAAAAGAACCGTAATCGGTGTACCGCTTCCATTGAAAAAATCGCGATAGGTCAGGTTACATCCTTCCTCGCCTTGTATAATTTCCCAATTCGTACCACCGTTCTCGCTCTTGTACCAGATATAGGAATAACGTCCGCCGTCATATTCCGGCAACGTAGTCACATCCGTCCCCCGGATGAGATAAGGGGCCTCGGAGCAGACGGAATCCTTCGCCGAACCGTTGGAAACGGACGTACCTCCATTCACCAAGGTCAAGTAGGTCTTCGGTACGGAAACCGCCGGATTCAATTTGGAAACGCTGTGTCCCAAACGGAAAGTCGACAAACTATCCTTGGCGTTCAAATTCGAGAAATAAGCGTATTTGGAACGGTCCGAAATCGCCAGTTCATCATCCCGCTGTGACTGGAAATGGCCACCCCGCAGAATAAACGCTCTCGGGTCCTGCGGCCAATAAGAGGTGGACATATTCGTATTGCCGGCAGTAGCCACCGTTGTATTGACTACCAGTTCGCCATCTCCGTGAGCCTGTAGAATATCATGAAAATTACGTCCTAAATTGTTATTGCAGGCATAATAAATTTCCGCCAAGTTACCGCTCAAATCCAGACAGCCCCAAAATCCGGCTCCTGCTTCGGTGCGGTTGTTCGCCCCAACGGCAGTAGCCCCCACCCGGACCGGTCCGCCCAAAGTGCCTCCGGCGTTCACGTTCACATGCCGTCCGTTGTTCAGATTGATTCTTTCCGTCACTTTCCGCGCATCGGTCAGTCCCGAAGCGAGCGGTTTCACCAACAGAGCCGGATCCCCTCCCGCCCACTCTTTCTGAAGAGGTAACGCCGGATAAGGAGGCCGGGCCATTTTTTCATATTCCATTTCGCTGAGTGGTCGCAAACCGCACCAGTCAGCGTAAGCCAACATATCCGCCGGACTGAGGTAGTTACAGGCGATGGTCTGGCCGTCATCCTCCTGAGCAATGGCATTGCCCGCATCATTGGTCAGGTTGTTGACAAATACCACTGCCCCCTTATCACGCGAACCGATGGCAATTCCATTACGACAAGTGGAACCGTACACGTATTTGCCCACCGCCAGACCGTCCAGACGGTCACCGATGGTCCGCTGTTTCTGCTGGTTGTATTCCAATTTATTTAGGAACCGTACCCACTGTTCCTGCGATATCTCATATTTCATCGCATAGAAACTGTTGAAACCGGTCGGGTAGTTGGCCTGTAGCGTACCGGACCAGGAGTCGCCGTCATTCGCGCTCAGATTGGTCTCCATATCCATTACGATACCATCGGGCCGGTCTACCACAAAAGCGTCGTTGGTCATTTGTTTCAAGTCCACCTCGGTCATAGCGATATTATTAGCCACCACATACCCGGAAGCGGTCACCACTTCAATCTGGTAATAACTGTAAGCACCCACTTTGTCTTGATTTACCTCCAAGGCATACTGTACCGGATAGGATTTAGCACCAATATACCAGTCAGGCACTTTTCCCTGCCACAAGGTCGTCCAACTCTTGCCATCTTTGCTGCCGTTCAATTTCCAGGTATCCGGCCGAGCCTGCCCGCTCAGTCCGCTCACACCAAAATACCGGATGGTCCGGGGGCGGTCCTTGAAATGCACCTGCCAGAACGTCTTACCGGATTCCGATGACCGCCACGCATTGTTCAAGTCCGAAGCGTTATTCACCCGATTCACCGCATTCTCCGGCGGAAAGTTCCGGTAATCATCCGAAACTTGATTCCCCAACGCCAAATATTCCATTTTGGTCGTATCCAAACTCAGGCAGTCCCATTCCGGCAAAATTGGCCGGTGATGCCGTTGGAACGTCTTCTCGGAGATTCCGTCTCCCAGGCAGAAAGCCCCCATCGGCACATAAACCATCTCAATGCAGGAGGCCTGATATTCCACCTCGTCATTGAAAAAGTCCACCTGTCCCAAACCGTTATTTTTTAACAGCCAGCGCAATTTCAACGACAATCGGCTCACCGAACCGGACCCCACCTTACTCCGCTGGATAAAAATTCCCATACATTTATTGACATCCGTACTGGACTTTGCCATCTGAAACTCAAAATCGGGCAAACCGATAGCGTGTCCCCCGTCCATCAGATAGACATGCTTCCAAGCGGTTTCCGTCTTTCGCTTGTATTTCAGAAAGATATAAACGGCATCCCAATTGAACTCGTCCCTCCAAGAGTTGTCCCAGGCAATATCCATCTCAATCAGGGCAATACCATCCGTAATAGCCGCGACAGCGATGTCCGGTTCTTTCACGATGCGGACATTGTTGGCCTCCACCGGCAACCACATCGCCATCCACAATAAAAAAACGATTCCTCTCTTCATATCTTGCTTTGCCTATTCTCAATTGTCCAATTTCCGGATACAACGGATGGAAAGAATACGTGACCAGCCGCCATTATACACAAAATCAGCTCTGTCGGGACTCAGATACCATTCATAACCGTCCGATGTACCGAAAAAAACATAAGTTCCCATATAATTGTTCTGATAATACCCGACACCGAAAGCACCGAATCCGGTACTGTTGTCTCCTTGATAAACCAGGTTGCTTCCAGTTACATTCCAATAGTTCCCGGCTTTCAACTTGACACCGGAAGTGTTGGTCCCGTCACTGTCCAGATAGGTTTTCAAGGCATCGAAATCCGCTTTGGAAGGCATCTCCCAGCCCGACGGGCAGACAGTATTGATTACATCCGCATGTCTGGCATAAAACATACCCATCCTAACTTTAGGATTACCATCTCCAGTCTGTATATAACTATATCCCGGTACCGCTGTACGGACATTTTCCGCCATCCAACACTGACTGCCGATTTTGACGGTGGTATATACCTCTCCGTCCAACGGATTCATCATTAACACTCCACACCTCCGGGTCGGATCGTCCGAATTGATTTTCACCTCGTTGGAAGCAATTACCTTTTTCTCGTTGCGCGGCATGACATATATCTCCACCTCCGTCTTGATGGTACATTTTTGGATTTTTATTTCACACTCCACCGGGAAACTCATACCTGAGAGTCCATTAAAATGGTCACGGTCTGCCGCATAAAAATCAGACCTCACATTCCGACCTGACACCCGCACAGGGTCCGCTACCTGCCCCTTCCACCGCCAGGTATATTGCGCCGGAGCCGATGTCTCTATCAGACATCCCAATACGGCATTATTCAACCGTATCGTATCCCTCATCCGGTACTGCTCGTAAGCGGTGTTCACCACCGTCACTCTAGCCGTACCACTCATGGAAGCGTATTCCGGTGTAATCATCAGCCGTCTCACCCAAACCTCGTGATTCGAACTACCATCGTTGGCAAAATGGTCGTAGATTAAATCCCGATCCCGTGCCTCTGGAATCACATTCCAAGTCGCACCGCCGTTTTCACTAAAATACCAAATGTACTCACATCGTCCCCGGTATTCTTTCTTCACGTCCTTCCGCCCGCCGTTGGTAGAGGTGGAGGAAGAGGAAAGCAAATCGGAACCTTTGATGGTATATATCTCTCCGGCACAAACCGTATCCAAATTACCAGTCATGGTGTTCTGACCGTTCTGAAGGGTCAGATAAGTCACTAAGGTAGTATTGTCGATACTGCCAACACTATGCGCCAATCGGAATGACACTTCGGGATGCCGGTCCTTCAAATCCTGATAGCCGGTCCAAGCCTTGGTACGATCGGACACCATCGCCATCTCGGAGTCATGATTCCAGGAACCTCCGCGTAAAGCGAAAGCCTCCGTACTCACCGGCCAATAGCTGGTACTCACATTGGTATTTCCGTTCGCAGCCAACGTTCCGTCACCGTGCGACTTCTCCTCTTGTTGGAATCCCCGGCCCTCCGGATTGGCATTGTAGCAAATCTCCGCTAAGTTACCACTCAATTCCATCACGCCCCAATAGGAAGCACCGGCCTCTACACGCGAACCATTAGCGGCAGCAAAAGAACCACACCGCACCGGTCCTCCCAACTTGCCCTCTTTGGTATTCACGTTCGCCCCTTTCCACCGTTCGGAAGCCTGTCCCGGATTTTCCAGTGTACCTTCAGTTTTAAGCGTTGTCAACTCCCCGCTGTTCCACGCCCATTCGCCCCGCGCCGGCGTTTCAGGATAGGCCGCACGCGCAGCCTTCTCAAACTCCATTTCGCTCATCGGCCGCAAGCCGGTCCAATCGGCGTATGCCAGCATATCGTATGGATTCAAGAAATTACAGGCCACAGTCATGCCATCGTCCGGCTGGGAATAGCCCTCTCCGCCGTCTGTCAAATTGTGGGCGAACACCACCGATCTACCATCCTCGGCAGGGGTAGCCACCACAATGCCATTCCGTGCTTCCGGCTGCGTATGGGAATCCCCAAACACATAACCGCCCTTGGGCACATTCAGCAAATCGTCCCCGATAGTCCGCGCTTTCTGCTGGTCCAGCGATAATTTATTCAGGAAACGCACGTATTGATCTTGGGAAATCTCATATTTCATGACATAGAAACCGTAGAAGCCGGTCGGATAACCGGTGCCTAAAGAACCGCTCCAGGTGCTGGCATCGTCCGCATACATTCCCCGGCCGCTGTTCGACAGGGTGACCGCACTCTTGTAGTTGTCTACCAAATAGGCGAAATCGGTGGAATTGGAAAGATCCTTGTCCGTCATGGAAATATTGTTAATGGCCACCGCCGCTCCGTAGAACCGGATCATATAATCGGTATAGGAACCGGGATGCTCCACTTTCAGCGATTTGCTCACCGGATAAGAATCCGCCGGACCGTTCAGCCAGTCGGCGGAGGTACCGGTAAAAAGCGGTCCCGTCCAAGTCGCATCGTTTTTCCGTTTGCCGAACAGCTTGAACTGTTGAGGCACAGGCCCTCCCGATACACCACTGATACCGAAATAACGGACCGTCTTTTCCTCCGGAAAACTGATTTGCCAGAATCCCAGACTGTCTGAGCGTCCGGATACCCAGGCATTCTCCCGGCTATTACCGCTCACATTCATGTTCACGTGATTGGCTGCTTTCTCGGGCGGATTGGCCAACCGGCCTATCCTCGGCGGCAACAGGTCACTATTAAAACTGTTCTTGCCATCAATCTTCACCAGATCGTATTTCTCCCAAATAGGCTGATAGGCCGCCTTGAAAGTATTGTTGGAATAATTGTCCCCGACATAGAACGAACCGTTCGGCACATACACCATCTCGATGCACATCGCCGTATAGTCCAACTGCCGCAGGGAAAAGTCCGATTTCGAGTAACCGTTTCTCTTGTAATCCCATTGCAGCGTAAGGTCTACCGCGGCATCGCCCGAACCGTTCCGATTGCGGAAAATAAAAAGCCCCGGCATCCACTCCTTGGTGCCATTAGACGCCAGCATATACTCGTAGCCGTTGCTCACCCGGTGATAATCCGGCCGCAGACAAACATGCTGCCACACCACCTCATTCTTTCTCCGGCACTTCAAAAAGATATAAACCGCATCCCAATTAAAATCATCCCGCCATGAATTGTCCCAGGCAATCGAAAAGTTTACATTCACATGGGTGTCATAAATCTCCTGGTCCGCGATGGACAAATCACGGGTTATGCGAACATAATTCGCTTTAACAGAGAGAGATAATATCAAAATACATACACTCAATAAAATAAAGCGACACATATCTAGTCTATTTTGAGGGGCAAAAATAATATATTTTTTAATATTTTATTAAATCATGCCTATTTTTTATCTAATTAAAATTAAGGTACCATTTATATGATTCTGAACACTACCATCAATAAATATAGCAGAAGCATTCCAGTTGTATATTCCCGCGGGAACTAACTGCCCGTTGTAAGTGCCGTCCCAATATTCACCTGGCCGGCCGGCATCCAACTTATCCGTGCGCCAGACACATGTTCCGTCCGGAGCATAGATTTTCAAAGTAAAAACATGTAATCCGATTCCCTTAGGCTGAAAACGGTTCACCCCGGGATCATTACTAGCCGGAATTATCGCATTCGGGAAATATAAACCCTTGATTGCCGCAATATCTATCAGATGCGAAATACTGTCCCTGCACCCCATGCCGGAAATAGCATGCAACCACACTTCATAGGAACCGTTATTAGCAAACTGATGGGCGGGTTCCTTTTCTTCAGAAACATTTCCGTCGCCGAAATTCCAATGATAACGCAATCCGTCTTTTTCCCAATCTTGCAAATGGATAACAGTAGCATTCGTAAACCGCATTCCTCCGCTTTCTATCTCCGGATTGGGTAAAATATCCGCACCTGTCACCATGTTGTCCTTTTTCCAGTCAAATTCAACCAAAGGCAACGTATGAACAAAAATCGTATCCCGGAGTGTATCCGCACATCCGTCGGCATTGGTCAGGACAAAGTCATAGGTATATTTCCCGGCATCCCAATAAGTTTTCCTGACTTCCCGGCCTTCCTCAAAACTTCCGTCATCAAAAAAGAATTGCTGCGTTGCACCAGCCATCGTAGAAGTATCAGTAAAAATCACCTCCATACCGCCGCATATTGTATCGGGAGCAACCAACAAAGTGGCTTTCAATGGCCAGGATGCCACAATAGTATCGTTCACCTTGTAAGCACACTGCGACAATTTATGAATGGCACGCAATGCAATTTCTTCTTTACCATGAAAATAGGCAAAAGGAATGGTCACGGAAACGGGATCCATTGAAACCACCTCATCTCCTTTGTACCATTCAAAAGTACAATCGTCCGGAGAATCGGTCCGGTTGAAAGCAGTAATTTCAAAATTGCCGGAATTAGAACATATCAAACGCTGTTCCAGTTCAAATGTTGTGGCCGGCGTAATCCGGGCTGTAACAGAAACAGAGTCCCAAGATACACAACCATTGGAAGATTCCAAACTTAACTTCACCGTATACTGACCGGCAGTCTCAAATACTTTGGCAGGAGGAATTACCTCTATCGAAGACGAACCGTCACCAAAATCCCAATATGTTCTCACATTATCCGTTCCTCCTTTATAGTTCACCGCCTTAAATGGTATTTTTAACGGAGTACAACCTTCGGTTTCTACATCAGCATGGGTGTATTCTACCGATGCTTTCGGCGTTTGCTGCACAAGACACTTTTTGGGCCTGGGATTCTCCTGACACCCGTCTGCCTGCGCACTCAAACTCACATAATATGCCCCGGGATCATTGAATTTATAATAAATCGTATCTATATTTTTCTGATGCGTTCCATCCGGCAAATCCCACCGCAGGTTCGTAAAAGGTTCTTCCCCCCGTTGTACAAACCATATCCGAATACTGTCTCCCGTACACAATTTTTCGTTATCCTTTTCAAAAGCAAAAGTAAGGCTATCGTTCCCATGTACAAGAATCTTTAAAGAATCCTGTACTTCATTACACTCATCTTTAACACGCAGTCGAACAAAATACTCTCCCGGTCTGGCAAACATATGCGCTTTCGGTCTAACAGACACCGTATCGGTCTCCAATGGTGTACCGTCACCAAAGTCCCATTCACAAGTGTATCCCTGAGAAATGAATCCGAACGACTTATTCCAGAATCCTCTGTCGTTCCCATAGCATTTATTTTTATACTCGGTCAAATCATCCGCTTCCAATACCTTAGCCCGCACCTGCAAAGGAACAATGGAAACTCCTTTCTCGACAACATTCGGCCTGTGACAAGTATTCACCGAACGTAATTTTATCCGGTAATCCACGGATGCAGTAGTCAGGTTTTCCGGATAGCTATGTTCCAGTACATTCACCGGATTAGACAACAACCACATCTGTGGCTGGGAACCGTCTCCCCAATCAATATAAGTAGTATCGGCCCTTCCCCGCGTCAGGATACGGATTTCTTTTTCTGTTTTATTACAGGGATTGGAAGTCCAGATTTCAAAATTGGGCTCCAGCCGGGAAATCATTTTAAAGGTCTTGGCACATTCCACCGTATCCGATACATTGGCCAATGTCAACCGTATTGTATATAAAGTATCTTGCCATACCAAAGGATAGGACTTTTCCGAAGGCTCCCAGGTACTGGACACCGATTCGCCGTTTCCGAAATCCCAGGCAACGGTAGCCTCATTCCGGACAGACTTATTGGTAATACTCACCTTTCCCGCACAAGAATCCACCACCACATCAAAATCAGCGACAGGCTTGTTCAAAACTTCTGTAGACTTTTCTATGGTGTCTGTACATCCTTCCGGAGAAGTAACCACCAACCGCACCTGATGCATTCCGGCCGCCGTAAAAATATGAGACGCATCCGCCACAGTATAGTTGGCAGCATCCACACTCCAATGACAGGATACCGACTCCGGTAAAGAAGTACTGGTCAATGCAACAGTCTTATTTATGGGGGAATAAACCGGCAAAGTAAACATCGCCTGGGGAGTCGGATGGACACTCCAGGATTTCGTCTCTTCCCGGAGACAACCGTTATCAAAATGCGCTTTCAACAAAATGGTATAATTACCTTCGGCCTGGAACTTGTGAGTAACCGGATTAACTCCGTCACTGGCTTGTTCGCCATCGCCAAACTCCCAATCGTAACTCGTCGTCTGGTTGTTTCCGGGTTTCAGCACCACTTGCCGCAGGGTACAATTTTCACCATTGGCTATAATGCCGGATTTTGGGGCAGCTTTCACATTGACAGTAATCGTCCGGGTTTCATCCGGGCACCCCAAAAGACCGGGAGCTGTCACATTTACCGCCGCTTGTCCGCTGTATTCTCCGGGTACAAAAAGACCTCCCGTCAAAGTACCCGCATTCAATGTCTGTAAACTCCATGCCACAACCCCTGCATTCGTCACCTGCACCTTTGTCTGTAAATCAACCCCCGTTGTATCGGCCTGACAAATCTCCATCGGTTGGATGGAAAAAGACGGTTTCTCTTGCCAACGAATCCGGACTGTATCTTCAAAAATACCCTGACATGCCCCGCCGCTTTGGATTCTTGCCCGCAGACATACTTCCGTTTTAAGCGTATCGGCTGCCGAAACCGTAAAAGTCCATTCTTGTTCAGACGGACCGGTAGTTATGATTTCCTCATCGGGTGTTCCGCAACGCAGCCAGTCAATCTTTTGCACTTGCACCGTCGGATCTTGCACCGCCGCAACAATCTGCTGTTTATGTCCCGCCAAACGGCATACCGTATATTCTTTGGTTTGCAACTGAGGTCTGCGTCCGATAGCAACAGGCACATCAATCAGCTTTTCCGTACCGCAACCGTGCGGAGCATTAGCCGACAGATGAACAAAAGCATTGCGCACATCCTTGTTCGGTACAAAATAATTATTATCGGCAGTAATGGTTCCTCCGTCTGCCGACCATTTCACCTGACTTGCCAGAGGACTTATATTCAGATTCGATTTGTCAATCAACGCTTGTCCGCCTTCACAGACGTCAGGAACGGAAAAAGTGCCGTTGAACATCGACCCTAAACGATACAGATAAATGGTATCGCTTTTAGTCCATTTTGTGCAACGTCCCTGAGCAACAGTCACCACTAATTTTTCCCGGCTATCTTCATTATTCACCGAGTAATTTATTCCGTCGTTTAATAAACGCACACCGTTCACCCGCACCGAATCCTGATAATCCGGATAAAGACTCTTCTCCACGTTCACCCAATTCCGTTCTATGCGTATCTCCGGAGTATTCCGGCATAACGTATCATGCCGGTGCACAACATTGAATATTGGTTCCCGGTGCACTGTCAATGGTAAACTGACAGCAGTAGTCTGCAATACTTTTCCGGAAGATTTTCCTGAATAACAGGTATACTCTTTATAAGTTGAAACGTTCAGTTCCTGTATTTTGTCCTCCGGCTGGTTCGCCACATAATATCCGTTTTCAATGTGCCCCAGGACGTCGCTTGCCAACACCCACTCACACCTGACAAACGGGTCTTCCCCGGTCAGGGTATATAATGTATCCAATTTTATCCGGTCGCCGGCACACATTTCCTCATGCTTCCGTTTAAATTCCATTTTCGCCGGAACCGGCTGCGCCAATACGACAGTGTCTAAAATGCTTTTACAACCACGGAGTCCCAATGCCTCGTAAGAAACTTTTTGAAACAAATCACCGGAAAAATTTTCCAGATTTACATTTTCAAATGTATAATCACCATGTGTACCGGACCAGCCTCCCACCCTGCTCTGTCCTTCCAACACATAATCACCACGCCCGATTCCGGTTGTATGAACTGCATGCAGATACTCCGAAGATATTTCCTTCAATTTTATGAACCGATTGCAAGCCCAAAGCGTATCTTTCGAAAATTCCAGAATGGGAGCAGGATTGATAAGCAATACCACCGTATCGTATGTCTTCTCGGTAGGCACATTCTCCAATGCAACCTCAAACCAAATACGGACGGAATCAGTCCCGTCGCCCGGCTTATATTTTACATCCGGTCCGCTCGTTCCGCTCAGTTCTCCAGGAGCCACTGCCGGATAAAGAATCTGCCAACGGATGGAAGTCAGGTCAACATGCAACCATTGCACTTTATCCCACAAAGCATACCCCTCCTCATTGCTACAAATGGTATCTTTATATCCATTGATTTTCAAATGGTTTATCTCAACATATAATGTATCTTTCAACTCAAGTCCGCAATAACTTTGGGCCGACAATTCAAACATCAGGGTATCTTTGGCTTTGTCTGCTGCTGTCAATGAATAACTTCCCCCGTACAATCCCGTACCGCAGACAGTACCTTCCGGACGAAGCGTCCATTTCAAAGTAGCAGGATTCAGGTGGGCCGTATCGATAAAATGTCCGGTCTTCAAATGGGCAAAATCGTATGTATCCCACGGATATACCAGCACATCCGACTTCAAAATCTCTAATTTCGGACTGGATATATGCAACTGCACCGTATCCCGGAGCCGGCAGTTTCCCAACAATGCAACATCCACCCGGGTATTCACCATTTCATAAATAAATTTCTTCCCGTTATCTTCCTGAAGAAGCTCGTATTTGGAATTCACCGGACCATTTTTCGTATCCTGATAACGACGTTTCGAGTCCTTGATTTCATTCTCATACACCGACAATTGATTACATCCGTTCCAATCAGAAATATTTTCTACCATCTCCGCCTTCCGGAAAGAAAGAATCGTATCGGGCAAGCAGTACTGCGCATAATCCGCCAGTTTCAACTCCGGCACTGTTTGCGGACACAACAGAAGCTCCCCATTGATATAACATCCCTTGGAACGGGACAATTTGTAACGCAAAGTATCCACACCGCCGGTCAAATTGAAAACAGGCAATCTTTCTTTCCGCATTTCCCCGGCATTCAGTTTCCATTCCCCCCATTTGAAATCGGATTTATCCGTTGCAAACAATTTCACGGTTTCCAATTCCTTTGACCCTAAGCAATATCCCACACTGTCCGGATGCAACAACGTATCCGGTTGTGCCAGCACTTCCACTTTCCATAAGGAATCCTGGGAACACGAAGGCATGTTTTTATTTTGTATTAAAAACGTCTCCCCCGCAGTTCCTTTCAGGGTATGCCGGATGGTATCCCCGTTCCTGATCTGAAACTGCACTCCCCCTGCCTTCAATGTATCGTTCACATATACCGCTTCGGCCGATTTCAAATATATTTCATATTCTTTCGGTAACTTTCCGCCCCAGTAATAAGGATAGTCAAAACCTATACACAACGAATCATTACCGCTGACAGAATCCCGCAACAATTCAACCTGCGGCCGGGCATTCACCCTCAGTTGCAACGTGTCTTCTTTCCAACCGCAAGCATTATAAGAACGAATCCGTATATACGAATCTGCATCCGTAGAATCCAACAATTGATACGGTTTTTTGTCCCCAGGATAGTAAATCAACGGATTTTCTCCGGCAGTTCCCTGTCTGACATAGAAACCGATGGAATCCAAAGCGAATCCCCTTTCCCAAGCCGGCAATGTAAGACTATCTATCGGCATTTGGTACAGAAAAGTATCACAATGATTGTAATACTTACCATCGAACAAGATTGCATGCTTTTTAATCAATTCCTTGTAAAGCTGTTTGGTATCAATTTTCGGTTCACGCCCCACATTGATCTTAAACTCACGCCCTCCCCCACTGCAAACTGCATTCCGTTCCACATTCAAATTCAACTCACCATAAAAATCCTTGTCATTCAAACGGACGCTGATAACAGTAGAATCGCATCCGCAGCCTTCGGCTTCTTCCCCCGTCACTATGCGCCCGTTCTTCCAGATGTCAACCGAAACCGACGCACCCGTCTTAATATCATACTCATTTGCAGTCAGAACATATTCGGGAGGTGCTTCATATCCGCGCCGCACGTTGTAATCAACTATAACAATAGCATCCGAAACATTCGTACAAAACATTTCGTTTTTACAGACAAGTTTTGTCCCATCATTGGAGTATACCCTGAAATAACGTTTTTTATTTTTATCTCCCGTCTCATGTGTCCATAACGTATCAATTTTGATTTCCCCTACTTCATTGCACATGTTTTTGGCAGTGATCATCATTTTATAATATCCGGGAACAAAAAACAGAATATCGGACGTTGTGGACACCATATCTGTTCCCGACACATCCTTCCAATTGCTTTCGGGCATGCCGTCATAAAGCGTATCCGTATAAAAATAATGGATTTCCATATCTTTCGCTTTTGCGAAGGATTCATAACTGGGAACAGGTGCCGAACTACCCTTTTTGTACTGATAATAATTCAACTTATCTTCGTTCAGATTGACCACAGACTGCGCACTATTGGCACATACCTCTACATCTTTGATTTCGCCTCCTCCCGGCTCTTCGTAATCAAAAATTTTCTTCACATTGGGAGCCCGGTATACGGAAACCTTTTGCGGATTCGTTTCTTCTGTCATCTTAATATTCTTCTCCTCATCGGTATAAGTCATGCGGATGAATATATTACATGGCTTCACTCCCGTTTGATGGTTAAAAACAATCCATACCGAGTCCTTCAAAGGACCAAACCACTCGGACGCATCAAAAAGTGTGGCAGCTCCCTCTTCAAACAAAGCCGGTCCGTCAACCACAACCTCATATTCCGTTTCCGGCAGATTCTGTTCAAAATTTTTCTTGACCAGCAGCAAAGAGTCCCCGCCCACTTCCAGACAAAATTGAAAAGGATCCGGAGTAAGCTCGAAGTCTGCAGTCAACATTCTGTTGAATACCATATAATGGTAAATCTTCCCGGCAGGGTCCTCCAACTGCAATTCATGCAACCCGGAATCATACATATGAGTCATTCCGCCCGGATTAACATCCTCCCATGCCGATTGGGCACTCCACTTAATTCTAGACGGTACGGGGATTTGTTCCGAAAAATCAAGATTCAGTTCCAGATTCAGATGATACAGATCGTACTCAGTATTAATAATCCAAACGGTATCCTTATCAAACTTAATCTTTTCAGTCTTTGACCGGTAATCCGCCACCCTGGACTGAGAAAAAGACAGTAATGAAGATACTCCAAAAAAACATAAAATCAACAAAAATTTATACATACGCATAACAAGTTCGCATATACATTACAATAAATTGTGCAAAAATAACAATATTTTAAACACCTTCGCCCAAATAAAGTCAATTTTAACAAATCCAGGAATGCCCGACGGGAAAATATGGAAATCTTCAAATCTTTTGCTATCTTTGTCCTAATTAATTGTAAAATTTAAGTTATGCTGCCTAAATTTCTTATCGCGGACAATTCTCAGGAATCCTTTGATTTGGTTTATGTTGTACATACGGAAAAACCACGCTGCATCATCCAGTGCGATTTGGACGGATTCTACAGCAACCAGAAAATCTACTGGATTGACGAAGAACCGTTAAGTCAGGATGATATTGATTCTCTACTGGAAGAAGCGGAGGACTTTTACGAAACAGAACTGGATAACCAGGAAACAATATACGACGAAGAAGAGGAAGAGTAACCTCCGGTTTCTCCCGCAAAAACGGTTGGACATACTAAATACTTTCATGATGAGCTATACCAAAGAAGACTTAAAACAATTCAAAGAAAGAGAGATAAAAGTCAGCGAAATAGACCGTCAACTGACCAATTTTCAAAAAGGATTCGGTTTTATCAATCTCATTGAACCGGCCACCATCGGTAACGGTATCTCCCGCATCGAACCGGAACAGGAAGAACGTCTGACCGGAAATTACGAACAGGCCTGCCGGAAATCAGACGTGCTGAAAATGGTCCCGGCATCCGGTTCGGCCACACGCATGTTCAAAGATTTGTACCACTTCATGGACACTTACCACGGAACAGTCGGAGAGTTTCTGGAATTTGTACAGGTCAAAGAACCGGGCAGCATGCACGATTTTTTCCTGAAATTAGACGAACTCCCCTTCTATATGCATCTTTCTGCCGCCATGTGGCACAACGGGAAAGACATCAGCAAAATGGTGGAAAAACGGGAATTCAATGAAATCCTGAAATACATTTTAGGAAAAAAAGGACTGAATTACGGCAATACTCCGAAAGGGTTAGTGGATTTCCATATTTACCGGGATTTTGTGCGTACCGCTTTTGACGAACATCTTGTCGAAGGTGCCTTGTATTGTCATAATGGCAAAACAGCCAACTTACACTTTACGGTTTCAGAAGAATATATGAATCTTTTCAAAACCCGTTTGAAAAAAGTAACCAAAGTGTTTGAAAAAATGTTCAACATCAAATACAATGTCACTTTTTCCATTCAAAAACCGTGCACCGATACAGTCAGTATCGATACTGACGGCAACATTCTCCGGGATGAAACCGGAAAAGTCGTTTTCCGCCCGGGAGGACACGGTGCACTGATTTACAATCTTAACGAACTGAAAGCGGACATTATTTTTATCAAGAACATTGACAATGTCATTCCGGACCGCTCCAAAGGAGACACGGTGAAATATAAAAAATTATTGGCAGGAACTCTGCTGGACATCCAGCAAAAAGTATTCGGTTATCTGGAAATCCTGGACAAAAAACCGACCGAAGAACAACTGAAGGAAATCGAAACGTTCCTGCCTGCCATCGGCTACCGGGAAGCCGAAGGTAAAACTTTCTCCGATCGGAAGGAACGAATTAAACATCTTCAAACGATTCTGAACCGGCCGATTCGTGTTTGCGGAATGGTCAAAAATGAAGGAGAACCCGGAGGAGGACCATTCTGGGTGAAAGCCCAAGACGGCAGCGCACGCTTGCAGATTACGGAATCGGCACAAATCAATCTGAAAGACAAGGACCAGAAAAAAGTGTTCGACCAGGCTACCCACTTCAATCCGGTGGATTTGGTCTGCGGCGTAAGGAATTACAAAGGGAAAAAATTCGACCTGGAGAAATTTATTGACCCGGAACAAGGCTTTATCACTGACAAATCATATAAAGGACAAAATATTAAAGTACAGGAACTGCCGGGACTCTGGAATGGAGCGATGGGCAATTGGAATACTATATTTGTCGAAGTTCCGTTAACAACATTCACACCGGTAAAAACGGTTTTCGACTTATTCCGTTTTGAACACCGCAATGTCATAAAAAAATAGCCCGTACACGGGTTATTTTTTTCACCTTTTATATTAGAAAGACAGATATGAAACAAAAACGCAATTATCTGCTGTTGATTCTACGGGGTTGCGCCATGGGAGCAGCAGATGTAGTTCCCGGAGTATCGGGAGGAACAATAGCCTTTATCACTGGCATTTACGAAGAATTAATCAATTCCATTAAAAACATAGATTTACAGGCACTGAAACTATTATTCAGTTTCCGGTTTGCAGATTTCTGGAAAAAAATCAACGGCAATTTCCTGATATCAGTAGTAGCAGGCATTGCTATTTCCATTTTTTCACTGGCCAGATTAATGACATGGCTGTTAGAAAATCACCCTATCTATATCTGGTCTTTTTTCTTTGGCCTGATTATTGCCTCTTCGGTGTTGGTTGCAAAGGAAATCAGACAATGGAATATTCTCACTGTCATTGCTTTGGCGGCAGGAATTTGTGCCGCCTATATCATTACAGTCATGACTCCGGCGGAAACCCCTGATAGCTGGTGGTTTATTATTCTTTCGGGAGCCATTGCCATTTGCGCCATGATATTACCGGGCATATCGGGAGCTTTCATCCTGCTCCTTATGGGAAAATACACTTATATTCTGGGAGCAGTCAGTAACCTGAACATTGGTGTTCTGCTTCTTTTTATCATCGGTGCTGCTGCCGGCATCATCAGTTTTTCTCATCTTTTGTCTTGGTTGCTGAAAAATTACCACAACCTGACCGTATCTTTACTAACCGGTTTTATGCTGGGGTCGCTCAATAAGGTATGGCCATGGAAAGAAACGCTCCAGACCTATACCGACAGTCACGGCGTAGAAAAAGCATTGCTGGAAAGTAATGTTTCTCCCCGGCATTTCAGTGAACTCACTCAGACCAACCCTTTATTAGGGGAAGCTATCCTCATGTGCCTGCTGGGATTTGCACTCATTTACGGCATTGAAATGTTCGCCCGGAAAATGCAAAAAAAATCCTGATTCATATTCATGGATATATACGGAATAATCGGCTGTCCTCTCGGACACAGTTGTTCTCCCCGATACTTCAACGAGTATTTTCAAAATGCAGGTATAGACGCCATGTACTTGCGTTTTGAAATGAAAGATATCCGGGAATTAGAAAAATTACTCCATGAATACCCTCAATTGAAAGGCTTTAACGTCACCATTCCACACAAACAAAATATTCTCCCGTTTTTGAACGAAGTCAGTGACGAAGCCCGGACCGTCGGTGCTGTCAATTGCGTAAAAATCGGATACCGCAACGGCCGCCCTTTTCTAAGCGGCTACAATACGGATACACACGGTTTCCGGAAAGCCTTGATGAATTTCATTCCCTCCGGTATCTGCCAGGCATTGATATTGGGTAACGGAGGAGCTGCCAAGGCAGTCCGTTATGTCCTGCAATCCCTGTCCATGAAGGTACTGACAGTGTCACGAACTCCCCGCAACCCGGGCGAAATCAGTTATGCGGACATATCTACCTACCTGCCGGAATTCCGCTTAATCGTCAATACAACTCCTCTGGGCACTTGGCCAAAAACCGAAAGTTATCCCGACATTCCGTATAAATCGCTGACACCGGAACATTATCTTTTCGACTTGGTGTATAATCCGGCAGTCACCACCTTCATGCAAAAAGGCCGGGAATCCGGCGCACACACCTGCAACGGCCTGGCCATGTGGTTAGGACAGGCAGAAAAAAACCGGGAAATCTGGCACATTGATGAAACGCCCGAATAACTATTATCCGATTGAACGTGCAGCACAAAACAATTATACTTTGCAGATTGCGAAGAAAGCTTTCCGCAACGGTAAATCACACATTACAGGTGAGTTTGTAAAATAGTAGCAGTTCGCTTTCACCAGAAGCAAATCCAAGGACAGATATAAATACCATTTTTTTTTCGTTTTTTCAAATAATCTATTATCTTCGCAAACGTTTTAATCGCTATTTTGCAAGCCAAACATTATGTACCGGCCTTTTGAATATTATTTTGTACTTGCCTACATCATGGGGTCCCTGAAATTCCATTGGGGACTTTAATACGGTTCGTATTCCTTCTTTGTCAGCATATGAGTTTTATAAAGAGAGAGCGAAAAAACAAATAAAAATGAGGTATCGGAAAACAGCCTTACCGACTTTCAAACCTTATTCCTTCATAAATTTACGAACTTCATAAACTTTATAAATAAAAAACATCATGCAAAAACAATTGCTATTAGGTGTTGAAGCAATCGCTCAGGGAGCAATTGACAGTGGAATATCCGGTGTGTACGCTTATCCGGGTACGCCTTCAACCGAAATCACAGAGTATATACAAAATTCTGAAGAAGCCATTGCCCGGAATGTCCACCGGACATGGGCAGCAAACGAAAAAACAGCCATGGAATCGGCTTTGGGAATGTCCTATGCCGGAAAACGTGCCCTCGTATGCATGAAACACGTAGGAATGAATGTAGCAGCCGACTGTTTCATGAATGCAGCTATCACAGGTGCAAACGGCGGACTGGTAATTACAGCAGCCGACGATCCTTCTATGCATTCTTCACAGAATGAACAGGATTCCCGGGTATATGGTAAATTTGCTTTAATTCCTGTCCTGGAACCTTCCAATCAACAGGAAGCTTACGAAATGACCCGCTATGGTTTTGCTCTTTCTGAAACCGTCGGAAGTCCGGTATTGTTGCGCATCACTACACGTTTAGCACATTCCCGTTCAGGCGTCACTCCTTCCGGAACTTTACCGGAAAATCACATGCACTTGCCGGAAAACAAACGGCAATTTGTATTATTACCTGCCATTGCCCGGAAACAATATAAATTATTACTGGAAAAACAAGCCGACTTTGTCAAAGCGTCCGAACAATCTCCCTTTAACAGCTATACGGACGGAGAAGACAAATCACTGGGTATCATTGCTTGCGGAATCACCTACAATTATTTAATGGAACATTTCAACGGCAAATGTAAATACCCGGTAGTAAAAGTCAGCCAGTATCCGCTTCCCCGGAAAATGCTGAAACGCCTCCTCCGGGAATGTAAACAAATTCTGGTACTGGAAGAAGGATATCCGGTTGTTGAAGAATTACTGAAAGGCTATCCCGGTCAAGAAAACATATCGGGGCGTCTGGACGGCACATTGCCCCGGGACGGCGAACTGAATCCGGACTGGGTTGCCCGGGCCCTGGGACTTCCTGCAACAGAAGAAACACCGGTCCCGGAAATTGTAGCTCCCCGTCCCCCTGCCCTCTGCAACGGATGCAGCCACCGGGACGTCTACAAAGCTCTGAACGAAGTGATTTCCACTTATGGCGAAGGCCGCGTTTTCTCAGATATCGGTTGTTACACGCTGGGAGCACTTCCTCCTTTTCAATCCATCAACAGTTGCGTTGACATGGGTGCTTCCATCACGATGGCCAAAGGGGCCTGCGATGCAGGACTATTCCCGGCCGTAGCAGTCATCGGAGATTCCACATTTACCCATTCCGGAATGACAGGTTTGCTGGATGCCGTAAATGAACAAACCCCAATCACCGTCATTATCTCCGACAATGAATCCATCTCTATGACCGGTGGTCAGGAATCTTCCGCCCTGGGTAAAATAGAATCCATTTGCAAAGGCATCGGTGTAAATCCGGAACACATCCGGGTACTACTTCCAGTCCCTAAAAATCATGAGGAATTATGTCAGATTATTCGTGAAGAACTGGAATATAAAGGCGTCTCTGTCATCATTCCCAGAAGAGTATGCATCCAAAAGGCAGCCAGAGATGCTAAAAAAAGCAAAAAGTAAAAAAGATTGCAGAAACAGGAGAGATTATAAAAAATGAAACCATGAAAACAGATATCATATTAGCAGGAGTAGGCGGACAAGGAATCCTGTCCATTGCAGCCGCTTTGGGCTCGGCCGCTTTAACTAACAATTTATATATGAAACAGGCTGAAACTCACGGCATGAGCCAGCGCGGCGGAGATGTACAATCTTTTATGCGTATATCCGACCAGCCCATTTATTCGGATTTGATTGCCAAAAGCAGTGCCGACATCATTTTGTCCGTAGAACCGATGGAAGCATTGCGCTACCTGCCCTATCTGCGCAAAGGAGGATATGTCGTAACCAACTCCACTCCGTTTATCAACATCCCGGACTATCCGGAAACAGAAGAATTGATGAAAACACTCCGGGCTTTGCCCCGTCAAGTCATTATCGACGCCGACCAGATTGCCAAAGAATCCGCCGGAAATGTCCGGGCCGGCAATTTCGTCATGCTTGGTGCAGCTTCTCCATTTATCGAAATACCATTCGGATATCTGGAAGAAGGCATTCGTGCCATTTTCTCCCGCAAGGGGGAGGAAGTGGTCGGTATGAACCTGAAAGCACTACGGGCAGGCCGCGAATTCGCACAAAACTATTAAAATCTTTGCCGGAGATTTGCTGCATCCAAACTATACCGGAAACAACCCGGCAACAGAACCAAAGCAACAAATCTCCGGCTGATACCGGATTTATCAAAACTTTAATATCCCTGTCCAAACCTCCGTCCCGGAAGTCTGAACAGCCTCCTGTTTGTTTCAAAAAGATTACCGGAACCCTCTCGTTACAATTTAACAAATAAACATTTTCGTCTTTTTTTCCTTTTTATCTTTATTGTATTATCTTTACCTGCCGAATGGGTGTGTTTTGCATTTGTTTATAACAAAATTGAAATATTAATCTTAAAATGGAAGAGAGGGTGTTCAAAAAGTCAACACGTTGATTTTTGGAAGTTTAGTATTTATCTATCAAAAAATCTGACCGCTAATCAAAAGTCTGAATAACCTCTTTTCCGGGATAACTTAAATAATGTAACATGAAAGGACTGAAAATTGTTGTTCTTGCCAAGCAGGTTCCCGACACCAGAAATGTGGGAAAAGATGCAATGAAAGCAGACGGAACTGTAAACAGAGCAGCCTTACCTGCTATTTTTAACCCGGAAGACTTAAATGCCCTGGAACAGGCTTTAAGATTAAAAGATAAAATAGAAGGAACTACCGTACACATCCTGACTATGGGTCCCGGCCGTGCTGCTGAAATCATCCGGGAAGCCATGTTCCGCGGAGCCGACGGAGGTTATCTCCTGTCCGACCGTGCTTTTGCAGGTTCGGATACCCTGGCAACTTCCTATGCTCTGGCCTGTGCTTTAAAAAACCTGAAAACCGATTTGCTGATTTGCGGCCGCCAGGCTATTGACGGTGACACGGCACAGGTCGGTCCTCAAGTAGCAGAAAAACTGGGTATCCCTCAGGTAACCTATGCAGAAGACATCCTGAAATGCACCGAACAGAAAATAACCGTGAAACGTCGTCTGGAAAGAGGGATAGAAGTAGTCGAATGTCCCGTGCCCTGCGTCGTGACAGTCAACGGTTCTGCCGCTCCCTGCCGCCCGAGGAATGCCCGGTTTGTAATGAAATACAAATACGCCCGGGCCACCCAGGAACTTCAGGATGCAGATGAAGATTACACCAATCTGCTGAACGAACATCCCTACCTGAAAATTACAGAATGGAGTGTGAACAACATCACCTGCGAGCCTCAGGAATTAGGGTTAAGCGGTTCACCTACCAAAGTGAAAAACATTGAAAATGTGGTATTTCAGGCAAAAGAAGCTAAAATCCTGGAACCCACAGACGAAGCTATCGACGCTATGATGAAAGAATTGATTGTAAATCACACAATTGGGTAAAATTATGAACAGTGTATTTGTATATTGCGAAATAGAAGAGGGAGTAGTAGCAGACGTAAGCCTTGAACTACTGACCAAAGGACGTTCCCTCGCCACTGAATTAGGTGTGAACCTGGAAGCTATTATATTGGGAAGCAACCTGAAAGGTGTTGAAAAACAAGTATTTCCTTACGGAGTTGACGTACTTTGGACAGGTGACGACCCACGTCTGGCTCCCTATACCACCCTTCCTCATACTTCAATCCTGGTAAATCTGTTTAAACAGGAAAAACCGCAGATTGCCTTTATGGGGGCTTCCAGCATCGGCCGGGATTTAGGGCCGCGGGTATCGTCAGCCCTGCACAGCGGTCTGACGGCCGATTGTACCAGCCTGGAAATCGGGGATTACGAAGACAAGAAAAACAACAAAGTTTATCATAACCTTTTATACCAAATTCGTCCGGCTTTCGGAGGAAATATTGTTGCAACCATCGTGAACCCCGATTGCCGTCCCCAAATGGCCACTGTCCGTGAAGGCGTGATGCGTAAGGAGATTTTCAACGCCAACCACCAAGGAGTAATCAAAACAATAGACGTGAACCGATTCACTTCACCGGAAGATTTTGTCATCCATGTGATTGAACGCCATATGGAAAAATCAAAAGTAAACCTGAAAGCAGCCCCGATTATCGTTGCCGGCGGATACGGCGTCGGTTCCAAAGAAAACTTTCAGCTACTGCATGAACTCGCCAACGTACTGGGAGGTGAAGTCGGTGCCTCACGTGCTGCTGTAGATGCAGGCTTCTGCGAACACGAACGCCAGATTGGTCAGACAGGAACCACTGTCCGCCCTAAATTATACATTGCCTGTGGTATTTCCGGACAAATCCAGCATACTGCCGGCATGGAAGAATCCGCCATGGTGATTGCCATCAATACCGATAACAATGCCCCGATCAACAAATTTGCCGATTATGTAATTACCGGAGATTTGAACGTGGTTATTCCCAAGATGATCCAATATTATAAGAAAAACAGTAAATAATGAACGGATGAGCACATCGGTACATTAAAATTTCAATGAAATTAAAATTTAAAGTATGGCTAATTTTTATACAGATAATGAAGATATAAAATTCCATCTGGAACATCCGCTGATGGAAAAGATTGTCACACTGAAAGAACGGAATTATACAGAAGCTCAACAATTCGAAGGAGCTCCGCGTGATTTTGAAGATGCAATCGACAATTATGACAAAGTACTCGAAATCGTAGGAGAAATCTGCGGCGATGTTATAGCTGTCAACGCCGAATCCGTAGACGCAGAAGGTCCTCAGGTTATCGACGGACATGTAAAATACGCCACCGGTACTCAGCAAAACATTGACGTGATTAACCAGGCCGGACTGAACGGTATCTCTTTACCTCGCAGATACAACGGACTGAATTTCCCGATTACCCCGTTTATCATGGCAGCCGAATTGGTAGCCCGTGCCGACGCCGGCCTACAGAACATCTGGGGATTGCAGGACTGCGCAGAAACCATCAACGAATTCGCCAGCGAAGAACAAAAAGCCAAATATCTGCCGCGCGTCTCTGCCGGAGAAACTTGCGCCATGGACCTGACCGAACCGGATGCCGGTTCAGATTTGCAGGCTGTTCAATTGAAAGCCACTTACAACGAGCAAGACGGACAATGGTATCTGAACGGGGTGAAACGGTTTATCACCAACGGAGACGGCCACATTTCACTTGTACTGGCACGCTCTGAAGAAGGAACCAACGACGGACGCGGTTTGTCTATGTTTATTTACGACCGGAACAGCAATGCCGTAACGGTTCGCCGCATCGAAAACAAACTGGGTATCAAAGGTTCTCCGACTTGTGAACTGGTATTCAAAAATGCACCGGCAGAATTAGTAGGCGAACGCAAGATGGGCTTAATCAAATACGTCATGGCCCTGATGAATGCTGCCCGGCTGGGAATCGGCGGACAATCCGTAGGTATTGCAGAAGCAGCCTACCGCGAAGGGTTGAAATACGCACAGGAACGGAAACAATTCGGGAAAGCCATCATCGAATTCCCGGCAATCTATGAAATGCTGAGCAATATGGAAGCCAAATTGCACGGTATCCGTTCCGTATTATACGAAACGGCCCGTTTTGTAGATATTTACAAAACTTATTACCACATCTCTAAGGAAAGAGCCCTGGACAAAGAAGAACGCAATGAAATGAAAGAATACCAGAAATTGGCCGATATCTACACTCCATTGCAAAAATTATTTGCCAGTGAATATGCCAATGAAATCACATATGATTCATTACAAATACACGGCGGCTCCGGATTTATGAAAGATTATCCCATTCAGCGATACGTTCGGGATGCCCGTATTACCAACATTTATGAAGGAACTTCACAATTACAGGTAGTAGCTGCAATCCGCGGGGTAACCACCGGACAATATGCAAAATACATCCGGGAAGTGTATGAAAAAGCACATATCAAACCCGAACACGAATATTTACGGGAAACCCTGAAATGCATGACGGGCCAACTGGAAGCCTGTACAGCAAAAGTGGCAGAAACCGGAAATACGGAATATACTGATTTCCATGCCCGCCGGTTAGTTGAAATAGCCGGATACACCATTATCGGTTACCTGTTGTTACAAGATGCCCAACGCTGCGGCAAATACGAAAAGTCTGCTGAAATTTTCATCAATTACGGTAAGGCAAAAGTGGCTGCTCACGTTGAATTTATCAATAGTTTCGAACCGGATAAATTAGGCTTGTACAAGAAAAGTTAATTGTATAAACCTCAAGCCTGACGGGAATACTAATCTTTAGAAAGGTAAAATACTGACTTTAAAGTGTCCCCTGAAAGTTTGGGTATTCAACTTTCAGGGGTACTTTATTCCGGAATATGACCATATTTCCGGAATTTATTGTGCATTTTAATCACAAGACTATAAAAACATGAATTTAATCAAAATTGCCCTGACAGGGATTTTCGCCCTGCTATTTTCCGGCCTGATGGCACAGGAAAACCCGCTATGGTTACGTTATCCGTCTATTTCTCCCGACGGGAAAACCATTGCTTTTTGCTACAAGGGAGACATCTTTTTAGTCAATAGTGAAGGTGGTAAAGCCACCCAGTTAACCACTCATCCGGCTTATGACTGTCATCCTGTCTGGTCTCCGGACGGCAAGACAATTGCATTTACTTCAACCCGCGACGGAGGAATGGACCTCTTTACCCTTCCGGTAACCGGAGGAACCCCGACACGTTTAACCACATTCACCGGGGCAGTATACCCCGAATGCTTCACCCCCGACGGGAAACGCATTCTGTACCGCAGCTCAGTCGCCCCTGACCAGAAATACGGCCAATTCCCGTCAGGCAGCCAGATTTATTCTATCCCTGTAAACGGCGGCCGCCCGGAACAATTCCTGACTTTCGAAGCCTACAACATCAATTTCAATAAAGCAGGCGACAAAATCATTTACCACGACCGCAAAGGCTATGAAGATGAATGGAGGAAACACCACACTTCGTCTGTATGCCGCGACATCTGGATGTACGACCTGAAAAACGGAAATTTTACTAATTTAACCAACAAACAGGTAGAAGACCGCTATCCGGTATTGGCTTCTGACGATAACACCATTTATTTCCTGAGCGAACGTTTCGGAGATTTTAATGTATGCCAAATGTCTTTAGATGCCCCTGAAAACATCAAGCAACTGACCCGGTTCAGTAAGCATCCGGTCCGGTTCCTTTCACGTTCCGAAAATGATGTACTCTGTTTTACTTTCGACGGAGAGCTATACACGATGCAACCCGGCAAACAGGCTAAAAAAGTAGCTGTCAATATCATCTCTGACAATACCGAACCTGTTGTCAGTAAATACAGTTGGAACAACGGTGCACAGGAAATCGCCGTTTCTCCCAATGGCAAAGAGTTTGCTTTTATCATCCGCGGAGATGTTTTTGTAGCCAATGCAGAATTCGGAACGACAAAGCGAATCACCAATACTGCTGCCCGCGAAAAAAATGTAAATTTCTCTCCGGACGGCCGTTCTCTGGTTTACGCATCCGAACGCGACGGCCAATGGAATCTCTATATCGCACGGATTAAAGATAAAGATGACCAATCTTTCGCATATGCCCGGGAAATTGAAGAAGAGCAAATAACCAAAGGAAATACAGCCTGCTTCCAACCAGCCTTCTCTCCCGACGGAAAAGAAATTGCTTACCTGGAAAACCGGACGGAAATTAAAGTTATTGATGTAAAAAATAAAAAATCCAGAACGGTATTGCCTGCTAAATACAATTATTCTTATGCCGACGGCGACCAATCCTTTGAATGGTCACCGGACGGAAGATGGATTCTGGCTAAATTCTTTGAAGAAGGAGGCTGGCAACATCCGGACATTGCCCTGATAAAAGCTGACGGGAAAGGAGAAATTCACAACCTGACCAACAGTGGATACAGTGATGCCAACCCCCGCTGGATGATGGGTGGGAAAGCCATTATATGGCAAACTGACCGGCAAGGCATGCGCAGTCACGGAAGCTGGGGCGCACAAGGGGATATATACGCCTTGTTTTTGGACCCCGAAGCTTATGCAGAATTCCGGATGAGCAAGGAAGAACGCGCTTTGAACAAGGAATTAAAAGCCCAACAAGCTAAAAAAGAAGCAGAAAATAAAAAAGCAGAAGAGGAGAAAAAGAATAAAAAAGACAAAACGGATAAAACAGGAGGAAAGGATAAAGCGGATTCAAAAGACAAGGAAAACAATAATAAACTTCCGGAACTGAAAATTGATCTTAATAATCTGGAAGACCGGATGGTCCGGATGACTATCAATTCCTCCAATCTGGGTGATGCCGTATTAACCAACGATGGCAATAAACTTTATTATCTGGCAGCCTTTGAGCAAGGACCTGACCTTTGGGTACACGATTTCGAAAACAACTCCACCCGTATTCTGTCCAAAATGGGACGTGGCGGTTCACTGAAATTATCCCAAGACGGTAAAACCCTTTATCTGCTTTCCGGTGGCCAGATTTTTACCATCAACCAAGGGAACGGACAATTAAAATCTTTGGGATATAAAGCCGATTTTGAACTGAAAAGGGCTGAAGAACGTCAGGGTTTATTCAATCACGTATGGCAACAAGTCAATGACAAATTCTATGATAAAGATTTCAAGGGTGTAGACTGGCCTTATTATAAAAAAGCCTACGAACGTTTCCTCCCTTACCTCAACAACGATTATGATTTTGCAGACGTTTTGGGTGAAATGTTGGGAGAATTAAATGCCTCTCATACCGGAGCCAGATACTACGGACAATTCAACCGGGCCGGCATTGCCACGTTAGGTGCATTTTATGACAACGACTATCAGGGTGACGGCTTAAAAATCGCTGAAATCCTGGAACGGGGTCCACTGAACCTGCCGGACAGTAAAATTAAAGCCGGTATCATCATCCGGAAAATTGACAATCAGGAAATCCGGAAAGGCGAAGATTACTTCCCGCTTCTGGAAGGCAAGACAGGCAAACGTACCTTACTGACTGTCTACGACCCAAAAACTAAAAAAGAGTGGGAAGAATACGTAAAACCCACCAGTTATGGAACACAAAATAATTTGCTTTATCAACGTTGGGTGAAACAACGCCGGGAAATGGTAGACAGTCTTTCTAAAGGTCAGATTGGCTACATCCATGTCGCTTCGATGAATAGCGAAAGTTTCCGGAAAGCTTATTCGGAAATACTGGGACGCCACCGCAACCGGAAAGCAATCATCGTGGACACCCGTCACAATGGAGGAGGTTGGCTCCACGAAGATTTGATTCACCTGTTAGGAGGGAAACAATTTGCCACTTTCGTCCCGCGCGGACAATTCATTGGTATCGACCCGTTTGCCCAATGGACCAAACCTTCGGCAGTACTGGTCAGCGAAAACAACTATAGCAACGCACACGGGTTCCCCTGGGCATACAAGGAGCTGGGACTGGGAAAATTAATCGGTATGCCGGTACCGGGAACTATGACCGCTGTTTGGTGGGAAACCATGATGAATGGCATTGTCTTCGGTATTCCGCAAGTAGGAATGAAAGACAATCAGGGACGGATTCTGGAAAATCTGCAATTAGAACCGGATATAAAAGTGACAAACGATCCGGCAAATGCATTGAAAGGCCGGGATCTCCAACTTGAGGCAGCCATTGACAGCCTGATGAAAGAAATTAAATAAAGTTTTACAGAATACTACAAAAATGTCCCGGAAGCCATAAACGGTTTCCGGGACATTTTCTGTTAATATTTATCCACTTTTATTCACAGGAAAGCCCATCAAATATCAAATTATTTAGATTATCTTTGTTGACCTTGAACAACGCAGAGAAATTTCAATCACATGACAATTAACAAATATTTATACATCCCCCTATTTTTATTCTATTGCCTCTTTTTACCATCCTCTTGTAAAAATAAGCCCGCCACTCACCGGATAGTTACTGTAAGCATCCTTCCGCAGAAATACTTTGTAGAAAAAATTGCAGGCAATTATCTCCGGGTAAACGTGATGATACCCCCCGGAATGAATCCGGCAAACTGTGATTTAAATACCGGACAACTACAAAAACTATACGACAGCGATATATGCTTCACCATTGGTTACCTGCCTTTTGAACAAACCCACCTTTATCCGGTATTAGAACGTCAAAAGCACATCGAAGTAATCAACCATTCAGAAGGTTTGAAGCTGCTGCACGGCTGTTGCCATCATTCACACGAGGAACATCAGCACACCGGTATCGACCCGCACATCTGGCTGTCCCCGGCCAATGCACGGAAAATGGCAATGACCATCTATGAAACATTAGCCAAACGTTATCCGGAACAACAAACAACATTTCAAAAAAATCTGGAAAACCTGCTGACAGACATCGACAATATTGCAAAACAGGCGGAAGAAGTATTCAAAAACAACCGGCAACACATATTTCTGATTTACCATCCAGCCTTGACCTATTTTGCAGCAGATTACGCCTTAGAACAAATTTCTATTGAAGACGAAGGCAAAGAACCGAATCCGGAGCATTTAAAAAAAATCATCGATATAGCCAAAGAAAAAAAAATCAACCTGATTTTTATCCAAAACCAATTCGACGTAACAAATGCCGAATCGATTGCCCGTGAAATCAACGCTCAAATCATCCCCATTAATCCGCTGGCGGAAAACTGGAAAGAGGAACTGGAGAAATTAATTGGAATTTTCAGCAACAGATGACCGAAAAACAGAAAATACAACATGGCATCCATCATCGAATTAAAAGACATCACAGCAGGTTATGACCGCCAAATTGTACTAAGCCACATCCATCTGACCATCAACGAAGGCGACTTTATCGGAATCATCGGTCCGAACGGCGGAGGTAAAACAACATTGCTGAAAGTGATTCTCGGACTATTAAAACCATTCAGCGGCGAAATCTCCTATCCGGACATCCGGCAAAACCTGTTCGGCTACCTGCCCCAAAACAGTCATTTCGACCCGCGTTTCCCCATCAATGTCACAGAAGTGGTCTTATCCGGTCTGCTCTCGGGAAAAGGATTATATAAAACTTACACAAAAGCAGAAAAACACCTGGCATGGACCTTACTTGAAAAATACGGCATGGGCAACTACAAAAAAAGTCCCATCGGAGAACTTTCCGGCGGACAAATACAACGGGTATTTCTTTGCCGTGCAATCATCTCCAATCCCCGGATACTCATATTAGATGAACCGACCACCTATGTCGACAGCCATTTTGAAAAAGAATTCTATGCAATATTGGAAGAATTAAACAAAAATCTAAGCATAGTCATGGTTTCCCACGATTTAGGCACTATCTGCTCATATGTCAAAACCATTGCCTGCGTCAACCGCGAACTGCACTATCATCCATCCAATCTCATCACTCCCGGACAACTGCAATCCTATCACTGCCCCATTGAATTAGTGACACATGGTCAAGTCCCGCACCGGGTCCTCAAAAAACATTCCGGCTAACTTTTTCCTCCGGTCCGTTTCGTCAACTTTGTCTATCAACCCCGTTTCATCCGTTTTCCCATGTTCGAACTATTAAAATACGATTTTTTCCAAAACGCTTTACTCAGCACCATTCTCATCGGCATTAGCTGTGGTCTGGTTGGTACCTACATCGTTGCCAGGCGTATGGTATTCATCAGCGGAGGAATCACCCACACTTCTTTTGGCGGTCTGGGGATAGCTTATTACCTTGGCTTTTCGCCCATGCTGGGAGCCACTGTATTCTCGCTTTTAGCAGCATTAAGCATCCTTTTCTTGTCCGACAACAAAAAACTGAGGGAAGACTCCTTAATCGGTATTTTCTGGTCTGCCGGAATGGCCATCGGAATCCTGTTCATTTATTTGACTCCCGGTTACGCTCCCAATCTGATGTCCTACCTTTTCGGCAACATTCTGACAGTCACCCGCGGGCAGATTACCCTATCGGTCATCCTGTGCCTGCTAATTATCCTCTTCTTCTGCCGTTTCTTCCGGCCCCTGTTCTATATCGCATTCGACAAAGACTATAGCAAAACACACAACGTACATGTCAACATCATCGACGTTTCCGCCACCATCATCATTGCTTTATGCATTGTGCTTTGTCTCAAATTAGCCGGAATCATCCTGGTTATCTCTTACCTGACCATTCCGCAGGCCATCACCGGAATCTTCTACAAAAATTTCAGTCAACAACTGCCGGCATCGGCAATTGTCAGTGCCCTGGGCTCCGTCATCGGCCTTTTTGTATCTGCCTGGCTGAACATCCCCTCCGGCACGAGTATTGTCATCTGCTTTTTAGTCCTGTTTGTGATTTGCTGGATAGTACGCCACTGGATTTTTACCTTGCGCTCCAAAGCCCGGGAAAAGCGAGAAGAATAAATGAAAACGTTTGAAATTCCGGGAGTAATTGTTATTTTTGCCCATACAAATCAAATAAACCGAACTCAGCATGAATTACGATTTAATCGTCATCGGAAGTGGTCCCGGCGGATATGTCGCCGCCATCCGGGGCGCGCAATTAGGCTTTCAGGTAGCCGTAATAGAAAGAGCAGAACAAGGAGGAATTTGCCTGAACTGGGGTTGTATCCCTACCAAATCATTACTGAAATCCGCACAAGTATTGGAATATGCCCGGCATGCCGAATCTTATGGCATCAACATCGAAAATGCAGAACCTGACTTCAACGCGGTCATCGCCCGCAGCCGGGGAGTTGCCGATAAAATGAGCAAAGGCATCCAATACTTGTTCAAAAAAAATAACATCACTGTCATCTCCGGTAGCGGGAAACTGGTTGCCGGGAAAAAAGTGGAAGTGACCGACAGCGAAGGACAAAGCACACTGCTCGAAGCCAAACACATCATTTTAGCAACAGGTGCCCGTTCGCGGGTTCTACCCGCTATCCCTCAAGACGGGAAACGCATTATTGGCTACCGGGAAGCATTGACTCTCGACCATAAACCGACATCTTTACTGGTTGTAGGTTCCGGAGCCATCGGCTCAGAATTAGCCTGGTTTTACAATGCCATGGGCACCAAAGTCACCCTGGTTGAATTTATGCCAACCATGCTGCCTGTTGAAGACGAAGAAGTCTCCAAACAAATAGGACGCTCATTTAAAAAAGCAGGCATCGAAGTTTTAGTCAAATCCACAGTTGAAAGTATTGATACTTCCGGCGAATTACTGAAAATCCATATCCGGAACAAAAAAGACCAAATAGAAATTTACGAAGCTGAAATGGTTTTATCGGCTGTCGGTATTGCCCCGAATGTTGAAAACATCGGTTTGGAAGAAACGGGTATCGAAATGGAAAAAGGAAAAATCAAAGTCGACCCGTATTACCGTACCAACATTGAAGGAATTTATGCCATCGGCGATATTGTTCCCGGCCCCGCCCTTGCACACGTTGCCTCGGCAGAAGCAATCTGCTGCGTAGAAAAAATCGCAGGCCTGAACCCCGAACCCATCGACTATGGCAACATACCGGGCTGCACTTATACCACTCCCGAAGTAGCTTCCGTCGGCCTGACAGAAGCAAAAGCACAAGAAGCCGGTTATGAATTGAAAATCGGGAAATTCCCTTTTACAGCTTCCGGAAAAGCAAGCTCTGCCGGTGCCAATGACGGTTTTGTCAAACTAATTTTTAATGCACAGGACGGCTGCCTGTTAGGTGCCCACCTGATAGGAGCCAATGTCACGGAAATGATAGCAGAATTGGTAGTTGCCCGTAAAAAAGGAATTACAGCCCATGACCTGATCAAAACCATCCATCCTCATCCCACGATGAGTGAAGCTGTCATGGAAGCTGCCGCTGCCGCATACGACGAAGTAATACATCTCTGAATGAACGAAAAGATTATAAAGTAGTCATTTTTAATACAAATGCAATGAGAAAAAGTTTAATCACAGCAGGCCTGATACTGGCCAGTGCAAGTTTGTTTGCCCAAAGCATTTCCCAAAAGGATTTACAGGAAATACAGGACAGTTTCAAAAAAGATGCTTCAACCAAGGCTATCCAGAACATACTGACAAATGACAAAAATATAAAAGACAACGCACTAAACCGCGAACTGCAGGGAAAAATCGACCACTATTTCAAATACAGGGCAGATGTGAAGGGAATAACCAACCAATACAGTTCCGGCCGCTGCTGGATGTTCACTTCCATGAATGTTCTCCGGCCGCAGGTAATGAAAAAATATAATCTGTCCCAATTTGATTTTTCTCATAACTATTTATATTTCTGGGATATATTCGAAAAATCAAATCTCTTTCTGGAAAATATTATTGCCACCACAAGCAGGTCGATGGACGACCGCACCGTGACAGAATATTTTAAATCACCGGTAGGCGACGGCGGCGTATGGAATCTGTATTACAATGCAGCTCAAAAATACGGGGTAGTACCCCAGGAAGTAATGCCAGAAACCGCTCATTCCAATAATACCAGCCAAATGGTAAGCCTCATTAACGAAAAATTACGGCTGGGGGGAATCACACTCCGGACAATGGCAGAACAAGGGAAAAAGACCAAAGAACTGAGAAACGAAAAAAACAATATTCTGAAAGATGTATACCGGATACTGGCACTTTGTCTGGGCGAACCGCCTCATGAATTTACCTGGAGATACAAAGACAAAGACGGCAACATCAAAGAACTGACAAATTATACTCCGTTGCAATTCTATAAAGAAATAACCCCGGCAGATTACAGTCCGGACAACTACATTATGATCATGAATGACCCGACCCGGGAATATTACAAAACTTACGAAATAGAAAATTACCGGAACACCCAGGAAGGCATCAATTGGATTTACCTGAATTTACCAAACGAAGACATCAAAGCAGCCGCACTGGCTTCTATAAAAAACAACGAACCCATGTATGCTTCCTGTGATGTGGGAAAACAATCCAACCGCGAATCAGGAATATTAGACCCGGAAATGTACGATTACGAATCCCTGCTGGGCGTAAAACTACACATGAATAAAAAAGACCGTATCCTGACCCGTCAGAGCGGCTCTTCACATGCAATGACTCTGATAGGCTGCGATACCGACCAGAACGACAAACCTGTCAAATGGGAATTCGAAAACAGTTGGGGCAGCAGCAACGGTCACAACGGTTACTTAACCTTTACAGACAAATGGTTCGATGAATATATGTTCCGAATTGTTATTCATAAAAACTACCTGAATGCAAAAGCCATCCAGGCATTGAAAGGCAAACCGGTACAATTGCCGGTGTGGGATTATATGTATTAAAACATCAAAGCAGATGAAACGGATAAAGCAGTGGAAATGAATATTGCCATTTTATCCGTTTCATCCCTTTCGCCATCTCACAACTTATACACCAAAACACTGGCATAAGCAGATACTCCTTCTTCTCTTCCTTCAAATCCCAGTTGTTCGGTTGTTGTAGCTTTAATTGACAAATCTTCTGTATCCAGTTCCAGAATTTCGGCCAGACAACGCCGCATATCATCTATAAAAGGACGAATTTTAGGACGTTGCAAACAAATAACACAATCTACATTACTAATAGCATAACCTTTATTTTCAATAATACTTTTCGTTTTTTGCAACAATACCTTACTATCTATATTTTTATAAGCAGGACAAGTGTCCGGAAAATGCAGACCAATATCACCGAGTCCCGTAGCCCCGAATAAGGCATCACAAATGGCATGTATCACAACATCCCCGTCCGAATGGGCGATACATCCTTTTTCATGCGCAATCTTTATTCCGCCCAACCAAAAATCTCTTCCGGCCTCCAGACGGTGTACATCAATTCCTATTCCAGTCTTTATTTTCATACCCTATAATATTATCCCTGTTAAAGTGTTTCAATTGTCAAAAATACAAAAAACCGGAAAAAATACAATCATTTCCTTTTTGCAGAAAGGTTTATTTATCTATCTTTGCACATAAATTGCAATGTCTGTGTTTTTAACAAACCATAGCTTTAGCTAAAAAAATCGACCCATGAGAAAAAATGGATTTTTAGTTTTTACAACTTGCTGCGCTATTCTGCTTACAGCCACATCCTGTCAGAAAGTGAAAGGTATATTTGGCAAAAAGAAATCCGCCACAACCGGCTGGGCTTATAATGACAGCAAAAACGGAGGTATTGAATACAAGAAAAGCAAAAACCAGAAAACAGGTCCCGGGCTGGTTTTTATTCCGGGAGGTACTTTTGTGATGGGACGTACTCAGGAAGATGTTATGGGCGACTGGAATAATGTACCCAAAAGAGTGACCATTGCTTCATTTTACATGGACGAAACGGAAGTCCGCAACATAGACTGGCTGGAATATCTTTCCTGGTTGCAACGTGTATTTGTTAGCTATCCGGAAGTTTATAAAAAAGCCCTGCCCGATACACTGGTATGGCGTGAACAATTAGGATACAACGAGCCTATGACAAAAAATTATCTCCGTTTTCCGGCCTATGCGGAATATCCGGTTGTCGGAGTTAGTTGGGAACAGGCTACAGAATTCTGTATCTGGCGGACAGACCGTGTCAATGAACAAATCCTGATTGACAAAAAAGTGCTGGCTCACGACCCGGACAATCAGAAAGACGAAAACAACTTTAACACAGAAGCTTATATCGCCGGACAATATGTCGGCACGATAAAGAATAATTACAAAGGTTTAAACAAAGAAAAAAGACCTGTGAGATGGGAAGATGGTCTTTTGTTACCGGAATACCGGTTACCGACAGAAGCGGAATGGGAATATGCAGCCTATGGCTTAATCGGAAATACCCGGGACGAAAGAATATCCGACTCCCGCATTTATCCGTGGGATGGTGCATGGCTAAGATATGCCGAAAAGAAAAGCAGAGGCCGGATGATGGCCAACTTCAGCCGCGGCAAAGGAGACTATATGGGAGTTGCAGGCTCGGCAAATGACGGCTGGGATTATACTGCCCCTGTAAAATCTTTTTGGCCGAACGACTTCGGATTATATGACATGGCCGGAAACGTAAATGAATGGGTTGCCGACGTCTATCGTACTTTATCTTATCAAGATATGGCCGAATTTAATCCCTACCGGGGTAATGTATTCAAAAAAGTAGTCCTCAATGAAGACGGAAGTATTGCAGCAAAGGATAGCCTGGGACGTATCCGTTACCAAAATGAAACAGATGCAGAACTGGCAAACCGTGAGAACTACCGTACTGCCGACAACCGGAATTATGACGACGGAGACCTGAAATCCAGAATTTCCGCAGATGTAGATTGGAAATCATCTGAAAATGACAGGGGAACAAACGATATGTATTATAATGACGGCAAAGGAGAAATCACAACAATGATTGACGACGAAGCCCGGGTTTACAAAGGAGGTTCATGGAAAGACAAAGCCTACTGGCTGAATCCCGGTAGCCGCCGCTATATGAACCAGAAAAGGGCCAGCAACGATATAGGCTTCCGCTGTGCCATGAGTCACGTGGGAAATGCTACAGGAGGGAAAGGCAACAAGGTAAAATTAAAATAAACCCAAGACACCGCCGGAATATCAAAATATTCCGGCGATATTTTTTAATCTCACGAACAAAATCATCCGGATTTTGTACATTAGCATATGAATTGAATTGTAAATGGAACTCGCAGATTTATACCATAAAATCCGTGGCCACCGGGTGACAACGGATTCCAGAGATATTCAGGCCGGAGATGTTTTCATCGCTTTAAAAGGAGAAAATTTCGACGGCAACCGATATGCCGCAGAAGCAATACAAAAAGGAGCAACACTGGCAGTTATCGACAATCCGGCTTATATGACAAACAATTGTCAACTCGTCCGGGATTCTCTGACCTTTCTCCAGGAATTAGCCCGCTATCACCGAAGATACTTGGGAATCCCGCTCCTGGGTATTACAGGTACAAACGGAAAAACCACCACCAAAGAATTGTGCCATGCAGTCTTGTCCCGCAAATTCAAAACTTATGCAACACAAGGAAACTTTAACAATCACATCGGTGTGCCCCTGACTTTATTAAGCATGGATGAAACAACGGAATTCGGGATTGTGGAAATGGGAGCCAATCATCCGGGAGAAATCAAAACTTTATGTGATATTGCAGAACCGGATTACGGTATCATCACAAACATTGGTCAGGCCCATCTGGAAGGCTTCGGAAGTCCGGAAAACATTATTGCCACTAAACGGGCCCTCTACGACCATATATTGAACAAAAACGGAAAAGTCTTCGTAAATGCTTCCGACGAACTACTGATGAACCTCAGCAAAAACCATAACCGGAATACGTATGGAAAAGGAGGAGATTTACTGCAAGGGGAAATAAAACAAACCGTTCCTTATCTGGTATACTCCATCCTGGCCCCCAAAGGACAACTTTATATAAAAACTCATCTGGTGGGAGGTTACAATTTTGACAATGCCATGGCAGCCTCTGCCATCGGTTTTCATTTCGGAATAGACCCGCTTGAAATCCAGGCTGCCATAGAAAATTACCACCCCTCAAACCTCCGTTCACAATTAATCCGTACTGAAAACAACACCATCATATTAGACGCATATAATGCCAATCCGAGCAGCATGCAAGTTTCAGTAAGTAACTTTAAAGAAATGCCCGGTGATCACAAAATCCTGATTCTGGGCGAAATGCTCGAATTAGGAAATGAAAGCCCTGAAGCCCATCAACGGCTTTTTGAATTGGCATTAAGCGGACACTTTGACAAAATATTTCTAATCGGAAATAATTTTGAACATTGCACCGATAAATGTAATTTTATAGCCTGGTTCAAGGATACGGAGGCTTTAATCGAAGAACTGAAACATAATAAACCTGACCAGGCTTTCATTTTTGTGAAAGGTTCCAGAGGAAACCGACTCGAACGAATTGTAGAATATTTATAATCCGAAAATACTGTGAACGACAGATTAGTCATCATTCCGACATACAATGAAAAGGAGAATATTGAAAACATCGTCCGCTATGTATTCTCTCTCAACCCGGTTTTTGATATCCTCATCATAGAAGACAATTCCCCGGACGGAACTGCTGCCATTGTAAAAGAATTGCAAAAAGAATTCAGCAATTTGTACCTGATTGAACGCAAGGGAAAATTAGGGTTAGGTACGGCTTATATCGCCGGCTTCAAATGGGCATTGGAACACGGGTACAACTATATTTTTGAAATGGATGCCGATTTCTCCCATAATCCCCGGGATTTGGTCCGTTTATATGAAGCTTGCCAACAAGGGGCAGATATGTCAGTCGGTTCACGCTACGTTACCGGAGTAAATGTCGTAAACTGGCCCATGAGCCGGGTGTTACTCTCCTATTTTGCTTCCAAATACGTGCGTATCATTACCGGAATGAAAGTCCATGATGCAACGGCCGGATTTGTTTGTTATACACGCAATGTATTGGAAAACATCGATTTGGACCACATCCGTTTCAAGGGATATGCTTTCCAGATAGAAATGAAATTTACAACCTATACGCTGGGATTTCGTATTCAGGAAGTCCCGATTATCTTTACGGACCGTACCTTAGGTACTTCAAAAATGAGTAAAGGTATTATTAAAGAAGCTATTTTCGGAGTCATCACCATGAAAATCAGGGCTATGTTCGGAAGAATTAAAAAAGCAGAAAAAATTTATAACTGAAAGAACAGGGGCCGGAAAAAATGAAAAAAATTATACAAGGAGGAATACTTATCAATGAAGGACACCGTTTTCAGGCGGACCTGATGATTGAAAATGACCGGATTACACAGATTGCACGTGAATTTCCGGAAGCAATACAAGCCGAAGCAGAGATTATCGATGCCAAAGATTGCTTTGTTATACCCGGTGTTATCGACGACCAGGTACATTTCCGGGAACCCGGTCTGACTCACAAGGGAAACATTGCCGAAGGAAGCCGGGCCGCTGCCAGCGGAGGAGTTACTTCTTTTATGGACATGCCCAACGTTGTCCCGCCGACAACAACACGGGAACTACTGGAAGAAAAGCAAAACATCGCAGCGCAAACTTCGCTGGTCAATTATTCCTTTTACCTGGGAGCTACAACCGAAAACCTGGATGAAATTAAACGGGTAAATCCGCGTACCACTTGCGGTATAAAAGTTTTTATGGGTTCCTCTACGGGCAACATGCTTATGGATAGTATTCCGGCATTAGAGAAGCTCTTCGCAGAATCGCCCTTACTGATAGCAACTCATTGTGAAGATACCCCTGTCATCAATGCCAATCTTATCCGGTATAAAGAAAAATACGGAGATGAAATTCCACCGCAATGCCACCCTTTGATCCGCAGCCGGGAAGCGTGCCTGAAAAGTTCATCCCTTGCAGTTGCACTGGCACGCAAATTCAACAGCCGCCTGCACATCCTGCACTTAAGCACAGCCGATGAATTAGTTTTACTGGACCAAGGACCAAGGACTGAAAAAAAAATTACGGGCGAAGTATGTGTACATCATTTGTGGTTTAATGATGAAGCTTATCTGACAAAGGGTAACTTGGTCAAATGGAATCCTGCCATCAAAACAGAAAACGATCGCCTCGCCTTATTAGAGGCCATGAATAAAGGTCTTATAGACGTAATCGCCACGGACCATGCACCCCATACACTCACCGAAAAAAGCGGCCCCTACACAAAAGCTGCCAGCGGAGGCCCTATGATTCAACACTCTCTGTCAGTTATGCTGGAAATGGCCGAACAAAGAGCCACAACCTTCGAAAAAGTAGTTGATGGAATGTGTCACGCTCCGGCTCAACTTTTCGGCATTGAAAACCGGGGATTCCTTCGCGAAGGATATAAAGCAGACATCTGCATTTTCCGTAAAGCTCCCTGGACAGTAAATAAAGAAAATATTCAGTATCAATGCGGCTGGTCTCCCCTGGAAGGTCAAACACTGACCTACCAAGTGCAAACAACTCTGGTAAATGGCCATATTGTATACAACAAAGGATTATTTACCTCAGAAAAGCACGGTGAATTACTGACATTCAACCATATCTTATAACCTGTTTTGTACTCATTTTCCCTACTTTACCCCCTTTGTCCTGCTCCGCTTCATCCATCATCCAAGACACCAATAAGCCAAAAAACAAGCCCCTAAAAACAAAAGAAACAACAGATTACCAAAAAAAGCTACCCGGTGCGAAAGGAAAAAAAGTGAATATACAAAAGCCAGAGGCAAAGCAAATATGTACATGAAATCATAATAATTAACCGGTATAACGAAAAGAGTAACCGACAAAAAGAATAACATTGAAATAAAAGCAAGTATTCCCCGACGATACCCCACAACCAGGATAGCATAATGCACCGAAAAATTAATTAAAGCAACCATTAACAGGAACAGCAAAATACCCAGACGGATAAATTCAATGACAGGTAAATGCTGTATATACTCGCCCGCCATCAAATTATCAACAAAACGTTCCGGTAATTGTGCCAAACGGTCAGTCCAGAAATAATAAAATACCAGAAACGCCACAGGAGTAATTAATCCCAGCAATAAAGCTGAAATATCCTTTAAAGTGGAACGTCCTGAAAAAAATACAACACACATAGCCCACACAACCAAAAGTACAAACTTCGGATAAATAGCCACCGCCAATACCACCAAAGCTCCGAAATCAAAAAGAGTATGATTTCCCTTAATATCATTTATTGCCAACTGTAAACGACCTATTGCTATTGTCAGGATAAATACAGAAATCAGCAGGTAATCAAACCCCAGACTAATCATAACACCTGAAGTCAGCAAAACATAAATCAAAGAGGGCAAAGTAGTGGTTTGCTGCAACAATTTAAACTGTTCGTTGATAAAAAAAATCATATAAGCAATTCCCAACACTGTTATTCCCCCAATCACTGACGACCAGAACTTATCCAGACGATGAACAAAAGCAATGTCTATACATCCCTTCACCTGAAAACTTTCTGCCGGAACAAAAGAAAAATAGCTGCCGGTAAAAGCGATTGCCATTACTATGAATGGCAATACAAAAAGCATATATAACTGTTTGGACTTTAAAAAATCATTCATCGGTTATGTATATCAATCACTTCCCTCCATTAATCCGCAATCTCCCCCCTTCAATTCCTGAACTTCAGACAACAAATTCTTAATGCTTTGCTCCCAGTTCCAGAAGGTCCTTTCCTATATCCCGGCGGTAATTCATATCCTTAAAATTAATTTTAGCCACATTCATATAAGACCGTTGCAAAGCTTCCGTCATTTTACGGCCAAAAGAACTGACAGCCATAACACGGCCTCCGTTTGTTACAACCTGTCCATCTGCTAATTTTGTTCCGGCATGAAAAACAATACTATCCTCTATTTCTTCAAATCCGGAAATTACATTTCCTTTCTCATAATTCCCTGGATACCCTCCGGCCACCAACATCACCGTCGTGCAATACCGGTCGTCCGATGCCAAAGCGGTTTCAGCCAGACGGCCTGTTGCAACAGCCCGGAACAATTGTATTAAATCCGTTTTCAGGCGTGGTACAACAACTTCAGTTTCCGGGTCACCCATCCTCACATTATATTCTATCACTGCCGGCTCTCCATTGTCGTTCATCAACCCAAAAAAGATAAATCCACGATAATCTATCCCATCCTTTTTCAAGCCTTCCACTGTAGGCCGTACAATTTTCTCTTCTACTTTACGATTAAATACCTCATCTGCAAAAGGTACCGGTGACACTGCCCCCATCCCTCCTGTATTCAACCCCGTATCTCCTTCTCCTATCCGCTTATAATCCTTGGCCGAACCCAATATCTTATAGTCTTTTCCATCAGTAATGGCAAATACAGAAATTTCAATCCCTTTCAAAAACTCCTCGATAACTACCCGGCTACTGGCTTTACCGAATTTCCCCCCCAACATATTTTCCAGTTCCTGTTGCGCCTCTTTCAGGTCATGCAATATCAGTACCCCTTTCCCGGCAGCCAACCCGTCAGCTTTAAGCACATAGGGAGGCTGCAAAGTTGTCAAAAAACGCTGTCCTTCCGCCACATTCTCAGGAGTAACTGTCATATAAGCGGCAGTAGGAATACCATGCCGCTTCATAAACTGTTTAGCAAAATCCTTACTCCCTTCCAGGATAGCACCGTCTTTTCCGGGCCCCACTATCATCAGCTCCCCGAACCGGGAATCACGCTGCAAAAAATCACGGATACCCTCCACCAAAGGGTCCTCCGGTCCGACAACAAGCATTTCTATATCCTTTTCAGCTATAAAACCGGCAATTGCTTCAAAATTTGTCACGGGAATATTCACATTCTCAGCAATATCGGCAGTACCGGCGTTCCCCGGAGCTACATACAATTTTTCCAATTCCGGACTTTGGACCATTTTCCACGCCAGGGCATGTTCACGTCCTCCGCTCCCCAATAATAAAACTTTCATATTTTGTTATTCTGATATCTTCTACAATGCATGCAAAAATAATAAAATATGGCAACACTCCGAGCCATAAAAAGCCCGGCTTGCCAAATTAAGACACATTATCAATCGTATAATTCAGGAAACGGTTAAATTTATATAGTTTCCTGAAAACCCGGTCCGTTTTTTCTAACGCATCGCCATCTTCAAACCAACTGTCCGGTTTTATGGAAGCAACATCATAATGCTTATATTTCAGTAAATCTGCTTCGGAAAAATCCGGAGGAAAAGGAAGCGGTACCTTTTTCAGCTTACCCTCAGGGTCTATCTCCGGAAATTCGGCAGCAAACCCAGGTTCCCGGATAATACCGGTAAATTCTTCAATATTGTCATAAATATCCTGCCGCAGGCGTTTCAGCAAAGTCGGCTCCGGACAATGGCAACCTCCTGCCAGCAGGCTACTGCCGGGTTCCAAATGCAGATAATAACCACATCGTCCGCTGTTCCGGCCCCTGAAACCACAAATATAAGCCCCGAAATGCGTCTTATAAGGACTTTTATCCGGTGAAAAACGCACATCCCGGTAAATGCGGTACACACAATCCTTGGCTTTCAAGCCTTTTACTTCTTCATCCCAAAGACTGATGCGCGCAATCAATTCATCTGTCAGTGCCTCAAAACCGGATTTTAACTGCAAATAGCTTTCTTTATGTGCTGCAAACCACTCCCGGTTATTATTCGACTTTAATTCCCGCAAAAAGGCAAAAATATTTCCAATCAATTCTCCTCGCATAACCTTATCCACCGCTTATGAATTCTTTCTCACCATATGTCTCATCTCAAAAGGGATTTCCATTGAAATCTCCATAAATCCCATATATTCCCCGTCAACATACCAGGGTGTCTGATAAATCAACTTTTTTACGCCGTTTTTCTCAATAGTATAGACATTTGTCCGTGGATTCTGTAACATATCCGCCAACATCGAGTGTGCCGGTTCCGGATGACAATCCAGTACGTTCTTTCCAAGCAATTCTTCCCTCCCGGGTTTCAGGAAAGTCTTGCGCGACTTATCATTCATATCCATAATCCGGCCATTCTTGTCGCAAACAGTCACTGCAAAATTTACTTCTTTAAAATAGTCCATTGTATTTTGTTTTTACGATTCGACATCATTATCTCTTCTGCTACTTATTCCCTCAATAACAATACCGTTCCCTGCGTGGTTTCCGGCACTCCGGATTCATTGTTTCTGCCTGTCCATACATCATCATTTCCGAAAATTGCCTCTGCCCGCCAGATATAAACACCCTGCGGTAACCGTTCTCCTTTCCCGTTACAACCATCCCATCCTCCGGAGGGCTTCCCGTCTTCTAATGCCGTGGTTTCCCAAATTTTATTACCATAATGGTCAAACACCTCCAGTTTATAGCGCATCAATCCCATACCGATTCCGTTGAAACGATTAATCCGCCCATTCATACTATGTGGAATAAAGGTATTCGGAAAATACAACCCCTTCAGCATTACCTCATGCTCCAATGTTACGGTATCCCGGCAACCATACCGGTTTTCGGTAATCAAAGAAAAAGTATACAACCCGTTTTCCATAAATTCAAAATACTGATTTCCTGTCGTATGTTCAAGCTTATCTCCAGGCAATACCCAAATATAATCGTCATATCCCTCAGGAGATAAATTCAGTAATTCTACCTTCTGAGGCCTTCCGTTCGTCACCCGCTTTTCCATGATGGCAAGCGGCAATGGCCCTACATTCACATGCCCTGTATAATCTTCCGGACATCCTCTATCACTGACGGCATGCAATACAATTTCCCGACGCAATAAAGAATCCGTTTCATTCACATACAAATGTTCCCCGGCCGACGTTTCCGGACTCCCGTCCCCGTAATCCCACATCATTTTGGCCACTTCACCCTCCACTTGCGGAACATAAAGATAAGGAGGACACACCAATGTATCTAATGGAGTAATATGCAATACCGGACGGGGATGGACCGTCAGGACTATTTCTTTCTCCGAGCGGCACTCAGCCCTGTTGTCACCAATGACTTCCAACGTGACAGGATAACTCCCCGGCTCTTTATAAACATACGAAAATGAAGGATGCTGCACAACAGTATCATCCCCTAAAGTCCATTTCACCCACTTCAAATTCTGGTCCGTTACAAAAGCAAAATGAAAAGTATCACGGTCACAATTAGTTTCTTCCAATAAAAACTCCAGTTCCGGATTCCCGATTACATGCACAAACTTACTGGTGGTATCCGCCGAACATCCGTTATCAACATACAGCAACACTTTATACCTGCCGCTGTCCTGGTAAATATGACACACATTCCAGGAAGTATCACGCACTCCGTCCCCGAAATCCCAATATTTATAAATAATATCACGCGCCGTATCCCGCGTATGATTCCTGAAACAAAGCTGTTCTCCGGCACATATTACATCTTTCGGACGGTCGAAAAAAGCCCGCACACTTTGCGCCAGCACGGTCAAAGGCTGTGTGATGCTATCCCTTCCACACAGATTCGCAGCCACCAACGATATGTGAAAAACCTTTCTTGCACTATCTGTTTTATACACATAATCCAAAGGCTCAAATACATTCAACGGTTTCGTACCATCTCCCATATACCAAAGATATTGATTTTGAGAACCCGTAGAAGTATTGAGCACCTGCAAAGTCAAGGGCGAACAATTCCGGCTTCCGTTTTCAAACTGAAAATGTGCCTCCGGTAAAGAACCAATCTTCAAAGAATCAGTCTTTTCCGTTTCGTTACAAATATTATACACCCTGAATTTCAGACGATACACCGTATCTTCCAGGGCCGAATAAAATAGTTGGGGATTATCCGGGACAAGCGACTCCGAAACTGTCCCATTCCCCAATATCCATTCAAAACGCAAATTATGGTCACTGTAATCCCCTTCCTTAACCCCGATTCGAACCGGCACTTCCGGACCACACTGATTATGCACTGACATCGTAAATTCGGCTTGCGGCGCATCGGCAACCACTTCAATCCGGTGAACGGAAGAAGTGTCCAGACACCCGTGAACCGATTCGGCAACTAAGCTGACATCGTAATAGCCCGCCTGTTCATATACAAATTTTCCATTCCCCGGCAAAGTATCCCGACGGGCTCCGGTATAATACTCCCAGAAATACCGCCACTCTTCCGCACCCTTATCCACTATAAATTCAGCCTGAACACCCCGGCAATATTGAGGTCGGGATTTAAAAACAGTATCCGGCAATGCATGTACTATCATCACCGTGGAATCCGTATTTACACACTGATGTGCATCTGCATACCGGTAAAAAATTTTAAAATTTCCGGTATTATCCGCCCGGAAATAATGCTCCGGCAATACCTGACCATTCAGGAACCAATTTCCCCGGTTAGACTGCCACACCGAACCAGCAACCGAATCTTTTCCAATCAATAAACGTGGCTCATGATTCAGACACATTTCCCGGATTCCGCCTGCTTCAACATACGGTAACGGCCACACATGCATTTTTACCTCGGCCGAATCAACACAGGAAAAATTATACAATTTATATACTAACGGCACATCCAGTGCCTCATATGCCCCGAATTTCGGATTAAAATAATAGTTATCTCCTTCACGGTACAATATCTCTCCGGCATGAGGCATATCCGCATCCTTCAACGACCAGACACCATTTGCAGGCTCTGCCGTCAATAAACGTACTTCCGGACTTTGGGCACAAATGGAATCGTGCCCGACGGAAGTAATCGGTATGAACTTATCCGCCTGAACGCGAAATGTTGCTTCACCAGGCATCCGGCAACGATTCCAGTACTTCACTTCTACCGTATAATCACCACTATAAAAACGAATATCCGGATAAAGCGACGTGTCGGCAGACTGCCCCAAATATTCATATCCACCGGAAATAACATCCGGATTCTCTGTAATTGTCCACCGCGCCATACGAATGATATCGTTTCGCGAATCAATAACTATCCTGTCCCTTTCCTTTCCCTTAAAATCAAAAGGCTCGCACACCGACAACACTCCGGCTATCGTCACTTCCGGTACACCGCTTACCGTCACCGGAAACGCCGGGAACTCTTTCTCGGAACAAGGTCCTATCGCCTTCGCGAATACCCGGTAATCCCCATATTTCGTAAAAGTAATGACAGGCAACTGGCCAACCGACGTTTTGCCTCCGTCTTCAAAGACATACCCGTCTTCCGCGCCTTCCACCCGCCATTCCCAACGGATTCCCCCGTCCACATTGGTCGTATTCATAAACGTAACCGTTTCTCCCTCACAAATTTCACCATTCCCCACCATCGTAATATCTCCCAAAATCGCCGGATCGTAAATATGAAATGTTTTAATATCCTGCAAAGAATCCTCTTCACATCCCATCGTATGGGAAACCAGACTGACTTTAACACTGTAATCTCCCGGTTTATTAAATGTAATTCTCGGATATTCGACATGAACATTATCTATGGTATAACCTGTTCCTCCCGAAACACTTTTAACCTCCCAGTCCACTTCCGGTACATTATTGAACCATTGATAAGTGACATAGTCCCGCATATCGTATTCTCCCATACAAATTCCGTCAATTTGCCGTAAGGCAACTTTCGGATCTTTTTGTACCGTAATCAAAAAGGTCGTATCCAATGTTCCGCAAAAACCGGACACCGCCCCCCGGACCTCATAATTACCCCAATGCCCGAACCGGATGTCAGCCACCCGCTTGTTGTTTCCCTTGTCATCAAAATCAGTCGTATTATCCGGAGGATATACTGCCCAGGCATATTCCAAAGGATCTTCTTCTGCCGTCTGTGCCTTTAAAACAAATTGTAACTTCTCTCCTTCGCAAACCAAACTATCAGTTACCATTCCCGTCATAGACATCGCAGAATTACGTATCCGGATATTCCTCGTCTCTAATTTTGAGCCGGTGTTATCCGGACAACCAGCCGATTCCAGTTCCACCGTAAAACTATAATTGCCCGGCTTATGAAATAACAACGTCGGCTTCGGAGTAAATGCATCTCCCTCCAAAAATTCCCAACTGCCATCATCCGGAGAAATCGTCCACTTCATACGCTCCGGATTATTATAAAACTCATATATCACCGAACTGGAAAGAGAAAAAGGGTAAGCCGGTCCCGGACATATCGCTTCAGGCGGCTCAAAAAAGAATATGTATGGTTCTTTACGCACATGTACCTTATACACTGCATCCACAGCCCCGCACCCCGAATGTGTATACATATGCAATGTCACCTCATAATCCCCATACTTGCCGAACTGTATGACCGGCGAAGCACTGGTTTGACTCGTACCATCGGCAAAACTAACTCTTGCCGACGGTTTCACAGACCATTCATATTGTAAACGGTCCCCAACCGAGGTATTCGTAAAACTGACAACCCCATTTTCACATATATTCAGCGGCGTAGTATCTATCTTTACGGTAATCTCCGGATCGTAAACAGTTATCTCTCGCGTTTCGGTCAACTTTGTACCACCGCATCCCACATCCGGCAATTGTACCGACACCCGGTAAACACCCGCCTGTGTAAAACGGAAAACAGGGAAAGGCGACTGCGCATTTGTACCCTCCAACCATTCTACATCGGCATTCTGGAGTCCCCCGGTCCGGGTAATCGTCCAGCTTGCCTGTTCCGGATTTCCATTCCAATCAACAAAAATACAAGAAGCAGTATGCATCACATCCGGTAAACAAAATTGGTCAGGAAAATCATAACGGACCAAATCCGGGTCCTGCCTTACGGTAATCACCGTGTCCATCTGGTCTTGGGAACAAACATTGTGAACCGACAAAGTAATCCGGTATCTCCCCCAATGATTAAATTTCAATTTCAAATGCCCCATATTTACAAAATCGGGAACCGGAAAGCCATCCAAGGATACCACCGACCAGGTAGACTCAATTTCATCCCCGCTACTCCTGTTTTCGATAAGCAACTCTTCTCCTGTACAAAATTCATCTTTCTCAAGCCTCATCATAGCTTCTGTCCGGTTGATCAAATCCACCGGATGTTCTACGGAATCCGTAGCACAAGCATATTTATTACTGACTTTCAGTTTAATTTTATAAGGGTCCAACCCGACCTGCTTGTACTCAATATAAGGCTGCCAGTCTTCCGATGTTTCCCCATTCCCGAAATCCCAGAATGCAATAGGATCACCCATACCACACTCCGTGTCGATTCCTCCGCTAGTTATATTCCGAAGTTCCAGTTTCTCATACGTACATACCTTTCCTTGGCCCAGACGGTCGAATGTATATCCCGCGCTGAAAGGAACGGCAACAGATTCGGAAACCGTACTCAATTCCCCGCTATAACATTCGTTTTCATAACTCAACGAAACTTTAAAAAACTTCTCATGACCGAACATGGTACAATAAGACTCTTTGTATTGATGCACAAACGTCCCTTGTCCATTTACCAATTCCGAACGGTCCAGCTCATCCGGTACGCTACCATCATCATAATTCAGAAAATAACGGGTTCCGTCCGTATCTCCCGACAAAAGCACCAATGTATATTTAACATCGGAATCCAAACATTTCGCCGATTCATTCTCCTTTTCCAACCTCGCATTTACTTTCCCTACAATTTTCAAGGAATATCCCTTAATCACCCTGCTTCCGTCTGCTTGCACCCCGATAAACAGCAAATTGAAATTCCCTTTCTCCTTGTACTCTATTGTTTTTGAACTTCCCGGTCCCACCATGTCTATTTCATCGCTTCCGTCTCCCAATAGCAACTTAAATGAAGTGAATTTACCAACCGGTGTCTCATTCTTCAATTGAAACCGGAAAGGCGGTTCTCCATCATTGCAAACCAAAATATACCCATTCACATATTCATTTCTATACGACAACTCCAAATCCCCTGCCGTCTGCCCGTATCCCTTATCCGGCAGCAATACTACACAGGCCAGCAGCAACCATATGATAGACTTTATTTCCATAACCCATTAAAATTTAAACGCTTTTCTCCTCACACCACGCTTCGCTTTGATACGCTTGGTGTTATTAGGAGAATGCTCAAAACGGAGAACACAACGTTTAGGGGCCATTTTAAAATACCAATGCAAGGAAAGGGAATGACTGGTGTTTTTGTACATAGTCCCCTGATGAGTGGGCATTTCAAACGTATAACCGATTTTCCAGCCCGAATCATTATTGGCAATGATATTGGCCCCTACATGCAACAACAATGTTCCCACTTGCAATCCTTCATACTGGTCGCTCCGCAATCCCAGACCAAACATCCCGAAACGCTCTTCTTCCCAATAAACCCCAAACTGAAGGTTGCGCATCACTGACTGCACATCCAGCATCAAATAAGGCGAAAGCACTGTGTTCAACTGATTCCCGAATGTAAAAGGATGCGAATAAGAAAGATAACCGGAAAAACGACGGTTCAGTAAATTCTCTTCCGAGGATTTCGAACCATGTTCCGATAAAAACGATTGGGTGGATTCGATAATATGATAAACCGAAAAACCATACTCCAAACTTGCCACTCCATGCCAGGCAATATTGAAATCCGTTTCCCCGTAAATACCCGCACCCACATCGAACATGGTCACCCGGTCTGCATAAAAATTAATCAGCTCAGGCGATACATCTAAAATCTGTCCGTAAAAAGGGTCAAACTGGTCACCCAGCGTAATCCTTGACGGGTCAACGCTCTTACGGTATAAAGAGGGCTGTATTCCCACCTGCAATACGGTAGAACGCGCCACTTTCGCCCGAGCGGATATCGCTGCGGAAAACGTATTGGTGACATACATCAATGCCCCCTCTTGGTCACGCTGATAAAACAGGGAAACACCTCCCAAACCAAATGTCCGTTTCTCTTGAAAAGCATAATCTGCTGCCACAAAATAAGAACGGAAATCCAACGGATTGCTCCAATACGCCTTTTGCATTCCGATGCTCACTCCCGCCAATCCGTTAAAACCCGTATAGGCAGGATTGTTAAACGATTTCCACATAAACGGATGTGTCACTTTCGTGTCCTGTGCCGGCAATACTCCGGTTCCAAGCCACCACACCACTAATATAAGTACACTTTTCTTTATATTCATATTCCTCTGTTTCATTGACCTTTTTATTCTCTCAACAACAAAACCGTTCCCTGAGTTGTTTGTGTCACTCCCGACCGGTTATTTTTGCCCGTCCAGATATCTTCACTGAAAAATATCGCTTCGGCCCTCCAGATATAAACGCCCTGCGGTAATTCTTTTCCCTGTCCGTTACATCCGTTCCACCCTTCACTGGGAACTCCCCCCTCTAAAGCCGTTGTTTCCCATACCTTATTTCCATAAGTATCAAAAATTTCCAGCTTATATGCCTTCAATCCCATACCTACCCCATTGAAACAATTCACCCGGGGATTTTTACTGTGCGGAATAAAAGCGTTCGGGAAATACAAACCTCCCTCATACGAACGGTAATCTTCAAAAATCGAATCCCGGCAACCATATTCATTTACCGCCACCAAAGCAACGGGGTATATCCCCTCATCCGGAAACTCCACCGCCTGGTCATCCGGCGAATTCACAACTTCACCGAAAGGCAAATACCAGTAACAATCCGTATAATCTTCCGACAGATTAATAAAACGTACTTTCTCCGGTCGCCCGTAAGCAATTTCTTTATCCCATCCGGCCGTCGGACCCGGATATACGCGAATCACTCCCTGATGGTCTTCTTCACAACCGTAATTATTCACTACATGCACGGAAGTCCGGTAAACAGCAATCTCATCCGTTTCGTTGACAAATTCATGCGATAACTCAGAAGTCAAAGGCGAACCGTCACCGTAGTCCCAGGTAAAATAATCATACCCCGTCCGGTCAATTTCAGGCATATAATGATACACCGGACATACCATTGTATCTAAAGGTGCTATCGTAACCCGCGGCTTCGGCCAGATTTCCACATTTTTTTCACCTTTACCCATACACCCTGCAATCTGGTCGGCATTGGCAGTTACCTGCACCACAAAATGTCCCGGTTCCTCAAAAACATGCTCCACTGCAAACGCTCCCTGCTCCGTCAGTGTCCCGTCACCAAAATCCCACAATATATTTTTCAATGGCTCCGACGTTGTCAAAACAAACGCCAGACCACCATCTTCGCATAAAGTACTGTCCCCCTCTATCGTAAGCTCCGGAACCGCATATATGACTACCGAATCGGTAAAAGACTGCCGGGCACAACCGTTGTCCAACGACAAAGTCACCGGATAAATTCCAGCCACCGGATAATGATGACAAGTATCCCACACATCATTCACCTGTCCATCACCAAAATCCCACTTGTAAGAAAGTATTGCTCCGGCGTCCTCATCCCGGTCCACCGAATTATTGGTAAAACAAACCGTATCACCGGCACACAAATATTTCTCATCCATTGTAAAACCGGCAATAATCGGATTAGGTTTCACCTTAAAAGTCCGGCTCGCTTCGCTGCCATCCGGATTACAACGATTGGCAGCCTTCAAAGTTACGGTAAACACACTCGGCGACACTCCGGTAGTAAAAGTATATACGGTATCCCTCGCATGAGAAATACCCATACCTGAAAAATCCCAGGTATAAACAGCTCCTGAACCGGTACTGGCATTGATGAATACCGGCGTTACAGGTGTACAAAAACCCCGTGCACTCTCCGGGTCGGGATTCATCGAAAAATGTGCCACCGCCGACGACCACACTCCGACATCCGCCGAATCACGCTCCATACCGCATACATTGTACACTTGAAAAAACAACTGGTAAGTCGTATCATACAACGTCGGCGCATACGTCTGTTTAAGGGGTTGCAGGTCCGTACTGCTGTTGCCGTTTCCGTATTCCCAAAGATAACGCAATTCATAGTAATCCCCCTCCGGATGTACAAAATCCCCGGCATCCACTTCCGCCTGTGTGGGAAAAGGACCGCAACCGGCCGTATCCTTAAGCACAAATTCGGCCATCGGCGGCAAATCCAACACTTTCACAGTGCGGCTGAACGGTACGGACTGACATTGGTAAACGGAAGTTGCCTGCAATGTCACTTTATATTCTCCCACCGTTGCATATTTCCATACAGCCGGCTTATCTTCAGTCACCTGCGTTCCGGTTGAAAAATCCCATTCAAAATGATGTCCTTTTCCCAACTCATTCGGAACATACAACGAATCTATTCCCCTACACTGCTTATCTGCCACCCGGAAAGAAGCATCCGGCAAACCGTGCACCTCTATTTTCAAGGTATCCAGATTTGCACATTGCGTCAAAGGGTCAGTGTACCAGTACTCCAGACGATGGATACCCACCCCATAAACCGCCGGGTCAAATTCCGTAATGAGTACATTATTTAATTTCCATTCTCCACCCGCAGGCATCCCCGGTTGTAATGTCTTTACCGCCCAATTGATACAGGCATCTTCTTTGTCTTTCTCTACCTGCACCGCCGGCAAAGGGTACACTGTAAGGTCCAGCGAGTCCGAAGCCGTGCAACTCTTATGTCCATATGTATAATAAAGACGGTACGTTGTTTCAGTCTCCTCTTCCGGCGTAAAATAATATTCTCCCGTCCATTCGTTTTTTCCCAACACATGACCAGAACAAGTCCACTCACCTCCGGCAGGTTCGGCTTTCAGAGGATAATCACCCGACAAGGAACAGAGAGCCGTATCCCGCAAAGGAACAATCTCCCGGAATTCGTCCACCAAAACAGAAAAACTTTGGGCAATCACGTCCCCGCAACCGTTCCGTACTTCCAGTTTCATGCGATAAGGCGTATTTCCCCCCTTAAAGCGCACCTCCGTATACAAATCCGAAGCCCCGAAACCCGTTTCATAAGTATACCCGGCAGGTTCTATCGTCCATTTCGCCCATTCCAGGCGTCCGCCATTGGAGTCCACTTTCACCACATCCTTGCTCCGGAATACATAAAACTTATCACATTCATCACGAATATCTTTTATCGGGTCAATCTCCGGATTCGTAAAGGCATGTATATGAAATTCCGCCTCATCCGAATCACAAATATTCTCTACTCTTAACGTCACCTGATAATCTCCTTTCTCCGTTATCCGTAACGTCGGCTGACGGCTCTCCGCACTTCCGGCAACAAAACCATATCCCGTTGCAGGCTCTACCCGCCAGGTATAAGAAAGCGTATCGCCCGCCGAACGGTTTATCAGTTCAATGTCCAGCGGACTACCCGGCTTGGTACATCCCCGAAAATCCGACAACGTAAGAGCTTTTACCGACGGAGTCAATACATTCACATGCGTGACATGTACCTGCGTACCTCCATATTCCGCATCCGCTTTCAACGTCAATGTATACCGTCCGTTCTTTAAAAAACGGATTTCCGGCTGAATCACCGAAGCTCCTCCGGAAGTAACATATTCATAATCAACATTCTCAACACCGGGAGTTACCGTCCACTGGGGTTTTATTGTCGCCCCCTTAGCATCATACGAAAGTTTTTCCTGCATATTAATCGTACTTCCGGCACAAATCGCATCCAATTCCGCCGGCAAACGATACTCAGGCACTCCTTTTACTTCTACTGTCATTTCGCAGAAATCCGTAACGCAACCTCCTTTAGAAGTCATTACAACCTTTACGGTATACTGCCCGAAACGGGTAAACCGGATATCCGGAGCAGCATCCGTATTTTTACCGACCCATTCCCACCCCCCGGCAGGAACAACACTCCAGAGATATCCGGGCGGTTCTGCCGCTTGTGAATGATTCGTAAAATGAAAAACATCTCCTTCCTGAACCATTTGAGAAGAAGGCGTAATTGTCAATTGCATGGCAGGGTCGTACACATGCACGATTCTCTCTGCCATCAAAGCCGTACCGTTACAACCTGCCCGGTTGAGCAAATAAGCCTGTATCCTATAATCGCCGGGATGAGTGAAATGTATCTGAGGATACAAAGCGTTCGGTTCATAAACCGCATTCCCTGTCGTAGCAGAAGTTGCCGGTTCTATTACCCATTCCACTTCTTCGACATTGTTATTCCAGTGATAGGTGACCTTTGAAGCGTCCATTACCAAATCCTCATCCGGACAAATACTTTCCAGAGCAGCAATATAAACCTCCGGATCACGCTGCACGGTAACATTAAAACGTTCTTCGATAGGACGCCCCCGATTACAATCGGTTGTCAGACGCGCAATGACCGTATAATTCCCAAACCGGGTAAAAGTAATCTGCGGTTCTGCCGCCGTAGCATTTGCCCCTGCAGCAAAAAAATACCCGTTTCCCTCCGTTGCCCCGTTATCAGCTTCAACCACCCAATTATATTCTATCGGTATATCCGAGTGGGTACGATTTTCAAAGCTCACCGTTTCCCCCTCGCAAATTACGCCCTGTCCTTTAAGCTTGATGTCCTTATCAAGCGAAGGATTCAATATCTTAAGGGTCTGTGATGCCTCCGCCCCATCCGAACAGCCAACGCCATCCAACGTCACTTTCACCCGATATTCTCCCGGAATATTGAACTTCATTTCAGGTAACAAAGAATGCTCATTCGTTCCCGACAAATATTCCCATCCGCCGGCATCCCCCTCTACTGTCCAGGTCAATTGTTTTTTCGCATCGTTAAACCAATTGTACTCCACCATTCTGCGCAACAACAACACATAAGGCGTACACTCCACTTGCGGAATCTCAAAATGCACAATTTCAGGTGCTTTTTTTACATGAAAATGAAATTCACGGTTCTCTCCGTTACACTCCACAGCAGCCAACACCTCCACCGTGTAATCCCCATAGGTAAGAAATTTCAACACCGGCTCTTTTGAATGGGCATTTGTACTACCCGTAAACTGATAATCCACACCCTCCCGTGCCGCACCTCCATTCTTTTTAACCGTCCACTCAAACCGGAGGGCTGCTGCATGTCCGGCTGTCGTATTATTCCGGAAACGTACCTCTCCCCCTTCACACAAATCTGTTTTGCCGTCTGCCACAACAATGTCCGGTGCAATAGCAGGATCATTTATGGTCACCGTCCAGGTCTGACTCAATTGCTCCGCCATTCCCCCGCAACCCACGCTCTCTATATCCACCCTTATCTCATATTGACCGGGTTTGGTAAATACGTAAATAGGTTTTAACGGATCATGACTCATCGGTGCTTCATTCCAACCGCCGGCAGGCCCTTTCAGTGTCCATCGGGCATTCGGCTGATTATTGTACCATACATAATCCACAATGCCTGCCATATTAACAACTCCCGTCCCCCACTTACTACCCTCCGGACAACGCGGATTAATCTCTTTTAATTTCCGTACTTCAGGTTCTTTCTTTACATGTACCCTAACCGTTTTTTCATCGCTTGAGCAATCGTTATAAACCAAAACGTTAATTATATAATCCCCCGGTTCGGCAAATTCTACACTCACCCGTTCCGCCTGCACATCCGGCAAAAATTTTACCGCAGAAACTTTTCCAGACAGTACACTCCACCGGTATTTTTTCTCATCACCGGCAGACCCCGAAGCATCCAGCATCAGCAAACTGCCGACACAAATTTCCCCCTGCTCCGGAGTAACCGCTGCTTTCACCCGCTCTATAATCCGAATACTCTTCACTATTTTGTCATTTCCGCAATCCAATCCGTCCATTATCGCGGAAGCCGTAAATGTATATACACCTACCTTATCAAAATACATATACCCGTCAGCAACTTCCTCTCCGTCACACATCCAGGTTTTTCTAATATCCATATTACCACAAGCCGTAGGCTCCACAGAAGTAATTCCATCCAAATCGAGTTCATTTTCCGTACACAACTTTTCCGGCAAATCAAATCTCACTTTCAACTGTTCTGCCACCCGGTAAGGTCCATACTTCGGAGTTGAAATTCCCCCGCAAGTATTTTGAGCTCTCAATGAAATCATATAACCGGACCCCTCTTCCCCACACGAAGGCTCATTATAAATATGTCTCAATTTCAGCACATCCCGCTCGTCTGTCAAATCTTTTGACGTATAAGTAATCAATCCGCTATTATCCCCATAATCCACTTCATAAATAGTAGAAACACTATTATCACGCAAATCCCTCAACACCAGATTTATCTCCGTCCCCTTACATTGAGTACCCGTTGTCGCGCCCTCCAGTGTCAAACGGATTTCCGTATTTTCAGCCGTCACAAGATATTCCACCGGAGTGCCCCATCCGTCAGCCGACTTCCCATAAAATTTCAGGGAATAACTCCCCGGCTGGACATAATCGTGATTCATCGTTTTCTGTCCGGTATATTCATTACTCTTCCCATCTCCCCACTCAATCCTATAATCGGAATAAGTTCCCGTACTCGCTTGTTTTACTTCCAATGTATACTTCCCCTGAGAACCACAGGCATAGAAGTTCTTTTCACTGGTCAATTTCAATTGCCCATACGCTTCCCCAACCAAAAAAGAAAAGAAAAAAAGCACACACAACAAGACTAACTTATACCGAAAACCACTCATAAAGTACGACATTACACATAGTTGACAAACTTAACTCATTTTTACTTTTGTTCAAAAAAAATAGGAAGCATTTTATGAAAACAAAAAAATAAAACAGAACTCATTTTTTTTGCTCAAATTTTGTCGCATTCAAAAAAATCCATATCTTTGCAACGTTTTTGAGAAAAATTCCTTAGTAGCTCAGTTGGTTAGAGCGGCGGACTGTTAATCCGTAGGTCGTAGGTTCAAGTCCTACCTGAGGAGCTGAAGTTTTTTTATATTTCAAAAGAAAATTCCTTAGTAGCTCAGTTGGTTAGAGCGGCGGACTGTTAATCCGTAGGTCGTAGGTTCAAGTCCTACCTGAGGAGCTTCAATAAAAAAAGCCACCGGAATGGTGGCTTTTTTATTTTTCCTGCAGATTTCCTGATTGAACTACAAAGATTTCATTGGAACAAATCACCCCTTTTTTATCTTAACATGATCCAAATAGTGCTCCAAAGCATTTACTGAAATCAGAATTTCACGAATGGAAATACCCAGTGAAATAACAAGTAATAATAAAGCAATCCCGAAAATATAAACAGCAGTTGTCTGCCAACCGATATAAATAAACAAAGTACAGACCACACAAAATAACAGGCTGGTCACTCCGAAAATCTGCATGGAACGGGTCAGATAAAGTCTTTTCCGCAAATTATCAATCTGCTTTTGAGCCATAGGAGTAGGATGCTGTTCGTGTTCTGTTCTCAGACTCCGGATTACTGCGGCATACGCCAGAAAACGATTGGTATAAGCCAACATAATCAACGAAATCGCTGAAAACAAAATTGAAGGTGTGGTTAATGTCAATTCTTTCATAAACAAAAACTTTAAATCATGAATACTCAGTTCTTGCCTGCTCTACAAAATATCCCCGTCCGGCATAAAATGTTGCAATAACCGTTTTCGTTCTTCAGGTCCCTTGCTCCCTGCAGGATAGAATATCAAACCTTCTTCCGGATTTTTTGCCCACTCCTGCAAAATCGGGTCTATAAAACGCCAACTCAATTCCAGAGCATCTGTACGGGTATACAGGGTCGAATCACCCTGCATGGCATCCAGTAACAAACGTTCGTAAGCATTCGCTATGTAAGTGTTACATAACGAATCGTAAGCAAAATCCATGCTGACTTGTTTTACCTCAAAAAATGACCCCGGAACTTTCAATCCGAATTTCAAAAAAATACTTTCCGGAGAATCTACTTTTAATACCAGCCGGTTGCAGGAAGAATAAGCACACATACCTGTAAATAAATGATGGGGAACATTCTTAAAATTAATAATAATCTCCGATTTTGTTTTTACCATCCGTTTACCGGTATAGAAATAAAAAGGCACACCTCCCCAACGCCAATTGTCAATATAGAAACGCATGGCAACATAAGTTTCGGTGACCGAATCCGCTTCCACTCCTTTTTCTTCACGGTATGCAAGCCATTTCTTTCCATCCGCTTCTCCTGCAATATATTGCCCGCGAATCACATCATCAACAGACAAAGGATGCAAGGAGCGGAACACTTTAGCCACCTCATCACGCATTAACTCGGCATCAAAAGCCGAAGGTGCTTCCATAGCAACAAATCCCATCAATTGCATCAAATGATTCTGAATCATATCCCGGAGAGCACCAGCTCCTTCATAATATTTCCCCCGGTTTTCAACTCCCAAGGTTTCCTGTGCATATATTTCCACTGAATCAATGTAATTCCGGTTCCACAAAGATTCAAAAATCTGATTGGCAAAACGGAGCACCAGGATATTCTGTACTGTTTCTTTCCCCAGAAAATGGTCTATGCGATAGATATCATCTTCCTCAAAAATAGAACATAAATATTTATTCAACCGTTGTGCAGTTTCTAAACTGCTTCCGAAAGGTTTCTCCACAATAATCCTTCTCCAGCCACCTTTTTCCCCCGTATCATTCAGTTTCGTCTTTTTCAGAGCACCGGCAATCAATTCATATTTCTGAGGAGGGACTGCCAGATAAAACAACAGCCTGTCAGGAATATTCTCCGTTTTCCGGATATCCGCTATCTTTTTTACCAACAAACAATACTCCTTTGTGTCCTCTGTATCCAATGTAATATATTGTACACTCTTTAAAAAAAGCTCCAAATGTTCATCCGAAGGCGGAGTTCCCTTCAAAAATTGTCTGAGGTTCTTTTTTTGCTCTTTCCGGAACTCTTCGTCAGTAAATTTCGTTCGCGCCACCCCAAGTATAACAAAATGAGCAGGCAGCATATCCCGGTCAAACAATTCAAACAAAGAAGGCAGCAATTTCCGTTTCGTCAAATCTCCCGAAGCACCGAATATGATTAAAATCTGATCATCTGGTTTCATGATTTTCAAATATTTATGATATAATCTTCCCGATATCTCAATCAGGCATTATAAACTCCTGAAGCAATACCGCCGGTGTCGTTCCAGTCCGTATGAAAAAATTGCCCTCTGGGAGCATCTATCCGTTCATAAGTATGAGCACCGAAATAATCCCGTTGTGCCTGAATCAGATTAGCTGAAGAATACAATATCCGCAGACTGTCAAAATAAGTCAAAGCAGAAGCCATACAAGGTATCGGTATTCCGTTCGTCAAACATTCGGCTACAACATGTCTCCATGCCGGCAAAGCTTCCAGAATCCGGCTCCTGAAAAAATCATCAAACAACAGATTCTCTAACCCGGGCAAAGCATCATAAGCCCTGGTTATCTGCTCCAGAAACACAGAACGGATAATACAACCTTTTCTCCATATCTTTGCCAGCATGCCATAATCCAAACTCCACCCATAATGTTCGGAGGCCCTTCTCAACAATGAAAAACCCTGCGCATAAGAAATCAGTTTGGAAGCATAAAGAGCATGACAAAGCAGGTCCGCCGAACCTATACGGACCCGGTCCAAAACAGCAGCCTCCGGACAATAATACTCTGCCGCCTTTTTACGCTCCTCAGGAATGGATGAAAGAAAACGGGCATGTACAGCCTCCGTGATCAATGTCAAAGGATCACCTTCCTCCAGAGCCGCTGTTGCAGTTTGTTTTCCGGTACCTTTCTGTCCTGCAACATCCACAATTTTATCCAATAAATATTTTCCATCCGTATCTTTTTTCCGACATATCTCCGCCGTAATACCAATCAGATAACTATTCAATTCACCCCGGTCCCATGCCTCAAAAACATCCGCAATTTCATCGTTATTCAACTGCCAGGATTCTTTCAGTATATAATAACTTTCAGCTATTAACTGCATGTCTCCATATTCAATGCCATTATGCACCATTTTCACATAATGTCCCGCACCGCCCGGTCCTATCCACTGACAGCAAGGTGTTCCGTCATCCAGACGGGCTGCAACACTTTGCAAAAGTTCTTTCACCAACGGCCAGGCAGCAGAAGAACCACCAGGCATAACAGAAGGCCCGGTCAATGCACCTATTTCGCCACCTGAAATTCCGGTCCCTACATACAATACTCCTTTTTTTTCCACAAACTTCATCCGACACTCCGTATCCCTGAAATCAGAATTTCCTCCGTCAATAATGACATCTCCGGACTGTAAACAAGGCAATACCTCCCCAATCATATCATCTACCGGTTGTCCGGCGCGGACCATCAGCATCACTTTCCGGGGTCGCTTCAAAGAAGAAACCAGTTCTTCCACAGAATAGGCCGGAATAAAATTTTTTCCAGCCCCGCGTCCCCGGATAAAACGGTCAACCCTATTTTCCCTTCCGGAATGCAACCGGTTATATACAGATACGGTAAAGCCCTTACTTTCAAAATTCAAGGCCAGGTTTTCCCCCATCACGGCCAAACCTATCAAACCTATGTCAGATATATTCATAATGGATGTTACTTACATTAACTCCTATTACGACTACACTTGTCCGAAAGTTTTCATCCGGTTAAAAAGAGAAAAGATAAAAATACTAAATCGAAATCCTCCGAAGTAAAGCTAAAAATACTGATAGGGCAAACTAAAGTTCCTGATTGATTGGTTTATCATAACTTCAGTTTACCCTACCAATGGTCCGAAAACCTTTTCCCATCAGATTGGGAAAATTACCAACCGGGGTTAAAAAATTCTTTTATCTAACAGGTAAAATCCATCTGTCATTTATTTTCAAATACGATATGTCCGTCTTTGACATCCACTACAATCTGATTATCTTTTGTCACTTTCTCTGCCAATATCTGTTTTGAAAGGTCGTTGAGCAAATTACGCTGTATAACTCTCTTCACCGGACGAGCCCCGAATTGAGGATCATAACCTTCTTCTGCTATCCATTCCACTGCTTTATCCGTAATTTCAACAGACAGACTATTACCAGACAACATCTTCTGTAAGGATTTCACCTGTAAACGAACAATATCCACAATCTCACTCTTCTGCAAAGGTGTAAACATAATCACCTCATCAATACGATTCAGAAACTCAGGCCGGATAGTTTGTTTCAACAAATCATAAACTTCATTATTGGTAGTTTCCAATATCTGTTCCCGGTTATTATCACTCAAACCTTTCAGTTTCTCCTGAATAATATGGGCTCCGATATTAGACGTCATAATGATAATCGTATTTTTAAAATCCACTGTCCGTCCCTTATTATCTGTCAAACGTCCGTCGTCCAGCACCTGTAAGAGAATATTAAAAACATCCGGATGTGCTTTCTCTATCTCATCCAGCAATACCACCGAATAAGGTTTACGCCTTACAGCTTCTGTAAGCTGTCCCCCCTCATCATATCCGACATACCCCGGAGGAGCTCCGATCAAACGGGATACAGAATGCTTCTCCTGATATTCCGACATATCAATACGGGTCATCTGCGACTCATCGTCAAACAAAAATTCTGCCAACGCTTTCGCCAATTCAGTTTTACCGACACCGGTTGTTCCCAGAAAAATAAACGAACCTATCGGCCGGCGGACATCCTGCAACCCGGCCCGGTTTCGCCGGACAGCGTCAGCCAAAGCAGCAATGGCCACTTCTTGCCCAACTACCCGTTTGTGCAACTCTTCTTCCAGGTGCAACAATTTAGTACGTTCACTCTGCATCATCCGGTTCACCGGTATGCCCGTCCATTTAGAAACTACTGCAGCTATATCGTCCACCGTCACTTCTTCTCGTATCAAAGATTCGCCGTGCTTCATGTCAGCCAGCTTTTTCTTTACCTCTTCTATCCGCTCTTCCGCCTCTTTGATTTTTCCATACCGCAATTCAGCTACCTTGCCATAATCCCCCTCGCGTTCAGCGCGGCTGGCTTCAAATCTATATTGCTCAATGGCATCCTTATTTTTCTGAATCTCATCGATTAAAGAACGTTCGGATTCCCACTGAGCCCTTAATTTTGTACGCTCTTCATTCAGATTGGCCAGTTCCTTTTTAATTTCGTCCAGTTTTTTGCTTGTCCCTTCACGTTTCAACGCCTCCTTCTCAATTTCCAGTTGCTGGATTTTCCGGTCAAGCTCATCAATTTCCTCCGGGACGGAATTCATTTCCAACCGTAACTTTGCTGCCGCTTCATCTACCAGGTCTATAGCCTTATCCGGCAAAAAACGATCCGATATATAACGATGAGATAATTCTACGGAAGCAATAATAGCATCATCAGTAATCCGCACTTTATGATGGTTTTCGTACCTTTCTTTCAAACCGCGCATGATACTAATGGCACTCATCACGTCCGGTTCATCAATCATTACTTTCTGAAAACGACGCTCCAAAGCCTTATCCTGTTCAAAATACTTTTGATATTCATTGAGGGTAGTAGCACCAATAGCCCTCAAATCCCCCCGGGCCAATGCCGGTTTCAGAATATTGGCAGCATCCATGGCTCCCTCGGATTTTCCGGCACCAACCAACGTATGAATCTCATCAATGAATAAAATGATTTCTCCTTCGGAAGCCAATACTTCATTAACCACAGCTTTCAATCGTTCCTCAAATTCTCCCTTATACTTTGCACCAGCCACCAAAGCTCCCATATCCAGCGAATAAATCTGTTTGGACGCCAGATTTGAAGGAACATCACCATTTACAATACGCTGGGCCAAACCTTCGGCAATAGCCGTCTTACCAACCCCCGGCTCACCAATCAAAATCGGATTATTCTTAGTACGCCGCGATAAAATTTGCAACACCCGGCGAATCTCATCATCCCGGCCAATCACCGGGTCCAGTTTTCCGTTACGGGCACGCTCATTCAGATTAACAGCATACCGACCCAAAGCATCATAACTATCTTCTGCAGACTGAGAGTTTACTTTCGAACCTTTCCGCAATTCTGTAATAGCTTCCTTTGTCTCCTTCTCCGTCAAACCGCTATCTTTCAGCAATCGGGCCACCTGATCCCGATTATCCAACAATCCCAACAAGATATGCTCCAAAGAAACATACTGATCACCCATTTCCTGCGCTAAACGAACAGCTTTCTCCAAAGCCTTATTGGCATCTGACGAAAGATAAGTTTCACCTCCGGAAACTTTCGGATAACTATCTATCACACGGTCCAGTGCCGATGTCAGATTATTTCTGTTGACTCCCAATTTGTTAAAAATAAAGTGAGTCACATTTTCCCCGACATTCAGCAGAGCTTTTAGCAAATGTCCCGTCTCAATAGCTTGTTGCCCCTTGCTTTGTGCAAGTTGCACCGCATTTTGCAATGCCTCCTGCGATTTAATTGTATAATTATTGGTATTCATAATCTTACCTTCTCCTTTCTGATGATTGACAGATACAAAACTTATACCGATTCCGCAAACTAAAAGTTGCAAAGAACTTTTTGCAGATTATTTGCCAAATTGACATAACAAATACTAAATTACAGACAAAACGACAGGCTTTTGTATTGGATTAGGTGATACCTATTCAATATAAAAGCCCGGAAATAATCTAATAATTTACACATTATTCCTTTGCTTTTTCTGAAATTTTATACCTTTATTTCCTCATTAGCACAATATTGTTCATGAAAACATTTATTTACACTTGTATTTGCATTTTTTTAAATTTTTCCCTTTTTGCTCAGCATCTGATACCGGTTCCTTCCCGGATAACCTCAACAGATAAAGGCAAGTACAACTTTGATTCAACTGAAAAAATTTATATATCCGATTGCAGCCTCCAAAATGAAGCGCACGAATTACAAAAAATACTCCGGCAAAGAACCGGATATCCGTCTGAAATTTCACTGACAGACAAAAAGCAGCACAAAAACATTGTCTTACAAATTGATACAACCTTGAGCCATCCGGAAGCATACCGGCTTATCATCACTCCTCAAGCCATTTGTATCTCCGGAAAAAAAGCTGCCGGAATATTTTATGGAATCCAGACCCTGGAACAACTGTTTTTTAAAGAAAACGGACAATCCCCGCATAAAAACCTTCCCTGCCTGAAAATCGAAGATACCCCCCGCTACGGTTACCGGGCTTTAATGCTCGACCCGGCAAGACATTTTATTCCCATAAAAGAAATAAAACGTTTTATCGACCTCATGGCCCATTACAAATTCAATGTATTGCAACTCCATCTGACAGACGACCAGGGATGGCGTATTGAAATAAAAAAATATCCGTTATTGACCAAAGCAGGTGCTTTCCGGGACAAACACTCCGGCCCCCAGGGACCCCACAACGGTTTTTATACCCAGGAAGAACTGAAAGACCTGATTAATTATGCAACAAGCCGGCACATTGAAATTATACCGGAACTGGATATACCAGGACATACAGCTGCACTCCTATATGCTTATCCCGAATTAGGCTGCATCCACATGAATAACGGGGCTGTCCAATTGGGCAAAACAACTGACAGAACGCTATGCGCTGCCCAAGAAAAAGTATATGAATTTTATGCCGGCATTTTACAAGAGGTATGCTCCCTCTTCCCTTCCCAACGCATCCACCTGGGAGGAGATGAGGCGGTTATCGGTAAAAACTGGGGACATTGTCCGGATTGTCAGCACCTGATGCAAACAAAAGGATATGAAGACGTCCGGGAAATCATGGGATACTTTTTCGGAAGAATACATCAAATGGTCAAACAGAATAAAAAAGAACTGATGCTGTGGTGTGAACTGGATAATATCCGTTTACCTGCCCGCGAATTCTTATTTCCCTATCCTCAGGACTGTACTTTGTTTACCTGGCGGATGGGACTGACCCCAAAAACCATCGAACTGACCGGAAAATCAGGTATCAAATTAATCGCTTCGCCAGGTGAACATTGTTATCTGGATTATCCGCAATACAAAGGCGATTTACCTGAATTCAACAACTGGGGCATGCCTGTTCTGACCCTATCACAAAGCTATAACTGGGACCCGGGATACGGACTTCCGGCCAAACAGCAGGAACACATTATCGGTGTAGCCGGTCTGCTTTGGGCCGAAGCCATGCAGGATATCAACCGGATCACTTACATGGCTTATCCCCGTGCTCTGGCTTTAGCGGAAGCAGGATGGAGTTCCCCGGAAAACAGAAACTGGGAAAATTTCAAAACAAATCTGGTTCCTCATCTATCTGAGCTGATGAAACGGGGAATCAGTTTCCGGGTACCTTTCGAAATATACGAATCTTCTAATTCTGAAAAACGTAGGAAATAATATTTGCTCCCATTTGCAAAGCCTGCCGACGCTTATTTTCCGGATCGTTGTGGACTTCCGGGTCTTCCCAGCCGTCCCCCAGGTCAGATTCAAAAGTAAATAACACCACCAGACGGCCTTCCTTGATAATACCCAGAGCCTGGGGCCGCTTGGCATCATGTTCATGAATCTTTGGCAACCCTTGTGAGAAATCATACTTTTGATGAAATACTGGATGTTCCCAAGGCAACTCGACAAACTCATCTTCCGGAAATACTTTCTTCATTTCCCGGCGGAAAGCAGCAGCCAAACCGTAATTATCATCAGCATGCAAAAAACCGCCTGCCAATAAATAATCCCTCAGATTCTGAGCCTCAACCGGAGTGAATACTACATTTCCATGACCTGTCATATGGACAAAAGGATAATTGAAAATATCCCTGCTCCCGGGCTCCACGTTTACCGGTTCTGCCGCCAGATTCGTTTTCAGGTTCTCGTTACAAAATTTTATCAGATTCGGCAAAGCAGTCGGATTTGCATACCAATCTCCGCCTCCTTTGTATTTTAGCAAAGCTAATTTAGTCTTTGTCTCCTGTCCCCACAACCAACGTGGTACGACTAAAAACAATACAACTACCAATATTATTTTCCAGATATGTTCCATATAAATGATTTTACTCATGTGCCCTTCATGGCATTTGCCATTTTCCTAATTTATAAAGCCGGACTATACTTTATTGATAAAATTAATGCTGTGGCAAGCAACAATACCAGCCGTTTCTGTACGCAACCGACTGGTCCCCAATGTGACGGGTAAAAAACCTGCCCTTTCGGCCAATTCCACTTCTCCTATGGAAAAATCACCTTCCGGTCCGACCAGAATGACTACATCCTCACCAGGAATATAAATTTCATCCAGACGTTTTTTCTCTCCCTCATGACAGTGTGCTATAAATTTACAGCTTTCTGAACAGGCAGCCACAAATTCCTTAAAAGAAACCATCGGGTTTAACTTCGGCAAAAAGGATTTCAACGATTGTTTCATCGCTGCAATAATCACTTTTTCCAAACGTTCTTCTTTCACTGTTTTCCGTTCCGAATGTTCTGTATTCAACAAAGTAATTTCATCAATCCCCATCTCCGTACATTTCTCCAACATCCATTCAATGCGGTCAGTGTTTTTCGTCGGTGCAACCGCCAGATGCAACCGGAACGAACGACGCCCGTAATCCGCCACCGTCTTTACAATCCTCACCCGGCATCCCTTGGCATCCGCCCGGTCTATCACCCCCTCACACCAATTCCCTCTTCCGTCCACCAACACAACCGGCTCTCCCGCCTCCATCCGCAACACCCTCACACAGTGCTTCGACTCTTCCGGACTCAACGTATAATATTCCCCTTCTATATCAGGCGTATAAAACAAATTCATAAAATATCACATAAACCTATTAGCCTGCAAAAATAATAAAAGAACCCCACACCCCTATAACTTTACAAACTTTATAAACTCAAATGCCGCCCGAAAGCGGCATTTGGAATCTCATCAATCCTCCTCATTCGTTTCCTGATAAGACTTCAGCAATTCTTCCTGCACTTCCGACGGCACTTTCTCATATCCGGCAAAATTCATTGTAAAGGTGGCACGCCCCCCTGTAATAGAACTCAAAGCAGTAGAATAACGCAACATCTCTTTCAAAGGCACTTTTGCCTTGATTTTCTGAAAACCGTTATCAGCTTCCATGCCCATAATCAATGCACGCCGGGTCTGTAAATCACTCATCACATCGCCCATATCTTCATCCGGCGTCAATACTTCCACATCGTATACCGGTTCCAGAATCTTTGGGTTGGCTTTTTTAAAAGCTTCACTGAACGCATGCCGCCCTGCAAGCCGGAAAGAAATCTCATTGGAATCCACAGGATGCATTTTTCCGTCGTAAATACATACCCGGATATCCCGGGCATAAGAACCTGTCAATGGACCTTCTTCCATCTTTTCCATAATACCTTTCAAAATAGCAGGCATAAAACGAGCCTCTATCACTCCCCCGACTATGCAATTATAAAATACCAGTTTCCCTCCCCACGGAAGAGTATATTCCTCCTTTCCTTTCACTGACATTTTACTATCCACACCACCGATTTTATAGGATACCGGCTCCGGCATTCCCTCCTCATAAGGTTCAATAACCATATGAACCTCGCCGAACTGTCCGGCACCTCCGGATTGTTTCTTATGACGGTAGTCGGCCTGGGCATATTTCGTAATCGTTTCACGATAAGGAATTTTAGGTGCATAAAACTCAATAGGTATTTTATCATTGTGCTCAATACGCCATTTCATAGTATTCAAATGAAACTCTCCCTGCCCTGACAAAATCATCTGTTTTAATTCTTTCGAATATTCCACCAACAGTGACGGGTCTTCTTCGTGCATACGGTACAATACTTCAGCCATCTTTTCCTCATCCGCTTTTTTTACCGCCCGGACAGCCGTCCGGAAACGGGAATTGGGATACTTAATTCCCGGGAAAACATAGTCACACTCTTTACTATTCAAAGTGTCCCCGTTCTTAGTCCCTTTCAATTTTACCGTTGCACCGATATCCCCGGCACGCAACTCAGATACTTTTGTCCGGTTTTTTCCGGCCACGGCATATAACTGTGCAATACGTTCCTTCGCGCCTGTTGTCATGTTAATCAAATCATCCCCTTCTTTCAGTACTCCCGACACCACTTTAAAATAGTTGATATCTCCCAAATGCTGTTCAATCGTCGTACTAAACACAAAAGTTGAAACCGGTCCGGAAATATCATAAGGCACCAACTTACCGGCACAGGTTGTCATTCCCGGCATTGCAGCAGCACTGGGTGCCACATTCACCAGAAATTCCATAAACCGGCGGACACACATATCCTTTTCCGCCGAAACGCAGAATAAAGGAAACATATCCCTGGCGATTAACCCTTTCCGGATTCCGGCACGCATTTCATCTTCCGTCAGGCTTCCTTTCTTAAAATACAATTCCATCAGTCCCTCGTCATTCTCGGCAGCAGCCTCAACTAAAGCATTGTGCAATTCATTCGCTTTTTCCCGCTCAGTCTCAGGAATAGGAAGTACATCCGGCTTCCCTCCTTCCGGTTTCCACTGATACATCTCCATTTTCAGCACATCAACTACCTGATTGAATCCTGAACCCGGATTTACCGGATACTGCACTAACACCACTTTTTTTCCAAAAGAAGCCTGGGCATGTTCCACTGTCTGTTCAAAATTAGCTTTCTCATGGTCCAATTGATTCACGATAAAAATCATCGGCTTATGAAGTTTTCGGGCATGTCGGCTGATAATTTCAGTACCCACTTCCACTCCCCGTACAGCATTAACCACCATAACAGCAGTATCTGCCACATTCAGCGCAGAGATAACACCTCCGACAAAATCATCAGCTCCCGGAGTATCAATAAAATTCAATTTCTGTCCTTTCCATTCCGTATACAATACTGCCGGAAAGACAGACGAACCATATTCCTGCTCCACAGGACGGTAATCAGAAGCCGTGTTTTTTGCATTCACAGTACCTCTGCGCGGAATGACCCCGCCCTCGTACATCATCGCTTCGGCCAGAGTGGTCTTTCCCGACCCGGCACTGCCCACAAGTGCGATATTCTTAATTTCATTAGGATTGTAGATTTTCATAGTATAAGGTTTTAGGTTATGCTCAAAACATTTTTCTCAAACGTTTTAAATCGGTTCACAAATTATACATAAATTTTCAAAAATCAAAGAATTTACAGGCTATTTTACAATACAGTAAATGCTACCAAAAGACTCAGCAACTTTTTTTCGCACAAATCCCCTACAAAACGACACACAACCCGTATACTAAAAGAAATGGTATAATTTTTGCATAGATTTTGTACCCCTTGGTTACAAACAAGAATCACAAATACCCTTATTTGACGAACTTTTTAAACTTTATAAAAAATATGGAACATACATCATTATTCGCAGGAAACTGGTGGATTTGGGCTATTTTCATCGGATTTACCCTCATCAGTTGGCTCATCAGCAACCAATTGAAAAGCCGTTTTGCCAAATATTCCAAAATACCGACCGACAACGGAATGACCGGCCGGGACGTCGTAGAAAAAATGCTACGTGACAACGGCATAACGGGAGTCAAAATAGGAAGTGTCGAAGGACAACTGACAGACCACTACAATCCAGCCAACAAAACCATTAATCTCAGCCGGGATGTATACTACGGAAACAGCATTGCAGCAGCTGCCGTAGCAGCACATGAAACAGGCCATGCCATACAGCACGCCAAAGCTTACAGCATGCTGAAATTACGTTCAGCTTTAGTACCGGCAGTGGAATTTGCTTCACACTGGGTACAATGGATTCTGTTGGCAGGTATCATCCTGGTAAACAGTTTTCCGGGACTACTATTGGCAGGCATCGGTCTGTTCGCTATCATGACCCTGTTCAGTTTCATCACACTACCCGTTGAAATTGACGCCAGTCACCGGGCTCTGGCTTGGTTGAGAAATTCCGGCATTACCAATTACCAAACCCAAGGCTATGCCTTTGACGCCCTGAAATGGGCCGCCTACACCTACGTTATTGCCGCTCTGTCTTCTTTAGCGACACTACTTTATTATATCATGATTTACCTGAACAGAAGAGATTGAGACACTTTTCAGGAATACATATAATAACTGACGGATGAAAGTCCCGAAAATTTACAATCAGTGACTTTCATCCGCCAATCCGTTTTCATAATTATTCAATCTTTAATCTCCGCCTGTTCCAGGGAAACTGAATTTTCTCCGGACAGCGATTCCGCAGACGGTTGCTGTGGCTGAACAGCCTTTTCCCGGAAAGGTTTAAACGTTCTTTTAATCTCATCTGCATAATCCAGCTTTTCCCACGTAAAAAGTTCCACCTCTTTTTCTACTGCCGGCCAGTAAGTTGAAGTATAGGCTTTCTTTACTATCCGGGGTTTACGTCCCATGTGACCATAACTTGCTGTTTCCTGATAAATGGGATTCCGGAGTTTCAAACGTTCCTCTATGGCTTTCGGACGCAAATCGAAAATCTCAGTCACCTTGGCAGCTATTTCCGTATCACTCAATTGTACTTTTGCCGTCCCGTAAGTATTCACATACACTCCTACCGGACGGGCCACTCCTATAGCATAAGAAATTTGTATCAAAATTTCATCCGCAACACCTGCCGCCACCATATTTTTAGCAATATGCCGGGCAGCATAAGCCGCAGAACGGTCCACTTTTGAAGGATCTTTTCCTGAAAATGCACCTCCCCCGTGAGCCCCTTTCCCCCCATAAGTATCCACAATAATTTTACGGCCTGTCAATCCCGTATCTCCGTGAGGTCCTCCGATAACAAATTTCCCGGTAGGATTGACATATAATATAAGATTTTTATCAAACAAAGCCTGCACCCGTTTGGGCAATTTGGCTTTTACCCTGGGTAATAAAATATCAATAATGTCTTTCTTAATCCACTCCACCATGACTTTATCCGCTTTCAACCGGGCTTCCGGAGTTTCATCTGCCGGTCGGATAAAATCATCGTGTTGCGTAGAAACAACAATGGTATGAATCCGAAGCGGTTTACCGTCATCGCCATATTCAACGGTTACTTGTGACTTGGAATCGGGACGCAAATAATTCATCAATTGTCCCTCTTTACGAATTTGTGCCAATTCCTGTAAAAGCAAATGCGCCAATTCCAAAGACAAAGGCATATAATTGTCAGTCTCATTGCAAGCATAACCAAACATCATCCCCTGATCTCCGGCCCCTTGCTCCATCGGATCCTCACGCACCACTCCCCGGTTGATGTCAGGCGATTGCTCATGAATGGCACACAACACACCACAACTGTTACCGTCAAACATGTACTCGCTTTTCGTATAACCGATTTCGTTGATTACCTCCCTGGCAATCTGCTGTACATCTACATAAGTTTTGGTTTTAATCTCACCGGCAACTACCGTCTGTCCTGTCGTTACCAATGTTTCGCAAGCGACTTTTGCATCCGGATCAAAAGCAAGAATCCGGTCGAGTACTGCATCTGAAATCTGGTCGGCCACTTTATCGGGATGTCCCTCTGATACCGACTCTGAAGTAAATAAATATCCCATAATTTAATTTTTGATTTTTGATTATAGACTTCAGCTTACAATGCCCAAGGTTATCGTAAATCGCAAATCTAAAATCGTAAATTAATATACGGGAAAGGCAATGGATGGTTGAATTCAGAAGATTATGCGTTTTAGCAATTTTTTTCTGTGGTTGCAATCAGCCAAATCTTTCCACAATGACGGTGCAAAGATACAACATTTTGCAAAAAAAGAGAAAGGATAAATAATATATCATGAAAGATTGGAGAATTAAAGAGAATTAAAAACAGGAATTTTTTAATTTTGTTCCCTGAAACAGTACACCGGATTCAAAAGTTCACACCAGCTCTATGAACTTCCGGAACTTTACAAACAAATCAACTATGACATTTTTCTATAATACCGGAATAAGTGCTTATAATCTGGCTATCCGTCTGGCTGCTCCTTTTAACGAAAAAGCAAAACTGTTGAACAAGGGCAGAAAAGAAGTCTGGGAAAAAATCCGGACCATACAACGTGGCAACCAACGCTTGGTGTGGTTTCATGCTGCCTCCCTGGGAGAATTCGAACAAGGCCGGCCCGTTATAGAAAAACTAAAGCAGACAGAACCGGACACCAAGATTCTGCTGACTTTTTTTTCTCCGTCCGGTTATGAAATCCGGAAAAATTATACAGAAGCAGATTACATTCTTTATTTACCTGCCGATACAAAACGAAATGCAATCCGGTTTATTGAAACCCTCCGGCCGGATGCTGCAATATTCATTAAATACGAATTTTGGTTTCATTATCTGCATGAACTCCGCAACCGGCAGATTCCCATCTATTTGATTTCGGCTATTTTCCGTCCGGAACAACCTTTTTTTAAAAATTGGGGAGGACTACACCGCCGGATGCTGTCTTTTTTTAAATGCCTGTATGTTCAGGACAAAGAATCAGTGAATCTTCTGAACAAAATCGGTATCAGAAATGTACAACTCACCGGTGACACCCGTTTCGACCGGGTAAAACAAATCGCTGAAACAGCCCGGACGATTGAAAAAGCAGAATCATTTTGCAACGGTCAGCCCGCCATAATCTGCGGAAGCACCTGGCCCCCGGACGAAGAAATCCTGCTGGAATACATTAACTCTTATTCCGGCAATTATAAATGGATAATCGTTCCCCACGAAATCGGTGAAAATCATATTAAAAATATCCTTGAAAAATGCAAAAAGAAAACCGCCCGCTACAGCCAGGCCGGGACGGATATATCTTCCTGCGATGTGTTGGTCATTGACTGCATCGGACTTTTGTCCTCCATTTACCGGTACGGCAAAATCGCTTACATCGGAGGAGGTTTCGGAGCAGGTATTCATAATACTCTTGAAGCTGCAGTCTACGGTATTCCTGTCATTTTCGGCCCAAAATATCAAAAATTCAATGAAGCCGTCAACCTGATTCAGACAGGAGGAGCATTCAGCATTCAAAACAACAAAGAATTGAAAGAAGTCCTGGATAATCTGATCCAAAATCCTGCAATCGCAGAAATTGCCGGACAAAAAGCACTGGAATATGTCAACAGTCAATTAGGAGCAACCGACAGCATCGGAAAAGGGATACTGACAAACGATAAGCGATGAACGGCTCACCGCTTCGTTTCCCTGAGCCATTCTTTCAGCGTATTGATAAGATCTTCCCTGGATACAGGGTCAAAATCCTTTATCCGGCAAGTGTGACTCATGTCACTTTTCACATATTTCCGGCTTTTCCAGTTTGTTTTCAGGTCAACCCCCGTAGCATACCAAGGATCGCTTCCTCCATAAATGAAAAGTATTTTTTCAGCATCGGTCTGCAACCATTTACTGATAGCCCGCATCTGCTCTGCATTAAAAGGTTTCTTTTTCGCATTTTCAGGCATTGTAAATGAAAAATCTATATTTTTTTTATCGTCACTGAAATATTTTTTGAAAGGTTTGATGTTATAATCATACATACCGGTTTCAGTTAGTGCCATATAGAAAAAAGGCTGCATCCGCACAATATACTCGTCCTCAAAAAATTGAGGAGTGGACACTGCCACCAGATAATTGAAAATTTCCACAATATCAGCACTTTCCTCGTCTGGAATAGCTGCAGCACTATTCCCCCACTGCCAGAATGCAAAAGGATACTCCAGCACTATCAGTTGTAATGCCCGTTTTACTCCTCCGACAATTTCGTAAGTATACCCCGCTTTTTCTGCCATCTTCTGCAACCTGCTTGCCAATGTATCCTGATTTTTAAAACACAGCAACTGAAAATCCCGTACTGCCCAATGAGACGAATTCAAATCATCCCAGGCAAATAATTCGCTTAAACCATTTCCTTTGGCCGTTCCCAATTTATCCAGAAACTTTTCCAGACGGGGATCGACATACGACAAATTCAAAGGTGCAACATACGGAACACTGACTTCAACATCATCCGGATAAAAATAGCGATGAAAAATAGCGGCCTGTCCTCCTTTGCTGATTCCTGTGGAAATCCACGCGGAAGACGGATAAATTGTTTTTCTGATAGTTTGGATGATGTTATGATGATCCGCAGCAGCCTGTTTAATGGTCAGGTATTCCCAGGGTATTCCCCCTTCCGGCACACTCTGATCAAAAAAACGATGTTCAATAGTCAACTGATTCGCCTCAAACAAAGCCGACAATTCCCCCTCTGCTCCCGAACCAATCTGGTAACCCTGCAATTCCGCTACAACAGGTGCATCTGTTTTTTTATGTCCCAAAAACACTTTTTGTCTGAACATTCCCTTAGAAACATCCGAGTGGTTAATCGGCTGCTCAAACCAAAACTCATAATACTCCCTGAAACCATCCACTTTCTTTTCTTTTATATCACTGATTTCAGGAATTTGTTTCAGTTTCTCCAATACTCCGTTACCGGCAAATACCGCAACTGTAAACCATAATAAAAGCGTTAATGTTCCCGCAATTTTTTTCATAATCAAAATGATTTCTCTTTCTGCTTGCAAGATAGGAAAAAATGCTGACAAATTAAAGCGGTCCCCCCCTAATAGTCCATACGACAATGATTGATACCATCCTGCACCATATCAATCTGATGGTACAATGCGACTGGAGTTGCGAGCCCTCCGATTCATTCAATTGCCAAAACAGCATAAGCAAACTCTCGGAGCTTTCCGCCATATCCAAACGCAACCTGCACATCGTTTTCAGATCATACACGGGTGAATACCTGCACAAATACATCAACCGCCTCCGCTTGGAATATGCGTGGGGCATGTTGAAATCCGGCAATTACACAAACGAAAAGATAGCGGAACATATCGGTTTTGCCAACGTTACAGCGTTCTACAACGCCTTCAAAAAACATTTCGGACAAACTCCCGCCCAATCCAAACAAGCACCTTTGCCTCTCCGTACAACGCCGTCCGAGCCGAAACACCGTTCCAATTCATTCATCAAAACGACTTTATCATAATTCCGGTTCTCATAGAATATCTTGTCCGTCATGATAACGGAATCCTCGCACTTAATGACATTCCCACCGTCCAAAACGACATCCGTCTTTGTCACCCTCACATCCGGAAGATTCAATTTCTCAAAACACACTGCCCCATCCGTCCGATAAGCCGCCGAATCCCGCAAGTAATCAGGGGTATAAACATACTGCAAATAAGCATCCGGACTTAACTGTATCGGCATAAAATCACGCACCCAATAATCCCGCGTATCGCTCAATAATCCATAAGGCACATGGAGTACTCAAAAGTGCAAAACCGTTCACCTCCTCCTCCAAAAATTTACCGGACTTTTTGTAAATTTGTGCGTTTATTCGTCTACGCATGAATTGCATGAAGTTTTGGAACCGTTATAAAGAACATTATAAAGCACTGATACAACTCGGTGTTCCTATTGTTATCGGGCAAATCGGTATTGTTGTTGTCGGATTGGCCGACAATATGATGGTGGGACAGTTCAATACCCTCCACCTCGCTGCTGCATCTTTCGTAAACAGTGCTTTTAATATTCCCATCCTGTTCGGCCTCGGTTTTTCCTATGGTCTTACCCCTTTAGTAGGACAATTTTTCGGACGGCAAGACAAATTCCACATCGGTCAACTTCTGCGGAATAGTCTTTTGGTCAATCTCTGTATGGGACTACTGTTGACCCTAATCATGACAGGAGTATGGTTCAATATCGATAAAATGGGACAACCGGAAGAATTATTGCCCCTCATCCGTCCTTATTTTCTGCTCCACCTGGCCTCCCTTCCGTTTGTCATGCTTTTTAACTCGTTCAAACAATTTGCCGACGGCATTACGGACACAAAAACTCCCATGTACATCATGATTTCTGCCAACCTACTAAACATCGGAGGTAATTATATTCTAATCTACGGGAAACTAGGATTGCCGGCATTAGGGGTTGTCGGTGCAGGTTTCTCCACACTTATGGCCCGTTTTGTCATGTTTGTAGCCTTTGCCATTCTTTTTTATCGTAGCATACACTACCGCAAATATTTTGTTGGCTATAAACGCAGCCGTTACAATCTGACAGATATTCTTTCTTTAAATAAAATGGGCTGGATGATTGGTCTGCAAATGGGCTTGGAAACCGCCCTGTTCAGTGTGACGGGTATTATGATCGGCTGGTTGGGCAGCATCGCCTTAGCGGCACATCAGGTTATGGTGGCCATTTCCACCTTGGGATTCATGATTTACTATGGTGTCGGGGCCGCCATATCCGTCCGGGTCAGCAATTATTTCGGACGCGGAGACCTGCTCAATGTACGCCGTACCACCCTGGCAGGCTTTCATCTGATTCTCTGCCTCGCTTTAATGGCTTCCGCCGTCTTTATGTTTTCCCAGAATCTGATTGGTTATCTGTTTACCAATTCCCCGGAAGTCATCAGCACTGTATCCACTCTTGTCTTTATTCTGGTTGCTTATCAGTTCGGCGACGCTCTTCAAATCACCTATGCAAACTCCCTTCGGGGAATTGGCGATGTCGTATCTATGGCCTTGATTTCCTTTATCGGTTATTTCATTATCGCCATGCCCGTTTGTTATATCTGCGGATTTATCCTCAAGGGAGGCATTCAGGGCATCTGGCTCGGTTATCCCGTAGGCTTAACCCTCACCGGCATAATGATGTGCGCACGCTATTATTACAAGACTGTCCTCCGGGAATAGATACTCTTACCGTTACAGCAGCATCTCCTTGATTTTCTGTATCCCCCATTGCCGATCGGCAAAATGCACAGTATGTATTCCCAAGCGTTCGGCGGCCGCCACATTAGGCTTCAAATCATCGATAAAAAGCGTCTTTTCGGCTTGCAAGCCGTAGCGTTCTAACAGCAATCGGTATATTGCTTCCTCTGGCTTGATAACATGTTCCAGAGCAGAAATAATCTGGCCTTCGAAATAAGAAAAAACTTCACGGTCCTTGAGATAATCATAGTATTCTACCGACATATTCGACAGGCAGAACAGCCGGTAATCCCGTCCCGCCAGTTCCCGTATCAACTCCACTGTTCCAGGAATATCCACCAGGAAATGTTTGATGTATTCCATAAAGTCCCAACACTCTGCATATGTCCGTCCTGCAAACCGGCTCATCTCCGTACTCACTTCAGCCTGAGTCAACATACCACGGTCAAACTGCGTCCAATAACGCTCGAAAAAACCACCTTTGAACAATGCCAATGGCAACTCCTTGTCTCCGGGATATTCCTGCATCAAACGCTCCGGACTCCAGTCAACAACTACTCCTCCCAAATCAAATACAATATTTTTCATGAATACCTTTTTAATGCGAAATTATACTTCAACACGCTAATATACAACTATTTCATCAATAAACTGAAACCCGTTCTGCCGCTTGGCAAAGAATTTCACATAACGTCCCCTTGCCCGGAAACGGGTTGTAAAATCGCGGATAACCAAAGATTTTTCACCCGAAGGAACCTGATTTTCTATACGCGCCACTTCCTGAAAATGTACCCCGTCTACCGAGACACTCACTACCACATAACGGGGCATATAAACTCCGGGACCCGTCAATTGCATAAAATTAGCCGAAACATAATTTAAGTTGCAAACAGTATCCAGGTCTATCAGCACATCCACATCCGCCAGAAATCCTTGCCAACGTCCGTCCCCATAAGTCAACCCGCCCCGATAGCCATCCGTAAGCGTCCCGGTACCGGCAGCAGGATAAGAACCGCTATAGCGTTTCTGATAAGTAACCTTTTTTCCAATGGCCCGGTGATAATCCACCCGGCTCTCCAGTACTTCTTCCGAAGGCTTTCCGTTTTCAACAATAAAAGCCTTTATCCGGGCGGAATCCTTGACATAAAAAGGTCGCCGATATACCTGTTCCTGTCCGTCATCAATTTGGTAACGAATCTCCGGCTTATACTTCTCAGCATCAAAAGTAATTTTCAATTGCCGGTTCAGGGTATCCACTTCTGTCTGCATATCAATATGGTCACTGAGAGTGAACACATTCACCCCTTTTTCTTTCAACCAACCGATATGGTAAGCAATGCGTCGCTTAAAATCTTCCGTTTCCTTTTTTTCGCGGGGCGACCACACTACTTCAGACAATGCCAGCAAACGCGGAAATATCATATACTCGGCATGGGATGTTGTCGGAATATATTCCGCCCACACATTTGCCTGTGCCCCAAGAATATGTTTTCCCTCTTCGGGAGTCAATTCCTCCGGCACCGGATAATAGGAATACACTTTCAGATAGGGCAGGAACCCTCCGATAGCCGCCGGTTGTGTACGGGGATCCGCCTGATAACTGTCAAAATAACAATATCCCCCGGGAGTCATAATCACATCATGTCCCATCCGGGCTGCCTTTATACCTCCCGATTCCCCCCGCCAGGACATCACTGTCGCATCCGGTGCCAGCCCCCCGTCAAGGATTTCATCCCATCCGATTAATTTGCGGCCCTTGGAATTCAGAAATTTTTCCACCCGGTGAATCATGTAGCTTTGCAATTCTTTTTCATTTTTCAAACCATTCTCTTTCATCCGTTTCTGACATTTCTGACATTTTTTCCAGGCCGCCGTAGACGCCTCATCTCCCCCGATATGAATGTACTCGGAAGGAAATAGTGACATCACTTCCGTCAAAACGTTTTCCACAAACTCAAAAGTTTCCTCATTCCCGATACACAATTCCCCATTCCGGTAAGGCTTGCCATAACATCCCAACTGCGGATAAATGCTAACCACTTCCTCCGAATGCCCCGGCATTTCAATTTCCGGAACCACGGTAATATGCCGCCGGGCAGCATATGCCACCACTTCGCGAATTTCGTCCTGGGTATAGAAACCTCCGTAAGCACCGTCAGCATCTTCCGTCGTGTAATGCCGGTCTCCCTCCCACCAATCCATATAATTCGCCTGCGGACGCCAAGCCGCCCGTTTCGTCAATTCAGGGTATTTCTTAATCTCTATACGCCATCCGGCCGCATCCGTCAAATGCCAATGCAGTCGGTTTAACTTATAATTTGCCATTAAATCCAGGCATTTCATCACAAATTCTTTCGGAAAAAAATGACGGGATACATCCAGATGTAATCCCCGGTAAGAAAAAACAGGTTCGTCTTCTATCATCAACACAGGCAAATTCCATCTCTTTTTCCCGGCTTGATAAAATTGCCGGTCCGCAAGCAACTGTCCCAATGTTTGTGTTCCGTAAAACAAACCGGCTGAAGAATTTGCCAATACAGAGATACTCCCGGGACTTATCTGAAGTTGATAAGCTTCCGCTTTCCCTGACCTGAAAGCAGTATCAATCACAAATTGAATCACATTTTCACCTTCATCTCTCAGAAGCAGTTCATACCCTGCAATCGCAGAAATCATCGTATTAAGTAATTCTCCATACTCCTTTCCCTCCCCTTCAGAAGCTATTTTCAAGACAGTATTTTCATTTAATTTAAAATTACCCTGCCCCGGAACAACTTGTTTCGGCTGAGGAATCAATTGCAATTCCATATCCTGAGGTACAGAGGTACTGCAAGCCATCATTAATCCGGCCCACACAACGCATAGTAAACGATATTGAATCATAGGAATAGTTTATATTATACTGCAAAAGTAACTATCCCGTATAAAATTACAAACCGGTTTTACGGATGAAACATTGGTATAAAAACTTTCCACCTGCTTTTCAACAGATGGAAAGTATTCAGAATATGAGTATTGAACATTAAGAATATGCCCTCGTTTACGCAACAGCTACAAAAAAGATTCAAAAAAATAAACCAATTCTTTGGAGGTTATTCAAAAATATCTACCTTTGCAGCCGAGTTCTTTGCCCAGATGGCGGAATTGGTAGACGCGCTGGTCTCAAACACCAGTGAAGCAATTCGTGCCGGTTCGATCCCGGCTCTGGGTACAAGAAAGAAAGCTAAGTATTTGATAATTCAATACTTAGCTTTTTCTTTTGCTTGAATTTTCCCCACACGTGCAAAAAATATAGCAGTAAGTCATTATTTCTTTTGGTTGAACGTAGTAAATAAGTTACCTTTGAAAAGAAATAAAGCCTATTAAATGAAAGTAATGGAACAAGGTGTTTGGCAAGAAATAGAACTGTTGTACCAGAAGTTTCAAAAACTTGGTATCAGTGAAGCGGTGGACTATGACAAGTACTACCTTTATTCTCTCATTACCCATTCCACAGCCATAGAAGGCTCAACGTTGACCGAACTTGATACGCAGCTTCTCTTTGACGAGGGAGTAACAGCGAAAGGGAAACCGCTTGTGCATCATCTGATGAATGAAGATTTGAAGCAAGCGTATGAACTTGCCAAAACTGAATCAGGCAGTCTTGTACCTATAACTCCTGCTTTTCTGAAAAGGTTGAATGCAATGTTGATGCGTACTACTGGCGGCGTTCACAGTGTGTTGGGCGGCTCTTTTGATTCTTCTAAAGGAGAGTTCCGTCTATGTGGTGTTACGGCTGGTGTTGGTGGACATTCTTATATGAACTATTTGAAAGTTCCTGCTAAGGTGGATGAACTTTGTGCGATTCTTCAAGAGAAGCAAAAAAAAATGGGAACACTTCGAGAACAATACGAATTGAGCTTTAATGCCCACCTTAATTTAGTAACTATTCATCCGTGGGTGGATGGCAACGGAAGAACGGCTCGATTACTGATGAACTACATCCAATTTTGCTATCACCTTTTTCCGACCAAAATATTTAAAGAAGATAGAGAAGAATATATTCTTTCCCTGCGCCAATGTCAGAATGAAGAAACTAATCAGCCGTTTTTGGACTTTATGGCAAGGCAGTTGAAGAAATCACTTTCTATAGAAATTGAACGATTCAATGTATCACGAAAGAAAGGGTTTAGTTTTATGTGGAAAAAACGGTAAACTTGCCCCCTTAAAAACGGATGAAGGTGACCACCTAAAGTTCCTCCTTCAAAAAAGTGTAAAGTTGTTCATCGGGAATGGGGTCTAAAATAGAAGATTAAAGCCCGAGTTAAACTTTTATTCTA